>R15__coassemble_5699_pt1 | contig 4371 bp, 5 predicted proteins | sample R15__metabat2_low_PE_004 | metagenome-assembled genome bin R15 | reverse complement strand
ACCGGCCCCCCCCCCCCAACCCACGCACCATTGGGGCCTAGAACCGGTGCCCACCTATACACGGGGGGCCAGCCCCCAACCGCGCTGGCCCCACACTTTCGTACTCGAGAGGGGACTCGCGCGGCTGCTACGCATCCGCCCCGCTCGCAGCACAGCTGCTTCGCGCCTTTTGCGGGAAAATGCGACGCATTTTCTATTCCGCAAAAGCCCTCTCGGGTTCTAGTCCCCGAGTTTCTAATACGAAACTGTGGGGAGACTGCCACAGCAGCCTCCCCACACTTTCGTACTCGAGAGGGGACTCGAACCCCTACGCCTTGCGGCACTGGAACCTAAATCCAGCGCGTCTACCAATTCCGCCACTCGAGCAATTAGCACGCTCAAGCATAGCTAATTAGCGTGCCCAAAGCGAAATGCAACTCCACATAATTGAGCCACCCCGCGCCTCGTCACTCATCAATTCCGAGCTCTTTGCGCAACCGCGCCACATGCCCTTTCGCCTTCACCGCATATTTCGCGCTCGCAATAGTGCCATCTTTCGCCACCACGAAAGTGGAGCGAATCACACCCACCGTCACCTTGCCGTAATTCATCTTTTCGCCATAAGCGCCGTACGCTTCCATTACAGCTCGATCTGCATCTGAGGCCAATGGAAAATTCAGCGATTCCTTATCCACAAATTTCTCAAGCCGCTCCACCGAATCGGGCGAAATCCCAATCACAGTATATCCGGCGCTGTGCAGCGAATTCTCTGAATCGCGAAAATCGCATGCCTCCGTGGTGCACCCTGGAGTCATCGCACGTGGATAAAAATAGACGATCACACCCTTAGCCGCCTCACGCAAAGCAGCACTCAACGTCACCTCGCCACCGCCCACTACGCGCAGCGTAAAATCTGGCGCCTTCGCGCCCTCCGCTAGCCGTATCTGATCAGCCATTATTTATCCTCTCCTTCGATCATCTCAAAGAGCCGCAGCCCCACCATCAGCATAAATATCACGCCTCCGATAATAATCATCAGCATCCCATAGCCAGTGGGGAAAAGCACCGCGCAGGCCACCATTCCGCCTCCCGCAAGCATTAGCTGCCGGCGCACCCAGCCAATAATCGCCACCACAAGCCCTAGGCTTGCCAGCGCACACATCACCGTCACCGCCGGATCGAAGCTGTATCGCCAGGCCACATACCATCCCAGCACCGCCATCATCACCGCATACGCCACAGCCAGCGTGCTCATCGGCCGCTCAAATTTCTGCATAGTGCCATTGTTTCACACCTCTATCTCTAGTGCGCCCCCCGAAGGCACCCGAAAATGCCTCAGCACCCTACCTCAGCAATGTATTCCGCGCGCCCCCAAAAACTGGCACAATCAAGATATGACTGAATTAGCAAGCGATGATATGGGCCCCTGGCTCTCCCCTGAAGAGCTGGAGTTTGTGCGCCGCAAAGTGCCGATTCTCTACGTGGACGTGATCCCGGTGCGCCTCGATGACGCCGGCGAAGTGGAAGCTATTGGGCTGCTGCTCATGGCCGATGATTCAGGGATCTCGCGCGCGATCGTGAGTGGGCGGGTGCTATTTCACGAAGCAGTACACGACGCGCTGCTGCGCCACATCGAGAAAGATCTTGGCTTGATGGCCTTGCCGCAGCTGCCACCCTCGCTTGTGCCTTTTACCGTGGGCGAATACTTCCCCACCCCGGGCGAGGGGCTTTTCGATGAGCGGCAACACGCCGTCTCGCTCGCCTACGTGGTGCCTATAGCTGGCGATTGCTCCCCTGCTTCGGATGCGATCGAGTTTTCGTGGTTCACTCCGCGCGAGGCGCTCACCCCGGAGCTGCAAGCGGAGCTCAGCCCTTCGCATGCCACTATGGTACGAAGGGCTTTGGCTCACCTAGGTGTGGTCTAGTATTCTGTGAAAAGCTAGTAGCGGATAGCAGATTCGCTGCATCCGCCCTAAGAGATTTAGAGCAAACACCACGATATCTAGCGCCACCTGCTGCTATAGATATAGAGAGTTTAATGGGTATCTTTTTCGCGGCACTTACTGCTTTCTTTTCGGGTTAAAGAACAAAAATACTCGCTTTTGGGGGCGTTCGCAGACGCTATGCCTTTATGGCTGTGAGTGCTATGGCATTGCCTGTTTGCTAGTTTGCTTTTCAATAATGCGCTGCTGATTGTGGGGATCTTGTGTTTGATTTTCGCGCCCGCGTGAAGGCGCAGCGGTGGCTAGCGAAAGTGACGTATCTCTTGCCCGTGTGTGAGGTCACATACGTACGCAGCTGAGGAACTTGCGTGTGTGCGATTCAGGTGCATAAAATAGCTTGCGTTGCGCACCGCTAGCTCAACTGGCAGAGCAATTGACTCTTAATCAATGGGTTCAGGGTTCGAGTCCCTGGCGGTGTACAAGGAGAAGCCCGAACGGCGTGAAACGCCGCCCGGGCTTCACTGTTTGATCGGACGCCACGCTTGCGTGAGCGGACGAGCGTAACAGTGAAGCCCTCACTGATGTGAAACTCCGTTTCACATCAGTGAGGGCGCCGAACTTGTGCATATTTTTTGCATAGCAAAAATTACTAGCACCAATAAAAGCAATCAAAAACGCTCGCGTTTTTGATTCCGAGCGTGACGCAGTGGTACGCAACTGCGAGCGGGGCGGATGCGCAGCAGCCGCGCGAGTCCCTGGCGGTCTGCAAGTACAAGCAACGCCCTTCGCTGCCCCGTCACGATGCTTCAATTGGCGTCACATCTAAAACTATGGCCTTGCCATGCCCCATGCGGTGCTTCAATGCCATAAAATGGACACCAACAGCCATGTGAACCTGGGTGCGCCATAGGCTCGCCCGCCGTGCATGGCCCTTAAAGCAAAAGCCTAGTGTCAATGGAGCCCGAGGAGGCATTGTGTCTGCACCGATCGTTACTTTAGCTACTTGCCAGGATTTTCCGAATCTTGATGAAGATGAGCGCAATCTTCCTGATGCGCTGCGCGATCGCGGCATGGAGCCTCGTATCGCCGCCTGGGATGACCCCTCTGTAAACTGGGATGATGCTGGCGTGGTGGTGGTGCGCAGCGTGCGCGATTATGCCAAGGATCGCCAGAAGTTTATTTCCTGGGCGAGCTCCGTGCCGCGAATTTTGAATTCTGCCAATACTATGGCATGGAACACAGACAAGCACTATTTGAAGCGGCTTTCCGAGCTGGGTCTGCCTACGATTCCTACTTTGTGGCTTCAGCCTGAGGAACATTTAAGCAAACATCAGATTTACACTCGTTTTCCGGCGCAGGGAGATTTTGTGGTGAAGCCAGCGGTGGGCTCTGGTGGGCGCGATACTGGGCGATATACAGCTACTGATCCAAGTTCGCTAGGCGATGCTGTGAATCACGCTATGGATGAGCTTGCTGATGGCCACGCTGTGATGGTGCAGCGCTATCTTGACGTGATTGATCGCACGGGTGAAACTTCGCTGATTTATTTTAATGGTATGCCTAGCTATACGGTGGATAAAGCTCCGATGCTGCATCCGCGTTTTAATACTGTGGATAGCTCTAAAGTGGTGGAAGAGGAAGTGCGTGGCACTGAAAAGGCTTCTGAGGAGGCTTGGCGCTGGGGAGAGAAGATCCGGATTGCGATCCACAGGTACATTAAGGAGATGAGCGGGCGCGATGAGCTGCTGCTCTTTAATCGGGTGGATATTGTGCGCGGTGATGAGCATTCAGATTCTGATTTCTATGTGATGGAAATCTCGCTTATTGACGGTTCGCTGTATTTGAGCATGTCTGATTCGCATCTTGAGGCTTTTGCTGATGCGATTCAGACGCGTGTTTTTTGGTGACATAGCTGCGTGACGGCGGAGCGCTAAGCGCGGCGATAGTGACGGCGTTCACCTCGGCGTATTTAGCCTTCGCACCGAGAGATTGGTATAGTTAAAGCCTGCTGATCGTGCGGATGTGCGAGATGCATATGGTGGCTGTAGTTCAGCTGGTAGAGCACCTGGTTGTGGTCCAGGACGTCGCGGGTTCGAGCCCCGTCAGCCACCCCACTTGTTTGGAGCACTGCTATCGTGCTCCATTTTTATTATGCTGTTGCTTTTACCCACTATTTTTGGCGGCTAATTCAGCTATTTCGCTAAACGCCGTTACCAAAACACGCGCATTTGAATAGCATCAGCGAAATTCGCGAGATGCTGATCCGACATACTCAGATATAGGGAGCCATCGATAAGCGAAACTTCCATCACGTAAAAATCTGAACCAGATTGTTCATCGCCGCGCACTAAATCCACGCGATTGAAAAGCAATAGTTCATCTCGGCCAGATTGTTCTTTAATATGTTCGTGAATTGCCAGGCGAATCTTTTCTCCCCAACCCCAGGCTT
>R15__coassemble_2606_pt1 | contig 7613 bp, 6 predicted proteins | sample R15__metabat2_low_PE_004 | metagenome-assembled genome bin R15 | reverse complement strand
AAAAAACACACATAAAAAGCTGACACACTATCGAGACACCAAACAACACACCCACAACTGAAAACTAATGAGCTAAGCTCACTAACCTCCAATGGAGCAAGAACTCAATCTTAAGTTCTCTCTCATGCCCTGTCAAGGCATTTGGCTCAGCACTCTCGCACTTAACCAAGCAATTTGGCCGCAAAAATCCCGGGAAAAACTTCCTTTGATTTTTTGTTGGCACCCTTGCAACAGGTAATTACTTTAGACGGATCTAGCAGTAAGGTCAAACTGATGCAACGTGCCCCTGATCACATAGGCGATAAATGGCCTCAAACCGCCAAAACCCCCAAATTCTTACGCCCTTTACGCACCAATACCACGTTGCCAGCGAGCACATCGGCGTCACCAATCACAGCATCCGGATCAGCCACCTTCTCATTATTCACGTACACGCCACCCCCAGCAATAAGCCGGCGCGCTCCACCACGGCCCTTCTCGAAACCGAGAGCCACCAAAGCATCCACAATACTCATCCCCACGCTACCTTCAGCAATCGGCGCCTCAGCCACAGCGTCACGCAAAGTATCGCCGTCAACGCCATGCGGATCTCCCTTGCCAAAGAGTACCGCTGAAGCAGCTTTCACCCGCTGTGTGGCATCGGCTCCATGCACCCACGTGGTCACATCCTCAGCTAGAGCCCGCTGTGCCTCTCGCGCCCCTGGATTATCCACTAGCGCTTGCTCCAGCTGCTCGATCTCATCGCGTGAACGGAAAGTGAACACTTTAAGCATGCGTACCACGTCACTATCAGCCACATTAAGCCAGAACTGATAAAACTTATACGGGCTAAGCATCTGCGGATTAAGCCAAATGGCGCCACCCTCACTCTTGCCGAACTTCGTGCCATCTGATTTCAAGATCAGCTGGTTGGTGAGCACGTGCACATCAGCGCCCTCCACCTTGTGGATCAAATCCATGCCACCAGTCATATTTCCCCACTGGTCATTGCCACCCACCTCAAGGGTGCAATTGTAACGGCGGAAAAGCTCCAAATAATCGTTTGCTTGCAACACCTGATACGAAAACTCCGTATAAGAAATACCCTCTTCAGAATCCAAGCGCCGCTTCACGATATCCTTATTCAACATCGTGCCCATGCGGAAATATTTGCCCAAATCCCGCAAAAAATCCACGGCAGTGAGTTGCTGCGTCCAATCCAGATTATTCACCGTGACGGCGGCGTTCGGCCCCTCAAAATCAAGCAAGCTCTCAAGCTGCGCCCGCAGTGCATCAGCCCAACCAGCCACTACCGAACGCTCATTTAGAGAGCGCTCCCCTTTAGCTCGCGGATCGCCTATCAATCCCGTGGCACCCCCAACAAGCACCAGCGGCTTATGGCCCGCCATTTGCAGATGGCGCATCAGCTTCACAGCCACCAAATGCCCATGATGCAAGCTCGCAGCCGTGGGATCAAAACCACAATAAAAAGTGACAGGGCCATCGGCCAGTGCTTTGCGCAGCTCCTCCCGATCCGTGGTTTGCCCGATCATCCCACGCCATTCAAGCTCATCAAGTACATCTACCATTGGGTTTGCCATCATTGGCCTTTCTTCTCCTTGCATGAATCCTCTACGTATTATGCCGCAAACTCTGCCAGTTCAGCGCATCGCAACTGCGCCGCCGCCAACTGCTCAAGCACCCGCCGCGGCGCCGTGCCGCCTTTGCCAGCGCGTGCCTGCACCGAGCCTGCCACCGAAAGCACATCGCGCACTCCAGGCTCTAAGCGAGCATCAATTCCGGCTAGCTCGCTATCACTCAAATCCCACAATTCAATCCCGCGCCGTTCGCACTCAGCCACGCAAGCACCAGCAATTTCGTGAGCTTGGCGGAAAGGCACTCGGCGTTTCACCAACCACTCCGCAATATCCGTGGCAAGCGAGAATCCCTGCGGAGCCAGCTGAGCCATACGCTCATAGTTGAGCTGCATAGTGGCCACCATTCCAGTGACGGCGGGCAGCAGCACATCAAGCTGGTCAATTTGATCAAAGACTGGCTCTTTGTCTTCTTGCAAATCTCGATCGTATGCGAGGGGAAGCGCCTTGAGCGTGGCAAGCAAACCCGTAAGATCGCCGATCAGCCTCCCCGCTTTGCCGCGCGCCAGCTCAGCCACATCCGGATTCTTCTTTTGCGGCATCATCGAACTGCCAGTGGAATAAGCATCATCGAGGTGCACAAAACTAAATTCTTTAGTGTTCCATATGATGATCTCTTCGCTCAGGCGAGAGATATCTATTCCGATCTGTGCCATCACGAAAGCAAACTCAGCCACCAAATCCCGAGCCGCCGTGCCGTCAATCGAATTCCATACCGAATCAGCGAAGCCTAGATCAGCTGCCACCTGCTGCGGATCAAGCCCAAGCGTATTTCCAGCAAGCGCCCCCGAACCATAGGGGCTTTCCGAAAGCCGCCGATCCAGATCCGCCAAGCGCTCCACGTCACGCAGCAAAGGCCACACGTGCGCCATCAGCTGATGTGCCACCAGCACCGGCTGGGCATGCTGCATGTGAGTGCGCCCCGGCATCACGGCATCACCGGCCGCTTTGGCCTGATCCAGCAAAGCCGCTGCTAAAGCTAGCACCCGCCCACCAATATGCCGAGCTTGATCCCGCAAATACATTCGAATCAGCGTGGCAATCTGATCATTTCGCGAACGCCCCGCACGAATCTTGCCGCCCAGTTCAGCGCCAGCCCGCTCAAGCAGTCCGCGCTCTAGCGCCGTATGCACATCCTCATCATCGGGCTGGGGCGCAAAAACCCCAGCTGCCACATCTGTATCCAACGAATTTAACGCCACGAGCATACTGGCCAGTTCCTCGTCACTGAGCAGCCCAGCAGCCGCCAATGCCCGGGCATGCGCCTTCGAGCCAGCGATATCATATCGAGCTAGCCGCCAATCGAAATGCGTGGATCGAGAAAGCTCGGTGAGCGCATCAGCGGGAGCGCCAGTGAAGCGCCCGCCCCACAGCGCGATTGGCTCGCTTTGGATATTTTCGTTGCGTTTCGTCATACCGCCAATTCTACAAATCTCGCTCGCACGCGCCTAAACTGTTCACTATGTCTTCCAACCGCCCCGAATCGTCACGCACGGAAATTCCCCTAAGCGAGGAGGCTGGCGTAGCAATTCGCCCCAGCGATCGGCCTCGCTCGCCGCTGCGGGCGCTGGTGGCGCCAGTGTATTTGCCTTCGGTAATTTACGCGGTGGGCTCGGGGGCAGTGAATCCAGTGTTGGCTTTGGCCGCACTGGCTATTGGTTTCGACCATGCGGGCAGTTCTGCCGTGGTGGGAGTGTTTGGCATGGTGGGTATTGTGCTTTCGCCGCCGGTAGGGCGTTTTATCACGCGCATTGGCGATCGCGCCGCATTGATCGCTGGTTCTTTTATCTCATTGGCGGCTTTGGCGGGATCGCTGTGGGCTTTGTGGTATGGCGCTAGCGGGCCAGCGCGAGCGGTGTATGTGACGGCGGTGGTGTTGCTTTCGCTGGGTGCTAATATTTGGAGTTTGGCTCGCCAAGCCTATATTGCTGAGTCTATTCCTGGCTCTTATCGGGCGCGGGCGATGAGCACGCTCGGCGGGATGGTGCGGCTTGGGGTGCTCGTGGGGCCATTAGCTGCCACTGCGGTGCTAGCCGTGTATGCGGTAAATGCTGTGTTTGTGGTGGAAGTGGTGACGGTGTTGATCTCGCTGGCACTCGTGGTGGCTTTTGTGGTGCCGGAGCCGAGCGTGGATACTCGGGTGCTGGAAGGTGACGATGCGGCGGCCGCGCAGTTTAGCTTTGATGCCACGAAGCGCAGTTCTAATTTTGCCACCGTGGTGATGGGTGTGGGGCTTAATGCGCTCACGGTGCTGCGCGCGAATCGCAATGTGATTGTGCCGCTGTGGGGCACTTTTTTGGGGCTGCCGGCGCGTTTCATTACGGCTACTTTCGCCGTCACTGCCCTGCTGGATGCCTCGATGTTTTTTATTTCTGGGATTTTGATGGATAAGCGCGGCCGGCTGTGGGCGCTGATGCCTTCGCTGATTATCATGCCCGCGGCGATTGCTGTGATGGTCTTGTGGCAGAGCGTGCCGGGCTTTGTGCTGGGCGCTGCACTGCTCGGTTTCGGCAACGGTTTTGGCAGTGGGATCGTGATGACGATTGGCGCCGATTTAGCTCCTGCCACTAATAAAGCTAGCTTTTTTGGGGTATGGCAGGCGATTGTAGCTATAGGTACGGCGAGCGGGCCGTTTATAGTTTCTGGCTTGACGGCGGCAATCAGCTTAGCGGCAGGGATGTGGGCCACAGTGATTATTGGCGTGGCAGGCACGGCGTGGTTTGCTTTGCTGATTAAGCCAGCCTATGCCCGGCTTGGCATGGATCTGCGTGGCCGGCCTTTGCCGCAACCAGCGAGGGAGCGCAGCTAAAGCTGTGCCCCCTCGCTGATCTCAGTTACGCATTTATACGCCAAGCGCAGGATCAAATCCTTGCGCTTTAATATTTTCCATGATTCCCGCGCGGGCTGGGTGAGGCGCAGCATAATTGTTGATTAGCTGCTGTGTGAAGGCGGCGAGCGGTTTATCGGCGTGGCGCAGATCATAATAGGTATGCATTTGCGCATCGTAATCTTTTAGCGCTTCAGTCCAATTCTCGGGGCGCCGATATCCATCCACCATCACCCGCAGTTCTTTTGCCATGCGCGGCTTGAGCATCGGATCTTGAGCTGGGTGGCCAAGCATAAGCGCGAGCGCCGGGAAGGTGAGCTCAGGCAGATCGAGGAGCTCGATCACTGCGGGCGGATTATTGAGCACGCCCCCCAAAATCGTGGTGCCGAGCCCTAGGCTCTCTGCCGCCACCGTCACGTTTTGCACTTGCAAGCAAGCATCCGTAAAAGCTGAGGTGAAAAGATCCATGGTGCGCACACCGACATCGCTCAATCCATGCTCGGCGAAAATCGCTGCTGGCCGGGCTAGATCTACGATCCAGAGTAAATAAATCGGTGCCCGAGCCACGTATTCTTGGCCATTAATCGCGGCGAGCTGGCGGCGCTTTTCGGGATCTTTCACCCAAATGATTGAGGTGTTTTGCATTCCCATTGAGGTGGCGGTCTGGTTAGCCACCTCAAGAAGCTGGTCCATCATCTCATCACTCACGGGCTCATCAGTGAATTCCCGGATCGAGCGGTGAGCGAGCTGGCATTTAATAGTCTCGTTGATCTCCATGTGCTCATTATACGAATTCTCATCGCTCAGAGCACTTAATGCCCTGAAGCTTGAACATCCTAGCTGTTAAGATCCGCTGCGCGATTAGGCGCCGCTGCGGCGGCAGCGTTTCCCGGTGGGCGAGTCGGGGTGCCGGAGCGCGTGTCTGCACAGACACGCGCTGCGACGGCGGGGACCCCGTTTTGAGCCCAAAGGGAAACGCAGAGCCTAAGAGCGGCGCAACCGGAACGTTCGGCGACCATCTTACAGCTATGAAAGCTTCAGCTGCGGCATGGCCTCCCCTTGGCCGAAGGCCACATCCCGCGCGGCCGCCAGCTTTGAGGGCAGGCCAACGATATCAATGAATCCCTTGGCTAGGCTCTGATCAAAGGAATCGCCCGCGTCATAGGTGGCGAGGTTGAAATCGTAAAGTGACGTCTCGCTGCGCCGGCCAGTCACAGTGGCTCGGCCGCCATGTAGCGTCATCCGAATATCGCCGCTCACGTATTCTTGAGTGTCGCGGATAAAAGCATCTAGCGATCGCTTCAGCGGACTAAACCACTGGCCTTCATAGACGAGTTCTCCCCAACGATCTGCCACGCGATTCTTAAACCTTGCTTGCTCTCGATCCATCGTCACACGCTCGAGCTCCTTGTGAGCTGTGATGAGCGTCATAGCGCCTGGGGCTTCATAGATTTCGCGGCTCTTGATGCCCACCATACGATCTTCCACGATATCAATGCGGCCTATACCTTGAGCGCCAGCGCGCTTGTTGAGCTGCTGGATTGCTTGTAGCGGCGTGACGGGGGTGCCATCGATCGCCACTGGGATGCCTTTTTCGAAGGTGATCACTACTTCATCTGGAAGCGGCGGATAGGTGGGATCGTCGGTGTAGTTGTACACATCTTTGGTGGGGGCGTTCCACAGATCTTCGAGGAAGCCGGTCTCGATTGCCCGCCCCCACACGTTTTGATCAATCGAGAAGGGATTGTGGTGTGTGGTTTCGATCGGGAGATTGTGCTCGTTGGCATAGTTGATTGCGAATTCGCGGGTGAGCGCCAGATCGCGCACTGGCGAAAGGCAAGTGACATCTGGGGCAAGAGAAGTGATGCCGTTTTCGAAGCGCACTTGATCGTTACCTTTACCGGTGCACCCATGCGCCACAATTGTGCCTCCAAATTGGCGCGCCGCCGTCACTAAATGCTTCACCATGAGCGGCCTTGAGATCGCTGAGACGAGCGGATATGCATCCATATAAAGCGCACCGGCTTGAAGCTCGGGCATGCAGTAGTCTTCGGCGAATTCATCTTTCGCATCAGCAATATAGGCTTCCACGGCGCCGCAATCGAGGGCGCGCTGACGAATCACTTCGAGATCTTCGCCGCCTTGGCCCACGTCTACCGATACCGTGATCACTTCGGCGCCCGTGCGCTCGCCGATCCAGCCAATGGCCACGGAAGTATCGAGACCGCCGGAGTATGCCAGCACTACCCTATCTTTATTGCTCATAATATTTTCTCCTTTATTGTGTTGGTGGAGTTTTGAGTGAGGCGCCCGGGCGATTGCGGCGCGCGCTCAATTTGCGATTATTTTGCTGCAAACACCACTAGCTCTTTGGCGAGATCCGATGCTCGTTGCTCGCTCGCAGCTATGATCAGCACGGTGTCGTCTCCAGCGATGCAGCCTAATACTCCGGGAAATACTGCTCGATCTATGGCCGCTGCCAAGAGTTGAGCCGCACCAGGAGGGGTGCGCACCACGATTTGGTTTAGTGCTGGCTGCACTGAGATAAGCACCTCCCCAGCCCAACGCTCAAGCTGAGCTCGAGCTCCAGCAGCTGATTCTGATAGCTCGTTCACATCAGGCACACGGTAGGCGCGCACGCCCGATGGGTGATGCTCTTTATAGGCGTGAAGCTCCTCAAGATCGCGAGAGAGCGTGGCTTGCGTGACGTGGATACCTTCAGCGGCAAGCATTGTGCGCAGTTGTGCTTGGGAGGCGATCGTTTCTTGAGCGATAATATCGACAATTCGGGCTTGCCGCGCTACTCGCGTGAGTGGAATATCAGCGCTCATATTGCCTCCTGCACCAGCTGAACAATTATTACTGCCTGCGCATAACTATACATCCATGGTGTTGGTAGGTCGATTTCCGAGCGCGTGACGCCTACCACTAATGCACTGCTGAACAGCATCCCGGAGCACGCACACTAAACGCCGAAGCGCCCTCAAATGCGACTGAGAGTAATCGCAAGTATCCATCGTTGGCGAAATTAGTGGGCATGGGGGTGGGGGGGGGGGGGGGGGGGTGTTGTATTGAAAGGGGAGAACCCAGCCGCCCCCCCCCCACAAAAAAAAACACCCGAGCCGGCACAGCCAGGAAAGAAAAAAGATAAA
>R15__coassemble_2388_pt1 | contig 8172 bp, 4 predicted proteins | sample R15__metabat2_low_PE_004 | metagenome-assembled genome bin R15 | reverse complement strand
CCCCCCCCCCCCTCCCCCCCCCCCCCCCCCCCCCCCCCCCCCCCCCCCCCCCCCACTCTAGTATTTAGCACGCTCCGGCACGGAGGCGGCGAGCCAGAGCGGGATCGCGAAAGCCGCTGCGAGGAAGGGCAGCAGCGGCCCAGAATCATTGATAGTGAGAGAAATAAGCGTGAGCACAATGCCAGCTATAGCACCAGTGCTCATGGCTGTAGCAGCTAATAGCACGCCCGGGGCAGGATCCGCGTGCGAGCCGCGGATCGCCAAGCGGGAGCCAAAGAGCAACACAATAATCGGCAAGATCGTGAGCGCCCAGACGAGCGGCGAACCCGCGGCAGCAAAAAGCTCCATCTTGCGGGAGATCACTTGCCCAAGCTGCCCATCGAGCACGCTTTGCACAAAATCGCCCACGTGCGTGCGAGCCTCGGGCGGGCGCAACCAGTCGCCAATTGCCACTGCCGCAGCTGCCGTCACCCCCGCCACCACAATCGCCACAAACTGCCAAGCCTTCACCCGCCCGCGCAGCACCAGCAGCGCCAGCAGCCCAAAACCCACCACGATCCCGATCGTGCCGCCAAAATCGGCGCCAATTGCGCTGGCTGCATTAGCCGTGAGGTCGGCCGCGCCAATGCCGGCCACGCTCAGCATCGCCCAGAGCCGCGCCCGAGGCGCCCCCGAATGGAGGTATCGCTGCGCGGCGGCGGCGGCCAAGAAAATGCAGGCCAGGGCGAGAGTGATGTGCGCGGTGTTGCCAAACCCATAGAAGCGGGCGCCGTCTTGAGGCTGCTGCGCGCCCAGCACGGAGACGTAGTGTAGTTGGGATCCTGTGGCTGCATCGAGCACGAAAATCGCGGCGGTGATACCTGCGAGCAGCGCGGCAGCCGGGAAATACGCCGGCGCGGCCAAGGGGGAGTGACGCCGATGCCACGCTTCTCCCGCGAGCGCGCAGCCCGTGCCGAGAGCGGCAGCGATCAGCACCAGCACGCCAAAGAATGCCCACACTGGAGCAGCGAGCAGGCCTGATTGCGGCACTCGCCACCAGCCAGTAAACGCCGTGAGCAGCGCTGCGGCCGGAACCGCGGCTATACTCAAGCCGATCATGGCCAGTGCCCGCGGATAGCGCACGCGGCGCTTGAGCAGGCCATAAGTCAGCGAGCACCACGAGCCATAAAGCAGCGCCACCACGCCGAAGGCAATTAAGAACGAGCCAAGCGCGGCGCGAGTGAGCACGGCTCGGCGATTTAGCTCACTCAAGGCGGCTATGCGCGCTGCAGCCGATGCGGCCTCAGCAGCCTGTGCCGCTCCGCCGTCACTGCCGGCCGCCGCAGCCTCCGCATCCTTACCAGCTCGAATTGTGGAGCCCACGAACACCTCGCTATCAAGCCCCTCGCCTTCAGGCGATCCCGCCGCGAGCTCGAGGATTGTGGCCGTGATATCCGTGGTTTGCACCAAGCCCACATGCCGCGTGGAATTCGTGACGGCGAAACTGGCTGCCGCTCGCTGCGCAGCCCCTTCAGAGCGCACTACTGTGCCGGCATCACCAAGCGGCTCGCGCATCGCAAAATACTGCAATTGCGCGGTGGTGGAATCAGCTTCGGCGAGTGAGGCAGCGATCACCAATGCGCTATCAGGCAGCTCGGCAAGCACCGCGCCAAACTGGGCATCGATTGCGGCAGCCTGATCTACTGGAGCCTGGAATGCCAGATCCGGCACTCCGAAAGCGGCGCTAATTCGGCCTTTCTGCACGCCCTTCTCGCCGCCGAGCTCCCAGCCAGCGGCGCGCGCCGAGCCAAGATCAATGAGCGTGAGGCCTGCAGGAGCAGCGGGCTCGGATCTCGCCGGCCCAGCTGCGCTATCTGGCTCTGCTGCGGCAGCGGGATCAGCGATGCTTGCCGCTCGTAGCGCTTGCGCCGCGTTGGTGGCGATCCCAGCCTCATAGGAAAGCGGAATATAGGATCCCAGCACAGTGCCATCGGCGCGCGCCGCTGCTACCGCGGCCCCAGAGCCAATAGCCGTCACCGGCACTTGGCTCGATTCAAGCTCCGCAGCCATTGCGCCAAAAGTGGGGTAGTAGCCGTTGGTTTCGTTTGCGGCAAGCCAGGAATCCCAGGTGGCTGCGGGGATCTGAGCCTTACCGTTCCCGCCCGCCGCGCTTTCGGAGTTGCTGCTTAGTGCCACGCCAGAGCCTTCAATCTCGGGCGGAAGCTGGCAAGGAAGTTTGGCAGTGTTGAGAGATTCCTGGGTGCGTTTGCCGGTGCCGAGCGTGAGCCAGGCGGAATTTGGGCAGGTGGTGACGCCGAGAGTTTTGGCAACGAGATTGGCCACAGCGGCGCCGCGCGCAAACTCGTAAAGATTAGGGGTAGTGGCCTCGTTGATCGCATCCCAGGGCAGGCCGCTAAAACCGATGAGCACCACTGGGGATGCTTGCCCACTCACGCCAGCATCCCCACTCGAGGCGCGCTCCGCCGGCGCGCCACCAAGCTGTGCTTCGCTCACCACGCCCTGCTTTGCCGTCACGCCAAAAAAGCCACTTACCGGCACCGCCAACACCGCAATCAGCGCGCACGCCACCAGCGCGAGGATCCACTTCGGGGCTCGCGGGCCGGGGCTCTTGCCAGGGCTCAGGCTGGCGCTGATCGTCACGTTCCTAGCCTACCGATACTCGGCGGCGTTACCTATACTTAGCGGGTGTTGCCTCACGCTACGAGTATCTAACTAAAAGCACACATATTGCGAATAACCTAAAAATCTGAGGCAAACCGGAAGTAGTAGAATCGCACTATGCGTTTTTCATTTCTTGGCCCGCGCGGCACTTTCTGCCAGCAGGCGCTCAATTCAATCGCCACCGAGCAGCAGGCTGAGCATATTCCAGCACATGATGCGCCGCGCGCGATCCGGATGGTGCGCCGCGGCGAAGCCGATTATGCGGTGGTGCCGATCGAGAACTCTGTGGAGGGCGGCATCAACGCCACCATCGATGCGCTCGGCCGCCATTCAGACCTCACGATACAGGCCGAGATGCTGGTGCCGATCACCTTTGTGCTGGCAGTGAAGCCAGGCACACCGATCGAGGCAGTGCGCCGAATTTCCACGCATGCCGCTGCCTGGACCCAATGCCGCGATTGGCTCATGGAAAACCTGCCCGATGTGCTTTATTTACCGGCGAGTTCCACGGCCGCGGCGGCTAAGGCGCTCGCGGAGGAGGCCGACCCTGGCTTCGAGGCCACGCTGGTTTCGCCGCTGGCAGCTGAGCAGTATGGGCTTCAGGCGCTGCGCCGAGAGGTGGCTGACAATCCCGATGCTGTGACGCGGTTCGTGATGATAGGCCACGCGGGCCAAGTGCCGCAGCGCACTGGTTCGGATAAGACCACACTGCTGGTGCATTTGCCGGCGGACCGCAGTGGTGCGCTGCTAGCGCTGTTGGAACAGTTTGCTTCGCGCGGCGTGAACCTCACTCGCATTGAGAGCCGCCCCACTGGCGATTCGCTAGGCCGCTATGCTTTTTCGATTGACGCCGAAGGGCATCTTTTCGATGAGCGGATTCAGAGCGTGCTGCGCGGCTTGCATAGAGTAAGCCCGAAAGTGGTGTTTTTGGGCTCCTACCCTTCGGCAGACCAGCATCGGGTGAAGCTAGCGGCGGCGACGGCGGATGCTGATTTCAGCTCGGCGCGCGAGTGGGTGCGCAAGCTCGTGAGCGAGGGGCGCGGAGTGTAAGTGGAGAGGGATTAGCGGGCGCGGATGAGCAGGGCTGCGGGATCGAGCACGAGGCCATTATTGAGCGCGCCGCAGTTGGCAAACATCACGAGCTCACGCCCGCTGGGGGTGATAGCGAAATCGCGGTAGCGAAACTGCACGAGCAGATATTGGCTGCTTTTCCGGCAGCGCGCGCCCTGAGATATCCTTAAACCATGATTGATATTCGCTTTATTCGGGAAAATGCGCAGGCCGTGAAAGCCAGCCAGCGGGCGCGTGGTGACGACGAGGCGGCAGTGGATGCAGTGCTCGCGGCTGACGAGGCGCGCCGGGCTGCATTGCAGGCGTTTGAGGATCGGCGCGCTGAGCAAAAAGCGCTCTCCAAGAGCATCGGCAAAGCGGCCCCTGAAGATCGGGCTGCCGTGATGGCAAACGCCAAGGCGATGGCCGAGGAAGTGAAGCAGTTGGAGGCGGCAGCAGCCGCAGCTGGCGAGGCTTTCACAGCGGCGATGCTGAAAATCCCAAACCTGATTGAGCCCGGCGTGCCTACCGGCGGCGAGGAGGATTACCAAATCCTCAAGCATGTGGGCACTCCACGCGATTTCGCGGCTGAAGGTTTCGCCCCGCTCGATCACCTCGACGTGGCCGAAGGGCTAGATGCCGTAGATATGGCGCGCGGCGCAAAAGTGAGCGGCTCGCGCTTCTATTACCTCAAGGGTATTGGCGCCCGCCTTGAGCTGGCATTGCTCACGATGGCCGCCGATCAAGCTGAAGCGAACGGCTTCACCCTGATGAACACGCCCACTCTCGTCTCGCCAGCAGTGATGGGCGGCACTGGTTTTCTTGGCGCTCATTCGGATGAAATCTATTATCTGCCGGCTGATGATCTTTATCTCACCGGCACCTCCGAGGTGGCGCTCGCCGGATACCACAAAGACGAGATTATTGATATCAGCGCTGGCCCGCGCCGTTACGCTGGCTGGAGCTCTTGCTATCGGCGCGAAGCTGGCTCTGGCGGGCGCGACGTGCGCGGCATTATCCGCGTGCACCAGTTCAACAAGGTGGAGATGTTCTCCTACTGCGATCCAGCCGAGGCTTGCGAGGAGCATCAGCGCTTCTTGGCTTGGGAAGAAGAAATGCTCGCCAAAGTGGAGCTGCCTTATCGCGTGATCAATACGGCTGCGGGCGATCTTGGCTCTAGTGCGGCGCAAAAGTTTGACTGCGAAGCCTGGCTGCCCACCCAGAACCGCTATATGGAGGTCACTTCCACTTCGAATTGCACCACGTTCCAGGCTCGCCGCCTGAACACCCGCTATCGCACTCCGGAGGGCAAGAGCGCTGTGGTGGCCACGCTTAACGGCACGCTGGCCACCACTCGCTGGATGGTGGCTATGTTTGAGAACTATCAGCAAGCGGATGGCTCGATCGTGATCCCGGCAGCGCTGCGGCCATACTTGGGCGGGCGCGATGTGATTGAGCCCGTGGCTGCTAAGAAATCGGCGTGACGGCGCAGGGCGAGCAGGGGGCGCAGTTGCCGTATTTTGCGGATGTGCTGGCGGCGCGAGCTTCAGCTAGTTTGGAGCCGCGGGCGGCTGATCGCCAATGCTTTGCCGCTGCGGCAGCATGCCGGCGCCGTCACCGAAGCTGTGGATCAGGATGGGGCCGCGCTGATTTTAGAAGCGCTGCTGGGCGCCTGAACATCTTCAATGTTGCGCCCTAGAATTTCTGCCGCGGCAAGCGCCACTAGCGCTGGCGCGGCAATATAGATGCTCTCTTTGATCATCAGCATGCCCGAATCGTTGATCGGCACGGCAATGAAGATTCCGAGCGCGATTCCGATGGCCGTGATCCGCAGATATTTCTTACTGCTTGCCGCCGCCCAAAGCTCACTGTAAATCGGGTAGCGCTGTGCTAACTTCGCCAAAACCACGAGGCTCACAGCCACCACCAACACAATCAACACCACCATAATAAGCGTGCGCGGATAGGCGGTGAAGCTCCTGCGCACATCACGAATCTTGCCCGCTATCAGCGCGAAACTCTCCGGCGATCCCAGGGATTGCCAGAAATTTCCGATATGCGAGGTGCTGGAGCTGCGCGCCGAGGCCAGCCCGATCAGGCCCATAGCAGCGCCCGAAAGGCCCAGCCACACCATCACAAACCACCAGCGGAATTTGATCCCGGCAGCGAGCACTGCCGCCGTGCCAAAGGCCGCGATAATTCCGGGCGGGCCCCCAAAATCCGCCCCCCAAGAAGGCACGGCATCCACCGCGAGAATCGCCAGCCCCGTCACGCCCACGATAATGCCCGCTTTGCGAGAGCTGTAGTAGCGCACGATCACGGGGATAAGCGCCAGCAGGCCGGCGATTATGAGGATCACGTAGGTGCGGTTCGAAATACCGTAATAGCGGCGCGAAGAAAGGATAAGCGAGCCCATAAAGCCATTTTGCTGATGCGCGGATCCAGCCAGGATGTCGGCGGCCAGGAGCGCCACGGCGATGAGTGACGTGGTGGCAATCGGGTGGCGGGTGAGGCGCGTGAGGATCGTGACGATGAGGGCGATCAGGGCGGTGAGGGTGAGGGCGGTGACGGCGGTGAGGCTAGTGCGGCTCAGCCACGGAAGCTGCCACCACGGGATGAAGTTCAAGATGAAGGCTGCGGGCACGAAAGCGTAAGTGGCGTGAGCCCACAGCTCAATCAATTGCCAGAACTGATATGGGTTTTTCACGAACGGTATGGCACGGGTTTTCAGCCACGGCGAGATGAAAAGCAAAATTAGGAACGACGCGATCCCGATGAGCCCGAGGGTGGTGAAGAGCGAATACCATGAGGAATTTGCGCGCAGCGCCACCGCTGAATGCACCTCGATTTCAGCCACTTTTTTGAGCGCCGAATCTATATCTGGCTGCGCAGCCACCGAAAAAGCGGCCGCGCCGATATTTGATGTGGTGGCCGTATTTCCTTGAGTTTGGGAGAGAATATAGCGAATATCGGCGATAGTGATCAGGCCCTCAGTTTTGGTGGTGCTGGAACGGAGCAGACCCGGAGCTGGCGTGGCTGCAGCTGCCGCTTCAGAAGCTGATAAGCCTGGCAGATTCGTGGCAAAAAACTGGATCGAACGCGTCGCGGGCAAATTCGAAAGCGAGGCTATAATCACTGGCCGCGGCGAAGCGCTCGCCGCATTTGCCTCCAACACCAGCCGCAACGCCTCCGTCACCTGCTGCTCGCGCACGTTCTTTTCGAGCAGCAGTGTGGAACCAGTGGCGGGCACGCTCAAATCCATTACCACGTCATCTGGAGCCGCATCGAACACCGCCGTCACTTCCTCGCGATAAAGCCGCTCCGAAGTGGTGTTGCCGTGGAGCAGCGTGGGCATCGGCAGCCAATGCTGCACGTGGCCAGAAGTATCAGCCACAGCCGCGGCAGCCCCCTCGCCGAGCGCCCACGCTTGATCAGAAAAAAGCCGCTGGGAAAGCAGATCCATCTCTTCGGTGCGTTGCGCGTAATTCTCGATATCGATTTCTTTAGGAGTGGGGGTGGTGGCGGTAGGCGTGCTCGCTGCCAAAATAGGTGACGTTGGCGCCAAAGCGTAGCCTTGCTCATCCCGAAGCTTAAAGCCTGCACAACTCGCGTATCCGCTTAAATGAATGCGTTCGGCGGGGTCTTGCACATCGCCTGAAGTGCGCAAATGCAGCCAGCCTTCACTGAAACAAGTGTTGGGTGAAAAAGTGCGGGCGGTGAGCGCCGCGAAAGTGAAGCCAGCGAGACTATCTTTAAGGCCAGAGCGTTCTGCACGCACATATGAGGGTTTGAGGCTGCTCGTGCCGATAAAAAGAATGCCGTTGGGGCTGGAATAGCCTGCGCCTGGCGAAGCAGTGACGGCGGAGGGCAGCTGGGCGTGAGCGGGAGGTAGTGGCTGAGCGGAGGCAGGTGCAGGGATAAACAGCGAAACCAGAGCAGCCAGCAAGAGGCTTAAAATGCGCAAATGGCTGCGAGTGCCACGCTTTCGCGCGGAAGCTTTAGCTATCGCGTTGCCACTTATCCGCATGTTGGCCCTTTCTCTCTTGCTCGTGATTTTATCTTAGGCGCATTATTCACCGCTATGATTCCTAAATCGGGCGCCTTGCAGGTTTAGCTGCGAAAACCGGTGGGAGCGCCCCCTTAAAAACGCTGCGCGTTTTCAAGGAATCCCCCCGTATGTTTTCTCCGCTAATCCCCGCTGTGGCGCCTAAAAGATGAGCATCAAGGCTGGAGACGGAGGGATTTGTGCGTCTGCTGCGCAGCCGCCCCGCTCGCAGCGTAGCTGCTTCGCGTCTTGGGCGGGAAAATGCGATGCATTTTCTGATCCGCCCAAGCCCTCTCGGGTTCAAATCCCCAAGTCTTAAATGAGTTTCGGGGGAGGGAAAAACCAATACCCAAAAAAAGCGGAAACCGAGGGATTTTAAAACACCATAACGGGTTAAAGTATAAAAGTTTTAAAAA
>R15__coassemble_1707_pt1 | contig 10437 bp, 10 predicted proteins | sample R15__metabat2_low_PE_004 | metagenome-assembled genome bin R15 | reverse complement strand
CCCGCCACAACAACGAAAAACCCAAAATCCATCAATAACTATTGTCCGCTAGCTCTATTTTTCTATGTGCGTGTTCTGGAATACGAGCATTCAGAACGCGCACATAGAAAAATATCTCCGCGAAAGCTCTGCTTTCACGGAGATATGCTCCTTGCCGTTCCGCCGCCAGGACTCGAACCTAGACTAAAGGCTTCAAAGGCCTCTGTGCTGCCATTACACCACGGCGGATCACCGTCACCAATTGTGCCAGCAAATAGCCTCCCGATGCTAATCAGAAGCCAAAGCATTACCCAACCCACACCGCAGCCACGCTCCACACGGATTTATCAAACTCGATTTTACGCATGGGCAAGCGGGTGAGCCTCAAGGAAGCACTGGCACGCACTCACGCGAATGCGTGAAATATGTGATCACTTGAGTTCTTGAGCGTCATCAAGATCTGCAAGCATTGAGCGCAAAAATTCGGTGACGGTGGCAAGATCCTTGCTGGTATAGGGCGCGAGCAATTCGCGCTGCTTTTCCAGCAAGGCCGCCATTGCCTCGTCTGCCACCTTCAAGCCCTCGTCCGTCAGGCGCACAATCACCACTCGCCCGTCACTAGGATCATGCACTCGCCGCACAAAACCGCTCTCTTCGAGCCTGTCAATGCGGTTTGTGATCGTGCCAGAGGAGACGAGCGTCTTTTGCATTAGCTGCCCTGCCGTGAGCTGATGCGAATCTGGAGAGCGCCGCAGCTCCGTCACCATCTCAAAAGCCCAGCCTTCGAGGCCATGGTCAGCAAAAATAGTGCGGCGCAAATGATCAATATGCCGATCTAGGCGCAACAACCGAGAAAAAATTGCCAGCGGGCGCGCATCGAAATCTGGGCGCTGCTCTTCCCACTCCGTCACGATCGAATCCACGCGATCACTAGCAGCATTAGCTTGAGCGGCGGCATCTAAATCACGCTTCTGTGGCGCCTTTGCCACTGGTATATCGCCTCGATAATCAATACTCACAGTTGCATATTACTTGATATCAAGATAGTTGTGCGGTTTACGTCCATTTTCACAAAGTCTCAATCACACGCGCTCCAGGCACCGGGCCTCGCGCCTCCACAACGCCGAGCTGAGGGAAATGCTCGCGCAAGGCACGAGCCGTGACGGCGAGCTGCTCGGTTTTGCACATCACAGCAATCGTGGGGCCCGAGCCGGAAAGGATCACAACTTCTCCCAGGCGCATCTCACGCAGCTGCGCTACGATCTCCTGCAAATCTGGCCGTAGCGAAAAGGCCGGAGTTTCAAGATCATTCACCATATTCTCTGCTACCGCCCGCATATCCCCCGCTTCAAGCGTATCGCAAAGCGCAGCCGTGCTCGCTGGCTCGGCCTTCTCCTCAGGCCGAGCGCCTCCGCGAAGCCGATCAAATTCACTGAAGACCGCCGGCGTGGAAAGCCCCTGTGGATTGGTGAGCATCAGAAATCCATGCTCGCCAACGGCTGGGTTATATGGCACTGGCTCGAGAATTTCACCGCGAGATATGCCCCGAGCGATCCCACCAAGCAGCGCAAAAGGCACGTCTGAGCCGAGCTCAGCACCAATCGCAAGCAGCTGCGCCGCAGTGAATCCCAGCTCCCAGAGTGCATTGAGCGCCACTAGCGCCACCGCGGCATCTGCCGACCCGCCAGCCATTCCCCCGGCTATTGGAATGCGCTTCGTGATCTTCATTCGCGCGCCGAAAGCTGCCGCACCCTGGCCAGCACACTCCCGCAAAGCTAGTGCCGCGCGAATCGCCAGATTTGATTCATCTACGGGTAGCCCAAAGCCGAGCCCGGAGGCGGCATATTCTAGGGCCACAACGCCGCTGGAATCACTCCAAACCTCCAGCTCTTCATATATATCAAGAGCTTCAAACACCGTATCGAGCGGATGAAAACCATCTGCGCGCACAGCCCCCACCCGCAAAGCCAGATTCACCTTTGCCGGCGCCAGCGCCTTCACATATCGCATAGCGCTAGTTTATCTCAGCCTCATTATCCGGAGTGGACACGGGAGTCGAGTCCACCTGTCCACTTTCTAGCACAAGCTATTCGCGAGTGGACATGGGGGTCGAGTCCGGGTGTCCAATTTATAGCGATAGTTACTAACGGCGAGCCTTAGCGATAGCCACAAAATCACAAAGAGCCACTTTTTCGCCGCGCAGCTGCGGATCTACCCCCGCCACCTGGAGGATATGCTCAGCTTCCGCCGCCGAGCCAGCCCACTGCGCGAGGGCACTGCGCAGCATTTTGCGCCGCTGTGAAAAAGCGGCATCAATCACGCCAAATACGGCTTCGCGTTCCGCGCGCGGGCGCTGCTCCACTGGCGCCACATCGATATGCACGAGCGCAGAATCCACATTCGGCACTGGCCAAAAGATGCTGCGCGAAATCTTCGCCCCGCGCCGAGCCTCCCCATACCATGCAGCTTTCACGCTGGGCACACCATAAGCTTTCGAGCCAGGCTGGGCAGCTAGGCGATCAGCCACCTCGCTTTGCACCATCACCGTCACTGATTCGAGCGAGGGCAATGTTTCAAGCAGTGTGAGCAGCACTGGCACTGCCACATTGTAGGGGAGATTTGCCACGAGATGAGTGGGCGCAAAGCACATCTCGCTTTGTTCCTCAAGGCTAGCCTGGGCCAGCACTGCTGGCGGAACTTCAAGGTCGGCCCCGCTGCGCACACTCAAAGCATCAGCTCGGCGCACCGCGAAGCGATCAGTCGCTGCGGGTTGATGGGCGCGAACAGTCTCAGGCAAGGCCTGAGCTAGCACTGGATCAATTTCCACCGCAGATACTATCGCTCCGGCTTCGAGTAACCCCAGCGTCAAAGAGCCTAAACCTGGCCCTACTTCGAGCACTCGCGAGCTCGGCGTCACACCACTATCAGCCACGATTTTGCGCACAGTGGCGGCATCTATCACGAAATTTTGCCCCAGCTTTTTTGTGGGTGAAACTCCGAGCGCTGCAGCAATTTCCCGAACAGCTGCAGGCCCAAGCAGTGGTGTTGATGCCATTAATACCAGCCGTGCGAATTCCAGAAGCTCACAGCTCCAGCCCAGCTGCCATAGCGGCTCACGTAGCTGTTGCCCCATTGGAGTGCCACCACAGGATCATTCCAGTTTGGCCCAATCTTCGAGCATGGTAGCGCCTGCACGAGCCCGCACGCCCCAGAAGAACTATTGAGCGCATTCGGATTCCAGCCTGATTCGCGGCTCACAATGAAATCCACATAGCCCCATTCGGATTCTGGGATTCCGGCTGCAGCCATCCAATCAGCCTTGCTGCCGGTGATCTCCCGTGCCGGAATGCCGGGCAGAATCTCTTCACGGGTGCCCACCTGCACCACTTCATTCACAGGCTTTGTGGTGATAGCTTCCATCGCCACTTCGCGGGAGATTTCTTTGCCATCACGGTAATACACCGTGTAGGTGCGGGTGCCAGAGCCGTTCTTACCTTCAGTGATGGTTTTGGTATCGCCCTTGTTGAGCTTGTCTGTCTTCTCTTCCGTAGTGCCAAACGGCTCTTCGAAAGTTTCGCTTATAGTCTCGGTAGTCACTCGAGCCACGCGCACGCGCATACCTTCACGCACTTTATCGGAAAGCGAAACCGAGACCTCATCGTTTTCACCAAGATAAATATCAGCAGCGCTGAGCGCTTCACCCACTGAGGCACCTTCGTCAGCAAGCACAGTTTTAGTGGCGCCATCCACCGTCACGGATATCGCCACTTTCTGGGCGATAGCCAGCGGTTCATCTTGAGTCAGCATTGAAGAGTGAGCAAGTACCGGGGTGACGGTGGCAGGAAGTTGCCCATCGTTCGTGGCAGCCATAGCCACGCCAGATACGCCAAACATTGCGGCCACTAGGGTGGCCACAGCCACGCGGGAACGGGTGAAAAGCCCTGAAAAACGCCGCGGGGCTTCGATCGCTACTTCCGCATTCTTGATGCTGGCGAGATTTTCATTCATAAATTCCACATAAGGCACACCAGCAACCTTCAGCTCAACTTGCTGAGCTGGCACTATGGGCATCACGGGCTCACTTGGATTAACCACAGCTGCGCGCAATTGGCTCGCTTCGCTGGGTCTATAACTATGCTTTCCCACAAAAACTCCCCTGCATCAGGCAATTCGCTGCTTTTCTGATATAGATTGTAATCAAATTGTTACAAAGCGCAAGATGTTAATTTGATTCGGTGGCCGAAAGCACAATACTGAGGGTGGCCATCCGTGCTTCAAAAATAATTGTCTGCAAAGCCTTTATCCGCTACGCCGCAGCTCCAGCAAACACGAAATACGCGCCCTTTCCTAATCAAACCCCATACACCGCATGCGTGTTGGCATTCAACTGCTCGCACCAAGCTTGCTCAATTTCAGGCGTGACGGCGGCCGCAGCGGCTTGGATTTCAGCGGCAGTGCCACTAGCAGTGACGGCGGCAGCCTGCGGATCGAGGCGCAGCCAGGCCATATAACGAGCAGTATATGCAGCACCCCAGACAATATTGGGATGGCCCCGGAAAGGCTCAGGGGTGAGATAAGGAGCATCCGTCTCCACTAATACGAGCTCTGGCGGCATGGCAAGAAATGCTTCTCGCAGCGAATCGTTGGCCTTATACGTGAGCGGCCCAGCGAAGCTCGCATACCAGCCATGCTCCGCGCACAGCTTTGCCAGCTCGGCATCACCAGAAAAACAGTGAAACACAGTGCGCTCGGGGGCACCCTCTCGCTCGAGGATTGCAACCACATCGGCATGCGCATCGCGATCATGGATTTGCATTGGCTTGCCGAGCTCTTTTGCCAGCGAAATGTGGGCCCGGAAAGCCTCTTGCTGGGCGGCTTTGCCACCTTCGCCGGTGCGGAAATAATCAAGGCCGGTCTCTCCCACTGCCACCACTTCGGGCGCAGCGGCAAGCTCGGCCACGCGCGCCACGGCGGCACCGAGTGAATACTCCAGATGCCACTGCCGCTGCTCATAGGTGGCACCATCGGGGCTTTTTTCGCGCACCCCCTCGTGTAGCGGCGCATCGTTGGGATGTATCGCGAGCGCAGCAAAGATTTTTCCGGGGTGACGGCGAGCTAGGGCGAGCGTGGGCTGCAAATCCGGAATTTCGCAGCCGCTCGTGATGGCTGCCCGAATGCCCGATTGCTCCATCCCCGTGAGCAGCCCCTCCTCGAATGGTGCTTCGCTTGGTGCTAGCTCAGGGCCGGAAAGCGGCCAGCGGGCATCAGGATCAATGTGGGTGTGGTTATCCACGATCGGCTCCGCCAGCGGCCTCGGCACATCTGGAAAACCGCGCTTCTTCTTGCTCATAGGCCAATTATAAAAGCTCGTAAGTGGACAGCAGGGTCGAGTCCCAGCGTCAAAATGGAGAGTAAGGACAGGCTGGGATTGCGCTTGTTAATCGCCGAGGCCGAGGCGCTCGAGCTCTTCGGCCACGACGCTCGGATCCAGCTTTTGGAACACCGGCTTGGGCTTGGCGATCGGCGTGCCCGGCTTTACTTCGCGCGGCTCCCAAGAGCGCGCCTGCGCATAGTTGCCCGTGATAATCGGGAAGGGATGGCCATTATCTAGATCGGCAGTCTCCACCAGCTGCGGCATTGGCGCGATATCGCCAGCGCCGCCAAGCACCGCATCGATAGCGTTTGAGGAGTGCGGCAAAAAGACGCTCATCATAGTATTGAGATCGCTCACCGCTTGGATCAGCACGTTCAGCACAGTGCCGAGGCGCTCGCGCAGCGCTGGATCCTTCATCTTGAATGGCTCAGTGCGGCTCACGTATGCGTTTGCTTCGCCCACGAGACGCATAATCTCACTCAAAGCGGCCCGCTGCTGGTGCTTTTCGATCAAGCCGCCCACAGTGGCAAACCCGCCGCGCACCGCATCGAGCAGCTCTTGATCAATCTGCTCTAGCTCGCCGCGCGGCGGAATCTCCCCAAAATTCTTAGCAATCATCGCGGCGGCGCGGTTCACCAGATTGCCCCAGCCAGCCACCAGCTCGCTATTATTGCGCCGCACAAACTCTTCCCAAGTGAAATCTGAATCGGAAGTTTCCGGCCCGGCAATCGAAATGAAATAGCGCAGCGCATCGGGCTGATAGCGCTCCAGCACATCGCGCACGTAAATCACCACGTGCTTCGAGGAGCTAAACTTTTTGCCCTCCATGGTGAGAAACTCGCTGGCCACCACCTGCGTGGGCAGATTCAGTTTGCCAAACTCGCCAGCCGCACCGCCGCGCTCGCCCTCGCCGTTGTATGCCAGCAGTTCAGCGGGCCAAATCTGGGAGTGGAACACGATATTGTCTTTGCCCATGAAATAGTAGGTGAGCGCTTCGGGATTGTTCCACCAATCGCGCCAATCTTCGGGTGACGGCGCTGCAGCGGCGTCACTACCAGCCGCCGCGACCTCGCCGCCTGTGTTCGCCCCCGCCGTCACGCCGGCTCCAAGCGCACGCCGCCTGGCCCACTCGATGCTCGCACTCAAATACCCAATCACGGCATCGAACCACACGTACAGCCGCTTATTGGGTTGATTTTCCCAGCCTGGCACGGGAATCCCCCAGTTAATATCGCGGCTCATTGCGCGCGGGCGCACGTCTTCAAGCAAATGCTTGGAGAAGGAGATCACGTTGGGCCGCCACAAGCCAGTGGCTTCTACCTCGCCCAACCACTGCCCGAGCCGAGCCGCGAGCGCCGGCAGATCAAGGAAATAGTGCTCTGTGGTCTTAAATTCGGGGGCTTCGCCGGAGATTTTGGAGACTGGATCGATGAGATCTTGCGGGTCGAGCTGGTTGCCGCAATTGTCGCATTGATCGCCGCGCGCGCCAGCAGCCCCGCAAATCGGGCAAGTGCCCTCAATATAGCGATCCGGCAAGGTGTTGCCCGTCTTCGGATCAATAGCCACCGGCGTTTCACGCACAATCATGTAGCCGTTATCGCGGCAGCCTTCGAAGAGCCGCTGCACCACGGCTTCGTGATTGGCAGTGGTGGTGCGGGTAAAAAGATCGTAGGAAAGCCCGAGCTTCACCAAATCTTCCACAATGATCCGGTTGTTTTTATCGGCCTCTTGCTGCGGCGTCATCCCATCGGCATCGGCGGCCACCATAATCGGGGTGCCGTGCTCGTCGGTGCCACTCACCATGAGCACGTCGTGCCCAGCCATGCGCATATAGCGCGAGAACACGTCCGATGGAACGCCGAATCCAGCCACATGCCCAATATGCCGCGGGCCATTCGCATAGGGCCACGCCACCGCCGAAAGTACTTTTGCCATGCCTTAAGCCTACTCGGCGCGAGCGCGATTCGCGAAGTGTGCCCGCTGAAAACATATCGCGCCCGCAATTATTTCACACCAGCACAAGAGTTGCACCTATTGATTCAAGTCGTACTTGGCTATACGATTCATACATGACTACCGAATTAAAACCGCGCGTGAAGCGTTTCACCGCCACGCTGCGCCCGAAAGGGCAGATCACTATTCCCGCCGAGGCTCGCGAGCAGCTCGGAATACGCGAGGGCGATTCCATTAGCGTGGAGCTTGAGGGCAAAGAATTGCGTTTGAAGAAAACCCCCACATTAGAAGAGATCTCAGCATTTCTCACAGCACAGATAAAGCCCGGCACCCCGCCACTTATGGACGCTAAGAAGTTCTATCAGGAGAAGCCGTACCGATGGTAATAGGATCTGTAGATACAAACGTGTTGCTCCGAGCAGCACTGCAAGACGTGCCCGAGCAGTTTGCTCGCGTGAACTCGCTACTCATGCAAGGAGAATACATCGTTTCCGACGTAGCTATCACGGAAGCAGTTCATGCGCTTCGCTATCACTACAAAATCAACCGAGCAGCTATTTGCGATGGTGTGCGCGCGCTTACCAAAATCCCCAACCTGCTCTTTTCCACCGCCCTACCCGAGGCGCTCGATATCTATGAAGATCACCCAAGCCTTTCTTTTGAGGATTGTTTTATGGCAGTGACGGCGGAGCACGCCAACGCCTATCCGCTCTACACCTTCGATCAAAAGCTCGCCAAGCAAACCAGCGCCGAGCTGGTGCCATAGCGGGAGCCGAGCTGGCGCAGGGGGCAGGTGTAGTGCGCATTTTCCGCAGGGGGTCAGGTGTGGTGCGGCACCTTGATGTGTTGAGACCGAGTATATTTGCGATTTATTCCATCCAAGGAAGTGGACGACACCAAAGCAAGCTTTCGCGCTACATGCGCCTAGTGGATCTGCTCTGCCCGCGCTAAAATTGGCCGCATGGAAGAAAAGAATCGCGCCCTGATTATCGTGGATGTGCAGCCAACTTTTTGCGAAGGCGGCGCCCTTGGAGTAGCGGGCGGAAATACCGTGGCTGAGCGCATCGCCGACTTCGTCACCGAGAATGCCAGCGAATATGAGCTGATTGTGACCACTCAAGATTGGCACATTAAGCCAGGCAAGCATTTCTCAGATAATCCCGATTTCGTGGCCACTTGGCCGCCGCACGGCATCGCGGAAACCCCCGAGGCAGAGCTGCATGAGGCTATTGCTTCGCTGCCGATCGACGTCTCCGTGAAAAAAGGCCAATATAGCGGGGCTTATTCGGGCTTTGAGGGCACTAATGCCGATGGTGAATCGCTCGAAGACATCCTGCGCCGCGCCGATATTGAGGCGCTCGATATTGCGGGAATCGCCGAGAGCCACTGCGTGAAGGAGACGGCGCTCGACGGCGTGAAAAAGGGCTGGCCAGTGCGGGTGTTTTCGGATCTCACAGTGCCGGTTTCGGAAGCACTCGGCGAGGCGGCGCGCCGCGAAATGGACGAGTCTGGCGTGGATCAACTCTCGAGCGAAGCAGCTTTTGGTTTCTACGAAGAGGGCGAAGATGCCCCGATTCCTGGCGATGAAGCCAATCTTGATGATTTTGGTGACGACGCCGAGTTTGGCAGGGCCGAGGCGTTCGACGAATATGAGCCTGAGGATGATTATGGTGACGGCGATGAGGATGATTTCGCCGTGACTCCAGATGGAGAGGAAAATTTCAATTTAGACGATCTAGGCGATTTTGACGATCTAGATCTTGGCGATTTTGATATCGACTCCGATCTTGATGCCGATTTTGCTGCTGAAATGAGCGAAGAAGACTTCGATTTCTCCGATATTGATCTCGGCAAAGAACTAGGGTAAGGCGCCAACAGCTTGACTCCTGCTAAGGCTCACGAATGATATCGAGGACGCGGTAGCGGTCTAAACCCGCTACCGCGTCCTCTATTCACATATTTCCGAAAAAACTACATCGGCCGCGTATGCGGCGCATTCTCCCAGGTGAGCCGCGGATCGCGCACCACCACATCTCCGAGCGCCTCGTCAATCGCTGCCAGCACGCCGTCATCGAGCTTAATGCTGGTGGCCTCCGCGTTTTCAGCGATCTGCTCAGGCCGCGAAGCGCCAATGATAGGGGCAGCCACGTTATCGTTATGCAGCACCCACGCCAAGGCGAGCTGCGCCTGCGTCACGCCCAAATCAAGCGCGATCGGCTGCAAGCGGCTCACGGCCTCCAGCACCGGATCCGTGAGAAACTCACCCATCGAAGTGCCCACTTTGCTCGCAGCGCGGCTGCCCTTCGGCACCGCCTCGCCCGGGCGATACTTGCCGCTCAGCACGCCCTGAGCCAGCGGGCTCCACACGATCTGCGAGACGCCGAGCTCTCGGGATACAGGCACCACCTCAGGCTCAATCACGCGCCACAGCATCGAATACTGCGGCTGATTCGAAACCACCTGGAATCCAAGCTGCTTGCCGAAATCCACGGCATAGCGAATCTGCTCCGCCGTCCATTCGCTCACGCCAATATAGAGCGCTTTGCCCGCGCGCACCACATCCGCAAAGGCCTGCATCGTCTCCTCGAGCGGCGTCTCCACATCGTAACGATGCGCCTGATACACGTCCACATAATCAGTGCCGAGGCGCTTTAATGAAGCGTCGATACCCTCCATGATGTGCTTGCGCGAGAGCCCCATATCGTTGTGCCCGCGCGGGCCCACTGGCCAATACACCTTCGTGAACACTTCAATACTCTCACGGCGCAGGCCCTTAATCGCCTTGCCGAGCACCTTCTCTGCCTTGCCATTGGTATACACATCTGCTGTATCAAAAGTGGTGATACCAGCATCGAGTGCCGCATAAACGCACGAGATCGCCGTCTCTTTATCGATCTGATTGCCGTGCGTGAGCCAATTACCCAAAATCATATTAGAGATTTTGAGCCCTGATCTTCCAAGATATACGTAATCAACCATGCTCCAACCATACGCGAAATAGGCTCTGCCGCGCAGCCCCTAATTGTAAAGTCGAAATGGACATGGGGGTGGGGGGGGGGGGGGGGGGGGGTTGTTGTGGTGATATTAGAAAAACAAAAACCCACACCCAACACACAACACAACACCAAAAA
>R15__coassemble_1361_pt1 | contig 12496 bp, 7 predicted proteins | sample R15__metabat2_low_PE_004 | metagenome-assembled genome bin R15 | reverse complement strand
TTACCAGAACCAGAACCGCCGACAACGAGAACGTTCAGGTTTCGGTCTAGCTCTTAGGGCAAAATCAGGCGCTATTGGATTCTCTCGTGAGCACTGTGAATGATTCGCTGCCAGGAATCTTGAAGACTCCTGCCACTCCCGAGGGTCTGCTTGATCCAAACGCGATGGTGATTCACGATCCGCTCAACCCCGTCACTATCATCTCAATTCTTGTGTTACTCTGGAGCGCCCTTTCTTTGATGACCAACCTGCGCATCTCGATCCAAGCAATGTTTGGAATCGCGCGACTGCCACAGAATTTTGTGCTGGCAAAGTTGCTCGATCTCTCTGGCTTCCTAATTCTCGGATTGGGTGCGATCCTCTCCACAGCACTGAGCGCAGTGGCGCAGCTTTTTGCAGAACAGATCTTGGTGCTGCTGGCGCTGCCTGTTGGTTGGGGCCACGCCTTAATTCAATTCATTTCTATCGCTGCTCCGCTGGTGGTGGATCTGGGGGTCTTTGTTTTTTTGTTCCGGGTGATGGCAGGGGCGCGGGCGCCGGGGCTTGATTTGCTCTTTGGAGCTGCAGTGGGCGCCGTAGCGAGCTCGATTGTGCGCTATCTGGGCACGGCAGCGGTGAGCTCAGTGGCCGATAATCCGCTGCTTGCCCCATTCGCGGCGATTATCACGCTGCTGCTGTGGGTGAATTTGGTGGCTCGTATCACCCTAATTGCTGCGGCTTTTACCGCGAACCCACCGGAGCAGCCAGAGCTGAAGCCGGAGTATTTTGAGCACGCTTTGAAGAGCCCGAACTATGCCACGAAGAGCAAACTAGAGACGCTCGCTTGGGATTTCGATCCGATGACGGGCGTGGTGATGCCGCAGCTTCCAGCCGTGGCTGAGCAAGATGAGGGGCCAGCGATGCTTGGGCAGGTGCGGCTGCGGCAAAGCACTGGCCGCACCTGCGGGGCAATGAGCCTCTTTGTAGCTCAGCTGCATGCTGATCCAAAATATCGGGAAAAACTTGAAGCGCTGGAGCCAGATGCGGCGCAGGCAGCGGTGCAGGTGGCTGAAAAGGTGCTGTATCGTTTGGTGCGCAAGCGTGGCTTAGCTATTTTCCGCTGGCCAGCACCGATTGGCACGCCGCCGTGGGGTATGGCGCGCGAGATGGAGAAGGCGTATCCAGGCGCAGATTATCGGGCAGTGCCGGTGTGGCGAGGGCGCAAGCAGGCGCAAGCGTTTTTGGAACAGGTGGAGCAGGCCGTGGCTGGCGGTTTCTGTGTACCGCTCTATACCGGTAGTGGCAGGGGAGGGGCGTCGCTCGGTAATGGGTGGTTGGCGCGGCGCTTCGAGCGAGTGCTGCCGCGGCACGTGGTGCTTGCAATGCCAAGCAAGGTGAGTGGCGGCGAGGGGCGCGAGCGTAAACTGCGGATTTATGATCCAGCCAGCGGCGAATACTATCTCGTGCCTTTTGTGAAACTGCTTGCGGCAGCCGAGCGGGCCGTTAGTGCCCAGCCATTGCCTGCGCTGGGCAATTGGCGTTATCTGCTTTGGGCCGTGCTGCCGCGCTAAGGAGGCGTGGATCTTTGTTGTGTGCGGTGAAGTGGGCACCCGCACTCGAGCCCCATGTCCACTCAAGTGGACACCCGAACTCGACCCCCATGTCCACTTTAGTTTCAACAGTGTAGAAATTTCCTGTGCTAGCTCCCACGAAGAGACACGGATTTTTCCTTGATTTTGTGCCAATAAGCGAAGGTGAGGCATGCTGTGTCAATCTAATTTCAACACCATTGAAATTGGCCGGGATTCTCTTAGAGTCAATCCTGAAGCGCTCTAAGCAGCGCGCTGGAGCACCCAGGGCGCTGTGGATATCGCGCAGCTATGAATTGAATAGAAATATTAGGGAGGTGCTATGGATAGTGCAGCAATAAAGCCAGAATATCGGCTCGGCATAGACGTGGGCTCCACCACGGTGAAGGCCGTGCTCTATCGCGGCAGCGAAGTAGTGTTTAAAGACTACCGCCGCCACCATGCCGACGTGCGCGCTGAGCTGGCAAAACTCCTTGACGACATCAGCTTCGAGAATCCCGGAATCTATGTGGCAGCCGCAATCACCGGCTCTGGCGGGCTATCGGTGGCGAAAGTGCTGGGCGTGCCTTTCGTGCAGGAAGTGATTGCCGGCACCGAGGCCACGCGGCGTTTTTATCCGCAGGCCGACGTGATTATCGAACTTGGCGGCGAAGACGCAAAACTCACTTATCTGCACCCCACGCCCGAGCAGCGCATGAACGGCACCTGCGCTGGCGGCACTGGTGCTTTCATCGACCAAATGGCCACCTTGCTCAAAACCGACGCCTCCGGCCTCAATGAGCTTGCCTCCCGCTATGAGCAGCTTTACCCGATTGCATCTCGCTGCGGCGTGTTCGCCAAAACCGATCTGCAGCCGCTCATTAACCAAGGCGCTGCGCACGAAGACCTCGCAGCCTCAATCTTCCAATCGGTGGCCACCCAGACAGTGGCCGGGCTAGCCAACGGCCGCCCAATCCGCGGCGCGGTGCTGTTTTTAGGCGGTCCGCTGCAGTTCATGCCCGAGCTACGCGAAGCCTACAAGCGCATCCTCACCGGCGTCACCGATTTCATCACCCCCGAAGATGGCCAGCTCTATGTGGCCATGGGAGCGGCACTTTTGGCTCCCGAAGCCACTGCAAAACTGCGCCGCGAGAAAAATGGACATGGGGGTCGAGTGCAGGTGTCCACTTCGGCAGCTGCGGCCCGGCATGGTGGACATGGGGGTCGAGTACAGGTGTCCACTACCGCGCCTGCGGCTGGGCGTGACGGCGAAGGGCTAGTTGAATTGGCCACCCTCGGCGCCAAACTGCGCGGCGCCAAGCAAGTGGGTGACGAAACGCGGCGGATGCGCCCGCTTTTCGCCACGCCGGAAGAGCGCCAAGAGTTCCAAGAGCGCCACGCGCGCGCCGCCGTCACTACGCTTCCCACTAGCGAAGCGCGCGGCGATTGTTTCCTCGGCATCGACGCCGGCTCCACTACCATCAAAGCGGTGCTTATCGATCAGCAAGAGCGCATCGTCTTCACGCATTATGCCTCCAACCAGGGCGATCCCGTCACCGCCGCGATCGAAATCGTGAAGCACATTCAGCAGGATTTGCCGCGCGATGGTGCCGGACAGCCACTGGCACGCATCGTGCGGGCTTGCTCCACTGGGTACGGCGAGGGCATCGTGCAAAGCGCGCTCGGAGTGGATGAGGGCGAAGTGGAGACGATGGCGCATTTCCGCGCGGCAGAATATATCCAGCCCGGAGTGACGAGCGTGATCGACATCGGCGGGCAAGACATGAAGTTCTTGAAAATCAAGAATGGCACGGTGGATTCGATTGCTGTGAATGAAGCTTGCAGCTCCGGGTGTGGATCGTTCTTGCAGACTTTCGCGCAGACGATGGGCACCACGGTGCGCGATTTCGCTGCCACAGCCGCCCGAGCCAATTCCCCGGTGGATTTAGGCACCCGCTGCACGGTGTTTATGAATTCCTCAGTGAAACAAGCCCAAAAAGAGGGCGCTGAGGTGGGCGATATTAGCGCCGGGCTGAGCTATAGCGTGGTGCGCAACGCGCTCTACAAGGTGATTAAGCTAAAAGATCCAAGCGATCTGGGTGAGCGCGTGGTGGTGCAAGGCGGCACGTTCCTCAATGACGCCGTGCTGCGGGCTTTCGAGCTGCTCACCGAGCGCGAAGTGGTGCGGCCCAATATAGCTGGCCTGATGGGCGCTTTCGGCGCAGCGCTCACTGCGAAGCTGCACTATGATCCGGAGCAAGCAGAAGCTGAAGCGCGCGCAGCAAACCGTATCGACCCCGCCACTGGCGAGCCCCGGCTCTCCTCGCTGCTCACCGTCACCGAACTCGAAGCGCTCACGGTGGAAATCGAGCTGAAAACCTGCCGTTTTTGCCAAAACCATTGCCAGATGACGATCTCGAAATTCTCCACTGGCGAGCGGCACGTTTCGGGCAATCGCTGCGAGCGCGGCGCCAGCCTAGAGCGCGCGCCCAAGAAGAGCCCGATCCCAAATATGTACGATTGGAAATACAAGCGGCTTTTCGGGTATCGGCGGCTCACCGAAGAGAAAGCCACGCGCGGCGATTTGGGCATTCCGCGGGTGCTGAATATGTATGAGGATTATCCTTTCTGGTTTACGGTGCTCAGCGCGCTGAAATATCGCGTGCTGATTTCGGGGCGCTCCAGCCATGATCTTTTCGAGGAGGGCATGGAGAGCATCCCGAGCGAAAACGTGTGCTATCCAGCCAAGCTGGTGCATGGCCACATCGAAAACCTGCTTGATAAGGGCATCAAGCGGATTTTCTATCCGTGCGTCACATACAATTCCGAGACGGCGGTGGGGCAAGATAATACGTTTAGCTGCCCGATCGTGGGCACCTACCCGGAGGTGATTCGGGGCAATATGGAGCGGATCATCGCGGGTGAGGCAGAGTTTATTTCGCCGTTCTTGAGTTTTGCGAACCGCGAGGCGCTGCCGCGGCGGCTGGCTGAGGTGTTTGCCAGTGACGGCGTGAGCGAGGCTGAGGCGCGCGAGGCCTGCCGGCTCGGATGGGAAGAATGGGACGCCTTCCATGCGGATGTGCTTGCTAAAGGCCGCGAGGCGCTGGAATATGTGCGCGAGCGGGGGATGCGGGCAATTGTGCTAGCGGGGCGGCCATATCACCTTGATCCCGAGATCAACCATGGTATTCCAGATGCGATCATTAAGCTCGGCGCGGCGGTGCTCACAGAAGACGCGATGACGCTGGGCAATTTGGAGCGCCCGCTGCGGGTGCGCGACCAGTGGGCCTTCCACTCCCGGCTCTATGAGGCGGCGGCCACGGCGGGTGACGCCGAAGAGCTGAGCTTAGTGCAGCTAATCAGCTTCGGGTGCGGCTTGGATGCGATCACGGCCGATCAAGTGCAAGAAATCCTTGAGGGCAAGGGCGACGTGTACACTTCGCTGAAAATTGACGAAGTGAGCAATCTGGGCGCGGCCACGATCCGGTTGCGTTCGCTCACCGCCGCGGTGGCCGAGCGTGAGCTGCGCGCAGAGCGGGCGGAGCTGGCAAGCGAAGAAATCGACACCAGTGTGGGGCCAGTGGGCGAGAAAGTGCCGCAGGGGGGCAGGTGTAGTGCGGCACCACTGGAGCGCCTATCTTTCACCGAAGAGATGCGCGCGGCGGGCTACACGATTTTGGTGCCGCAAATGGCGCCAATCCACTTCCGCTTGTTGATCCTGGTTTTCCAGCGCGCTGGTTACAATATGCGGCTGCTGGAGCACGCCAGCAAAGACGCAATCGAAGTGGGCCTGAAATACGTGAACAACGACGCCTGCTACCCGGCTCTCGTGGTGATCGGCCAGCTGATCAGCGAATTCCTATCCGGGCGCGCCGATCCAGATCACACCGCCGTGGGCATTAGCCAAACTGGCGGCATGTGCCGCGCCACCAACTATGCCGCCTTGCTGCGCAAAGGGCTTAAAGACGCCGGCTATCCGCAGGTGCCGGTGATCGCCGTTTCCGCGCAAGGGCTTGAAGAAAACCCAGGATTCAAACTCAGCGCCCCGATGATCCATCGTGGCCTGCAAGCCATCACGATTGGCGACACCTTGCAGCGCGTGCTCTTGCGCACCCGGCCATATCAGATTGATGGCAACGTGCAGGCGCTCTACGAGCGCTGGGATCGAATCGTGCGCGAATGGTTCAGCGGCTCGCACGCCACCATTGGTAAGAAGCTCGGATTCCATGCGCTGCTAAAGCAGCTGGTGCGCGAATTCGATGAAATCCCGCTGCAAGATATTGTGCGCAAACCGCGCGTAGGGATGGTGGGTGAGATACTAGTGCAGTATCACCCCGATGCCAACAATGACGCCGTGGGCACCATTGAGCGCGAAGGCTGCGAGGCGGAGCTGCCGAGCCTGGCGCAGTTCTTCCATCAGAGCTTGGTGACGGCGGACTGGAAGTATCGCAAGCTTGGCTATGGCACCAAAAAGTCGGTGCGCACCAGCAAACTCGCGCTTTGGGGTTTGCAGCAATACGAGAAACCGATGCGCAAGGTGCTGGAGCGCTCGCGGCGTTTCGAGGCCGGCGCCACTATCCAAGAGCTGGCTGAAAAAGTGCAAAAGATTGTGCAGCTGGGCAATCAGGCCGGCGAAGGCTGGTATCTCACGGCCGACATGATGGATATGATTGAGCGCGGCTGCCCGAACATTATCTGCGCCCAGCCGTTCGCTTGCCTTCCCAACCACGTGATCGGAAAAGGCATGTTCCATGCGCTGCGCAGCGCCTACCCACAGGCTAATATCGTGGGCATAGATTATGACCCCGGCGCCTCCGAGGTGAATCAGCTCAACCGCATCAAACTGATGATCTCCACGGCTTTTATGCAGCATGATTCTGGGCGTGACGGCGGCGGTGCTGGTGAAGGTGGCGGTAGGCTGCCGTTAGATCCAAGCGTGGGTGCCAGTGCACAATCGCCTGAAAATGCGGAATTTGATGGGATAGAGCGTAAATACGAAGGCCACGGCGGCTGTGGCTGCTCGGGTAGCTGTGGCTCGGCGTCACCCAATGCTGGCGCGGGCGCGAAAGTGCCGGTGTCGCTAGGTATGCCAATGCGGCGCTAATAGGGAAACGCTCGGATTACTTTTGCGCAGTGTTGGCGCAGCGGGCGCGCAGGGTACCAAGCGGGGATAGGTGCATAGTTCCAGTCGCTGAGATGGAAGCGCACGCTTTAGAGATTTTCACATACGCTCGCTCCAGATGCAATCCGCCTCAAATTTGAGGGGATGTGCGATGCAGCAATATTGCTGAGAGAAGAAAAAGAATAGAAGGATAATAGGGAGAACAGAAGGAGATGAAGATGATCACGAAGAAGTTTATTCCAGCGCTGAGCGCTTTTGCTCTCGCTGTGGCAGCCCTGGCAGGCTGTGCAAACCCTGCCGTGGAAGATAAGGCTGCTACTCCAGATGCAGCAAAAGAGAGCGCGGTTGAAGCTGGCGGCCCAATCGACGCCGAAGCCTTTGATGCGCTTGTGGCTGGCGGCGCCACCGCAAGCGATGAAGAAATCGCTGCTAGCGAGTGGGCCACCAAGGTGAAAGAAGCCGGCACCTTGCGCGTGGGCACCACTGCTACCAGCTATCTTTTCAGCCAACAAGATGAGACCGACCAGAAGCTGCGCGGTTTTGATGCTGGCCTTTATCAGCTCCTTACCCGCTATATCCTTGGCGATGAAAGCAAGTTTGAATTCACCCAGCTGGATAGCGGCACCCGCGAGCAGGTGCTCCAGACTAACGTGGTGGATGTGGTGGTAGCCACCTATTCGATCACCCCCGAGCGTGAAGAAGTGATCTCCTATGCTGGGCCTTATTACACTTCTCGGCAAGGGATTTTGGTGAGCGCGGATAATGGCGAAATTATGGGCCTTGAGGATCTTGCTGGAAAAAATGTGGCCACCCAGGCCGAATCTACTGGCCCGGCCATCCTCGCTGAGTTTGCTCCGGATGCTGTGGTGCAAGAATTTGGCACTGACCAGGAAGCTCGTACTGCTGTGGAGCAAGGGCGCGTGGATGCCTACGTCACCGACGCCACCCTCATCGCCAACTCGATAGTGAAGGATCCAGGCAAATACAAGCTCGTGGGCGAACCTTTTGGCCCAGAAGACAACTATGGCATTGGATTGCCGAAGGATTCTGACGGCGTGCAGTTTGTGAACGACTTCTTGAAGAAGATCGAAGCAGATGGCACCTGGGCCGAGCTGTGGAAGCTTAGCATCGGGGATCGCTCTGGCATCACTGAAGTGCCAGCACCTCCGGCGATCGGCTAAGCTCTTCTTGAGTAGCGAATAATTGAACGCAAACGGTGACGGAGTGGCTGCCAGGTGCGCTGCTCCGTCACCCTATAAACAGCTCACGCACTGACTTTGGGAAGGGGGCTGCCTATGAGTATTAGCGAACTCCTAGCTCAATACGGGGCAGATTATCTGCGCGCATTAGTGGTGACGTTGGAGCTCACCGCGATTTCATTCAGCTGCGCTTTAGTGATTGGTGTGCTGATCACGGTGATGCGGGTATCTCCCATTAAGCCAATGCAAATGGCGGGGGATTTTTACGTGCAGGTATTTCGCAATATTCCTGGAGTAGCTCTGCTCATTTTCTTGGTATATGCGATGCCGTATTTGAATTTTGTGTGGTCTTACTTCGCGTGTGTGGCTATCGCTTGCACTCTTATCCCTTCAGCTTTTTGCTCTGAATATTTGATGGCTGGGATGAATACGATTCCGCCAGGGGAAATCGAGGCAGCCCGCTCCCTCGGAATGAACTTTTCTAAAATCATCAAAAACCTGGTGCTTCCGCAGGCAGTGCGTGCTAGCTTGCTACAGCTCACCAACCTGTTGGTGGCCACGCTGCTCACCACGTCACTCGCATCCCAGGTGCCGCTCATGCCCACCGATCTCACTGGCATCGTGAATTACATTAACTCGCGCTCAGTGGGCGGCATGGCTGCCTTCGCAATATCGGCCGCGCTCTACTGCGCGATCGCGGTGCTGCTGGGGCAGTTTGGAAACTGGCTGGACAAGAAAGTACGGGTGATGCGATGAATGCCATAGCAGCATCTTTTTCGAAACCGGCGGTGAGCTCCCGCAAAGCGCGCAAAGCGCGCCATTCGCCCCATCAGATTCGCCACTATCTTTATGAGCCGCCTGGGCCAAAGACCCGCATCCGCATCCGAATCGCCACTGTGCTTTCAGTGATTGTGCTCGGGGCTATCGGCGGATATGCGATATACCAGTTCTACATCACCAACCAGCTCGCACCGCGCTATTGGAGCTTCTTCTTCAAGGCCAGCACCTGGGTATTTCTTGGGCAAGGCTTATGGAGCACAGTGAAAGTTGCTTTGATGGCTGCGGCCGTGGCCTTTGGATTGGGCCTGGCCATGATGCTTGGGCGCATTAGCGGAATTAAAGTGCTGAGCGCGATTAGCACGGCCCTGATTGAGTTCAGTCGCGGGGTGCCCACGTTGCTATTTATTTACTTCTTCTTCTTGGTGGCGCCGCAAATCGGTTTGCCACTGCCAGCCTTTTGGAAGATCACTCTCCCGGTGGCTATTTCGGCGGCTGGGGTGGTGGCAGAAGTGCTGCGCTCGGGTGTAAACGCCGTGCCGAAAGGGCAGCGAGAGGCAGCTATTTCGCTAGGTATGCGCCGCTCAAACGTGTTTTTCAAAATCATTTTCCCGCAGGCTTTGCGCTACGTGATCCCATCGTTGATCGCCGAACTGGTGATCGTGTTGAAAGACACCACCTTTGCTTCGATCGTGAGCTATGCGGATTTGATGCAGCGCTCGAAAGTGCTGATTTCAAATTACGATGCGCTGGTTTCGGTGTATCTCGTGACTGCGGTGATTTACGTGCTGGTGAACTATCTGCTTAACAAGCTCGCTGTGGCCTTCTCGGCGCGGCGCAGCGACGTGCAAATAATGCTTTAAGTGAGATTGCAGCGAATTAGAGAATAATAATTTGGCGGAGTGACGAGGAGAAAAAGCTATGAATATGCAGAGCAATACGGTGGAGCAAGGCCACTATCTGATTGAGCTCAAAGGGGTGAACAAACATTTTGGGCGGCTGCATGTGCTGCGCGATATTAGTCTCTCTGTGCAAAAGGGTGAAGTGCTCGTAATCATTGGCCCTTCGGGATCTGGGAAAAGCACGCTTTGCCGCACTATAAATGGCTTGGAGGAGATTGACGGCGGCGAGATCTTGATTGACGGCGTGCCGTTGCCGAAAGAAGGCAAGTTGCAGGCGAAGCTGCGCTCCGAAGTGGGGATGGTGTTTCAATCCTTCAATCTCTTCGCACACAAGAACGTGCTCGACAACGTCACTATTGGGCCTATTGATGTGCTGCGCAAGCCTAAAGCTCAAGCCCGCGAAGAAGCATTATCGCTGCTAAAGCGAGTGGGCGTGGAAAACCAGGCTGCAAAACTTCCGGCGCAGCTCTCTGGCGGGCAGCAGCAGCGTGTGGCAATCGCGCGTTCGCTGGCGATGCACCCGAAAGCAATGCTTTTCGACGAGCCCACTAGCGCACTCGATCCTGAAATGATCGGCGAAGTGCTCGACGTGATCACCGAGCTCGCCCGCGAGGGGATGACGATGGTGATCGTCACCCACGAAATGAATTTTGCGCGCAAAGTGGCTGACCGCGTGATTTTTATGGATCATGGCTCCATCGTGGAGCAAGCTCCGCCCGAAGAGTTCTTCACTAATCCGCGCACCGAGCGGGCGCGGGATTTCTTGGCTGCTGTGCAAGCGCACTAGAAGAAAGCAGCGAGCCGGGGTGGAGTAACGCTCGTGTTACTCCACCCCGGCTTTTCGCGCTCACTGAGAGAAAATTTTTAGCTTTGCGCCACCAGCTCCATCGCTTCACGCGCGATAGCGAGCTCCTCATTGGTGGGCACTACCATGATGCGCACGCTGGAATCAGGTGCCGAAATCGTGCGTGGCTCTTTAGAGCGCGCCTCATTCGCTTCGGTATCAAGCTTGATGCCGAAAGGAGCTAGCCGCTTCACCACTCTCGCCCGGAGCTTGGCATCGTTTTCGCCAGCGCCAGCAGTAAAGGTGATCACGTCCACCCCGCCCATCACGGCAGTGTAGGCGCCAATATAGTGCAGCAGCCGGTGGATATAGACATCGAGAGCCTCGATTGCGTGCGGATCGCCAGCAGCTGCTTTTGCTTGCACGCCACGCATATCGTTATCTCCAGCCAAGCCCTTCAATCCTGATTGCTTGTTGAAAAGCGTGTCCACTTCGTCCACGCTCATCCCAGCCACCCGCTGTAAATGGAACACTGCCGCTGGATCAATATCTCCAGTGCGCCCGCCCATCACGAGCCCTTCGAGCGGCGTCAAACCCATCGAGGTGTCCACAGCATGCGTGCCTACCACTGCACTCGCCGAAGCGCCGTTTCCCAGGTGTAGCACGATCTGCTTGAGGTCATCACGCCCGAGCAGCTCCCGCACCTGGCCGCTCACAAACTTGTGCGAAGTGCCATGAGCGCCATAGCGGCGAATCTCGTATTTTTCCGCAGTCTGCCGATCCAAGGCATATGTGGCTGCCTCATTTGGTAAATCTTGGAAGAATGCCGTATCGAAAACGCATACGTTGGGAATATCAGCGAAAAGCTCGAGCGCCACCTCGATGCCTTTAAGGTGAGCCGGATTATGCAGCGGGCCAAGCGGAATTAGCTGGCGAATCCGAGCCACCACCGAATCATCTACGAGCGCGGCGTGGCTGAAATACTTGCCGCCTTGCACCACGCGATGGCCAACGGCCTTAATGCCAGCGGTCTCGAGCTTCGGGCCAGCTGTGTTGAAAAGCTCGATTACTTTACGCAGCCCCGCGCCATGATCTGGGATTGGTTCTTCAATATCGGTGGTGTGGCCAGCATATTTATGCTCGTAGTGCCCCATTTGTTCGCCAATGCGCTCCACGAGCCCGTTTGCAATTGATTCGCCGCTATCGGGATCCACGAGCTGGTATTTGATGGAACTGGAGCCAGAGTTGATTACGAGTACTGACATTGTGATTCTCTTTTCTAATTCGATTGGGCGGAGTAATCGCAAGCGACTACTCCGCCCCAGAAATTGTAAATACTATGCCTGAGCCTGAATCGCCGTGATAGCCACGGTGTTTACGATATCCTCCACGAGTGCACCGCGCGAAAGATCATTCACAGGCTTGTTGAGCCCTTGTAGCACTGGCCCCACAGCCACCGCGCCGCTCGAGCGCTGCACAGCTTTGTAGCCAATATTTCCGGCGTTCAGATCTGGGAAGATAAACACTGTGGCTTGGCCAGCTACGGGCGAGCCTGGCAGTTTCTTTGCGGCTACAGCGCTATCAACCGCCGCGTCATACTGGATCGGCCCTTCAATGAGCAGATCTGGGCGGCGCTCGCGGGCAATCGTCGTTGCATCAATCACAGCATCCACGCTTGGGCCATGCCCAGAATCGCCTGTGGAATAGGAGAGCATTGCCACCCGCGGCTCCACTCCAAACTGCTGCGCAGTCTCCGCAGAACTAATGGCGATTGAAGCTAGCTCAGCCGGTGAAGGATTGGTGGTGACGGCGCAGTCGCCATACACGTATACGCGATCTTCCATCAGCATCAAGAAGCACGAACTCACCAAATCCACACCGGGCTTGGTCTTGATCGTCTGGAAGCTGGGTACAATTGTATGGGCGGTGGTGTGTGCCGCTCCTGAGACCATCCCGTCGGCGTCGCCCATATAGACCATCATCGTGCCGAAATAGGAGACGTCTTTGACCTTCTCGAGCGCTTGCTCGTAGGTGACGCCCTTCTTGGCGCGCAGCTGCGCAAATTTCGTGGCGTACTTCTCGAGCAGCTCGGGATCCTCAGGGGAAAGAATTGTGGCTTTGCTCAGATCGAGGCCAAGCTCGCCGGCGCGGGCCGTGACGGAGGT
>R15__coassemble_1325_pt1 | contig 12754 bp, 12 predicted proteins | sample R15__metabat2_low_PE_004 | metagenome-assembled genome bin R15 | reverse complement strand
TTACCAGAACCAGAACCGCCGACAACGAGAACGTTCAGGTTTCGGTCTAGCTCTTGGTTGAATTTGGGGCGAGAAAGAGCAAGACCGTAGTTTTCCGTAAAAAGTAGGTTGTTATCGTCATTTGTGGTATCTAGGAATTGTCTGCCTTCTTTTTTACTGCCCCATCTGGCAGAACCATTTTCTTCACCTACACGGAGGGTTTCAAAGTTTTGAATATAATACATCCAGATAATCCAGATGATAATACACAGGGCAAGTCCTGTCAGAATGGAGGGAGAACTCGTATCCAGATGCAAAGGTGCGGTTTTGATACGAGAAAACATTCTTCCCAAAGCCTCTGTGGTATGGCTGCTGATACCGTCTTCATAAGAAAGAAGCTGTTCACAGTAGCGGTTTCCCAGATAAAAGAAAATAAGAGAGCCTACTAGGGTGACAAGGGCAGAAACTGCCATTTTTCTTTGTATTTCGGGATTGGCATTGTTTTTCTGTTTGCCCATAAAAACAACTCCTTTCGGTTTATCGTATCGGATTGAGCTTGTCAGAAAGAATATCCTTGACTACATCCTTAATGCCTTTTTCTTTTGCCAGTTGTTTACTAGCGGCACGAGCAGAGTTCGCTTCTGATAGCAGTGAAAACTGGCGAGGTGCTTTTTCAGGAGATTGCCTCATCTGATTTTTCATTTGGGAAGGTGGAATATCTGTACCTGTGGCTTCTCGTTCAACGCGAAGTGTGGACGTGTTGGTATCCATACCATCGTGAGATTCTATACCTTGGTTAATATCTGCGGTTTCTCCGCGAGTATCAAGTGAGCCATCTGTCGATGGCATATTGTCGTTAAACCAGTCATTGGTGGCATCAACATCATAATTATTTTTGAGCGTTGTTGCACTGACTGCCCAGTCTCGTTGTTGGTGACTATAGGGTAGAAGAGAGCCGTCATCTGCAAGACGGGCTTCATAAAAGAGATTTTCTCCTTGAACACTTGTCGCTATTCCGATACCTTTTTAGGCAAGCAGGAAGCGAAATTCTTCCATGTTTGTGGCGTGGTCTTGTGCAAGTAAGACTTCACGAGCAATCATCCCTGTCTTGTTATCAGGTATAATAAAATCTCTTTCTGGTGCAGAGGATATGATAGTGTCCGTGAGTGTTTCTGGTCGTGCCATTTCCTTGACCGCCGCTGGTGCTGGTGGCGGTGGCGCATCGTCACCTTGAATGAGTGAAAAAATTTGTATCATTTTTTCTTCGCTCATTGGTTCAATGCTGTATTGGTGGCGGATAAAGGCATCTATATCAATGTTGTTTTCTTTAAGGAAGGACGGGACGAGCTTTTCTATGGCTTCATAGTTATGGCTTTCTAAGAAGATAAAGCCGTTATGGTTGTTATCGGTAAGACCAATAACGCTTATCCCGTTTTTAGTGCATTCTTGGATAAAATCCCTTGTATTATCTGTGCTTCCAAAGGGGAGACACAAATACCCTGATGGTTGCAACTCAGATACCTGATGAGTTGGTTGAGGTGAAGTTGGGTTAGAGGGATTGTCCTGTATGGGTTGGTTCTTAAAATGGTTAAATACTTTCTTGGAAATGGGTACTACGCTTCTTTTTAATGCACGTAGCAGCATTTCTCCTGATTCATCACCGAAGTCTTGTGCCATGATTTTTCCTCCTTGTCTTGGTTTGAGTGGCTTATAAGCAATCCTATCAAAGATAAGGGATTGCTTATGGGGCTATCCGTGTGTATCTGATACACGGATAGGATGTGTTGTTATGCCAAAATAAAAAACGATATTCACTCATTCCATAAAGGAATAATGAATATCGTTATGGTGAACGGATTTAGTTTTTATTGTTGTGGCATATCAAGGCTCAGTGTTTCAAACGTAGTAAAGTGGTAGTAAATTTTCTTTTGATAGTTCTCTAACGCCTCATAATTGTGGCATTTCATAGCTTTTACCTAGTTTTTATAAAAAAAGTGCAGAAAAAGCAGTGAGTGCAATCGCGAGCACGCCAGCGATCGCGAACATCGCACTGTAGGCGATACCGCCTGCTAGCAGACCTCCACGCGCCACCCCATATCGCTGCAAAGCCCGAATCAGCCGGAAGCCTTTCACCCACGCGAGAGTTTTTGCAATCTTCCCACCAAAACCCTCCGCCGGCGCTGATTTGGCGTGCTCGTTGTGCCAGGTGGGCGTGGCTTCCAGCGCGCCCTCGAGCTTCTCATTTACTTCTTTGAGCTGCTGCTCTGATTTCCTCATAGTGGCAGTCTATCGCGCCACACCTGCGAATATGCCTCGGCAAGCTCGCCACGGGCGGAGCCGAGAGGATCCTAGAGCGCGTAGCCCACCACGAGCGGCGCGTGGTCGCTCCAACGCTCGGCATAGCTGGCGGCACGATCCACGCGCGCTTCACGCGCCACTGCTGCCAGCCCCGGCGTCACCATCTGATAATCGATACGCCAGCCCACGTTGCGATCAAAAGCCTGCCCACGATTGCTCCACCAGGTATAAGGCGCCTCGGCCTCTGGGCCAATCAACGCTCGTTGCGCATCCACCCAACCCTGGCCGCCGCGATCCAGATCCCCAAACCAACGATCCAGATATGAAATCTCAGCATCGAGCACGCCTGAGGTCTTGTTGTGGTTGCCCTTCCAATTCTTAATATCCAGCGCAGTGCGCACAATATTGAAATCGCCAGCCACCAGCACATTCGCCAAGCCTGGCTGCGCTGGATCCACCTCATGCTCGCGCACGGCGTTCAGCTGCTCGAGCCGCGCCGTTACCCGCTCCAAGTGCGAGTATTTTGCTGCCATTTTTGCTGGATCGCCCGCCACTCCAGAATGCAAATACGCCGAGACCACAGTGACGCCGCCACGCAACTCTCCCGCTCCCGTCAGCTCCGGCAGATCCACCTCGAGCCAGCGGCCCGTATCTACTGGCTCTTCAGGCTTCCCTGCAGCGAGGCCAGCATGCAATCCAGCACGCACCTGCCCCACCGCAATATCTTTGCGCACCGCCACTGCCACACCAGCACGGCCGGCAATCTCGCTCGGGTGCGCAAAAAGCTGATAGCTTTCGGGCACCAGCTCGCGCGTGATCTCTTCAGGGGCTCGTACTTCTTGCATGAGCAGCACATCTGGCGCAGCAGCTGCCAGCCACTGCCCAAAACCTTTCCGAGCTGCGGCGCGAATGCCATTGACGTTTACTGAAGCTACTTGCATTGCATAGCCCTTTGCGCAGCCTCCACCACGTTTACGAGCAGCATCGCTCGGGTCATTGGCCCTACGCCGCCGGGATTTGGGGTGAGCCAGCCAGCCACCTCAGCCACAGCTGGATCCACGTCGCCAATGATTTTGTTTTTACCGGTGAGGGGGTCTGGGCGGCGAGTCACTCCCACGTCAAAGACCGCAGCGCCCGGCTTGATCATATTGGGAGTGATCAGGTGAGGCACGCCAGCAGCGGCCACCACAATATCGGCCCGCCGAGTATGCTCAGCCAGATCACGGGTACCAATATGGCAAGAATCCACGGTGGCATTCACCTCCATGCGCGAAGCCAGCAGCGACAGTGGCCGCCCGGCCGTGGTGCCTTGCCCCACCACACACACATTAGCGCCATCCCAATTCACACCCCCACGTTTGCCGAGCTCAATAACGCCAGCTGGAGTGCAAGGTACGGGCACCTCAAGCACCCCCTCAGTGCAGAGCACAAGGTATCCGAGATTAATTGGATGCAATCCATCGGCATCTTTGGCTGGAGCCACTCGCCCGAGCACGGTATTCGTATCTAGATGCTCGGGCAGCGGCAGTTGCACAATAAAGGCCGAGCAAGCTGGCGAAGCATTGAAGGAGTCAACAGCTGCAAGCACGTCATTCATGGAGGCGCTTGCAGGGAGTTCCAAGCGCATGGATTGGATACCCACCTCTTTGCAATCACTATGCTTTGCGTTCACGTAGATAGCGGAGGCTGGATCATCTCCCACCATGATTGTGCCAAGCCCAGGGTATATCCCCTGCTCCGCGAGCTTTGCCACACGCTGCTTGAGGTCTTCTTTAATCGCAGCCGCAGCTGAGCGCCCATCAAGTATTTTCGCCGTCACCAGGATCCTCCGCTACGCCGCGAAATGCGTCTGATCAAGACCTTCGTAAAGCGGGAAGGAGTCGGCAAGCTTAGCCACACGATCCGAGAGCGCCTCCACGTCAGCCGAGGCGCCATCACGCAGCGCGGTAGCGATAATATCTGCCACCTCCGTGAATTCCTCGGCGCCAAAACCACGCGTAGCCAGAGCCGGCGTGCCAATACGCAAGCCGCTGGTGACTGCCGGTGGGCGCGGATCGAAAGGCACGGCGTTGCGATTGACGGTGATGCCGGCATTGTGCAGCAAATCCTCGGCCTGCTTGCCATCCATCTCAGACTCACGCAAATCTACGAGCACCAAATGCACATCGGTGCCGCCGGTGAGCACGCTCACCCCAGCTTCATGCACGTCAGACTGCATTAGGCGTTCAGCTAAAATCTGGGCTCCTTCAAGCGTGCGCCGCTGGCGATCCTTAAATTCTTCGCTCGCAGCAATCTTGAGAGCCACAGCTTTGGCGGCGATCACATGCATCAGCGGCCCGCCCTGCTGGCCTGGGAATACCGCCGAGTTTAGCTTCTTGCCAAGTGGCTCAAAATCTTTAGCGAGGATCATGCCAGAGCGTGGCCCGCCGATGGTCTTGTGGATAGTGGTGGTCACCACGTCGGCATATGGCACTGGATTCGGATGCAGGCCTGCAGCCACAAGCCCAGCAAAATGGGCCATATCCACCCACAAGTATGCACCTACCTCATCGGCAATTTCGCGGAAGGCCTGGAAATCTTCTTGGCGCGGGTATGCACTCCAGCCAGCGATAATGAGTTTGGGGCGCACTTCGAGCGCTTTGGCGCGCACTTCATCCATGTGGATAAGGTAATCCTCTGGGGAAACCTGATAGCTCTCAGCACGGTAATTCTTGCCCGAGAAGTTGAGCTTCATACCGTGGGTGAGATGCCCACCATGCGCCAATTCCAAGCCAAGCACAGTATCGCCTGGCGCCATAAGCGCATGGTAGATAGCTGCATTTGCTTGCGCGCCTGAATGCGGCTGCACATTTGCAAAACCTGCCCCAAAGAGCTCTTTTGCGCGATCTCGCGCCAAATTCTCTGCCACGTCCACGTATTCGCAGCCGCCGTAGTAGCGGTGCCCTGGATAACCTTCAGCATATTTGTTGGTGAGCACACTACCTTGCGCTTGGAGCACTGCGCGGGGCACGAAATTCTCCGAAGCGATCATCTCGAGCGTGTAGCGCTGGCGATTGAGCTCATCATCAAGCACCTTGGAAATTTCTGGATCAAGATCAGCAATAGACTGATTAAACAGGGCATCCTGCATGAAGGTCCTCCTCATGGCCGTTATTCGTGACGGCGCTGCGCACGATGTTGCGCGGCGCGGCGTCTCCTAGCATTATTCCACGAGCGCTGCTTGCTCCGGGCCTTGGCCACATCGTGGGAGCGTTGCGCCCGAATCGTAGAAAATGCGCAATATTAGTGGCACGGCCACATTGCGCTATTCTTGAGTGCATGAATGAAGAGCTTATCTTTACCGTCTCGTGCCCAGACAAGCCCGGAATCACTTACGCGATTACTGGATTACTCGCCACCGTGGGCGGCAATATTCTAGAATCGCAGCAGTTTAATGATTTTGAGAGCGGGCTCTTCTTTGTGCGAATCAGAGCTTATGTGCCGGGCGGTAAAGCCACTATCGGAGCTGCCTTTGCCCAGCTCGCTATGAATCATTCTATGAGCTACCACATCGCAGTAGCTTCCGAGCCGATGCGTACTCTCATCATGGCGAGTAAAGAGCCACATTGCTTATCAGATTTATTAGCGAAACAGCATGAGGGCAGATTGCCGATTGAGGTGACGGCAGTGGTGGCTAACCACGAAGAGCTGCGGCCTTTAGCTGAGTTTTATGGCGTCCCATTCCATTATGTGCCGATCACTTCCGCCACTAAACCTGAAGCTGAGGCCACATTGATGCGGATTGTGGAGGATTCTCAAACCGATTTGATTGTGCTTGCTAAATATATGCAGATTCTCTCCCCTGAGCTGTGCGAGCGAATGGCTGGCAGCGTGATTAATATTCACCATAGCTTCCTGCCGAGCTTTAAGGGGGCGCGCCCATACGAGCAGGCCCATAGCCGTGGTGTGAAGTTGATTGGCGCCACTGCGCATTATGTGAATGCAGATCTTGACGAAGGGCCGATCATTGAGCAAGATGTAGCGCGCGTATCTCACGCAGAATCTCCATCCCAGCTGCGCGCTAAAGGCGCTGAAGTGGAGCGGCAAGTGCTTTCACGGGCAGTGCTGTGGCATGCCGAGCATCGCATTTTAATGAATGGCTCGCGCACGGTGGTGTTTAACTAGTGGCGGCTATTGCCCGCTGCATCACCCACGAAAATGGGGGGGGCCATACCTAAGCATAGCCCCCACGATATCGTTTCCTGCTATTCAAGCAATTATTCAGCGCTCTTGTGCCGCTTAGAATAGGCCACACCTTCGAGTTCAGTACCTGCTGGCGCTGAAGCCGGCGAAGCCTGCTCGAGGTTGGTGCCGCGCAGGTTCGAGATCCAACGCATCAGGTGATAGATGATAATCGCGCCAAAGCTGCCCAGCGCGATGCCTTCGAAGGTGGCTCCGTTTACTACGAGCGTATAGTTGGCGATTGCCATCACCATTGCCACGGCGGCGGTGTTGAGGTTTACTGGATCGGAGAAGTCCACTTTGTTTTGAACCCAGATGCGCACGCCGAGCATGCCGATCATGCCATAGAGCACGGTGGCCGCGCCGCCGAGCACTCCTGGCGGGATCGTGGCGATTGCCGCCCCAAACTTGGGCAGCATCGAAAGTGCGAGCGCCCCGCAGGCTGCCACTACATAGGCCACTGTGGAATAGACGCGGGTGGCTGCCATCACGCCGATGTTTTCAGCATAAGTGGTGGTGCCGGAGCCGCCGCCGAAGCCTGCAAAGACCGTAGCGAGGCCGTCGGCGAAAAGCGCGCGCCCAGTCACGTCATCCAAATCTTGGCCTGTCATGGCACTCACGGATTTCACGTGGCCAATGTTTTCAGCAATGAGCACGAGCACCACTGGCAGGAAGAGGCCCAAATATTTGGGATCGAAAGCTGGAGCGTGGAAAGCGGGCAAGCCTACTACGTCAGCTGCGCCAATCGCCTCAAAATTTACTTCGCCGCGAATGATAGCGCACACGTAGCCAATCAGTACGCCAATCAAAATGGAGAGCCGGCCAATGATGCCTTTGAAGAGCACGGTGATTAGTAGCACGGAGATGATGGTGACGGTGGCGGTGACGGGGGCTTGCTTGACGTTGTTCCAGGCGCTCGGTGCGAGGTTGAATCCGATGAGCGAGACGATGGCACCGGTGACGATAGGTGGCATTAGCTTGTCAATCCAACCTGCGCCGGCGAAGTGCACAATCAAACCAATCAGGGCGAGCAGTATACCTACCGAGATAACTCCGCCTTGGGCGAGAGCTTGCTTGGCAGGGTCGAGCGCAGTGCCAGATTGCGAATCGAACATTGTGACGGCGCCAATCGGAGCGATGAGCGCGAAGCTGGAGCCCAGATATGAAGGCAGGCGCCCAGCCGTGATCAAGATGAAGAGCAGCGTGCCAATGCCCGTGAAGAATAGCGTGGCGCTGGGATCGAATCCGGTGAGCAGCGGCACCAAGAATGTGGCGCCAAACATTGCCACGATGTGCTGCATACCAATGCCCACTGTGCGCGGCCAGCTCAGCCGCTCATACGGCATCACTACTTCACCGGTGCCGATGTGCTTACCATCCCCGTGCAGTTTCCAGCCTTTAAATCCTTGTTTGCTGGCTTGTTCAATCATATTTCCCCATTTCTTCGCTGTGCGCTGAGCGCTTTTGAAAAATAGTGATCCCACAGCGCGGGAAATATGCCGCCGGCAATCATCCCCGGCTATCTATCAACAGCAAGGATACAGCGCACGAGTGCGGGTGAGGCAAAAGCTTTCATTGTGTGAATGCGCACATCCAGCTATTGGGTTTGCGTGAGCTTATGGCTACCACTAACCTTAAAGCATACTTATACATGCCAGTGTATATTTATCTCGACTGTGATGCTCTGGCAATGCGGCAATAGGAGGGGCAGCAATGAAACCACAAGTATTCATTGACGGAGGCGCAGGCACCACTGGCTTACGCATCCGCGATCGCCTGCTCCAACGCGCCGATATCTCGCTAATCGAGCTACCAGAATCACTTCGCAAAAACCCCGCAGCCCGCAAAGATGCACTTAACTCGGCTACCGTGGCAATCTTATGCCTACCCGACACCACTGCCCGCGAAGCCGCAGCCGCCGTCACAAATCCCAATACTGCAATCATTGATGCCTCCTCGGCTCACCGCGTCACGCCAGGATGGACCTACGGCCTGCCAGAGCTGCATGGGCAGCGCGAAGCAATCGCAGCCAGCAAGCGAATCACCAATCCCGGATGCCACGCTAGCGGTTTCATCGCACTCATTACCCCTCTAGTAAGTGCTGGAATTCTGCCATCGAGCAGCACGCTCAGTTGCCTCAGCCTCACTGGCTATTCTGGCGGCGGAAAGCAAATGATCACACAGTATGAAACCCCGGTAAATCAACGAGATCCATTATTAGCCGCGCCACGCGCCTATGGCCTAGCACAAAACCACAAACACATCCCGGAAATGATGGCCATATCCGGGCTCTCCACTCAACCAGCATTTGTGCCTGTAGTGGCAGATTTTTATTCCGGCATGGAGGTGACGGTGGCACTGCCAGCAGGCGCAGTGAAAGCCACTAGCGCAGACATCATTCAGCTTTACTCCGAATACTACGCCGATGAGCCAATGATGCATGTGGCACCGAAAAACCGCGAAGCAGGCTTTCTTAGTGCAGCTACGTTTACAGGGCGTGACGACATGGAAATCTCCGTGCACGGCGGATCAACTGCAGACGCTCCGCTCACCCTGGTGGCCCGGTTCGACAACCTCGGAAAAGGAGCATCCGGGGCCGCAATCCAAAACCTCAATATCTTGCTGGGCGCCAAAGAAACCGAAGGATTAATCCACAATTAATAAGCCCCTCGTAACACTTACACAATCTCAGCACCTTAAGCACCAACAAAAAAGGAACACCATGACCATAAATGCAATCCCAGGCGGAATCTGCGCCGCAAAAGGCTTTAGCGCAGCTGGAATGCACGCCGGGATCCGGCGCAACACAAGCAAAAACGATCTGGCACTGCTGCTCAGCTCCAAAGCTGCCGCTACCGCCGCTGTGTACACCCGCAATGCCGTGAAGGGCGCTCCCATAGCAGTCACATCTCGGCATATCGCCGCATCAGCTGGCTACACCCGAGCCGTGATCTGCAACTCAGGCAACGCCAACACCTGCAATCCTGGCGGCGAAGAAACAGCTGAAATCACTTGCACCGCGCTCGCATCGGAGCTTGCAATCAAACCTGAAGAAGTGGTGGTGGCAAGCACTGGCGTGATTGGAGCACCGCTTGATCCGAAGCCAATCTTAGCTGCCATCCCCCAGCTCGCTAACCAAATAGCGCCAACTACCGGCGCAGCCCATGAAGCAGCTAAAGCAATTCTCACCACCGACACCCACGCCAAAGAAATAGCTGTCAGTTTCGATCTGCCTGCCGCTAGCGGCACCGGCACCGTCACCTGCCACATTGGCGGCATGGCCAAAGGATCAGGCATGATCCACCCCGATATGGCCACAATGCTCGTATTCATCACCAGCGACGTGGCAATCTCGCCTACGCTGCTGCAATACGCGCTCAGCACCGACGTGCAAAGTACCTTCAATATGACCAGCGTGGACGGCGACACCTCCACTAACGATATGGCTATAATTCTCGCCAACGGCCTGGGCGGCAACGCGCCTATCACTAGTGAAAACGATCCTAGCTTTGCACTCTTCATGGAGGCGCTCAACACCGTCACAATGGCACTATGCAAAATGATTGCAGGCGACGGCGAAGGCGCCACTAAACTACTCGAATGCTGCGTAACAGGGGCCGCCGACACAGCTAGCGCCCGCACCCTGGCAAAATCAGTGATCTGCTCCAGCCTAGTGAAGACGGCAATGTTTGGTGCCGATGCCAATTGGGGGCGGGTGCTGTGCGCATTAGGCTACAGTGGAGCGCCATTTGATCCGCTCGGCGTGAGCGTGGCTTTTACTAGCCCAGCCGGCAGCATCCAAATGTGTGAAAAGGGAGTAGCTATCGGCTTCTCAGAAGATAGAGCCAAAGAAATATTGAGCGAACGAGAGATCACAATTGAAGTAACACTGAGTGACGCAGATGCATCAGCCACAGCTTGGGGCTGCGATTTAAGCTACGATTACGTGAAAATCAACGGCGACTATCGCACCTAACCCCACCCCGTCACGCCACTTACCACCCCAGAAAGGATCCAATCATGGCCGTAACTGCCCTCGAACGCGCCGAAATCCTCACCCAAGCGCTGCCCTATATCAAGCATTACAGCGGAAAAATCGTGGTGGTGAAATACGGCGGTAACGCCATGAAATACGAAGCGCTACAACGCCAAGTGATGGAAGATATAGTGCTGCTGTGGCTAATCGGCGTGAAAATTGTGCTGGTGCATGGCGGCGGGCCAGAAATCAATGCCACGATGGATCGCCTCGGCAAAGAGCCAGAATTTGTGGATGGCTTGCGCGTGAGCGATCAGGAGACAGTGGATATTGTGCAGATGGTGCTCGCCGGGAAAGTCAACAAGGATCTGGTACGGATGCTGGAAGCAAAAGGCGGCAACGCCATTGGCATTTCCGGGATCGACGCGCAGCTGCTCACGGCTCGCACTAAAGATCCACGCCTGGGATTCGTGGGCGAAATCACGGCAGTGAATAGTGCCCCAATTCTGGATCTACTCGAAGGCGGCTATATTCCAGTGATCTCCACCGTGGCCGGCGATGAATATGGGCACACCTACAACGTAAACGGCGACACTGCAGCTGCCCATATTGCAGGTGCTCTAGGTGCACAACGGCTCATCTTAATGACTAATATCGCTGGAATTTTACGAGATCGCGAGGACCCAAGCACACTAATCACCAATATTTCGGTAAATGACGCCAAGCATTTGTGCGATCAGGGAGTGATCAGCGGCGGAATGATCCCCAAAGTGGAATGCGCAATCAGCGCGCTCGAAAGTGGCGTGAAGAACGTGGTGATTATGGACGGCACTGTGCCCCATTCGATCGTGGCTGAACTTCTAACTAATCAAGGGGTGGGTACGTGGATCCGCGGCGATCAAGGCGCTGGCCAGCAAAATGCCGAGCAGGCATAGCAATAAGCTGCGTTCACTAGATTTGGGCTAATTTGAATTAGATGAGGAGAACAATATGACTGCGGTTTCACCGCTCACAAAAGAGCTCACAGAAAGCTACATTGCGCCCACCTATGGGCGTTTTGATCTTGAAATAGTGAGCGGCCATGGTTCTATTGCTGTGGGTGCTGATGGGCGTGAATACATCGATATGGGATCAGGGATCGCGGTGAATTCTTTTGGCTTTAGTGATCCCCAGTGGGTGCGTTCGGTGACTGAGCAACTCGGCAAGGTGGCGCACACTAGCAACCTCTATTACACCGAGCCTGCGCCTCGGCTCGCCCAGCTATTATGCGAACGCACCGGCATGGCTCGGGTGTTCTTTGGCAACTCTGGCGCCGAAGCCAACGAAGCTGCGTTTAAGATGGCTAGAAAGTACGCATTGCAGCGCTACGGCATGGGCGCCGATAGCCTGCCAGCCCGATACACGATTCTCACCCTTGAGCATTCTTTTCATGGTCGCACTCTTTCAGCGCTCGCAGCCACAGGCCAAGATCATTATCACGAGCTTTATCAACCACTCACTCCAGGCTTCGTGAGCGTGCCTGCACAGAATATGGATGCTGTGGCAGCTGTGCACGCCGTTACTCCTCTCGCGGGCGTGCTTATCGAGTGCATTCAAGGCGAGGGCGGCGTGATCGCACTTAGCTCCGAATACGTGAAAGCACTCGCAGCCTGGTGCCAAGAAAATGATGTAGCTTTTATGGTTGATGAAGTTCAGACAGGCAATGGCCGCACTGGTGATATATACGCTTTTCAGCACTATCACGTAACTCCCGATGCGGTGACCACAGCAAAAGGGATCGGCGGTGGGCTACCCTTGAGCGCCACTATCGTGAGCGCGAAGATGAAAGATGTGCTTGGCCCTGGGGATCATGCCACCACTTTCGGCGCTAATCCAGCGATATGTGCTGGAGCGCTAAACGTGATGGAGCGCATTGATGAGGCGATGCTGGCTGGTGTGCGCGAGCGCGAAGCCTATATTCGAAGCGAGCTTGAAGGAGCTCCAGGCGTGACGGGGATCAGCGGGCGAGGGCTTATGCTTGGCGTTAGCACAGTGCAGCCAGCTGCAGAAGTAGTGACGGCGCTGCAAGCAGAAGGTGTGTTGGCCCTTACCGCTAAAGATAAACTGCGGCTCTTGCCGGCATTAAATATCCCGATGGAGCTGCTGGCTCAAGCAGTGGCTGCCATTAAAGTTGCTTGCAAATTGTAAGGGCTAGCCTGGGCATAGACGGGGGGGGGGGGGGCCCCACAAAAAAGGTGGGGCCCCCCCCCGAATAACTCCCGCGGGGGGAAGGAACAAACC
>R15__coassemble_1129_pt1 | contig 14739 bp, 10 predicted proteins | sample R15__metabat2_low_PE_004 | metagenome-assembled genome bin R15 | reverse complement strand
CGGCAGTGAAAACTGGGCGGAATTATGATGCCACATTTGCAGATGTGCCGCTGATCGGCGCTGATGGCTCACTGCTGCAATACACCGTGAAGCAGCTGAACGACGCTGCCAACAGCGCGGCTTGGGCTACCGGAACGAATGCTGGTGGCGTGGAAACGCCAGGCGACATGACTGGCAGCACCTTCGCCAACAAAGCGATCAGTGTGGTCACTCCTGGGGTTAAGGATGCGACTACTGGCAAGGTGTCGGCTAGCACTGATGCGAGCCAGTCAAATATTAAAATCACCAATAAGCTCAGCGTTCCCACGGCGAGCGTGGAGGTGAACACCACCTGGATTGGCGGCGCTGAAGGCAATATCGCTAAGCCGGGCACCACCGTCACACTGAAGGTGAAGAATACCGATGGCGATTTCGTGCCCGCTAAAGACAAAGACGGAAACGAAATCACGGCTACCGTAGACGCCGACGGCAAAGCGTCGTTTACTGACGTGCCGCTCAGTGACGAAAACGGCAGGCCGCTCACGTACACCGTCACCCAAACCGGGCTGGACGACTCCGATTGGGCTGAGAAGTCGATCACCGATGTCACCCCTGGCGAGGTGAAAGATGGCCAAATTCAGCCCAAGAGCGATAAGGATCGCAAGATCGCGGTGGTGAACGAATATCAGCCGCCGGCTGCAGATATCACGGTTTCTACCGAGTGGAAGAACGGCGAGCAGCTGGCCAAACCAGGCACCACCGTCACCTTGCTGGTGAAGAATGCTGATGGCGAGTTCGTGCCCGCTAAAGATAAAGACGGAAAAGAAATCACGGTCACCGTGGGCAAAGATGGCAAGGCGACTTTCCCCGACGTGCCGCTCACTGACAGCCAAGGCAACCCGCTCACCTACACCGTCGCCCAAACCGGCCTTGACGGCACTCATTGGGCGAATGAGTCGATTGAGGAAATCACCCCAGGCGTGTTTGATGTGGAGACTGGGCGGGTGAGCGCTACTGGCGACACCGATGTGCACTTGGTGAACAAGTACGTGGTGCCCAGCAATGCTTTGACGGTTTCCACCAAGTGGCTGAACGCTGCCGGCGAGGATTATCCTGCCGGTGGGCCAATTGCTAAACCGCAGACCACCGTGGTGTTGCGGGTTTGGAATAAGGTTGGGCAAAGCTGGGATACTGCTCTCGATAAAGATGGCAATCCAGTGCCAGCAGCACAAACCCAAAACGGGGCTGTCAGCTTCGCTGATCTGCCCGTCACCGATAAGCAGGGTAATGTGCTGAAGTACACCGTGATTCAAGTTAGCGATGACACTAACAGCGCGGACTGGGCTACCGGTGAAGCGATGACTGGCACCGATTGGGGCAACGTTTCGATTGAGACTGTCACGCTAGGCGAACTCTCCGATACCGGCGAGCTCACCGTGAAGAACGCTGCAGATGACGTTGACGTGCAAGTGGTGAACAAGCTGCAGGTTGCTACCGCCACGATCTTCACCACCACCACCTGGGAGGATGGCGAGGATACGCTCAAGCCAGATACCACGGTCACGTTGCAGGTGCTGGGGGCTGACGGCAAGTTCAGCCCGCTCACCGATAAGGACGACAAGGCGCTGAGCGTGCCAACTGAGCCTGAAACCTCGGTGACGTTCACCATGACCGATGGCAGCGAGATCACCGTCACTGTGGACGAAAACGGTGCAGTGAGCTGGGAGAACGTGCCGGTGACCGACGTTAACGGCACGCCTCTCACGTTCACCGTGAGCCAAACTGGCTTGGACGGCACCGACTGGTCGCTCAAGCAGATCACTCCGGTGACTCCGGCTGAGATCGTTGAGGGTAAGGTGAGCGTGAAGGAAGAGGCTGAGCGCACTGTGCCGGTGGTGAACGGCTACCAGGTGCAAGCGGTCACATTGACCTCCACCACCACCTGGCAGGGGGCAGACGGCACCGTATTCGCCGGTGACTCTGATTTGAAGCCGGAAACCCAGGTACAGCTGATGGTGTGGGATGAAGCTGCCGGCAAATGGGCTACTGCCCGCGATAAGAACGGCACCGAGTTTGCTGCGGCTACCGTCGGGGCAGAGCCGGTGAGCTTCGCTGAGGTGCCACTCACCGACACCAAAGGCAACTTGTTGAAGTATCGCGTGGTGCAAACCAGTGGCGGGCAGCCGTGGGGTAGCGGTGAAGAACTCACCGGCACCGACTGGGCGAACGTCACCATCACCGAGATCACACCCGGGGTGAAGGATGCAACCACCGGTAAGGTTTCGGCCACAAGTGACGCCGATGGGCTGAACATACCCGTGGTGAACCGCTACCAGGTGCGCACCACGGATATCACCGTCGCCACGAAATGGACTGACGGCGAGGATGTGCTCAAGCCGGGCACCGAAGTCACTCTCAAAGTGAAGCGTGGCGGGGTGTGGCAAGATATGCTCGACGAAAACGGCGAGCCACGCAAGGCAACGGTTGGGGAGGATGGCACCGTCACCTTTGCCGAAGTGCCACTCACGGACGAGCATGGCGGTCTGCTCACCTACACCGTTACCCAAACCGGGCTCGGCGGCACCGACTGGGAGAATGAATCGATCACTGAGATCACGCCCGGTGAGCGCGATGAATCAGGCAAAGTGATTGAGAAGAGCGAAACTGAGCGCATGGTGAAGGTGACGAACGAGTATCAGGTGCAAACCACCGATATTTCAGTGCGTACCGATTGGCTAAATGCGCTCGGTGAGCCTTTCGCCGGTAAGGAAAACCGCAAGGTGACCGCCCAAGTCAAGCTCATGGTATGGGTGCCCGAGCCGACCTTGTTCAACCCTGATGCCGGGCATTGGGCTCCGGCTACTAATACCGCAGGGGAAGAGATATCGTCTGCGGCGAAGAGCCCGGACGGGGTGGTGACGTTTGCTGGCGTGCCGCTGACCGATTCCCGGGGCAACTTGCTGAAATACGCAGTGGAGCAGCTGAGCGACGCCTATAACACGCAAGACTGGGCTACCGGTGACGCAATGACCGGCAGTGACTGGGCGAACTCTGCAGTGAGCGAAATCACCCCAGGTGTGGCTGATGAGTCTACCGGAAAGGTGACGCTTTCTGCCGAGGCGGAAGCCACTCAAATCGTCATCACCAATAACTATCAGGTGCAGACTGTGGACTTGACGGTGAACACCACGTGGAGGGATAACAGCGGCACTAATCAGCCCAAGCCGGGCACGAAGGTGACGTTGCGGGTGAAAGACCCAGCCACAGGGCTGTGGACTGACCTCTTGGATGAGGACGGCAAGCCGGTGACGGCAGAAATCGGCCGTGACGGCAAAGCGACCTTCACCGACGTGCCGGTGACGGACGCCGACGGCAACTTGCTCACGTTCAGCGTCACTCAAACTGGGCTGGATGGCACCGCTTGGGAAGAAGACATCGTCACTGAAATCACGCCTGGCGTGGTTGATGAGATCACCGGCAAGGTGAGCATCGATGAGGGCGCGTTGATCATCGAGGTGGTCAATGAGGTGAACCCGGCCAAGATCCCGCCTGCAGCAAAGCCTGGCTTAGACACGCTGCAGAGCACCGGCTCGCAAAGTATGATCGCCGTGCTGTGCGCGATGCTGCTTCTGCTAGCTGGCATTGCGGCAAGCCGCGGCGCGCGAAGCAGGAACTAATACGCAACGGCGGTAAACAGGGGGCCTTCTTCTGGGCTGGACAGAGAACTTTCCCACTGTCCACTCCGGGAGAAGGCCCCGTACGTACCCCGCTTGCCCACTTCGGTATTAGCCACGCAAACGATATTTGCCTTTACCTTGGCCCTGCACCGGCTCGATCAGGCCAGCGTCAAGCAGCTTTTTGAGCAGTGCCGAAGCTGAGGCCGGTGCCAATCCAAGCAGGGGGATCACGTCGGCGCGAGAAAACACTTGGCCAGCGGCATATGCTGCAGCGATCTGGGCGGCATAGCGCGCCGAGACGGGCGGCAAACCATATCGATTCTGAATGTCTAGGTTTTTGGAGTGAATGTCTAGGTTTTTGGAGTGAATGTCTAGGTTGTTGGAGTGAATGTCTAGGTTGTTGGAGTGAATGTCTAGGTTTTCAGGTTTGAAGTAGCCACTAATATGCATGTAGCGGTTTTTAAGTTCGTGGTGCTCTCCAAGCAAAATATTGCGCAAAAATGCCACGGTATATTCAGTGGTTTCCCTGATTCCGGTGTGCACATTCGAATAATTTGCCCGCACCAAAGAGTTGCGGAAGTACCACGCATGCTCCGTAAAAGGCTCGTTATCCACCTTGTAGCCCATGCTACGTAAATACTTAATAAGAAACACAGCCGTGGTACGCGTATTGCCTTCAGCAAATACGTGAATCTGCCAGAGCCGAGAAATAAAACGCGCAATGTGCTCAATAGCTGCAGCTACTCCCAGCCCGGTATAGTCAAAGGCCCGCTCCTGAGCAAAATCGTAATCAAGAGTGGCCTCGAGCTCGCTCGCGCCGCCATACGTCACCGTGTCGCCGTCAAGCACCCACTCCTTCTTCGTCACGTTAAAATCGCGAATCTTTCCGGCGTGGTCATACACCCCAGCGAAAAGCCGCCGATGAATCCCGAGATATTGCACGGGTGAAAACACAAACGCCTGCTCAGAAAGGAGCTGAGCGATCCGAGTGGCCACCACGTCAGCCTCATCTGTGCGGCCTAAGGCTTGATGCGGATTCTGCCGATAATAGCTGGTGACGAGGTGCTCCGCTTCTTGCAGCGTGATCTCACCTTCCACCGAGCGTTTCGCCGTCTCCACGAGATAGCGTGACGGGGTGAGGCCGTCTACGGCTTGCAGGCCGATGGCTACCTGCCAGGCACCCGCGAGCTCCCGGCGTGATGGCTCCCGGGCGCGCAGATACTCCGCAAACGGATCTTCAGTGATGTCGCTCGCAGGATCGAGGTTGGGGTGGTTCGTGCTCACACCCCGATTTTACCAGTGAGTTACGTGGCTAGGAGGAGTGATGGCCGCTCGACGGCGAAGGCCCCGGTATGCGCTATTGCTGCTCGCCGCGGAGCTTGTTGAGGAACTGCTTGGTGCGCTCCTGCTCCGGGTGGTGAATCAGCTGCTCGGCTGGGCCCTCCTCGAGCACGATGCCCTGATCCATGAATACGGCACGATCAGCCACTTGCGCCGCGAACTCCATCTCGTGCGTCACGATCACCATCGTCATCTGCTCCGCAGCAAGATCACGAATAATTGCCAAAATCTCGCCGGTGAGCTCCGGATCCAGCGCCGAAGTGGGCTCATCAAAATAAAGCATGCGCGGCTTGAGCGCCAGTGCCCTAGCGATAGCCACCCGCTGCTGTTGGCCGCCGCTGAGTTCCGCCGGGTAAGCATCGCCCTTGTCGGCCAAGTTCATGCGTTCCAGCAGCCGCTGCGCCTCGGCGCGCGCCTCGTCGGCAGGCCGCCGCTGCACCTTGATCGGCGCATCCGTGAGGTTGCGCATCACGCTCCAATGCGGAAACAGATTGAAATTCTGGAAAACTAGCCCAAAATCGTGCCGGAAGCGCTTCTCGTCGCCGCTACTCACCTTCTCGCCGTCACGCATCTCGAGTGCCACGTCACCGAAATATTTGATCACGCCGCTATCCATGCGCTCCAAGAAAGTGGCGCAGCGCAGCAGCGTGGATTTGCCCGATCCCGAAGGCCCAAGCACGGCCAGCACCTGGCCTTCCTCCACAGCAAGCGATACGCCTTTCAACACCTGATTGGAGCCAAAGCTCTTCTCGATACCTTCAAGCTCTAGTGCATGTGGCATTTGCCGTCACCTCCGCTACTTAATATCGGCCACAGCCATGCGCCGCTCGAGCCGCTCCATCGCCACAGCCACCACCATATTGAACACCCAATAGAAGATGCCAGCAGCGATGAAAGGCGCCATCGAAGTGCTGGCCGCTGCGAGTTGCTTCGCGATGGTAAACATTTCGGTATAAGAAATCACCTGTGCCAGCGAGGTGTCTTTCACCAGTGTGATCACTTCGTTCGTGATCGAAGGCAGCACGGTGCGCAGCATTTGCGGCAGCTTGATCGTGAAGAACGTGCGCGCTGGAGAATATCCCAGCACGAAAGCCGCCTCGCTTTGCCCCACCGGGATCGCTTGAAAGCCGCCGCGATAAATCTCCGCGAAATAGGCGGCGTAGTTGATCGCAAAAGCGATAATCACTGCCCAGAAGCGATACGCCGCGCTGATTTCGATCCGAAAAATATAATATGGCCCGAAATACACCACCATCAGCTGCAGCATTAGCGGGGTGCCGCGCATGATCGAGATATAAAACTGCACTAGCCAAGCGAGCGGCTTAAATCGGCTCACCCGCCCGGCATACACCAGCAGCCCGAGCGGCATCGAAAGCGCTAGGGTGAGCGCAAACACCAGCACGCTGTGCAGAAAGCCAGCGGCCAGCTCGGGAAGAAACGTGAAATCCATTTGCGCTACTTCTACAACTACTGGATCACAGCATCCTGAATCTCATATTTCTCGGCGAGCTGCATAAAGGTGCCATCCGCCTTGATATCATCGAGGGTGGCCTGCACCTGATCGCGCAGCGCCTCATTGCCGAGTTTGAAGCCCACTGCATATTGCTCCACCTGCAGCGGCTCAGCCAACTGCTTGAAAGCATCGCCGCGCTGCTTGAGCTGGTAATTCGCCACGCCCTGATCCACCACCACGGCGTCGGCAGCGCCAGATTCCATGGTCATAAAAGCAGTGTTGTAATCCGGCACCTGCTCGAGGGAAGCAAAAGTGCCCACGAGCTCGGCGTTTGCCTCATCTTCCACTGCTGCGAGGCCGGAAGAATCCGCCTGCACTAGCACTGCTTTGCCGGCCAGATCAGCAGCGCTCTCAATGCCCGAATCGGCTTTTACTACAAACACGATCGAGTTGTCTACGTATGGCTGGCTCCAAGTGTAGGCATCTTCGCGGCCATTCATGGTGAAACCATTCCAGATCACGTCGATCGTGCCCGAATCGAGCTCCATATCTTTGGCATCCCAGTCGATCGGCTGCGCCTTGTATTCCCAGCCGTTGCGCTTGGCCACCTCAGCTGCCAGATCCAGGTCGAAGCCCACATATTCGCCGGTGACCTCATCTTTATATCCGTAGGGCGGGAAGTTTGCGTCAAAGCCCACAGTGAAGGTATCGCCTTCAACCTTTGCTTGGCTTGCTGCGGCACCCTTATCGTCCGCGCCGCCGTCACCAGCTTTATCTGTTCCACCGCATGCGGCGAGGGAGAGTGCCATCACTGCGCTGGCTGCCAGCGCTGCCATCTTTTTCAAATTCATCGTTCAACCTGATCTTTCTGCGTGGCTTTCTGCACGGCCACGCTTGAGGGAACCGCAAGAACGAGGCAAGGGTAGCACACAGCCTAGGCGTGACGGCGAACTGGCCAGTTTGCGGGAAGCTAGTTTGTGGGAAGAGTGATGCTTTTTGGAGTTTTCCAAGCGATCAAATCTGTAATGTGCCTACCGGGAGTTTGCGTGGTGTGGTGTGGGCGGTTGGCTGCCGCGCCGTGGGTGAGCGTGGTTTGATGTTTTACCAATTCTCACTTAATATACCCCTAGGGGTATTTGATACTTCCCGTTTGCTACGCATATCCGGAGATAGCCAATATATAGGCACATAGGCCGGATTTTCGAAGCAAACGGGAAGCCACCTATGCAAAGAAGTCACCTATGCAAAGGAGCCTGGATGAGATTAGTAGTAGTAGGCGGCGTGGCCGGCGGTATGAGCGCGGCGGCGCGCGCCCGGCGATTGGATGAAACCGCTGAAATCATTGTGCTGGAGCGCGGAAATTACGTGAGCTTCGCCAACTGTGGGCTGCCATATTACGTGGGCGGCGAAATTGAGCAAGAAAGCTCACTGCTGTTGCACACGCCCCAGACGCTGCGGGAGGCCTTTAATTTAGATGTGCGTATCGGCCATGAGGTGACGGGGATAGATTACGCCGCCCACGAGCTCACCGTGCGCACGCCCAGCGGCGAAGAGCAGCTCAGTTATGATGCTTTGGTGCTCTCGCCCGGCGGCCAAGCAATAAATCCGCTCCCGGGCGCCGAAAAATCTCCGCGCGTGCACACGCTGCGCACGGTGGACGATGCCCGCGCGCTGCGGGGCTATGCACTCCAAGGCGGCACGGCGGTGGTGATCGGCGGCGGCTTTATCGGCCTCGAAGCAGCTGAAGCCTTTATGAATGCCGGAATGGAAACCCACATCGTGGAGCTCGCGGATCACGTGCTGCCACCGCTAGAGCGCGAGCTGGCGAACATGGTGGAGCTGCATTTGATGAGCCAAGGAATGCAGATTCACACTGGCGTGAGCGCCACCGGGATAGCGGACGGCGCCAGCAGTGCCACTGTCACCCTCAGTGACGGCGCCGAAATCAAAGCAAACGTGGTAGTGCTGGCAGTGGGCGTGCGGCCCGACACCGAAGTTTTCACAGCAGCTGGCCTCGAGCACGATCGCGGCGCCATCATCACTGATGCGCACGGGCGCACCAACCAGCCTGATGTGTATGCCGTGGGCGATTCGGTGCTTTCCACTGCTGCCACCACCGGCATGCCAGCAGTGATTGCTCTCGCTGGCCCAGCCAACCGCGCCGGGCGCCTGATTGCCGATCAGATTTTCGCGCCCGAGCACGCCCGCGAGCTCCCGCCGCTACTCGGCACCGCGATTGTGCGCGCTGGCGAGCTCACAGCAGCAATCACCGGCGCCAACCGCGCCCAGCTCGAGCGCGCCGAGCAGCCCTTCGTCACTATTCACCTGCATCCCACCCAGCATGCTGGATATTTCCCTGGCGCTAGCGCGGTGGATTTGATCGTGCATTTCGATCCGGAGACTGGCGCAATCCTAGGCGCCCAAGGGCTCGGGCGCGAGGGGGTAGATAAGCGCATTGACGTGATCGCCACCGCGATTCGAGGCGCCCTGAGCGTGCAAGATTTGATCGATCTGGATCTTTCATATTCGCCGCCCTATGGCTCGGCCAAGGATCCGGTAAACATGGCCGGGATGGTGGGCGATAATGTGCTCAGTGGCGAGCTTTCGCTAATTTATGCCGATGAGATCGCTGCGCTCGCGGCTGATCCTGAGGCCGATACGGTGGTGCTAGATGTGCGCACTTGCGGCGAATTTGAGGCCGGGCATTTGCCGGGCGCGATCAACATTCCGCATACCGAGCTGCGCGGGCGGCTTGATGAGCTGGCCGCGCGGGCGGCGGGGCGCAAGCTGGCGGTGATGTGCGCGGCCGGGGTGCGCTCTTGGACTGGTTATCGTATTGTGCGCGCGGCTGGCTACGAGGCGCGGATGCTCTCTGGCGGGATCAAGACGTTAGTGCAGTGGTTTGGCGCCGAGGCTGATCAGGTGCTCGTGCCAGGGAGCGACGAGGGCCAGGGAGTGGCGAATGGGTGACGTGGCTGGCCAAGCTAGCAGTAGTGGTGAGGTAGCAGCGCAGCAGCGCAAAATCGTGAACCGGCTCAAGCGCGCCCGCGGGCAGCTCAGCGCCGTGATCGAGGGGATTGAGAGCGGTAAGGGCTGCGTGGATGTGGTCACCCAGCTCGCGGCGGTAAACACTGCGATTGAGCGCGCCGGCTTTCTTATTCTTAGCTGCGCGATGCAGCGGGCGCTGGCTAGCAGCAGTGGTTCCGGTGAGCATCTCGGTGACGGCGAGCAGCCCGAGGCTTTGGCGGCACCCGAGGCGCCGGCGTCACGCCACTTTCTTGAGGGCGAGCAGCTTTCTCAAGCTCAGCTCGAAAAACTATTCATGATGCTATGAACACCAATGAAATTCACGAGTGGACAGGTGTACCGAGTGCAGGTGTCCATTCCATAGAAAGAAAGGAATAAATTATGTGCCATGCAGTGAAATGCCGGGTGTGCGGAAAGACCACGTGGAGTGGCTGCGGCCAGCATGTGGCTCAAGTGAAGGCGAGCGTGCCGAAAGGGCAGTGGTGCGGCGGCAAGCACACCAAGGATGAGATCGAGGCGGCGCGCGCTAAAGGCGGCTTTTTCGCAAAGATGTTTGGGATCTAGGGCACAGACGCGGGCGGGGCGCTTTAGTGGAGTGGACACCCGGACTCGACCCCCATGTCCACCAATGTGCCGCATTCCGCACCTTGCAGTAAGCTAGGGCAGATGAAAGATTCCCACGCTTACGCCGCGCAGCCAGAGGTGCTGGCTCCGGCGGGCAACCTTGCCACGCTGCGCACCGCCATAGATTTTGGCGCAGATGCGGTGTATGCCGGCGGGCAGCAGTTTGGGATGCGCAGCGCACCCAAGAATCTTACGCTGGATGATTTCGAGGCAGGCGTGGCCTATGCCCACGAGCGCGGCGCGCGCGTGTACGCCACCTGCAATATTCTGCCCGATTCTGATGAGGTGACGGCGATGAATGCCTATATGGGGCGGCTCGCCGAAATTGGGGTGGATGCGCTGATCGTGGCCGATATTGGCGTGCTTATGGCTGCCCGCCGCATTGCACCGCACACCGAGATCCACGTCTCTACCCAGGCTGGAGTGACGAATTATCAAGCTGCCACAGCGCTCGCAGAGCTGGGCGCGAGCCGGGTGGTGCTAGCGCGCGAGCTCACCTTGCCGCAGATTCGAGAGCTACGGGCGCACGTGCCAGCTAGCCTCGAGATCGAAGCATTCGTGCATGGCTCAATGTGCATGGCCTTTTCGGGGCGCTGCTCACTCTCGAAGCACGCTACTGGGCGCGACGCGAATCACGGCGACTGCGTGCAGCCATGCCGCTGGCAATATCACGTGGTGGAAGAAAAGCGGCCCGGCGAATTTTTGCCGGTGGAGGTGGATGAGCGCGGCGCGTTCATTTTCAGCTCCCAGGATATGAACATGCTCGAGCACGTGGATGATGTGCTCGATGCCGGCGTCACCTCTCTCAAGATTGAAGGCCGCGCCAAGGGTGCTTATTACGTGGCCGCTATGGCGAATGCATATAAAGCAGCAGTGACGGCGTACCAGCGGCAGCGAGCAAACGAGCGGGCGGCAGGGGCTCCGGCGGCGCCGATTCGCTGGCCAGAATGGCTTGCGGCAGAGCCCTATAAAGTGACCCACCGCGAATATTCCACGGGTTTTTATTATCCGGATCAGCCTGCGGGCGAGATCGGCGGCGGCCGCGGCGGGTATATCAACGATTGGCGTTGGCTGGGCACGGTGCTGGGCTATGATCCAGGCACCCAGCGGCTGCGGGTTTATTCGCGCAACAAGATTGCGCCGGGCATGGATTTAGAGTTCGTGACGCCGGGGGCTTGGCAGGAATTGCGAGCACCGGTGCAATATCTGGTGCCGAGCGATAATCGCGGCGCTAGCGCTGCCACGCCTGCCGCACCGCACCTTGCCCCCTGCGGCAATTCTGGCGCCGCGCAATTTTGGGACGCCGCCGGGGAGGCTGCGGCGGAGATCAACAATCCGGCGCACGAGTTTGAAATGTGGCTGCCGGTGAGCCTGGCTGGCGCTCGCGGCGAGCGGATTCCCGAAGGCTCAATGATTCGAGCGCGGGCGTAGCCTTTAACGTGTAATGCTCATGCTTTTTTAAAGTGCTCCTGTCTACGTGTGTCTACTGCCATTAGTGCATGTACCAATGGCTAAAGGGTGGGCAAACACGTTGCGTGTTTGCCCACCCAGATTGCTGTGAAATAGCCGGGGCGCTTTTAGCTTTGCTTGCGCCGCAGCGTGAGCAGGCTAGCGCCAGCAATGCCGAGCGCGAGCGCGCCGATTAGCGCACCGCCGATACCACTAGCGCCAGTGGGCGGGAGCTTAACCTCTTTGGCTTCTTCTTTAGGCTCAGCCGGCTTAGCTACCGCCTCCCAGTGCGCCTTCAGCTCCAGATCGCCCGTGATTGGCGTGGCGAAATCAAACAGTTTGCCTTCCGCGTCATACCAGCCAGCAAATTTGTAGCCCGCTTTGGTGGGATCTGCTGGCTCGCTGGCTTGCGCGCCGTCTTCCACTTGCTGGGATTCCGGGTTAGCCGAGCCACCATCGGTGTCGAAGGTGACGTCATAAACGGCCACCAGTTTCGCATACACCGTCTTTTCGGCTGCCGTGACGGCGTCACTCTGATTCCATGCGGTAGTGAGCTCCTTTTCGTTGAACCACTTGAGCACATAATTCTCTGAAGCGTCAATATTATCTGGCACCTCGATGCCTGCCACGTCCACCTCCGAGGTGGCCACATTCGTGCCGCGCATGAGCAGGCGCTGCGCCAGCTCCGTCTCAGTATCTGCGCCTTGCTCATCTTTGTGGATCAGCACAAACTTGAGGGTGGCTTTTGGTGCCCACACGTACTGCGTGCCACCATGCCCGGCGCCCACCACGTAGCTATATTGCCCGGCTTTCTCGCCGGTGAGTGAGAGCGTCTTATTGGCTGCGGTGCTCAAATCGAAGCGCGTGAGCGGATCCCCAGCGGCGTTCACCGGAGAATTAGCAACAATTCGATCATTCGCAGCATTCGCGATTTCGCCCCTAGTCACGGATTGGGCATCTTGGAAGTTCGTGGAGCCGCCCGTGATTGTCTGCGTATTGTCGAATAAGTTCCACAGGTTAATGCCAACATCAGTGCTGAACCCTGCCGCACTCACCGTGGCACCATTCTTCACAGTCACGGATTTTTGCCCATTGATCGCAGTCGTGGTGGAGGCATTCGTCTTATTGTTGAAAGTGAGCTTGCCGCCATCCACCAAAATCGTATTGGTGCCGCCACTATAGAAGCCGTGATGCGTGGTGCCAGTGCCCTGCACGTCCACCGTCACGTCCGCATTCTTATTGATGGTGAGGCTGGAGCCAGCGCTCACGAAGTTCGCCACGTAGGTAGACGTGCCATTCGCATAGTTGGAAAGATGCACCTGCAGCGGGGCATCCCCGCCGTCACCCATGATGATCGTGCTGCCTTCGGCGTAGATTGGGCCGAAGCTCTTATGCCCGGATTCGGTGACATTGAAAGTGCCGGAATTGAGGTTGAGCGTGGCTGCCTTCAGAAACACCCCGGCTTCATTGCTTTGCCCACAATTATCGATATTGAGGGTGCCGCCGTTTAGGGTGATCGCGTTGCCGGGGCCAATCTGCCCATTGAGGCCAGCCCACACCGTGTTCTTGATATTCACGGTGGCGTTGGCAATGGTGAGCCCGGTGGCGCCAGCGGTGATGGAGATGCCGTAGCCACTGTCGGCAGAATTGCCATCCACCGTCAAGCTGCCAGTGCCGTCACCGTCGAAGGTGAGCGAGGCGCCTTTATTTACGCGGATGCCGGCGTAGCCGGTTATATTTTGTCGATTCGTAGTGAGGATGGTCACGTCTGCGTTGTTGGTGAGCCGGATGGTGACGGCGGCATTGATCGTTAAATCGCCCTGGTTTTGGAATGTGAATTTGCCATCTGGCACGGTGTTGCCGTCGAAAAGCAGCTCGGTGGCGCCATTATTCAAGGCATCCTGCAAATCCGCAATCGTGTCGCTGGCTTCCACGGTGGCGATATGCGTGGCTTGGTCTACTTGCACTGCTGCCGCCGGAGCGGCCACTCCGGCACTAATTAATGCGAGCAAGAGGCCGAGCAGAGCACTCAATTTCCCCCGATTTTTCATTGCATCCTCCTTCGTGGGCTGCTAAATTCTGCAGTTTGCGATGCTGAAAATGCTACCGGGGGGGGATTTTAAAAAGCAAGTAAAATCCGGCATTTCCCCCCAGTGATTTTTTCCATTCTTGCTGGAGCGATCCGAAAGCCAGCTCGCGCCGTCACCTAAACTGGTACTGCCGCACCGCCGTCACGGCATGGATAGAAAAAGGCGCGAAGGCGTGGCTATGCGCGAAAAGCAAGGCGCCCTCGCCAAATCGGCAAGGGCGCCCGCATAAAAAATCGTAAAATCAGCGATAATCAGCGCACGATCAGTGAATCATATTTCGCCACAGCATCGGCGAGGCGCTCATTCACATCCGCCCAGTTCACGATATTCCAAATCGCCTTCACATAATCAGCCTTCACGTTCAGGTAATCCAGATAGAAAGCGTGCTCCCACATATCGAGCATGAAGAGCGGTACCACGCCCACCGGCACGTTGCCCTGCTGGTCGAAAAGCTGGAAGGTCACAAGCTTGCCCGAAATTGTATCGAAGGCGAGCACCGCCCAGCCCGAGCCCTGAATGCCGGTGGCTACCGCCGTAAATTGCGCCTTAAAATTCTCGAATGATCCGAAAGCATCATCGATAGCCGCAGCAATTTCGCCCTCAGGCTCGCCGCCGCCATCAGGAGAGAGGTTCTTCCAAAACACCGAGTGATTGCTGTGCCCGCCGAGGTTGAAAGCAAGATCTTTCGAGAACTGGTTGATCTTGGAAAGGTCGCCAGCTTCGCGCGCCGCCGCAAGATTCTCGAGCGCTGCATTCGCGCCGGTCACGTAGGCTGCGTGATGTTTGTCGTGATGCAGCTCCATGATCTTGCCGGAAATGTGCGGCTCCAGCGCTGAATAGTCGTAGGGGAGTTCGGGAAGGGTGTAAAGCGCCATATTATTCTCCATGTTAATTGCTTCTTGAATCAGAATCGGTTTCGCCGCTGCGAGTGCTCGATACTAGTTTGCTGCTAGATCAGGCAGCTCACGGTTCGCGGCGTTATTAGCGGAGCGCATCGCCAGCGCTTTTTATTCCCGGATGTTTGATGGAGTTTCGCTTGACGTGGGGGCGTGGGTAGGGGAGGCCATGGTGTTCGGGGTGGGCATATTTGAGCGCGAGT
>R15__coassemble_871_pt1 | contig 18582 bp, 9 predicted proteins | sample R15__metabat2_low_PE_004 | metagenome-assembled genome bin R15 | reverse complement strand
AACTCGCCAGAATCATAATCCCCGCTATCAAGCGCCGCTACCTGGCCTAGAGTCAACCACTGCCCAGAACCATAACCAGGATCAGCAGAAGCGGTAAAAGAATCACGCAATGAGCCATCATCCACCAGCTTTACCGCGCTCGAAACCCCCATCGGCTGAAAATCATAAACCACACGCCAAGAAGGGCCTCTCTCGGTGATCGTTTTAGGAGAATCGATCCATTTAAGCGTGTTTTGGCTTCTCGGGCGCGTGGTGTATGAAAGCGATCCAGAAGCATCTTTATACCTCACGCTATATGTGACGGTGCCGTTGCCCGTGGCAGTCCAAGCCTTCGCCACATCGCCCTTCTCGGTCTTAAACGTGATTGTATCGGTGCCAGTCTCGTCCCAAACAGCTGGGCCAGTAAACTTTACGGTAACGTCAACACCATCAATATACTCATTAGCACCATTAAGAATATAGAACCCTGTGGCTGTGCCATGCCTATGCTCTTCGCTAGCCACGGTATCGTTCGCATAGCCTTTCACGCCAGACGCGATAGCCTCGCCACGCAAAGCCAGGGCCTTGGCTTTCACCTGCGGTAGCTCACTATCGAGAGTATCCATCACAAACACTTGCGCGCTACGCTGCGGCGAGGCAAACCCCGTCACACCATAACCGCCATGATCTTGCTCAAAATTCAAATGCACCAAAGCCGAAATAGCAGCCAAAGTAGTGGGATCAGAAGAAGAATTATATTTATTCATCAACCACGCCATCTGCGCTGGCGTCACATCAAAACCATCAAAATGCACCGAACGCTCACCAAGCGTGCCAGCCGCCACACTCGGATCCCCCACACTCGGAGACTTCAACGTAGCATTCGTACACCAATGCCGATACCCATCAGCATCCCGATAATGAGCCCCAAGAAAACCATCAATAGTAGCCCCACTATCAGTAGTAGCACTAAACTTATAGCCAACCTTCCCACTAGCACCCTCATCCACCACCGTTGCAGCAGCAGCCATTGCAGGTGAATTAACCCCCACAAAAGCACAAGCAATAGCTAGTAGTGCTGCAATTACTGCACCTATTCGCTGCGGCGCCCGCATTGGAGCCCTCATATTCGAGCGGTATGGCCAGTGCGTTGATTTATCAGCTTTCAACAATCCTCGCATCTCATCCTCTTTCAATAGTTGTGCCGTTCAATGCAATGGAGCACCTTCTCGGGAGCAGCCACCACATCGGCATATCGCATGCCCGATAATTAGCAAATCAAACTGGAGCAATCCGCCATTGGATGAATATTTATTCGCGGATAACTCAGACAATTCAAAAAATGTGCACAACTCTGCACCACATTTCCCAAGGTCTCACCTGCCGTGCAGGTATAACACCACAGAGCGAGAGTGACGAAAGGCACGCTGCTCTCACCTTGACGCAACTAGCTACTTTGCTTAAGGTTACATATGCGACGCGCGGTAGAGCAGCTCGGTAGCTCGTCGGGCTCATAACCCGGAGGTCGTTGGTTCGAATCCAGCCCGCGCAACTAGAAAGATGGGACGGAGCAATACGTTGCTCCGTCCCATCCGTAATATCTCTAGGCAACCTACTGCCCAGTATCAATTTCCTGCTGCGCCTCAATAGCCGCCTTAATAGCAGCGCCTAGCTGATCTTGAGCTTTGCCATAGGCCGCCCAGTCGCCACTCTTGCGTGCCACATCCGCGCTGGCCATTGCGCTTTCGGCATCACTCAAAGCAGCAGCAAGCCGCTCTTGTGGCGTACCAGTTGCATCGCCAGCGCCAGCGCCTTGCCCGCCAGCATCCGGAGCTGGGGCTGAAGACGTAGCGGCACTATCCGCCGGAGCTTTGGCGCTAGTAGTATCGCCGCTATCTACAGGGGCTTCTTTCTCACCAGCGATTTCGGCATCACCAGCCTGCACGCCGCTGTCGCCGCCAAACACTTGGTTCAACGCTTCATCGAGGGTGGGAGCAAAGCCCACTTCGTCGCCGAAGAGCGCTAGCACATACTGCAATGTGGGATACTGTGTGCCTTGCGAAGCTTGCACATAAATCGGCTGCACGTAAAGCAAGCCGCCGCCGATCGGCAAAGAAAGCAAGTTGCCTTCCTCCACTTGCGTGCCGCCTTGGCGCAGCAAGTTCAAAGCCGTGGAGACTTGCGGATCAGCCAGCATAGTGTTTTCTGCCTGCCCTGGGCCGCTCACAGTGAGATCGCGCGGCGCCTCCAGTAGCCGCAGCTTGCCGTAAGAATCGGCGATCTTCCCAGTGGTGTTCCCAGCGTTGCCGTCGGCAGCAAGGAAGCCCGTCATCACGTTGCGGTTTGTGTTGCCACCTGGAATATAGGAAGTGGTGAGCGAGAAGCTTGCTTCCTCTTGGCCAGGCATTTGCAGTGTCAAATAGTAGGGAGGCTGCGCAGCCGCAGTGGCATTTCCAGCGCCTTGCTCACCATTCGCCGTATTCGCCGAAGTGGTGGTGGGTTCGCGCGGCACCTGCCAGAAATCGCCACCAGAATAGAAGCTCTTTGCATCGGTGACGTGGTAACGCGCGAGCAGCGTGCGCTGCACTTTAAAAAGATCCTCAGGATAGCGCACGTGCGCGATGAGATCACCAGGCATTTTTGCGAGCGGCGCGATTTGCCCAGGGAAAATTTTAGCCCAAGCGTTAATGATCGGATCTTCATCATCCCACTGATATAGCGTCACCTTGCCGTCGTAGGCATTCACCACAGCTTTCACGGAGTTACGAATGTAATTCAGCTGCTCCGCGCCGCTCACGTAGCCGCCAGAATTGAGGTAATCCGAAATCGCTTCACTCAAAGTCTCACGCGCCGAATAAGGGTAATTATTCGAAGTGGTGTAGCCATCAATAATCCACACCAGCTCTTTCGGGGTATCCGGATTATCGTCCATATCCACCACGGCCGGCACCGCTTTGGAATCGAGCGTGAGATAAGGAGCCACTTTTTGCACCCGCTGATGTGGATCGCGGTCAAAAAGAATCTGGCTCTCGTTCGTCACCCGATCTGAGAAGAAAAGCTCGGTGGAACGGAAACGGATCGCATACATCAGTTTCTCGAAAATATTCGAAATCTGCGGCCCGCCGTCACCCTTATATGTGGTATTTACTTGACCATTCTCGGCTTTGTCATCAGGATAATCAAGCTCCCAATTCTCGTTGCCGCTCGGGCCGCCCACCACCGAATAATCCGGGCTTTGCTTGCCAAAATACACCCGCGGTTCATAATCGCCTAGCTCGCCGCTGGATGGAATCCCAGCCTCCCAGAAGCTTGGATCGCCCTTCGCCGTCACGGTATTGCCATAAGCGGTGGCCACGCCAAAGCCGTGGGTGTACACCGTGTGATCATTCACCCAAGAACGGCGCTCATTCGAGAGCCCATCAAGATTCAGCTCACGCACCCCAATCACGGTGTCGCGCAATTCGCCATCAATCGTGTAGCGATCCACAGTGAGTGGCTCCACAAATTCGTAATACTGCCGGTTTTGTTGCAGCTGGTTGAAAGAAGGCGCCACAATATTGGGATCTAGCAAGCGGATCTGAGCTGCCGTCTGCGAATCTTGGCGCAACTGGCCAGCTTCAGCCGTGGTGCGCGCCGCATAAGGCTGCACCTCCACTTCATCTAACCCATAGGCTGCGAGCGTGGCATCAATGTTACGCTGAATAAACTCGGATTCAAGCTCAGCCGCATTCGGATCCACCTTGAATTTTTGCACCAAGATCGGATAGACCGTGGTCAGCACCATGCCCACCACTACAGTGGAGATAATTCCGATGACGGCGGGCTTCCATTTGCGGGTAGTGCCCGCCCAGATGAAGAGTAGCGCCACTAGCGCCACCACCACAGCCAAAATAGTGAGGCCAGGCTTCGAAGCATTAATATCCGTGAAGGATGCGCCAGAGAAGCGATCGTTGTTGCCAAGCAGTAGATCATAGCGGCCCAGCCAGAGATTCACGGCGATCAGCAAAGTGAGCAGCGCCGCGAGAATCCCTAAATGCACGTGCACCTTCTTAGCGCCATGCAGTTTTCCTTTCACGGAATAGAGTGCGCCAGAAAGCCAGTAGCCCACCACGGCAGCCACAGCACTGAAAATCAGCACCACGATGAGATAGCTCAGCAAGGCATGCAGCGCCGGAAGCTCGAACACATAGAACCTCACGTCAAGCCCATATTCGGGATCCTTCTGCCCAAAAGATTCGCCGTTAATCCAGAGCAAGAAAGTGCGCCACTGTGGGCCTAGGCGCGTGCCGAATAGCAGCGCTGCCGCTGCAGGAAGCACCCCAAAAATCATCCATTTTTTGTCTTTAAGCGCCTGGCGCGGATCAGCTTTCCCCGCCCGCGAAGAAAAGATTTTCTCAGCAGCCTCAGCATCAAGATCCGCATTCGCCTCGTCCTCAAGCCCCGCCTCGGATTCCGCAGCGTCGTCACGGCCGCCCGCTTTACCCTTCGCTCCTTGAGGTGCATGCTTAGCCCATACAAAGCCGCGCGAAGCTATCGCCACATTCAAGAGCATTGCACCTGCCATCACCACAAATCCAATAGCGCCAAGAATCAAGAAAGCACCATATTGGGTCAAAAACACTCGCACTGCTTGCAGCTGATTAAACCACGCTAATTCGGTATAGAAAGAGGCCGCCACCGTGAGTGCGAAGAGTAATAACGCAAGCACCACGAGAGTGGGCAAAAAAGCTCCATTTTTGAGCTGCACATTCGGACGCTTGGGAGGCTCTGGCCTCCAGTTAGCAAATGTTGTGGTAGTAGGCATACCCTAAACGCTACCAAACTTTGCCTAGATGGCTCACTTTTGCTCATCCTCCTTCGCTAGTAACTGAAATTAGCAAAATCGCGCCTTGCCAATATCAGCCTTTAGCAAGCTATCACGATTCTTCTTTCGCTCCGAGGCCGCGCATTAATTCTTGGCATGAAGTGAGCGAGCTGGTGTCGCCCTTTCCAATTGCGCTAGCAGCAGTGACGGCCTCGCGAGCGTTACGCACCGCCCACACGCGCATTCCTTGAGGCTCAAGCCCGATAGTCTCAGCGCAATTCGCGGCGGGCGCCAAAAAATCTGTGACTCCAGCCCGAGCCGCCCCACGCATTTTATGCTCTATGCCACCAATTTCTCCTACGTCACCATTCCAAGAGATCGTGCCGGTGCCGGCAATCTTCGCATTTTGCGCCAGCGAGCCTTCAGTGAGCGCATCGTAAATGCCCAGCGTAAACATGAGGCCAGCACTTGGCCCGCCAATGTCTTTCACCGCATAGCGCACCCGCGCACTCGGCCTCACATCTGCCACCGATATCGCCACCCCAATCATCGCCCCGGGTTTAGCCCACCCCGTCTCGTCAGCATTTGGCGCTACAGTAGCAAACTCCACCACGCGAGTTTCGCCATCACGCTCAATCTCCATGCTGATCTCACTGCCAGGCTCCACCGTTTCCAGAAACTCTGCCAGCTCAATGAAATTATGCACCGGCAGCACTTGCTCATCGCTAGCACGCCCCACCCCAAGCACAATATCCCCTTGCTGGAGCACAGCTCCCGCTGGATATTCTGGTTCAGCACTTTGCACCGTAAGCTGCTCGCGCACCTCAAAGCCAGCCAGCGAATTGGCCACAGCCACGGCGGAATCTTGCGAATTGAGCATATCCTGCTCAGCTTCCGATTCTACGTCTGCCTGAGTAGTTTGCTCAGCATAGAGCGCGCGAACCGGGATCAGCTGATATCGAGAATCAAACAAAGCCCCCAAAGCCTGCCATCCACTCACCCCAGCTTCTGGGCCACCCCATGATGTGACGGTGGTGAGGTAAAGCTGTGATTCGCTTTCATAGGCAGTTTTTCCGCTTATCGTCACCAGCTTCATCCCGTTAGTTTTACCATTCACATTTAGCGCTGGCCCGGCTCCTTCAATCACGAAACTTGTGGGCAGCGATAACGCCACGCAAAGCACCGCCACGAATATTGCCGTCACGAGCTGAAGCCGCGAAGGCGAACGAATTGAGCGAAGCAGATCACTGCTTGCAATATCAGCGGCGAAGAGTTTTCTCTTAGCTGAAGGATGGAAGCTAAACACGCGCATATAATACTGTATAAATCTGGATGAGGAGGGGCGATGAGCGATAGCTACGATTCAGAAAGCCACACTGCGGGCGGCAGCGAACCCCCAGAAGGCTGGGAGGATATGCTACGCGCCGTATTTGGCGACGCCGCCGCCGGCGAGATCAAAGACGCTCTAGAGCAGCAAGGTATCGACCCTGCTGGGAAGCTCGGGAGTGTGCTTAGCGGCAAAAACTTCACGCTCATCACCCAGCAGATTCAGAGCATTTTGGGCAGTGGCGGCGAAGGGCCAGTGAATTGGAAGATTGCTGAGCAAGTGGCTCGAGAGACTGTGCTTAAAACCCATATGGATCGGCTCACCAGCGCTGAGGCCGATACTGCGCGCGATGCGCTGCGCACTGCTTCGCTCTGGCTTGATGCGGCCACGGATTTCTATCCACCTACGGCTCCGGCAATGGCTTGGAGCCGGCTTGATTTTGTGGCTCACGCTTTGCCTACCTTTCGTAAGCTGCTAGAACCAGTGGGTGAGCATATTTCGCGGGCTTTTTTTGATTCCTTCACCTCGCAGTTTGAGCATATGCCTGAAAATATGCGGGGTATGTTTGGCGATCCCCGCTCTTTCATGGGCAAGATGACGGCCACTATGATCGGCGCTCAATATGGTACGGCTTTGGCTCGTTTAGCAGCGCATTCATTCGGTAGTACCGATACTGGTTTGCCGCTTATGGAGGGCGCTAGCTCGGCTTTGGCGCCTTCTAACGTGACGGAGTTTGCCAAGGATTTGGAGGTGCCGGCTAGCGAGGTGACGATGTATGTGGCTGCCCGTGAGAGTGCGGCTTCACGCCTCTATATGCGAGTGCCATGGCTACGTGCCCGCATTCTTGATACTGTGGCTGCATTTGCTCGGGAGATCGCTATCGACACCGATTCGATTGAGGAGCAACTTCGCGATTCGTTGCATAGCCAAGAGCCGATTACGGCGATAGATCTTTCTAGCGTATTTACTCTTGAGCTCACGGGGCAGCAGATTGAATTGTTGACCCGCCTTGAGCACCTGCTTTCCTTGGCTGAGGGGTGGGTGGCGCATGTGGCCTCGCTTGCTGTGGCTCCACACTTGCCGCATGCCGTGGCGTTGAGTGAGATGTTCGCGCGGCGTTACGCCACTGATAATCCTGCAAAAGCTGTGTGGGAAGAGCAGCTTGGGATGCAGTTGGAGCCGAAGTCGCTGCGAGCTGCCACTGCTTTTTGGGGCCTTGCGCACGCAAAGTTGGGGATGGGTGAGCGTGATGGCTTGTGGGCACATCCGGATCTGCTTCCCAGCCCGGAAGTGCTGCAAGATCCAAAGATTTTTTTTGATAAGCCCACTCCGAGCGAGATTGAGGCCGAGCTTGATTCTTTCCTGGCCGATTTGCTGGGCGGTGACGGCGGTGACGGCGAAGCCACCGCTTGAGTAGTGATACAAGAACTTGCCCGGGTGGGCATGGGGGTGGGGGGGGGGGGGGGGGGGGTGTGGGTTTTTTTCTCCTCCACCCTCCCACCCCCCCCCCCCCCCCCCCACCCCCATGTTCGCCCTTTTTAGCTGCAGCAACACTTTAGATATCCACATTTTTTGCCACTTATCCACAGGTTGTGGGTAAGTGGCTTTTCGTGTAGCTAAATACGCTATGGTCTAGCAAAGAGCTAAGCCGCTCTCCTCCGCGAGCCAATTGGCTCCCACTCAGAAAGACCCCCAATGCATATCATTAACGGCTTAAACATTTATTGGACAAACATCGATAAAGCACAAATCGGAATCGACGCCCGCGTAGGCGCCCGCCTCGATTCACTAATTCCCGCCGAGATAGAGCTAGTTGACGCCCTCACCAAGCCACACACCGAGCAAGAATACTTCGCCCACGCCCAGCACCTCAACATTCCACCGTCACGAGCCAAACGCCTCTTGGCAATGCTCAACACCGCTGGATACCTAGCCACTGAAGAGCCACAACTTCCAGATGCCGAAGTGAATGCGCGCATCCATCAAACACCGCCGTCACGAAGAACCAGTGCCCACATACACATTCCTCGCCTAGACCCACTCGGGGTGGGAATAGCCATCGCGCTTGCAGCCTCCGGAATCAGCACAATCTCAACCGCAGATGAAGGCCCAGTGACGGCGCGCGATCACCCAATCCTCGCCACCACTATGATCGGAATGCCAAAAATTCATGCGCTCACCCACATATTACGCAGAATCAACCCTGTGGTGCACCTAAACTCACCCGCCCTGCCTGATCTTGCCGTGGTCACAGGTTCGCACGCTATTGACCCCTACTATTGCGGAGCTTTCACTTCAAAAGGAATCCCCACGCTAAATGCTTGGGTAGAAGAAATAGACGTATATATTGGCCCACTCACACTACCCCACGAAACCCCATGCGCTTCATGCGTGTACTATTATCGGCTCGAGCAAAATCCAGATTGGGCTATATTAGCGCCACAATTATTCGCCGCTGCGGCAATACCCCCTGCAGTAGCCACGCGAGACCTCGCAATCGCGATAGCAGCCCGGGAAATAGTGGCAGAAATCGACGGCCTGCATTCCCCGCTCCGCAATCACATCTGCTTAATTCCACCAGCACCAGAACCGCCTAAGCTTCGCCCCATCGCCGCTCACCCCAGGTGCGGCTGCATCGAAATAGCACCCCATGCCACTGAAATCGAAAGCCAAGCAAGCCACTACCTCATAGCGCGATAGCACCCCACAGGTTTCCGCTAGCGCAAGCGCACGGCGCCAGGATCATAGCTCTGCTCCGCCCACCACGGCAAGCACTTGCATGCCGTATTCGGCGAGCTTAGCTTTGCCCACACCTCGAATAGCACTCAACTGTTGCAAGCTCTCCGGCTGCGCAGCAGCAATCGCACGCAAGGCGGCATCATGGAACACCAAATATGGCAGTTTCCCTTGCTCTCGAGCCACGCCAGCGCGCCATGCCGCCAGGCGCGTAAAAATCACATAAGCATCAGGATCATCTCGCTCCAACCGCAATGCTTCCTCGCTCGCCCGGCGCCGAGCTTTCGTGGATTTTGAGAGCTCCTTCGGCCACAAAGGCTCCAAAAACCGCGAGAGTTTACTTTCGCTGCGATGCCCCGAAGCTCGCGCATAGCTCACTATAAGCTCGCGGGCCGCCCGCGTCACGCCCACATATAGCAAACGTTTCTCTTCAGCAATCGCCTCACTCGAGGTGGCATAAGAGATTGGCATTAGCCCCTCCACCATCCCAGCGAGAAACACCACTGGCCATTCCAACCCTTTGGCTGCATGTAAAGAAGAAAGCGTGACGGCAGCGACGGCGGGAGCATGCTGTAGCTCAGAGCGCTCTTCGAGCTCTGCCACAAAGTGCATGAGCGAGGCGTGGCGATTCTCCCACATCTCTTGCGCGAGAGTGAGCAGCGTGGATAACGATTCCCAGCGCTCTCGGCTCGCCCCTTGCTGCTCTGGCCCTTCAGCGCGCCATCCCATCGAGCGCAATACACCTTCCACTAAAGTGGGCAAAGCGAAACTATCGCTGCCGGCGCTCTCATTGCCCGCCGCAGCGCCAGCACCAGCACTGTTTCTTTCAATTCGAGCCTCAGCCCGCAAAGCAATCATTGCTTGGCGCACTTCAGCCCTACGGAAAAAACTCTCTTGGCCTTGCAGTATATAAGGTATCTCGGCAGCGCCAAGAGCCCGCTCAAACTCAGCCGACTGTGCATTAGTGCGATACAAAATAGCGATACCACTCAAAGGCACACCGCTCGCCGCATGCCGCTTAATCTGCGCGACAATACCATCCGCCTCGCTGGCGCTGCTCTCATATTTGGCAAAAGTGACGGCGCTGCCGCTGGGATTCATTGCCCGCAGTTGCACTGGCTGCACCCCGGCTCCCTCGCTCACGATCTGATTAGCCAGGGCGATAATCTCTGGGGTGGAGCGGTAATTGCGATTCAAAGTGATTTCTGCGGCGCCTTTGTGCTCATAGCCAAAATTATCGAGGTACGCGCTGCTCGCGCCAGTGAAGGTATAAATCGTCTGAGCGGCGTCTCCCACCACGCACACATCGCGCCGATCCCCTAGCCAAAGTTGCAAGAGCCGGTGCTGCATCGGCGAAACATCCTGATACTCGTCCACCACGAAATAGCGATACTGATCTCGGATCGCGCGGGCAATATCGGGCCGGTCCAGCATGATGCCGATCAGCACTAGGATCACATCTTCAAAATCAATCACGCCCCGCTCAGCTTTAATCTCCTCATAGGCGAGCGCGAGCTTGCCGATAGTTTCTAGCGGCTGCCCAGCCGCGCCAGCGCGCCCAGCTTGGCGGGCCTTAATCGGATAATCTTCAGGAGCAATCAGTGAAACTTTGGCCCATTCAATTTCTGCAGTGAGATCGCGGATCGTGGGCACATCGGTGGGAATGGAAAGCTTGGCTGCCGCACCTGCCACCAGTGCGGCTTTCGATTCCTTGATTTCGGGCACTCGCCCACCAACAGCAATGGGCCAAAAATAGCGTAGCTGTGAGAGCGCAGCCGAGTGAAAAGTGCGAGCCTGCACGCCATGAATGCCCAAATCGCGCAGTCGCGAGCGCATTTCGCCCGCAGCTCGAGAAGTGAACGTGACGGCGAGGATTTGCTGTGGCGCCGCCACCCCAGTGCGAACGGCGTGGGCGATACGATAGGTGATAGCACGGGTTTTCCCAGTGCCCGCACCCGCCCGTACGCACACGGCACCGCGGGTGGCCAAAGCCACCTCCCGCTGCTCAGGATCAAGGGCTGCCAGCAAATCATCTTCATTCACCGGGCTATTATCCCACGCCCGCCCGCTGCCGTCACCAAAAGCAGCCAGTAGGGGCATATGTGGGCGCCATTCATCGCCTCGTGCTAGCCACCACGCTTTGGCCAATCACGCGCGTACCCAAATACACCACCACGCTTTGGCCGCGCGGCAAGCCGCGCACCTGCTCATGCAGCTCCACGATCATCCGCGGCTCCGCCACTACGCCGTCACCCTCGATTCGCACAAACGCTGGCAGCTCGCGGCCGTGCGCCCGCACCTGCACAGCTGCCTCCACACCGGCGGCCGCATCCAACTCCTCAGCTAGCCACACTGGCGCCTCGCCCTCAATATGCGCCACCGCCAGCGCCTCCTTGGGACCCACCGTCACCACATTATTTTTTACGTCCACATCGAGCACATAGCGCGGCCTGCCATCCGCCGCTGGCACAGTGAGCCCCAGCCCTTTGCGCTGCCCCACTGTATAGCCAATCGCTCCCGCATGCTCGCCCAGCACATTTCCTGCTTCGTCCCGAATCTCGCCGGGCTTGGCTTCGAGCCTCGCCCGCAAAAAGCCAAGCGTATCGCCGTCAGGAATAAAGCAAATATCGAAAGAATCTGGTTTGCTACTCACCGGCAGCCCGCGCTGCTCCGCCTCCGCGCGCACCGCCTCCTTCGAAGGCATATCGCCGAGCGGAAACATCGCATGCTCCAGCATCGAATTGCCGATTGCGGAGAGCACATAGCTTTGGTCTTTGGCGCGAAATGCTGCCCTATGCAGCTCCACCCGCTCGTTCCCGCCGCCCACTGCGCCGTCGTGGGCAAGCAGACGGGCGTAGTGGCCAGTGGCTACGGTGTCAAAACCGTTCTCTAGCGCATAGCGCTGTAGCACCGCAAATTTCACGTGCTCGTTGCAAAATACGCACGGATTCGGAGTGTGCCCCGCGGCGTAGCGCGCCAAAAACTCAGCCACCACAATCTTGTTGAACTCTTCAGCGTAATCCCACACGTGAAAATCTACGCCCAGCAGCTTTGCTATCCGCGCCGCATCTGCTTGATCTTGCGGGTTGCCACAGCCACGGATCGGGCCAGCCCCGCCGCCAAGGTCCGTGCTCGCCCGGTTCTCATGCAACGCCAGATACACGCCCGTCACTTCATGCCCAGCTTCCACCGCTCTGGCTGTGGCCACCGAGGAATCCACGCCCCCACTCATTGCCGCTAAGATTTTCACAAGCGCAAGTCTAGCTGGCTCCGCCAGCTTTCTCACCCTGAGCTATTGTGTATGCTGCTAGTACGAGTGCTCCGCTTAGTGCCGGCCAAGCAATCGCATCGCCCCGCATTAAGCACCAATCACATATTTTGCACCCAGCAGAGTAAAAGGCGCGCTAGTTTGCGCTTAGCAAAAAAATTGAGAAAATATATGGGTGACATTCCAAGCCCTTCCATCCGCACAACACTTCGAAGAATTAGCTGCCGAGCAAGCCCTTGCGCCACTGCAACGCCCCATAAAGCTCGGAGTGCATCTTGTGGGTGACGGCGTGGACGTGGCCGTGACGGCAGGGCACGCCACCCGAGTGGAAATCTGCTTTTTTGATCACGCTAGGCCACTCACCGATGCGAATCTCCTCGACGGCTTGCCGGCTATGCCTGCCGCAGCCGCAGAACGCCGTTACGAGCTAAAGCAAGAGCTTTACGGCATGTGGGTGGGGCATATTCCTGGAATCCAAGCTGGTGCGATCTACGGTTTCCGCGCCTATGGGCCCTGGGATCCGCAACGCGGCCTCTTCTATAACCCAGCGAAAGTGATGATTGATCCATACGCGCGGGCAGTGGCACAAATGCCAGCTTTGCATTCTTCACTCTTTGCACACCAAGTGGATGCCGAGATGCTCCCGATTCCAGGTATGGAGCGCAGCAATGAAGATTCGGCGCCATTTGCAGCTTTAGGCGCGGTGACGGAGCAGCGGCCTGATGCTGAGCACGTGCGGGTGCCGTGGCCTAAAACAGTGATTTACGAAGCGCACGTGGTGGGGCTCACCAAACGGCTTCCTGAAGTGCCTGAAGAACTTCGGGGCACTTACGCGGGCGTGGCGCATCCTACCACTATTTCGTATCTCAAGCGCCTCGGCGTCACCAGCCTCGAATTGTTGCCAATCTTTGCAAATATGGCTGAGCCATTTCTCACACTCAAGGGCCTCACGAACTATTGGGGATATAACACCCTGAATTATTTCTCCCCCGAGCCGCGCTATGCCACGCGCGCAGCCCAGGAAGCAGGATGGGAGGCAGTGTGGGCCGAGGTGCGCGCAATGGTGCAGCTCCTCCATGAGGCTGGCATCGAAGTGATACTTGACGTGGTATATAACCACACGAACGAGGCTGGCGTGGACGGCGTTTGCACAAGTTTCCGCGGGCTTGATCATTTGGGCTACTACCGCTACGATTCTTCAAATCCAGGGCGCTTGATAGACACCACTGGCTGCGGCAATTCGCTCGATTTTCGCCGCACGGCGCCGGTGCGGCTCACTCTCGATTCGCTTCGCTATTGGACTGAAAAAATCGGTATCGACGGATATCGCTTCGATCTCGCCGTCACCCTTGGGCGCGAAGGGGATTCTTTCGATTCGCATCATCCGATCTTCACTGCAGCTCTTACCGATCCGATACTCTCGAGCGTGAAGCTTATCAACGAGCCTTGGGATGTGGGGCTGAATGGTTGGCAGACCGGCAATTTTGCCAACGGCACGGCTGATTGGAATGATCGCTTCCGCGATGCCGTGCGGGCTTTTTGGCTGGAGCAGCCAGCCTCGATAGCTGGCGGGGCGCATGGCTCAGATCTGCGTGATATGGCCACCAGAATTTCTGGCTCTGCTGATCTCTTTGGGCATGGCCGCACCCCTGACGGGCGGGGTATGTTTGCAAGCGTTAACTTCGTGACGGCGCATGACGGCTTTTCAATAATGGATCTGGTGAGTTTCAACGAGAAGCACAATGAAGCTAATCTTGAAGGCAACCGCGATGGCTCGCCACATAACCGATCTTGGAATCACGGTGTGGAAGGCTTCGCGGATGTGCCGGCAGCCTCGCCGATTCCCGCGCTGCGGCGCAAATCGGTGCGCAATATGTTGGGCACGCTAGCATTGGCGGCTGGCACACCGATGTTGCGATCTGGCGATGAAATATTGCAAAGCCAAGGCGGTAACAACAACACCTATTGCCAAAACAATGATATTGCTTGGCTCGATTGGGATTTGCCGCAAGAAAACTGGGACGTGTATGAGACTCTAGCGTATTTGCTGCGGCTGCGCGCTGAGCATCCTGTGCTGCGCCCAGTGCGTTTCTACACCGGTACGCCTTCACCGGGCGATACGCTCAACGATCTAGAATGGTTTGACGCCTTTGGGCATCACATGCCTGATTTTAAATGGTTTGATGCTAGCGTGCGGGTGCTTCAGATGCTGCGCTCAGGGGCGGCGCAGCATTGCCAAGCAGCGCCGGAGCTAGACCGGGATGCTTTGATAATTATCAATGGTTCGCTGGAATCAGTGCCGGTGGCGATGCCGCTTGGCCGCGAGCGGCCCTTCGAGCTGATGTGGAGCTCGGCCTGGGAGAATCCTTCGGGGCGCGACGGCGAGCCAGAGCTATTTTTTGATCCTGGTGATTCGTGGGAAATCCCCGCTCTTTCCCTCGCGCTCTTCTTCGCCTAGATAGCCACGGGCTGTTTGCCGAGTGGACATGGGGGTCGAGTACAGGTGTCCACACTATAGCATCTGCATTTACTCTCTTTCCTATTTGCCGCCCACCACCGTCACGCCCAATTGGCCGCAGCCGCGCGGCGAGCGATACCATGGGCGCATGAGCGATGTGGAACAAGCCCTTGAATCAGCTACTTCGCAAGCCTCGCTGGCGCGCGCACACGAAGTGAGCGAAAAGATTAAAGCCGCTATTGCGGAGGATCCCAGCGAGTTTAGGATGCTCACTGGCGATCGGCCCACCGGGAATCTGCATATTGGGCATTATTTTGGCTCGCTGCGCAACCGCGTGGAGCTGCAGCGGGCTGGCGTGGATAGCTGGGTGCTGATTGCTGATTATCAGGTGATCACTGATCGTGACGCCGCTGGGCCGATTCGGGAGCGCGCCTATTCACTGCTCACGGATTATCTGGCTGTGGGGATCGATCCAGATAAGGCCACGATTTTTGCTCACTCGCAGATCCCTGAGCTCAATGAGCTAATGTTGCCATTTCTCTCGTTAGTTACGGACGCAGAGCTGCGGCGGAATCCTACAGTGAAGGCTGAGCTGGAGGCCACGGATGGGCGCCCGATGAGCGGGCTGCTGCTCACGTATCCAGTGCATCAGGCGGCCGATATTCTTTTCTGTAAGGCGAACGTGGTGCCAGTGGGTAAAGATCAGCTGCCGCATTTGGAGCAGGCGCGTGTGATTGCGGATCGGTTTGAGCGCCGCTATGGGCATGGTGGCGGCTCCGATAAGGGCTCTGGGCAGCCGGTTTTCCGCCGCCCGCAGGCTTTGCTTTCGGAGGCGGAGACGGTGCTGGGCCTGGATGGCACGAAGATGAGCAAATCGCGCGGCAATACGATCGAGATTGGAATGAGTGCTGATGAGACGGCGAAGCGGATTAAGAAGGCCGTGACGGATTCGGATCGTTATATCACTTATGATCCAGCGGGGCGCCCTGAGGTGGCGAACTTGCTGTTGCTGATTTCGCTGTGTACAGGGCAGGCGCCTGAGGCTGTGGCTGAGGAGATTGGTGACGGCGGCGGTGGCGCGTTGAAGGCTCGGCTCACCGAAGCGATGAATGAGTATTTTGCGCCGATTCGGGCGCGCCGCGCTGAGCTTGCGGCTGATCCAGCATATCTCGAGGCTGTGTTGGCGCGCGGCATTGCTCGCGCTCGCGAGCAGGCCGCAGCCACCCTCGCCGAGGTGCACGTAGCCCTCGGCATGAGCTACTAATTAAACAATTCGCCCTCTGCTATCCAGGTAGGCATGAGGGCTCTTCTCGGAAGTAAACAAGGGAGCCCTCTCTCCGGGGTTGGACACGGGGTCCCCTCCGGGTTGGACATGGGGTTTCGTCTACCCCGGCCACTTTAAAACTGGCAATAACTAAAGTCCAACAGGCTCCGCATACATGGGTGTTGGAAGCTTTGTGAGGGCGTATCCACAAAGCCGTGTGTCACGTACATAATAGATGGTGGCGGGGTAGAACCCGTCTGCTGGCAACCAGTGTCCCTTCTCTTTCACGTACAGGGCATGGCTGGCTATAAGTAAATACACATAATTGAATACTCAACAAACAAGTAATGATTATTTTGAAAGGTTCAGAGAAATGAATGGATGAACAGATGGTGGAGCACGGCTTCCCAGAAGAAACGTTGAAGGATCACTCTAGCGGTGCGCTGGAAAGAACGAAGGCGCGTTCTAGAAAGCTGGCTGTTGGTGTGAGCGTTGCTTTGCTGGTAGCGCTGGTAGCTGGTGTGGCTGGCTGGGTTTATACTGGCCCGGCGCGGGCTTACGATCATGCTTATAGCGAGTATGAGGCGGCGTTTGAGACTCATAGCAAGCTAGCTACTGATGCTCGTGAGATTGCTAAGGCGTGTGAAGAAAATACTGACCTGGTGGCTGATATGCCGATCTGCACCGATTTTGAAAAGGCTTGGGGCCAGGGCAGTAAGGTTAAAAAGCTGGCCGAGTTGAAGCAAGGGGCGAGGGGCGAGTTTAAGAGCGCCGCGAGTGAAGCACAGCAAGCCCGTGAAACGCTTGTGGCTTTAGATAAGAAGCTCGATGCAGCACTCAAGGCAGCTAAGAGCGATCTTAAAGCCCAGGCTGTGGCTTACCGCGAGAGCGCAGATAAGACCGTGGCTGAGTGGGAAGCGGCAGCTAAGCAAGACCGCGCGGACGCGCAGGCTATGAAAGATACTGTGAGTGATGAAGGCCCACGCGCTGAATTGCTTAAACAGCTTGACGTGCTCGACCAGGCCATTAGCGAGTATAAGGCCCTGGGCGTGGATGCTTACGCAGCAGTGTTAAAGGCGGCCCTAGAGAACATCACGGCTGCTGGCGAGGCAGAAAATGCTGCCTATACTGGCGTGCTCGCGGTGCTGCCTATCGAGGCTACTCCTGAGTCAGTAAAAACCACAGCTAGCTCGGGCGTGCAAGCCTCCCGTAGCCAGGCTCGTGCTAGTGCCGCGCGGCCAGGCGTGCCCGCCTCAAACAGCGGCACCCCTACCTATAGCGGCAACACCAACACCAGTGGTAGTAGCGGTGGCTCACATTCCGGTGGTGGCTCCAACAGTGGTGGTGGTTCGTCCTCGGGTGGGTCAAGCAGTGGTGGTTCTTCCTCCAGTGGTGGCTACACCGCTGGAGATTGGGTACCCGATGGCACCTGGAACGAAGTCGATGGTAATGCTGTCGGCTCTGACGGGTCTATTTGCTTCGAAGAATTAATGTCTGGTGGTTCTCGCCAAGTTCCTTGTGACTAAAAGAAAGTTTGTCCCTTGAACCTTTTTTGTGTGGTTCTTGTGGCTGGCTCAGCAACGCTGGGCGCATAGAAAAATGAATGAATAATGCGCATAAGTCCTGTACGTGAAAGAGAGGGGAAGAATATGCGTGAGAGTAATAAGCCCACTCGTGGGTTTTTGAAACGCGGCCTTGCCGCGATAGGGGCCGTGGCTGTGATGCTGAGCGGCCTGGTGGCTGGCACGCTACCGGCTGCTGCTTCTGTGAGTACTGAAGATCCGCTGGGTTTGGGGCGGCTTGGGTATTTCGTTGTTTATGATGGCGTAAAGCTGTGGTACGGCAATCAGATTCTAGGGCCTAATGGTGAGCCGCAGTATTGTGTTCGAGAGGAGTGGAAAACGCCCGATCATAACAATGTGAGTGTTGCTGAGCTTAATGAATCTCGCCAGCATGTGGCTGATCTGGCTTTAACTACTTCGCAAACTGCTTGGATTATTAATAAATATGGCAGCTCAGCTTCACGTGATGAGCAGGCGGCGGTTTCTTTGTTGGTTCACGCGAATTTTGAACAGGATTCTGATCCAAATCAGGCATTTGTTATTGCCGATGGTTCCGGCAGTGGTAAAGCTAATTTTGTGTATGCCGGGGCTCAGGCTGAGCTTCCTGGGGTGGTAGCTCGTGCGAAGCAGATGCGCTCTGAAGCTATAGCTTCAGGCGTGAAAGGCTATGCTCAGAGTGAGAGTGTTGGTGATGAACACCGCCACGGTAGTGTGACATCTTTCGGTATTCAGCGTGGTGATGGTGCGTTTGCAGCTGGCCATGATATTACAGCTATTCTTTCTGGCCCGGCTGTTTGGGATGAGACTGGTACGAATACGATCACGTTTAAGAGTGAAAACCAGTTGATCACTAAGGCTTGGACAGCTACAGACAACGGCGATCTATCCTTCACCTGGAGGTTTAAGGATCCTTCTGGTTCGCTTTCGCTTCTAAAACGCAGCGACCGCCAGCACACGGTGAAGTGGGATCCGGCACGTGAAGAAACTACTGTAAACGGCCCTTCGTGGCGTGTGGTTTATGATTTCCAGCCGATGGGCACGTCTGATGGTGTGAAGATTAGTGATGATGGTGTGATTCACGATTCTTTTACTGCTTCTGCTGATCCTGGTTATGGTTCTGGGCAATGGCTGACTCTAGGCCAGGTAGCGGCGCTTGATAGCGGGGATTATGATTCTGGCGAGTT
>R15__coassemble_833_pt1 | contig 19392 bp, 19 predicted proteins | sample R15__metabat2_low_PE_004 | metagenome-assembled genome bin R15 | reverse complement strand
CCCCCTACCACAACGACTACTAACCCAAAATCAATAACTTTTGTCCGCTAACCCCCACTTTCTATGCTTGTGACGGCGAGGCGCATATACCACTTTTGGCAAGTATCGAAGATCCCAATCTTGGCGTGCTTAGGGAGTTATTTTTGATCTCCCATAGGTAGTGGCGGCTTACTTCTTTTAATACACTACTGTAGGTGGCGCAAACACAAATCTTTTTACCCAATAGCGGCGGGCGAAAACTAACCCGAACTTTTTTGGCTGAAGATATGCCTGCCGCAGGATGGCACTATTAGTGAATCGCTGAATCCGCCCGGCTATTCCCAGGGGCCGATCACGGCGTTCCAGCCAATTGCCTCACGGTGGGTGATCACGCCAGCGAGCCGCATCGGATCAGGATCCAGCAGCGCGAGCACACCAGCAGCATCATCAGCGCGCACAATGAGCAGCGCCTTGCCATTATCGGTGGGCCCAGAAGCGAGAAGCTTCTTAGCTGCATAGAGCCCGCGCAAAAATTCGCGGTGCTCAGGGCGCGCTTTCACCACATCGGCTTCACGCTCAGGATCATAGACGTACGTGACTGCATATACCATTGCCATGCTTCGAGGATACTAGATACTGTGCAACGCCGCAGCGAGCTGAGGCAGAAAATCCAAATCTGCGGGCAGCCACTGCAGCGCTGCTAACTCAGCAGCGCTTACCCAGCGAGCCGCATCGTGCTCAAGCAGTTCTGGCTGCTCCCCCGCAGCTAGTTCCGCCCAAAAGCAATGCATGCGCAAGTGAAAATCGGCGTAATCATGATCAATGATCGCAGCCAGATCACCAAGCTCAATCTCCACCGCGAGTTCCTCGCGGATTTCGCGCACACAAGCCTGCTCCGGCGTTTCCCCTGGCTCTATTTTGCCGCCCGGAAACTCCCACCAGCCCCGCCATGGCCCGTAGCCGCGCTGCGTGGCAAAAATCCGATCGCCATCTCGAATTATCGCCGCGGCCACGGGCACCACAGGCAGAGCGCGCACCTTGATTTCATTACCCACGCGCGAGTGAACCCATCGGATCCCATGCCGGCAGCACGCGCGGCTCTTCATCCAGTGCAGCAAGTAGCTCGGCTGAGAGTTTGTCACGGCGCACCGCAATCTCAAATACGTGCTGGTCAAACCAGGAATCATTCATGGTGAAGAAGCCTTTATCGCCAATAGCATCCCCCCAAGAGTTTTCGATGCGCCAACGCCGCGGCTGCTCATCTACTAGATCCACACCAGTAAATACCATTGCGTGCGTCATTTGCGCCTCGCCATGCAATAGCTCATCAGCTTTGCTCATATCAAGCTCCACACCATAAGTGCCCTCATAATCGAAGAGCTTGCCATCCCAAATGCCGCGCTCGCGATCTGCTTGCTTGCCGGTATCGCAGCCCATCCACACTGGATGGCCCTCTTTCAAAGTGGCCACCACAGCATCACGCATCACTTGAATCGGCACGTTGAGATACGTGACCGGCTTGGCGCCCAACACATTGCCCAGATAGTTCACCGTATACACGTGCCCATAAGGCGAGCTTTCGCGCGGATCGTTCACTAGGCACACATACTCCCCTAAATCAGCGGGGATATAGCGAGCCGCAAATTCGAGCGGGCTCATCTTGCCTTCACGATGGAAATTCCCATCCTTATCTTCGTACTGCCAAATAAACTCTTCGGGAGGCGTGCCGAGGTGAATCGCCAGCACGCGGTAAATCTCGCGTAAGCGAGCCAGCTTCACTTCCGCAGCCGCCTCAGCCCCACCGCTGCGCATCGCCGCGCGCACATCGCGTGCTCCTTTGCGCAGCAGCTTTTCGAGAGTGCGATCCATTGAATGCGAATTAGAGCTTGATTCCGTCTCCGGCATTGCATATTTCGGCACGGCGCCATATTTTTCAATCAGCGCCACAAACATGTTCCATTGGCCACCGTCGCCAATTGGATCGGAAAGCAGATGATGCACGGTGCGATCATCCACATCACGATCAGCCATATCGATCATGGCCTGCAAGAAATAGTTGGATTTCTCGAGCTTATCCCAGAAAAACATATAGGCCTGCGAAAACTCGAAATCCTTGAGATTAGTATCTTCATACACGGCTGGCTTGAGCGAATTGAGCCCAGCGAAAAGCCAGCAGCGCCCGGATTTCTTTTGGTTAGTATTAGGCCATTTATCCACTTTCACGCTCATCGTGGGATCAATGCTGGTGACGACGGCGCGATCAATTGCTACCTTTTCAATCGGGCTTTCTGCCACAGCATTTTGGACGATTCGGGCGCTGCGATCTGCCGCGAACTCCCGCGCAAATTCGGTGACTAAACTCTGATCTAGCGATTCTTTGGCCATTTTTCCGTATTCCTCTGTGTATATATCTTGAAGGGACTTCCAATTTACTTGCAGCCACGGCTGCCACGGGCTCCATATTACACTCGAGGGGCTCTAGATGATGCGCCAAGGCAGCACAATGCTTGGAGCGGAGTAGCTAGTCACGCTCACTGCATTAGGCCCCGCACACCCAAAAGGCTGAGCGTCACTTACTGGGGAGCTCGGCGTCACTCCCTAGCCACGCTAGATAAACACCATAAAGCCGCTAATGATTAAGATATTCACAAAATCGATAAACATCCCGCCCACAATTGGCAATACGAAGAAAGCCGTCTTGGAAGGCACGAATTTCGTGACGATCGATTCCATATTTGCCACGCCATTGGGAGTGGCGCCCATGCCGAAGCCACAATGCCCTCCGGCGAACACAGCGGCGTCGTAGGTGGATCCCATCATCGGGAAGGTGACGAAGCGGGCAAAGAGGAACATCAGCACCAGCTGCGCTGCCAGCAACACCGACATCGGAATTGCAAGATCAGCAAGCTGCCACAACTGCACACTCATCAAAGCCATCGCCAAGAAGACGTTAAGCGCAATATCACCCAAAATCTCCACTTCAGGGGCTGGAACGAGCACGGGTACGTCGCCCTCAGGATCTTTGCGCGGGTTGAAATCCGAAATCGTACGGATCACCACGCCCACCAGCATGGGCCCAAGATAAGCCGGGAACTTGGCCATATCCGTGAGCTGGCCGATCCCGAGATTGATCAGCTGCGTCACGAAACTCCCCGCAAACATTGCGAAAAGCATGATCATAAAGAACTCTTGGAGCGTGGTATCGAAAGTGATATTCACTGATCCAGTGACGTGAAAGATCAAGTTCACAATCACGAATAGGAAACCGCCAATCACGGCTGATGGAATCGCAAAGCGCTCAAATAAATACACGTGCGCGCGCAACCATCGCCCAAAAAAAGAGCAAGATCGTGGCAAAACCAATCGTCTGGATCATGGAAAACTCAATATTCATACCCATCTCACTTCTTCGAATTATTTGAGCCCAAAAGCTCTCATGCCACTAGATTTTTCAAACATACCGGAAACTCTGCCAGCGTGCGAAGTGCTCATCATATCGCGGTGTGCGCCACCGTCACGCATGGTTCCCGCACCACACTCCCGGTTAGCTCAACCACTGCCAGCGATTGGCTCTGCCGCCACCCTGGCTGTAATGTAATTGAAATGGAGCCAATAAAAGCCACGCAGTGCAAGCCGTTTCTAGCCGTGATCTGCCGGCCTGCCGAAAATATCATCGCCGATGAGCTAAAAATGTATGCCGAATTAGGCCACCTCGATCCAGGCATTGAGTTAAAGCCAATTCGCGCCCTTGAAGCTGGAGCCACTTTAGATTCAATAGACTTAAGCAATTATTCTGGAGTATTTATATCGGGCTCAGAATTTGGCTATCTCGATCCGCCAGAATCAAAAAGCGAAGCCCAAACAATAATGGAAGAGCAGGTGACGGCGTTTGCGCAGCGCCTAGTGGCAGCAGACTTTCCCACCCTTGGCCTATGCTATGGCATGCATGCTTTAGCTATCGCCGGCGGAGGCACCCTCACCAGCAAATACAGCGAAGATATTGCTGCGCCTGAAATCACGCTCACCCCTGCTGGCAAAAACGATCACATCACTAAAAATATTCCAAACCCTTTCCATGCATTCCTAGGCCATCACGATTCCGTGGGAGATTTGCCGCCCGAAAGCGAAATACTCGCCGCCTCCGCCGCATGCCCAGTGCAAATGCTGCGAATTAAGCAAAATGTATACAGCACCCAATTCCACCCAGAAATCAGCAACGAAGGCATGAAAATCCGCACCGCCTACTATTCGGGATCTTATTACGATTCCGAAGCACGCGAAGCAATCGAGCAAATGCGCGCAGCGGCAGACGTGCGCGGCGCCCACCAAATCATTGCGGCTTTCACAGCCAGATACCGCCGTCACGAAACTCAGCGGCGCTGAGCGATACAGTGAAACTAGCCATCACGCACCCATATCTCCAGTAACAGGAAGAGCCAATATGCCACTCGAATTTCGCCAGTCACCGCGTTCCACTCTTGGCGTGGAATGGGAACTCCAACTCATAGATTCTGATTCATCAAACTTGCGCCAATGCGGCGATTTCGTGATAAGCGAAGTAGAGCGGCGCTACCCAAAGCAGAAACTAATCCACAAAGAAATGCTGCTCAACACAGTGGAATTAGTATCCCGCCCGCGCCAGCGAGTGGCTGAATGTATCAGCGACCTCAAAGAAGCCTTAGCTATGGTGGATCCAATCACGAAACCACTGCGCATCGATCTAGCCACAGCTGGTTCGCACCCTTTCGCCAACCCAATCCACCAGCAAGTGACAGACAACAAACGCTACGCCAAACTCGTGGAACGCACTCAATATTGGGGGCGGCAAATGCTACTTTTTGGCACGCACGTGCATGTCGGAATCGAGCAACGCAGCAAAGTACTTCCAATAATGAACTATGTGCTCACAAAAAGTGGGCATATACAAGCACTCACAGCAGCTTCACCATATTGGGCAGGAATCGACACTGGCTATGCCGACAATCGGGCAATGGTGTTTCAGCAACTCCCCACTGCCGGCACACCCCGGCAATTCAGCAAATGGCAAGATCTCGAGGCATACACTGAAGACTGCATGAAAACCAGCATCATCAGCTCCTTCGACGAAATCCGCTGGGATATTCGCCCCTCCCCAAAACTAGGCACAATCGAAGTGCGCGTGGCAGATGCGAGTTCAAACCTGAAAGAAGTGGGTGCGCTAGCAGCGCTAGTGCATTCGCTGGTGGAATATGCTTCGCGGCAGCTAGATGCTGGGCGTGAACTGCCACAACTGCCAGCTTGGTATGTGGGCGAAAATAAATGGCGCAGCGCCCGCTACGGCATCGAGGCCGTGATAATAGAAGATGCAGCCGGCAATGAACTCCCCCTGCGCGATTCCATTCCAACCTTGCTGGATATGCTCGAACCCGTAGCGGCAGATTTAGGATGCGCCAAAGAGCTTCGCGCTTGGGAAGATATCGTGAAAATTGGCGTAGGATACGAACGCCAGCGGCAAGTGCAGGCAAAATACCATGATTTAGAAGCTATCGTGGAGCTGATGCGCGCCGAAATGAATGCTGGCCATCCAATTTCACCCGCTGATTTTATTTTCTCTGGCCGCGGCGACCACCCGCTGCTGCCCAGCGGGCAAAAAACGAGCCACAATTGCGAGCCAGAGGCTGCGCCGCGTTGCTGAAGCCAGCGCCCTCCCCTAATCGAAAGCTCAGATAATAGCGCACTATCCATTTTTTGGACGCTATCGCATTGAGCGCCACACACCATATATCTTTGAGCCATGATTAAAAACAATCGCTGGTGGTGGCGCGCTTGAGAGCGGGCCAGGATTTGCTGCGATTTTTCCGGCTCGCGGGGATACCCGAGAGCCGTTTTTTATATAAAAACACACAATCGCGCCTCATAAATTCCAGCAATAAAACACTTTCTATATTCTTAAACCGAAAGGAAATACATCATGAGCAACAACGAAACTGAAACAACCCCCGTCACGAATACCACCGAGGTGCCCATCGTCACCCGCGATACGATTTTCCCAGCATTCTTTGGCGAATTTGGCGGCCAATACGTGCCAGAAGCGCTGCTGCCAGCGCTCGACCAGCTCGAGAAAGCTTATGCCGAAGCACTCGAATCTCCTGAGTTTCTAGATGAGCTAAAGCGGCTGCAAAAAGAGTATCTAGGCCGCCCCACTCCAATCACGCAGTGCGCCAATTTGCCTCGCAAAGGGCATGGCGGAGGATATGTGCGCATTTTCCTAAAGCGCGAAGATTTGGCACATGGCGGAGCCCACAAGGGCAATCAGGTGCTGGCTCAGGCTCTGATCGCCCGCCATTTAGGCAAGACGCGCCTGATCGCTGAGACGGGCGCTGGCCAGCACGGCACAGCTACAGCAATGGTGGCTGCGCTCATGGGCATGGAATGCACGATCTATATGGGCGCGCATGACGTGGCGCGCCAGCAGCCCAACGTGCAGCGGATGCGGATGATGGGCGCTGAAGTGGTGCCCGTGAAGGTGGGAGATTCAGAGTCGATGTCGCGTGCGATTGACGTGGCTATCGAGGATTGGGTGGCGAATCTGGAAACCACTCACTATGTGCTTGGCTCGGCTTGTGGCCCACACCCCTACCCCACGCTAGTGAAAGAATTCCAGGCTGTGATTTCGCGCGAATCGCGCGAGCAATTCCTAGAGCGCGAAGGCAAACTGCCCGATGCTGTGGTGGCAGCTGTGGGCGGCGGATCCAATGCGATTGGCGCTTTCGCCGATTATCTTACGGATAAGCCAGGAAACGACGGCGTGCGTTTAATTGGCGTGGAGCCAGCTGGCGAAGGGATCGACACCGACCGCAACGGCGCACCACTCAACGTAGGCCAAGTGGGCGTGCTGCATGGCTCACGCTCATTCATCTTGCGTGGCAAAGATGGCGAGATTCGCGAAAGCTATTCGGTGGCGGCTGGGCTCGATTATCCAGGCGTAGGCCCAGAGCATGCATATTTGCAGCAAAGCGGGCGGGCGCAATACGTGACAGCCACTGATCTTGAAGCTTTGCAGGCATTCCGGGTGCTTTCTTACTACGAGGGCATTATCCCAGCGCTCGAATCCTCGCACGCGATGGCGCACGCGCTCAATATGGCTGAAGAAGCTGAGCAGACCCATGAACACATTGATATTTTGGTGAATCTTTCGGGCCGCGGCGATAAAGACATGGAATATGCGATGCGCGTGCTTGGCGATCTAGCTTTCAAAGATCCTTTCGAGCACCCCGTCACCGTGAATCACGCCCCAGAGGTGTTGGCGCGGATGACGGCGGAGTCTAACGAGCGCGAAGGCTTGTAATAGCCGCAATTTGCGGCAGAAAATGGGCTGCAAGCGCTGAGTTCGACCGTTGGCCGCCGAGGCGGTGGCCAACGGTGACGTGGATACGCTGCTTGATTTCGAACGCAAGGCTCCTGCGGCTCACGAGGCGCATCCGCGCACCGAGCATTGGGCGCCGCTGTACGTGGCGCTCGGCGCAGCGAGCTCCAGCAGCGAGCAGGGCGAAAGCGCAATCAGCGGCTTTTGGTATGGCCTTTCCAAGCGCTCTTGGACTTTTGCCTAGCACCTCGGTGCGCAGCATGAGGCAACCTGCCACCGCTATGCATTGAAATCTGAGATAGAGCCTCACTGCGTTTGAGCTTTGAGAGAAGCCTTTTTGCTAGGTATGTCCTAAGCCTTAGGCCATTGGTACATGGCAGTAACGACGGCAGTTACATAAGTAATAGCAGGCACATGACACTAACCGGAGAATGTACCTTATTGCAGCTGGGCACGCCCTTCGGCATTGCGGGTGATCTGATATTGGCCTCTGAGCTGGCCTTCGTCAGTTTCGGTGATTCCGCCGGAGCAATTGAATTCAAGATTTCCGCCAGCGCTTCCCTTAAATAAACCGGCAGCGTCAGGATGGAGTGGGTCTTGTGGATTAAAAACATAGATCCAGTAAGCCATGCCGCCGCCAGAGCCTCCCACCACTACCGCGTCAAGATAGCCATCGCCGTCAATGTCGCGGTACTGATTGTTCCATTCGCCCATATTGCCCCAGCTCACCACAGGGTCGCCAGTATTTATTGCTCCGCCGGGCTCAGCTTCCCACAGCGCATCGCTATTGCCGTCAGTGAGTTTAAGCCAGCAGTCTTTTTCCGTATCAGGCATCGGCTCCAATGCTGGGATTGGATCAGCATTGAAGCGGTAAGGGAAGTTGGGGCAATGGGAGCGTTCATAATACCCGTAAGGAACAAATTTGTTATATATGTCTATTTGTTTTATGTAGTCCGCTGGCAACGCTGCTGGCAAATCGGCTTCGCTGGGGGTGGGCATTGGCTCTGCGGCTGGCTCGTATTCTTGGAGGGTGACGGCGCCGCTTTCTGGATCGAGGGTGACGGCGTGGATGCGGCCATTATTGTTGGCGCTCACTTGCTCGCAAGGCACGCTAAGATCCTGCACCCACATGGGAGTTCCATCCATTGTGTAGTCCACAATCTTACAAACCTCGGGATTCTCAAAATCACTCGCAGCCACAATCGCATGCTCGGTGCCCTCAAGATCAGCACCAACAATCAGCGGCGTATAGGAAACACCTTGAGGTAAAGCAATATCATCGATGCTTGGGGCGTTTGCGGTGGTATCAGCCGGGGTAACCACGGCTGGCTCGCCAGATAAAGCGGCGTCACCCCCAATATTGATCGGCACACTATCAGCGCTGGCGCCTTCAGGCAGGTCGACGAGTAGGGTGCCTTCAGGGGTGGTTTGCCCACCAAGCGCAGTGACGTCGATGGAGGTTTCGCTGATATTCACGGGTTGTTGGGTGGAAGCATCGATAACGCTCACTTCGGCTTGGGTATCGTTCCAGCCGATAATCATCACGTGGCTGCTTTCCGGTGCCGGCTCGCTAGCGATCACTCGGGTGGGAGCAATATGCGAGAAAGGCACTTGAGCTGGCTCAGCCCACGCCAGCTCCACGCCCTGAAACACTTGCTCAGCCGGAGCTGATTTAGGGGTTTCAGCCTTAGGGGTGCCTTGCTCGGCGTTGTTGCCACCTAATAGTTTCGATCCAATTAGCACCACAGCGCCGATCACTAGGGCAGCGAGCACCACAATTAAAACAATAAGAGCGCTACGCTTGTTCTTCGGTTGGTGGGCAATGGGCGTTTGCTGGGCGGGTCGTGATCCCAGCCCGCCCGCTGGCACTGGCCCGCGAGGCGCCGGATACTGCATTGGCTGGCTATATTGCTGGGTATAAGCCTGCTGCGGCTGGCCGTATTGCGGCTGGCCATATTGCGGCTGGCCGTATTGTGATGCGGAAGCCTGCGATGCGGAAGCCTGCGGCTGGCTCTGATAATTGGCTTGCACCGGCTCGGGCGCATAATTCGGCTGCTGCGGGAGCTGAGGCTGATTTTGTGGCTGCGGAATAAAAGGCGGAGCGCTCATATGCCAAGTATATGCCCAACGAAATGAAATTCTCTTTTTTCTAATTAGCGCTAATTGCACTTAAACCAGCACAGCCGCCATATAGAGCAGCGAAAGCAGCGTCTCCGTGATCCCCACGGTGATGAGCAGCTTTTTCGGTGAAACCCGCTGCGGCACCTGATTGCGCGCGGCATGGGTGAAGTACGCAGCGCGGGCAGCAGCGCACACCCAAAATGCCAACACTGCCCAGCTCACTGCCCCACCCAGCCAAAGCGCCAGCGCGCCAGCCACGCCCAACGCGTGCACTGCCGCTGAAAGCCAACCGTATGCTCGCGAATCCTTCTCGCGCACCAAAGATTTCACGTATGGGATCGTGCTCCAAAAATAGTAGGCCATGAGGGCGGTGACTGCGATGGCTCGGCTTGCTTCGCTGGTATCAATGAGCACGCTTGGAGCAGCCGTGCCAGTGAGTAGCGATAGAAGCACCACCGGCCCTGCTGCTGCCCGGTGCCCTAAATCCCAAGCCACAAGGCACATCAAACTGCCGGCAAGCACTTCGCTGGATCGAGCTAAAAGCGAGCGCGGGTGTTTGGCTAATAGCTGCCACGCGGTCACCCCTATCAGCGGCACAAATGCTGCTACCCACGGCAAAATTGCACCGCAAGCGATTAGCGTGGCCAAGCCGGCCGCCGCCGTCACCGCTAGCCAGAACCACACAGGTTTGAGATAGCTTTGCCGGCGGCGCGCTTGAATCCAGTTCGATCCAGTGAAAAACAGTGAATATCCAGCGAGCCAGAAAGCGCCCAGTAGCGTGTGTTGCCACACCGCGCCGCCGCCTATCACTCCAGCGGCAAAGGGCACGAGCACCATCATCCAGGCGCCCTTTTGATCCGGGATCCATGGAGTTTTCGCACCAGCTTTCAGGGCATTGCTCGCTTTTTTCACAGGGATTATCTTGCCATGATTGCTTGGCTAGAGGCCAAAATAAAGCGGACATGAAGGGCTTAGAGAGATGGACATGGAGAGCTGCTCGGTGGACATGGGGGTCAGGTACGGGTGTTCATTTCAGGTGCGACACCTGCCCCCCCCATGTCCACCTCTATATAAAATCAGGCGCAAACCCACCCATGCCACTATCACCACTAGTTGCCTAGCGCCGCTGGCAGCTTGGGCAATAATGGGCGTGACGGCCGAGGAAAGCTTGCGCACGAATCGGAGTGGCACAGCGCGGGCACGGCTGGCCAGCTTTGCCATAAACGGCAAGCTCTCGCGCAAAATAGCCGGCCTCTCCCGAGGCATTGCGATAGAGCTGATCAAAAGAGGTACCGCCAGCTGCCAACGAGCGGAGCAGTATTTCTTGGATTGATCTAGCAAGCAGCCGCGCCCGCTCGCGGCCAAGCCGCCGGGCATGCGGGTTGATCCGCGCCGCAAAAAGCGCTTCGTCTGCGTAAATATTCCCAATGCCGGCCACCGCTGCCTGATCGAGCAAGATTCGCTTGATTTCGCGCGGCTGGCCTGCTAGGCGATGCACCAATTCTGGTGTGCTCAGCTCAAGCGCATCAGGCGCAATATGCGCTGCTAGCTGCGGCACAAACCGGCCATGTGGCCCTGCTACTAGCGGTGAAAGCGCAATATACCCAAAAGTACGCTGGTCAATGAAGCGCAGCGTAAGAGCGCCTTCGCTTTCGCTGCCAGCGGCGCCAGCAAACTCAAATCTCGCTCGCTCGTGGCGCTTGCCGGCTTCGTAATGGTGCGTGGCCGCATCAAAAGCAGCATCGTTCACCAGCAGCTGGCCAGACATTCCGAGGTGTATCACTAGCGCCTGATCAGCAGCTGCTCCAGTGATAGCATCTTCAAAAAGCACCCACATATATTTGCCGCGGCGCGCCACGCCCTGCACCCGCTGGCCCACGAGTGCCGCGCTTAGCGCTGCGGCGCCGCCGGGGATTTTGCGCTCGGTGCGCGGATGGTACACAGCGGCTGAAAGCAGCGTGCAGCCGGCAATTGCGGCTTCCACTCCTGCACGCACCACTTCAACTTCAGGCAATTCCGGCATTTCGCTCCTCTTTTTTCGCTGCCACTTATATTAATGTGCACGAATTCTTACACCGAAGCCAATTCTTACAAGAATAATGCGGCAAATCGGCTAAAACGCCCAGATTCAAGCCTGTTTCCCCGCACCTTGTAAGAATTCGTGCACGCAAAGGCATGATTCGTGCACGCAAAGGCATGATTCGTGCCCGCAACGCTATGATTCACCCCCACAAGCACATGATTCGTGCCCGCAAGCCCCCGCCGATACCATTGCTTCGTGCGCACTTCAAAGGATTTAAGCAAGAAGCTGGCTGCAATTGATGGCAGCGGCTATTCAGGATATCGCGAAATTGAGGGCACCTATCAGCTAGACGATTCGGGCATCCTACTTGCTATCGATCACGCGCAGGTGGATCCTTTTGCCCCACCATCGCGGGTGCGTTTGTTCGTGCCGGCAGCAGTGGCGCAGCTCCCGGCTGATTTGCTTTCAGATCGCGCTGGCCGGGTGGCAGTGGGCGATTTCCTCACCCGCTCTTTCGAGAAAGCCGCCCGCTCTGAGCGCGATATCTGCATTGCGCATCCGGGCCAAGAGATTCTTGAGCGCACTTCTGTGATTGCTGACACCGAGGGGATCGAAGTTCGCTTCACAGCGAAGCTCCCTGCGGCTGGGCGGCGGATCCGAGGGCGTGACGCCGAGAAGCTGCTGGTGCGGAGAGTGCCGGAGCTTGCCCGTAATTCGCTGCTTGCCGCCGCGCTCGATCTCGAAAAACTGCGCGCCGCCGTCACCTATTTGCGCGACCGCGAAGCATTGCTATCCCAGCTTGCCGAACGCCAGCTGGTGGCTTTTGTGGCGGAAGGCGCCATCTTGCCGCGCGCTGCCGGCGATTCCGATGCGCCCCTTGAGCGCCACGCCGGAGCGATCGCTTTCCAAGCCCCGCCTGAAATGCGCGCTGAGTTTTCGCTGCCTTCGGGCCGTAAGCTCAAGGGCATGGCAATTCCGGCGGGGATCACGGTGATCGTGGGCGGCGGCTATCACGGCAAGAGTACGCTGCTGCGGGCGCTCGAGCGCGGCGTTTATCCGCATATCGCGGGCGACGGGCGCGAATGGGTGGTGACGGCGGCAGATGCGGCGGCGATTCGAGCCGAGGATGGCCGGAGCGTGGCAAACGTAGACATTTCGTCTTTCATAAATGGCTTGCCTTCCGGAAAATCCACTCAGAGTTTTGTGACGCCGAATGCTTCCGGATCTACTTCGCAGGCGGCGAACGTGATGGAGGCACTGGAAGCCGGGGCACGCACGCTGCTCATTGATGAAGACACTTCCGCCACTAATTTTATGATCCGCGACGCTTTGATGCGGGAGCTGATTCCGGCCGAGCGCGAACCAATCACCCCGCTCATCGACCGCATTGAGCAGCTGCGCGATGAGCAGGGAGTCTCCACAATCATCGTGGCCGGCGGATCCAGCGCTTTCTTCGCTGTGGCCGATCAGGTGATCGCCATGGAGAATTATCAACCGCGCAGCGTGACGGCACAGGCTCGCGAGCTGAGCAGCCGCGCGAAGGATGCAGCTCCTCGCGAGATACTGAAGGGTGAGCCTATATTTACTGCCGCGCTACGCCATCGCCGCGCGCCTGAGCCGCGTTCGCTGCATCCAGCCAGCAAAAAGAAGCCCGCGAAAGCGAACGGCCTGAGTGAGATTCGTTTCGGGCATGCCGATATTGATCTGAGCGCGCTCGAGCAGCTTGTGGATCCAGCACAGACGGCAGCGATCGCGGAGGCGCTGGAATGTATAGCTCAAGAGGCCGATGGCGAACTCACTGTGCGCGAGCTAGCTGATCGCGTGTTGGATTGGGTGGATGCCGATGGCCTTGATGCCCTCATGCCACGCGGGCGCTATAGCGGAGCCCTCGCGCTCCCCCGCCGCCACGAACTGATGGCAGCCCTGAATCGGCTGCGGATCCTAAGAGCGAACTAAAGGTGGACATGGGGGTCGAGTACAGGTGCCCAGTCGCGCAGCGAATGACCACCCGTACTCGACCCCCATGTCCACCCCTGAATACCACAAAGCGGCCACCAATTTAGTGATTAATAATTCAACGACGCATTAGCCACCAATTCGCGGCCAGCACTCGGTTTTGATAGGACGGAAAAGAGGCACAATCTGCACTGCCTCAATGAAGGTACGCAGCTCGCTGAGCAGCCTAAAGAAAGTGATCGTGCCAGGCGCGGCAGCCGTGGGCGGCGTGATCGTGCCAGCCCGCCCACCGTGTAAGAATTCGTGCACACCCGACCGTTTAAGCGCTCACGCGCAGCAACGGCGATGCTCTGCTGAAATTTTTGTAAGCTCCCGCGGCCTCCGCTTTCAGGCGGAGGCCGTTTCTATATGCTCATGCTGTGCTTGTAACCATCCTCAAAGCCCTTGGCCTTTTCGCCATCACCAATGTGGATCACTTGGTGGTGCTTTCGCTGTTTTTTGCCTATGGTGCCCGCCGGAGGCACACTCTGCGCCGGATTCTTATTGGGCAATATTTAGGCTTTGGCGCTATCTTGGCTGTGACGGTGGCAGCAGCCCTGGGGGCGCGCAGCCTGTTGCCACCGGCAGCGTTGCCGTGGTTTGGCTTGGTCCCTCTAGCTATTGGAATTCATGCCGCTTACCACAATTGGCAGGAAAGCAAGGAAGAGGATGGCGAAAGCGAGCTTGAAGAAGCTGCCGAGAAAATCCAGGCCCGACCGCTGAGCGTGCTCGCGGTGGCCGGCGTCACTTTTGCTAATGGCGGCGACGAGCTGGGCGCTTATGTGCCCGTGTTTGCGCAATCGGATCTCGGCGGGATTGCCGTGTGTTGCATAGTTTTTCTCGTGGGAGTGGCTGGGGTGGTGTGGCTTGCTCACCGCATCACTTCCCAGCCGCACATTGCCGAGAAGCTTGATCGCTACGAGGAGATTCTTTTCCCTGCGGTGCTGATCGCACTCGGGATCATCATTATTGCAGCTGGGCTTGTGGGCTGAAGCCTCGCCCCCCCCACCACGTACGCTCGTTTCGTTGTGGCTTGCTGCACCCTTATGATCAACTCCTAACTACACCACCAATAATGGCATACCCAGTGTCAACCAAACCTACAACAGCCCCCCGACGACAATCAGTGTCCCACCCTGACACATGTCGGTGTTGCACAGTGTAGTGGCGGTGCTTTTATTGAGGTGGTTGCTGGCAGATCCGGTAGCCGCGCCAAGTAGGTGCTCCTAGAAATACTGGCGAGCTGTAGCTGGCGAGCCAGGTAAAGGAGGATGTTTTCGTGAGGTTTAAGAAACTAGTTGCTGTGTTGTGTGCTGGGCTGATGATGAGTTTCGTGGGTACTGGCGCTGCGGTAGCCGCGCCGAGTGTAGATTCTAATCACGTGACGGTTCAGGAGTATACAACTGATGATGGGTATGATCCAGTCCTTGCTTATGTTACTAATGATGAACGTGGTATCCGTTTTGATAGTGAGCGCGCTATCACCGATGGCGCTTCAGAAGAGTTAATTGCGGTTGGCGAGATGATTAACGTCTATTCATTCGCTGCGCAGGCCGATAGCGATGATCGACTCTCGCTTCCGGTGTGGGGTAATTGGTGTGGTCCAGGGCATTCTGGGCCCGGGGCTCCCATAGACAGGCTTGATACGGCGTGTATGCATCACGATAAGTGTTATGGCAGCAAAGGCTATTTAAATTGCGCCTGCGATCAGGCTCTCATTGATGAGATTAACCGTTATTATTCAAAAATGAAGGCCACAGAAAAGGTTGCTGCCCGTGCAGTGCAGGCTTATTTCACGGCGCAAAAAGCATGGTGTAAGAAATAGAGGATAGAGGTGAGCTATGAATACGACGTCTAGTCGATGGTCTTTTCTTGGTGTGAACAGGCCGGGTTGGTCGCTTGCTTTGGGGTGGGGTGCAGTGTATGCACTCATTCCAGCATGGTTCGTGTGCGCGAATATTTTGCGGTGGGCTCCCTATGCTGGATGGTTTGGCGCTATTGCTGGCTTGGTTGCTTTGGCGATGGGCATCAAGCATAAGAGTGGGCTATTGGTGAGTTTTGCTCTGCTTGAAATGTTTTCCTACGTCATTATCGTGATTATCGCCGGAGTGAACACACCATAAACCCCTATGGTATGCGGCACGACTTCAATCCCGTGTTTGCCGGTGGGCGTGGGCTTCGGCTCGCGCCCACCCACTTTATACTGGTGGGCGTTTTTGTGGCTAGTATCCAGCTTTGATAGCGGTGATGGCAAGTTCGCCGCGATTGGTGAACCCAGTAGCAGCGAAGAGCTCGCTGATGTAGGAGCGTACAGTTGCTTCGGTTATACCGAGCTGGCGCGCGATGGTCTTGTTGGGAAAAGCTTGAATGAGCAGATTGAACACAGCGCGAAGATAGTCTGGGAGCTGCTCGATACATTGACGGAAATCGTCATAAGCAGAATCGTTTTTCCCCGAAGCGAGATAGGTGTTGGTCAGGATTTGGGTAGGGCGCGACCCGAACACGCGCTGCCCAGCATGGGCTTGTTTGATTAACTGGGCAAGCTCGATAGCTGGGATGTCTTTCGTAAGGAACCCGCGCACGTTACTAGCCAAGGATTGCGCGAGAGAGTCTTCATGCTCGAACGCAGTAAGCATCACTACCGCAATATCGGGATACATTCGCCCAATTTCCTTCGCCGCACTCACCCCATCCATGACAGGCATATCCACATCCAGTAGTGCCACGTCCACTCGGCATTCCGCAACGGTGCGTAGCGCTACACGTCCATCCGCTACGGCCGCAACCACGCTAAGCCCGTCTTGCGCATTCAACAATTTAGCAAGGCCCTCGCGGATAATCTGATCATCATCAGCAAGCAGAATCTTAATCGTCTCACTCATTATCTCTCCCGGTGTTGTTCTCACCATCGATTTCACTTGAGCCGGTGGCGCGATTTGGGATTGTGGCGTTAATAATCCACTTCGTGCCCGTGGACGCGAAACTCATGCGCCCACCCTCACTTTCAATCCGTGATTGCAGATTCGCCAGCCCAAACCCTCCAGTGAGCATGTGATCGACCGGATCAGTAGCTATCTGGTTGCTCATCATCAACGCAACTTCAGACCCAGTGCAGTCAACATACAGTTCCACGCTGGTGGAGGTTTGCCCGTATTTCAACACGTTTGTAGCGGCCTCGCGAACAAACAGTGATGCCGTGAGTATGGCTTGCCGGGTCAGTAGCTGGTCAATATCAGCCACCATCTCCACGTTCAACGTGATCGCGCGAGAACGCAGCATCACTGCGGATTCTTTCACTGCCGCGCTCAAGCTTGGCCTAGCCGCGGCAAGATTCAAATCCATAATCATCGGCCGTAACCGGCGCGAAGCATCCTGAGCAATAGCCGTAAGCGGATCAATCTCGCGAGCAAGCTCTGGGTGAGCGATAACCAGCTGTTGTGCCATGATCGCTACCCGGGCAAGATCCTTCGCGATCGTGTCATGCAACTGGATAGCCAATTCACCCCGAACCGAGGCCACCGCCTCGCGCGAAGCCCGCTGCGCGGCTGCAAGCTCACGCGCAGAAACAGCTACCCTATCGCTATTCACCCTCAAAATGAAACCAACACTAAGCACTATCGAGGTAAGAACAGCCTCACTCACTAACCGGGTTAGCAGATCCTCACTTAATGTAATCCCTAGCAAAGCCGTACCAGCTAGTAACAGGCTTGCCCAGACGAAATGGTGCTCGACGATCCAGATAACAGCAATGAAATAGACACCGAAAACAGGAAAAGATAGCGACTCGGAGTAACCAGAGAAATCTACAGCAACGAATGCTGCAACATAGAGAACATCACCAAACACGCCGATCCAGGGAGCCGCCGCTAACATCACGCCTAATAGTGCAAGCACGACAGCCGCGGGAGCTGCTAAAGCATCTGAGACAGCGTGAAGCGAGAACTCAACAATCACGAAAGTGCCAGCAGCCAACAAATACGCGAGCCTATACTTGCCCATACGTTGGCGTGTAGCGTTTTTCAAACTATCCAATCTACCGTTATGCATCACTTCTTATTCTTACAGATAGCCAAATCGGGAAACAGCACACATAGCGGATTTTTGAAGCGCGCCGCCACCACAATCGTACTACCTGGTTCTGATTCCGGATCACTAGCAAGCGCAACTGCTCCCGGGGCGACAGTCAGCCCCAAACCTAAAAGCCCGGCAGTCAGCAGCGCTATCAAACGAGAACCAGCTCTCCGCGTCGACCCTGCCATCCCCGTCACCACAACCTTTCTACATCTCAGTTTTGCTTGCGCTCTTCTAACCTACTAGGCTACGGCAGCTCTTCGACACCGACAAACGTCAGGGTCACACCCCGACACATGTCGGTGTTGCACTGTGAGCACTTCATGATGAAGTGAAAACAGTTGCAACGAAAAGCGCAGCCATGCCAACTGGCATACCCGTAACAACAGTCAGTGCAACTGACCAGACACACAAAGGAGAATGTATATGAAAAGAAGAATCCACCTAACCACTGCTTCAGCACTAGCATTAGTACTCGCTACCGGAACTACTGGAGTTGCGAACGCAACCCCAGTAACCGAATCTGAAGCACCCTCAGTAGTTTCAATAGTTACGTTCACGATGACCGAACAGGATTGGCAAAACTTAGCAGCCAAAGCTGAACAAGCCGGAGATTTAGATAGCGCTATCGCGGCAAGCAAAATGGCTCAACGAACCAAGAATGGTACGAATTCCATTATCGAAGAACGAGGCATTGCGAGCTGGATCAAGAAAGCGGTTATTGCTGCACTCAAGTATGAGTCTCACAGACTACCAAAATGGATACAACCATATGCGACTAAAATCGCCTATGCTCTTGAAAGCATAGAGGGTATGGCCGAATTACCACTCACTGCTGCGCTAATAAAAATGGGAGTTGATGGCGGAACTGCCGCTCAGATGGCACACTACATGGTTCTCTTCGCCTCAACATTTGGCCCAATCTGATCAATAAGCTGGTGAAGTGTGAATCGAGTGTGCTCTGTTGTGGGATTGTTGAGCATCCCAACGTTGTTCCCGTTACCGATAGTGGCAACATCGTTTCTAGCGAGTATCGTTTTCACTGGGGCGTTGCCTGCGGCTCATTATGTGCTCGTTCACGCAATGGCTTTCCTCGCGGTGGTTCTGCTGATTACTGTAGGGAACTTTATTGAAACGCAATATGAGAAACGCTTCAGTTCTCGGTTATCTCGAGCTGTGTTCACGTGGGTAGTGTCAACACTGTTGATTATCGCTCCAATGATTATCGTGCTCGCCAGCTCGGCACAGGCATTCTTCACTGCGGCTATGTCGAGCATTCTGCTTGGAGGAATATTCAAATTCACTGAGCCGATCTGGGATCAGCTACTAAACGAAGCGCAGAACAACTAGTTCAGGGAATGCAATAGAAAGGAAGATCGATTAATTGTTTGGAAGAAAAGATAAAGCGCAACTCCTTGCCAAGTAGATGCAGTGAAAACAAAGATTGCTGCTAATCCACTATCGCAAAATGACGTGTTAGAAGCTCAATCATTGATTGAAGAGATGAAAGCAGACGGACGCGCGGCAGAGATTGATCAGGAACTCAAGAATCGATACCACCCCCAACAGCAGAAATCGGCAAGCCCATCGCTCAACACGCGTTTGCGCTGACTCGGCTAAACCGGAAGCGAACCAAACTGGAACGCAAATTAGGAAGCGACCTATAGGTATCTTCCATCTCTAGAGTCCTCAGGAAAATCGGGTCTGTTGTGGGTTTGGTTGACACTGGGTATGCCGTTATTGGTGGTGTAGTTAGGAGTTGATCATGAGGGTTAGGTATTCGGATCAGTTTAAGTGATGGCGTGAAGCGTACTGGGTTTTGTTCCTAGTTTTTTGAGAGGATTGGGACATGCCTAAA
>R15__coassemble_740_pt1 | contig 21631 bp, 19 predicted proteins | sample R15__metabat2_low_PE_004 | metagenome-assembled genome bin R15 | reverse complement strand
TTGTGTGCCCCCCTGCACTCCCCCCCCTTTCCCACTAGTGTTTTTATAAATATAATTTTGGGGGGGTTTGTTGGCCTCGGCCTACCCCCCCCCATATAGTTAGTGGTGCTCTCTTATTGAGCTGCCAGAATATCCACCACAAACACCAGCACATCAGTGCCGGTAATGCCAGCGCGAACATTACCAGCAGCACCATAGCCCTTGATTGGCGGCACACTCATCAACACCCGACTGCCCACAGTTTTACCCACCAGCGCCTGATCCCAGCCCTGAATCACCATACCCACACCAATTGGAAACCGCGCCGAATCGCCGCGATAGAAAGAAGAATCGAAAATCTCTCCACCCCAAATTTGGCCATGATAGTTCACCTCTATCTCCTGGCCGGCATTCACCACCGGGCCCGTGCCCTCTTTCAGCACTTGCACCCGAAGCCCGCGCGGCGCTTCAGCGTCACTTGGAAATACTAGTGTGGGAACCTCCCCAAAACTACCCTGCACCTGCGGAAGAATCACCTCAGCCATTCCTACCTGCCTCTCAGAGCGCTGCCTCAAGCGCCTCAATCTTCGTCACCTTCGCCGTGAACTCCTTACCATTAGGAGCCGTATAAGACGCGCAATCGCCCACTTTCAAACCCATAATAGCTGCACCCATCGGAGCTGATTCAGGGAACACGTCGATATCCACATCGCCAGCACCCTCCCGCGAACCAAGCAAGAAACGCCGCTCTTTGCCGTTTAGCTCAGCAGTGATCACCAAGCCAGGAGCTACCGTTTCCACACTCGTAGGGTTCTCACCCACTTCAGCATGCTCCAACAGGTAAGTAAGCTCCTGAATACGCCCCTCAAGCTTCGACTGCTCCTCACGAGCCGCATGATACCCGCCATTTTCCGAAAGATCCCCCTCGGAACGGGCCGCTTCAATGCGCTCCACAATCTCGGCGCGCTCCACCGTCTTCATTGTCTCCAGCTCAGCCGAAAGCCGCTCAAAACTTTCCTTCGAGAGCCATGTGCTCTTTTCTTCGGCCATGAGAGCCTCCTTGCAAATCTGTAAAAGATACGTACCTATAGCCAACACAGTAAGCATTGGACCAGCGCGGCAGCAAAAGCACTGCGCTGGGCTTTGATAGAGAATATCATACGCTATGCGGGCCCGCGCGCATCCAGCAGCAGTGTAACAGTGAGGCTCAAGCTGAAACAGCAGGAGCTAAACCAACTGCTGGCTATGCCCAAGCCATCACAGCTAGCCAAGTAGCCACCGCATGGCAAGCATAGCCAAGCACAGTGCCGGTATGGAAAAACTCGTGGAAACCAAAATAGCGCGGCCACGGATTAGGCTTCTTGATCGCATAAAACACTGCGCCCACCGAATAGCATAAGCCGCCCGCGAGCAGCAGCCACACCACAGCTGGCCCACAATTATGCCAAAACTGTGGGATAAACCAGATCGCCACCCATCCCACTAGCGCATACGTGACCACCCGCAGCACCCTCGGCGCGTTCAACCACAGCACCTCCATCGTGCCGCCAGCAATCGCACAAATCCACACGGTAGCCAGGCACACCACGCGAGCTGTTCCACTCAAGCCTGCCACCGTAAGCGGAGTATAGGTGCCGGCAATAAGTAAATAAATGTTGGCGTGATCCATGCGTTTAAAGAACTGGCGTACTTTCGGGCTCCACGGGCCAATATGGTAAGTGGCTGATATTCCGAAAAGAATAATCGCGCAAGCCATATAGATCGCGGCAGCCCATTTCAGGGCGGCGCCCGGAGCGAGAGCAATGAGCGTCACTCCGTTAGCAAGCGCTAGGGGAGTAGTGACGGCGTGAATCCAGCCGCGGAGCTTCGTCTTCACCAAGCGTACGGGGGCATTTTTGCCTTTTGGTTTTTGTGCGGCCAGCTTTGGTTTTCGCGACTCGGCTCCGCGACCGGTTTGTTGAGTGGAGCTAGACTTTGGCTCTTGTGCGCTAAGCACAGTTTGCTGCTGGGCAGTATTTGCTGCCATGGCGCCTCCTTCACACTTGCGATCCTCCGTCACCACCCGCCACTTTACTCTCCGTAGCGCCATCAGCTTTAGGCCGTTCGCTTATGGGTGACGCTGCGCCGAGCCTTGAGCTAAAATGAGCAGCATGTGGCGGCCAGAATTTCTTTATACGCTTTATGAGCGTAGCCTCTCGCAGCAGATCGCGGGGGCGCCTATGCCGCGCCACATCGGCATTATTCTTGACGGCAACCGGCGCTGGGCCAAAGAGCTGGGCATCTCGCCTGCTAGTGGGCATCGCAAAGGCGCAAACCACGTGGCTGAAGTGCTCGGATGGTGTTCGGAAGTAGATATCGAGATCGTGACGCTCTGGATGCTTTCCACCGAGAATCTGGGGCGGGCTCACGCGGAGCTTGATGAGCTGATCGGGATCATTGTGCGGCTCGTGGAAGAGCTCGCTGAGAGCAAACGCTGGAAGTTGCATGTGCTTGGCGATCTGAGCCTATTGCCGCAAGGTTCGGGCGATAAAGGTGCTGCAGCGCGGATCCAACGCGCCGTGGCCAGCACGCAGCAGTTGCAAGGGCTCACAGTGAATATTGCTATTGGTTACGGCGGGCGGCAAGAAGTAACGCGCGCAGTGCAAGACTATTTAGTGGAACGAGCGAAAGCAGGCTGCACCCTTGAGCAAGTGGCGCGTGAAGTCACTATCGACGACATCACGGATCACATGTACACCAAAGGCCAGCCAGATCCAGATCTTATTATTCGCACCAGCGGCGAGCAGCGCATGAGCGGGTTTATGATCTGGCAAGCAGTGCACACTGAGCTTTATTTCGCCGAAACCTATTGGCCTGATTTCCGCCGCACCGATTTCTTGCGGGCGCTGCGCAGCTATGCGCAGCGTGAACGCAGGATGGGGAAATGACGGCGAGAATGCGCCTAGAGCCTAGGCATGCCCTAAAGCTGGGCCTCTTCTACGGCCAAGGCTTCTTCTAAAACATCGAGCCTTCCACGGCATAACTCTCCGAATGGGCCGAAATCTCCCGCCGCGTAGGAGGGTTTGCGCCCTGGCGAGTGACTGTAATCGCCGCTGCCGTGGCGCAATAAGTGCCCAACGAAGTAAGTGCTGAAGCAGACTGCTCTTCGAGGCGCACCCAATCCGAGCGCCCCAACACTGAAAGCCGAGCAAGCCCATCAATCAATGCAGACATTAGCGAATCGCCGGCACCCACAGTGTCAATCACGGGCACGTTCAAAGAATCAATATGAATCGAGTAATGGCGCGTATACATATCAAGGCCGCGCGAACCATTCGTGAGCACCACTAGCGCCACGCCACACTCAAAGAAATGCTCCACCAAATCCTCAAGCTGCTCCGGGCTCATCGAGCCATAGCAAAGCTCAAGATCCTCAACGCTAGCCTTAAGCACATCCACCACATGCGCGTACTGCTCAATCTGAGCGCGATACTCTGCAGCAGTGCCAGCGAGGCCAATACGCACATTAGGATCATAAGAAATCGTGGAGATGCCGCGATAAAAATCCACCCACTCGCGCACAGTAGCAGCTCCAGGAACCATATGAGCGCCAATAGAGCCAATATGCACATGGCTTGGGGCAGCCTGCAACAGCGCCGCGCGCTCTAAAGCATCAGCGGGCGGCGCTGGATAAGAAGAGCGGATATCGAAATCATATTGAGCATTGCCTTTCTCATCCACATGCGCATACGCCATAGAGGTAGGTTCACCATTCACAGAGCCAGGCGCCAACATCACAATAGAATCCGTAAGATACTCCACGATCATATCGCCCGCAGCGTCGTCACCAATACGAGTGAGCAGCCCAGTCTCTCGGCCCAACCTGCCCAGGCCCACTGCGACGTTAAGTGGAGAACCCCCAGGATAATGGCCAAGTTTACGGCCCAAAGAATCATAAATCACATCAATCAGGGCCTCGCCGATTACGAGCATCGTCATTGTCCACCCCTAAAAACTGTGGAATCACAGGCCGAAACAGAATCGCTATTTGGAGTGAAACTAGTGCTTGGCGCCGAATCGGAGCATGAGGCCAAATTCGCAACAAAATCATCCGTCACCATGCGCGCAGCATCCAGCCGAGCCCGAGCTCCAACAAGCCAAGCCTCACAACGGCGAGCCAAAGCCTCACCCCGCTCCCACATCGCCATACTCTGCTCCAGCGCAATATTGCCCTGCTCCAACTGTGCCACAATCTCCACCAATTCAGAGCGTGCATCCTCAAAGCTCAGAGCAGCCACAGCCTCATCAAGCTCACCAGCCGATAAAGATGCCCCGTTCATCGCCCCTCAATTCCACCTTCTACAATGTGAGCTACTTCCAAATCGAGCTCGCCATCAAGCATAAGCGCCTGAAGCCGAGCTCCCTTACTCGTGGCGCTCACGCTGCCCACAAGAGCTCCGCGTTCGTCACGTAAAATACTGTAGCCTCTCTTAAGGGTGGAAAATGGGGATAAGGTCCGTAAACGGGCTAATAAGCTGGCCAAATAGGTATTTTTATTTTCAATTTCTAGGGTGGCGTGGCGCCGCCCCCAAGCGAGCAATTGGGAGAGCTCCTGCGCCCGAGCATCAATAGCTCGCTCGGGGGCGGCCAGGGCAGGGCGGGCGCGAAGCGCCTCCACATCCCGCGCGGCGGCGGCAATGCGGGCGGCAGTGGCGAGCCGCCCGCGCTCGCGGGCAGCTCGCAGCGCGGCGCGCTCTTCGGCCACATCAGGCACGATGCGGCGCGCCGCGTCAGTGGGCGTGGAGGCGCGCACATCCGCCACGAAATCCAGAATCGGGGTATCGGCCTCATGTCCGATTGCCGAAACTATTGGTGTGCGCGCCTGGGCTGCCGCCCGCACCAGCTCCTCATTCGAAAAGGGCAGTAAATCTTCGGGGGAGCCGCCGCCGCGCGCGAGTACGATTACTTCCACTTCAGGCATATCGTCTAGCTCGTTTAGTGCCTGAATAATCTCAGCGGGTGCTCCTGGCCCTTGCACCAGCACTTGCCGCACCTCAAATTGCACTCCTGGCCATCTGAGCGCAGCATTCACTCGCACATCTTTTTCGGCCTCAGTGTTGCGCCCGCAAATTAAACCAATGCGTTGAGGCAAAAACGGCAACGGCTGTTTTCGGCTTGCTGCAAAGAGCCCTTCAGCAGCCAGTTTTGCCTTTAGTGCCTCAATTTGAGCCAGAATATCGCCCACTCCGCATTGGCGAATCTCATCAGCGAATAGTGCGAAAGAGCCATTTCCGGCCCAAAAATCTGGCTTTACGAGCAGCACCACATGCATACCTTCAGTGATAGCAGCGGGCAGGGCGTGGCTCCAGATTTTCACGGTAATGGTTTGCTGTGGGCGTGCTTCAAGATCAGCGAGCTGAAAATATTGCACTTTGGCGTTTGCTCGCCGTTTCATGCTGGTGATTTCGCCCTCCACCCACATGCGGCTCATCTTGCTGATATATTCGCCGATCTTGGCTGAAAGTAGCCGCAGAGGCCACGGATTTTCGGCTGTGGTGGCTGCCGCCGTCTGGGGCAGCTCGGGCGGAATCTGGATGGCCTGCTGCATATTCATAGCAATAGCATCACACAAACAGCGCGACACTTCGAGCGTGCAGAGCCGTGCTATTTTGTGTGTGCACAAGCTCCCTATCTTCTTGACGCTTCCGATTCACAATCACACATTGAATCTAAATTCCACCACATCTCCGTCAGCCATAATGTAGTCTTTGCCCTCCATACGGATTTTGCCGGCCGCGCGCGCCTCGTGCATGCCGCCGAGCTCCACCAAATCCGCATAGCTCACCACTTCAGCCTTGATGAAGCCTCGCTCAAAATCGGTGTGAATCACACCTGCCGCCTGCGGAGCTGTCCAGCCCTTGCGGATCGTCCAGGCGCGGCTCTCCTTTTCGCCTGCCGTCAAATAAGTCTGCAAGCCGAGCGTATTGAAACCCACACGGGCGAGCTTGTCTAAGCCGGCCTCGGTTTGCCCGGCTTCAGCAAGCATTTCCCGGGCCTCATCAGGATCGAGCTCCACTAGCTCAGCCTCAAACTTCGCATCTAGGAAGATAGCCTCCGCCGGCGCCACAAGCTCGCGCAACTCAGCCTGCATCGCCTCATCGGCGAGGCCAGCATCGTCAGTATTAAACACGTAAATGAATGGCTTTGAAGTCATCAGCTGGAAAGTGCGCACAATCTCAGGATCAAGCCCACTGCCTTTTTCTTGCATCGCTGCCGAAAGAGTGACGCCACGGCCAAGATACTCGAGGGAGCGTTCGGCCTGCTCCACCACGGCTTTGTCAATCTTTTTGCCGGTAAGCTCTTTTTGTAGCCGCGGGATTTGCTTCTCGAGGGTTTGAATATCCGCGAGCACAAGCTCGGTGGTGATTGTCTCGATATCGGCGGCTGGATCCACTTTCCCATCCACGTGCGTGACGTCAGGATCAGCGAAGGCGCGCGTCACTTGGCAGATCGCGTCAGCTTCACGAATATTAGCTAAGAACTGGTTGCCCAGCCCTTCGCCTTCGCTAGCTCCACGCACAATCCCAGCGATATCCACGAAGCTCACTGTGGCTGGCACGATTTTGGCTGAATGAAACATTTCAGCCAGCTTTGCCAGCCTGGGATCTGGTAGCGGCACGATGCCCACATTTGGCTCGATCGTGGCGAAAGGATAATTCGCCGCGAGCACTGTTTGGCGGGTGAGTGCATTAAAAAGGGTGCTCTTTCCTACGTTGGGGAGCCCCGCGATTCCGATTGTTAAAGCCACGCGCCTATTCTAGCTGTGCGCCCGCTGGCGGAGAAATAGATTATTTTAGGCCCCTGGCCGAATATGATCGCACCCAGTATCCGTTGCCTTACTCACTTCTGCCTAGATATACGGTTCTATTTCACCCATACACAGCGATAGCTGCTAGGCTCGAGAACATGGCTGAATCGAATCAAAGCTTAAACCAAAGCAACGAAAGCATCGAGAAGAAGACCATCTCCTTCGTCATCCCCTGCTACAACTCTGAAGCCTATATGGATCACTGCATCCAGTCGATCCTCGGCGCTGGGCGTGACGTGGAAATCATTATTGTGGACGATGGCTCCACCGATTCTACCGGCGAGAAGGCTGATCGTTGGCGGGAGCGTTTCCCGGAAGTGATCGAAGTGATTCACCAAGAAAATGGCGGGCACGGAGGGGCTGTGATGGCTGGCGTGCGCGCGGCGCGCGGCGAATATTTGATGGTAGTAGATTCAGATGACTGGATTGATCGCACCGCCCGTGGGGTACTGCTCGCCAAACTGCGCGCCTTCGTCGCTGCTGATGCTGGAGTGGATCTAGTGGTGTGCAACTACGTGTATGAGCATGTGCTCACCGGCACCCGCAAGGTGATCAAATATCGCGGCGCGTTGCCGATGAATAAGGTGATCGGCTGGAGCGAGATTGGGCGCTTCGGGATTGGCCAATATATCACGATGCATTCGGCGGTGTATCGCACCCAAGTGCTTCGCGAATCTGGAATGGAGATGCCGCTACATACTTTCTATGTAGACAACATCTTCGTGTATGAGCCGCTCCCCTTTGTGAAGAAGCTTTATTATCTGCCTGTGAATTTGTATCGATATTTCATTGGACGCGGCGATCAGAGCGTGGCCGAGGCCGTGATTCTTTCGCGCCTCGATCAGCAGATGCGGGTGACGAAGCTGCTCACGGAGGCGTACACGCTGCCTGATGATGTGCCGTGCGCGAAGCTCTCGAAATACATGTTTAACTATTTGATGATTATCGTGACGGCGAGCTCGGTCTTCTGCACTATCCGGGGTGACGAAGAAGCGCTGGAGATGCGCCGGCAGATGTGGCGCGAGATTGAGGCACATAGCCCGAAGATGGCAGCCACGCTACGGCGATATCCGCTGGTGAAGGGCTCAAATTTGGAGAGCAAAGCAGGCAGAGCTTTCGCGTTGAAAATCTATCGGCTAGCGCAGCGAATTTACCACTTCAACTGAGGTTGGGACTTGCATGCCCAGGGGAAACACACTCTTTTTCGAGTAGGCACCCGTACCTGCCCCTATGCCCACTCCCCGCACTAGGATCCAATTAACAGCCAATCAGCAGGCCCAGCCCTCTTCGGCCTCTATTTTGTAGTGTAGCCAGCTCAAGGTGATCACGCCGGCAATAGCAATCCCTGCAAGCAGCATGATCAGCGCCGTCACCACAGAAGTGTGGCGTGAACCTTCGCCAAGCACGAGAATGCCAAATAGCACGGCCACCACTGGCGAAGTGATCGTCATGGAAGCCACCACCAGCTCCGCAGCGCCAGTAGCATAGCCTTGCTGCACCATCCAGCCCGCCGTCACGCTCCCCACAATCAGGCAAACCACGATCAGCCAAAAGAGCGGGTCGCGGGCCCAATCGTGCTGATTGGCGTATTGGATGAGCGAGCGCACGAGGGCTGCTTCTAGGCCATAAAACATTGCGCCACCTGAGGCCCAAAAGAGCGAGCGCCAGCGCTTAGGGCCATGCGAGCCAAGGCGGCCCATAATGCCAGCCGCCAGGTACACCACTCCAGCGCCGATCAGCACTGCCCAGGTGGCTAGATCCGCATCGGGCGCCGCATTGGCCGAGATGAGCCAGGTGAAAGCGAAAGTGGCCAGCACTGTGGCTGCCATAGCTGAAAGCATGCGTTTGGGGATGCGGTGGCGCCCAGATCGCGCCTGAATAACCATGCTCCAGGGAAAAGCCAGCAGCCCCACTGGTTGCACCACCGAGACTGGCGCGAATATCAGTGCCGTGATTTGGCAGCCGAGTGATATTCCCATAAAAAGCAGGCCAGCGAGCCAGCGCGGATTCTTCATCGAAGCAAGTAAATCGCGCCCGCTCATCCGCTTCTTTTCGGCATTGGAGCGCACCTCGCGCACCACAGCCTTGTCTTGCAGGTGGGCGGCGTATGCGAAGCAGAATGATCCCACAAATTGCAGGCCAATCGCTAGCGGAATGTTTTGCGTCATGTGATACTCCTAGCGTGAGGGGGTCACGCCGTCACTGCGCTGCGCCGGGGCCGCAGCGCTTTCGGCGGCGAAAAACGCACGTTTTCTTCCGCTGTAGCCACTTGCTCGATGCTGGCAAAACCAAGACCCTGCAGCTTAGCCACCACCTCTCTCACTAAGCTTTCCGGCACGGAAGCGCCCGATGTGACGCCCACCGCGCTCACGCCCGGAGCCTGTACCCACGCCGGATCGAGCTCAGCAGCTTTATCCACCCGATAGGCTGCGCCAGCGCCTGCCTCCAGCGCCACCTCCACAAGCCGCACCGAATTGGAGGAATTGGCTGAGCCTACCACGATCACCACGTCTGATTGCGGGGCCATAGCTTTCACTGCGCCTTGGCGATTTTGGGTGGCGTAGCATATATCGCTACTGGGCGGGTCGATTAATGCTGGGAAGCGTTCGCGTAGCGCGGCCACCGTGGAGTGGGTTTCGTCCACCGAGAGGGTGGTCTGCGAAATCCAGGCCACATGCTCAGGATCACGCACCGGCAGGCTCTCCACATCGGCGGCGCTGTTCACTACGTGAATGTGCTCGGGGGCTTCGCCCTGCGTGCCCTCCACCTCTTCGTGGCCGGCGTGGCCAATGAGCAAAATATCGTAATCCTCGGCGGCGAAGCGCACGGCCTGCTTGTGCACCTTGGTGACTAGCGGGCAGGTGGCATCCACCACCTGCAAATTGCGTGCAGTGGCAGCTTCATATACGGATGGCGCCACGCCGTGAGCCGAAAACACCACCCGCGCCCCTTCGGGTACCTCATCGAGCTCATGCACGAAGATTGCGCCGCGCTCGGTGAGCGATTCCACCACGAACTTGTTGTGCACAATCTCCTTGCGTACATACACTGGAGTGCCATAGCGCTCGAGGGCTTGCTCTACGGCGGTCACGGCGCGGTCTACCCCGGCGCAATAGCCGCGCGGGGAGGCGAGCAGGATTTTTTTGGGGCCGGAGCTGGCGTAGCAATCGCTGAGAGTAGCGCCAGCTTCATTCAAGGAATGATTCACCCACCCATATTATCGAAAATGATGGGGTGAGGCATCAGGTATAGAAGTGGGGTGTAAAATATCCTCTATCTTCTCCTCTTCGATTTATTAGGCGAACTTTTGCAATAGCGTGGGCGTCGTTTTGTGCAATTTATACCAAATTTGCTTGTAGCTGAGCTGCAAAGCTTCATGCCCTTGGCTTCGAGCAGCCAAATCTCTGCATTTGCTTGTGGAATAATCTGGCGGTTATAAGGATTTCAACAGGCGATTGCTAAACGCTCAGCCGATACTGGCAGCATGGTACAAACGGCATATAGGCTGGCCTTATGCTTGAAGTTATTGCATTGAACGTGCACGATGCGCAGGAGGCGGTTGCTGGCGGCGCAGACCGCGTGGAGCTTGTGGGCACGATGCGCGAAGATGGCCTTGCGCCAGAGCCGGAGCTGGTGGAGCAGGTGGCGCGCATTATTCGGGTGCGCCCGATGCTGCGGATTCAAGGCGGCTGGGCGCCCGGTAGCATAGCGCGGCTCGCGGATTTGGCGCGCCAATATTATGAGGCTGGCGCTGAGGGAGTGGTGCTCGGCTTTATGAAAGGCGGCACTGGCGACGGCGAAAGTGCCGGCGAAGGTGACGGCGAGCAGCGCGGCGCGGCCGAGCTCGATATGAAGCTCGCGCAGCAGCTCACTCAAGGCCGGCCTTACACCTTGCATCGGGTGATTGATCATGCACCAGATTATGCCGCCGCATGGCGAGCGCTACTCGAGGCACACCACTCGCCAGACGTGGTACTCACTGCTGGATCACCTAAAGGCGTGACGGCGGGCTTGCCTACTTTGCGAGAGCTTATAGCGCGCGAGCCTCGGGCTGCTGCGCTCATCCAAGCCGGTGGCGGGCTGCGCAAAGAGCACGTGCCGCAGCTGCTTGATTTTGGCGTGAGGGCGTTTCACGTTGGTTCGCCCGTGAGGCTTAACGGGAGCTTCGATGCGCCAGTGGGCGCCGCGCTTGTGCAGGCATGGGCGCGCCTAGCGAAGTAATACGTCAAAATTGGGCCAGATTGCAGTTACTACAATCCGGCCCAATGAAACGCTGGCTTAGCGTTTGCCCTTCTTCTTGGCCATGGCACGGCGCTGAGCGCGATTCATTCCGGGCTGCGCCGGAGTGCCGGCCGCGCCGCGCGGCCCGCCGCCAGTGGCACGCTTGCCGCCAGCTCCCTGAGCCTGCACATCCCCAGAGCCATCTTTGGCCGCGCTGGAGTACGTCATCTTTGCCGCATCTGGCCCGGCGCCGCCGTCACCAATAATGGATCCCATAGCAGAGTGTGCCACCTTGGCGGCAGCCTTTGAGCTTACAGGCACTTTCGCCGCCTGAGTGCCGATAGTGCGCCCAGCCGCTACGCGCTGTGCCTGCGCCTGAGCCTGCTCAGCTTCCGCAGCGAGCCGCGCCTCGCGCTCGCTTGGCAGCTCGAAATGGAAGAGGAATTGCACCGTCTCGCTCTTAATCGCGTCGTTCATCTGCTGGAACATCTGGTAGCCCTCTTGCTTATATTCCACCAGCGGGTCACGCGCAGCCATTGAGCGAAGCCCGATGCCTTCCTTAAGATAGTCCATCTCATAGAGGTGCTCGCGCCACTTGCGGTCCAGCACATTGAGTAACACTTGCCGCTCCACCTGCCGCATAGTCTCCTCGCCAAGCTCTTCCTCACGCTCGGCATAGATGGCGTTCATATCGTCTTCAAACTCATCCACGAGGTCCTCGCGGCTGAGCGAGCGAATCCCGCCATGTGCGGCCGTCACTTCTGCCGCAGTAAACGAAGGATTGTAATAGCTGCGCATATCGCGCCAGAGCGCATCGAGATCCCAATCGTCTGAGCTGCCTTCGGTGCCGGCCGTCACCACATCTTCCACCACGAAATCGCGGTAGGCGGCGATGCGATTCTCCATATCCTCGCCATGCAGAATCTCGCGGCGCACCTCATACACTACGGTGCGCTGCGCACTCATCACGTCGTCATATTTGAGCACGTTTTTGCGGATCTCAGCGTTGCGCGATTCGATCGCGCCCTGAGCGCGCCGAATCGTTTTGGCCATCATTTTAAACTCGATTGGCTCATCTTCTGGGCCATTGCGGAAGGGTGCAATTAGGCGATTGTTGGCAAAAAGCCGCATTAGATCATCATCGAGCGAAAGATAGAAGCGCGATTCGCCCGGATCGCCCTGGCGGCCCGAACGGCCGCGGAGCTGATTGTCGATCCGGCGGCTCTCGTGGCGCTCCGAACCAAGCACGTACAGCCCGCCCAGCGCCTTCACTTCATCGTGCTCTGCAGCCACTTGTTCTTTCGCCGCAGCGAGCACCTCGGGCCAGGCTGCCTCGTATTCTTCGGAGTTTTCCTCAGGATCGAGGCCTTTCTTTTCCATCATTTCCACGGCAATAAATTCGGCGTTGCCGCCGAGCATGATGTCGGTGCCGCGGCCAGCCATATTCGTGGCCACGGTGACGGCGTGTTTACGCCCAGCCATCGCCACCACGGCCGCTTCGCGCTCGTGTTGTTTCGCGTTGAGCACGTTGTGCGGGATGTGTGCTTTCTTGAGTAGTGCCGAAAGCTCTTCGGAGTGCTCCACGCTAGCAGAGCCCACCAGCACGGGCTGGCCTTTCTCGAAGCGCTCGCGAATATCTTCCACAATGGCGCGGAGCTTGCCGGCCGTATTGGGGAACACCAGGTCGGTGCGATCTTGGCGGATCATTGGCTTGTTGGTGGGAATCGGCACCACGCCCAGATCGTAGGTGTTGGCGAATTCCTCGGCTTCCGTCTCGGCGGTGCCGGTCATGCCGGAGAGCTTGTCGTAGAGGCGGAAGTAATTCTGCAGCGTGATGGTGGCGAGGGTCTGGTTTTCGGCCTTGATCTCCACATGTTCTTTCGCTTCGAGCGCCTGATGCAGGCCTTCGTTGAAGCGCCGCCCGGGAAGCACACGCCCAGTGTGCTCGTCCACGATCAGCACCTCGCCGCCGTCCACAATGTAATCCTTGTCGCGGGTGAATAGCTCTTTGGCTTTGATGGCGTTGTTGATGTAGCCAATGAGTGGGGTGTTCACGGATTCGTAGAGGTTGTCGATGCCGAGCAAATCCTCGATTTTGTCGATGCCTGGCTCGAGGATGCCCACGGTGCGCTTCTTTTCATCCACTTCATAATCCACGGTGGCGTTCATGCGGGTGACGGCGTCGGCGAAGAGGGTGTACCACTTGTTTGCGTCGCCTTCGGCCGGGCCGGAGATGATGAGCGGGGTGCGGGCTTCGTCGATGAGGATGGAGTCCACTTCGTCCACGATGGCGAAGAAATGCTCGCGCTGCACGAGCTGGTTGGTTTCGCGGGCCATATTGTCGCGCAGATAGTCGAAGCCGAATTCGTTGTTGGTGCCGTAGGTGATGTCGGCGGCGTATTCTTTGCGGCGCTGCTCGGGGGTGAGGGTGGTGACGATGCAGCCGGTGGTCATGCCGAGGAAGCGGTACACGCGGCCCATGAGTTCGCTTTGATATGAGGCGAGGTAGTCGTTCACCGTCACCACATGCACGCCTTTGCCGGGGATTGCGTTGAGGTAGGCGGCGAGGGTGGCCACGAGGGTTTTGCCTTCGCCGGTCTTCATTTCAGCGATATTGCCGAGGTGCAGGGCGGCGCCGCCCATGATTTGCACGTCGAAGTGCCGCTGCCCGAGGGTGCGCTTGGCTGCTTCGCGCACTGCGGCAAAGGCTTCAGGGAGGAGATCGTCGAGATTTTCGCCTTCGCGGTAGCGGCGGCGAAATTCGGCTGTGAGTTCGCGCAGCTCGGCGTCGCTCAGCTCTTGCATCGAAGGCTCTAGGGCGTTCACTTGCTCGGTGATGCGTTGCAGCTTTTTGAGGGTTTTGCCTTCGCCGGCCCGCAATATTTTGTCGAGGATCTTCACCACTGGTTCTCCTACGTCGCTGTGGAATATATAGCTCCCTCTAGTGTAGCTGCTGTGTCGGGTTGGCACTATTTTGGCGCGACTTCGGTGACGACGGTGGATGGGGCAGGTGGGCCGAGTGGGCACCTGCACTCGGTCCACCTGCCCACTTCGGGCATGCGCTCCGGGGCCGTATCCGCTCAGGCTATTTCTAGGGCCGTCACGTGCCAGCGTTTGTGCAGCACTTCGAGGCGTAGCGCCACGGCCCGGAGCCGTTCGCCGTCATGCACAATTACGGAGGCTTCGGCCACACGCTGGCGCGGATAGGTGCAGCGGATTCGGCGCACGCTAGCGGGCAGTCGCTTTGCGCCGTATCCGGTTTCGCCAGCCATGAGTGCCACTCGCCGAGTGAAGGCTTTAAAGAGTGCGGGTGTGAACCAGCTTTGTAATTGCCCTATGGGCCGCACGCCGTGCAGAGTTTCTATGGCGTGGCGGGTGAGGGCGGAGGCAAAGAGCTCGGCGCTGGGAAAGTCGGGTGGAAGTGGGGTGTCGAGTGTGGTGCCAGCGTCAGCGATTGGGGCGCTGGGTATTGCGCGAAGGCGCTGTTCGCTGCCGCGAAAAATAAGCGTGGGGAGTAGCTTATTTTGTGTTGATGAAGCACTGTGTGGCGGAGCGCTGAGCGGCGCTTTAGCAGGGGCCGGCAGTGTGGCTGGTGCAGGAGTGATGAGTGAGGTGGCTGGGAGCGTGAGTGGTGCCATAGCGATCCCTTCTCTTGGTGCATCGTCTTTGATGCTGGGGAATTATAGGCCTAATATGCACACTTTTTGTTTGTGCGTGCAGGCTGATGTCTGCACTGTATTTGCACTGTTAAATATGTGCGCAGGGCTGATATCTGCATTTAGTCTGATTGTGCTGATGCCAATATTCCACAACGTTAACCATGCATTTGTGGCTGCTGCTGAAAGCCCTGCTTGTTTGAGGAGAATTTGATGCTGGTAATTTCTGTGTTGAATAAAACCTGCACTGATGTGATTTATTTTTCTGATCTAGTGATCTATTCGGACGGCTTCGGTTTCGAAATCGCTGGCGTCCTATTCTGCTTGTCTATTGAATCGTGCATTGTTGAAATCGTGCATGCCTTAAAATATGGGCATGCGAATATATGTGCCGATTACGCCCATTGATTTGCGGGCGGATGAGATTTCGCCGCGGCGCGTGCATGGCGTGACGCCAGCAGAGCAGCTTGAGTTTCTGGGCGAGGATTTGGAATCGTTGGAGTTGGTGGCCACGCTTTATGCTGCCGATGATTCGATGGAGCTGATCGCTCAGGCGCGCGAGACTGGAAGTAATTGCGCGCTGCGCCGGCTGGTGGCTGTGGGGATGGCTCCCAGAGAGTGGATTGCTCCGGCGGATGCGAGTGCTTCCGAGGAGTTGCCGGTGACGGCGCTCGCGCTGAGCCACGCGCTGCCGTGGGCGAAGATCGAATCGATTCACGTGGACGAGCCAGGCCAGGAGCAGCTTCTTGAGCGGGCTATTGCTGGCGATGAAGCGGCATTTGAAGCGGCTGGTGATATTGACCTGCTCTGGTATGACGTCACTGAGCGTGCTGAGCTAGCACAAGAGCTAGGTGAGTAGCGAGAGCGCCCTCGCCTAGGGTGTGTTTCGCAGGGCGCCGCGTGGCATCCGGCCGGCTAGCACCGTCACACTCTCGGTATGCGGTGATGCCGAGTTTCTTATGCGGTGACGGCGAGGCTGGAGCTGCCGTCGGGGAGCTGGCGGGTGCTGATTCGGTTTGGCGCCATTTGTTTTAGGTATTCCACGTGCGAGACGATGCCCACTACGCGCCCGCCGACGCTAAGGGAGGTGAGGGTGCGCATCACGGCTTCGCGCACATCATCTGATAGGGTGCCGAAGCCTTCATCGATGATGAGCGTATCGATGCGCACGCCGCCTTGTTCTTCTTGCACTACTTCGGCGAGGCCGAGGGCGAGCGCGAGCGAGGTGTAGAAGGTTTCGCCGCCGGATAGGGAGCTGGTTTCGCGGATTTCGTCGCCGCGCGCCGAGCCGTCGCGGTCAATTATTCGCAAATCTAGGCCAGCTTTGCGGTTGCCGCTCGCTTCGTCCACTCGTTTTAACTCATAGCGGCCGCTGGAGATGCGGGCGAGATGCTCGTTGGCGCGCTCCACTACGATTTCGAATCGTTTGAGCAGCACCCAAATATTAAGTGGGATCCCGCTGAGCGAGGAGTTTCCGGCGGCCGCGAGATTGGCGAGGCGAGATATTGGCCCTGCTTCGAGCGCGGCTTTATGCCAGGCCTTGCTAGCAGCAACAACTGGATCGAGCAGCCGCTTAGCATCGCTGGCTCCGCGCGCGGCGAGCGTGGCGGCTTCTGCTGCCGCTTCATACTCGGCTTTGGCTTGCTTTGCCGCTGCTTGCAGAGCCTCAATATCAGCGGTCTCGGCGCCTGTGAGCCGTGCGATCTCGGGGCGGGCGAGCCCAGCGGTGACGGCGGCGAGCGCCTTGGCATGATCTGAGACTTCGGCGTTTGCTGCTTTCAGCGCTGCGGCGCTCAAAGCTGCTGCACGCGCTTGCTCAGGCGATTCAAAAGGTGATTCAGCTATGGCGGCGTGTAGCTGCGCGAGAGCTAGTGCTGCATCATCGAGCGTGCTCTGCGCCTCGCGCAGTTGCTGGAGTATGAAGTGCATGTGATCGCGCTGTGCTACAAGCGCGGCGTGCTTTGCGGCCACGCTCTCGTATGTGCCGCGGCTGCTCGCCAGCTCAAGGAGCTGCTGCTTGATGGTGGCCTCAGCCTCGCCAAGTGCAGCAGTTTCAGCAGCGAGCTGCTCTTTGAGAGCGCTCACGGCTTCGCTCGCCGTAACGCGCTGAGCCGCGAGGGCCGCCACCTGTTCTTCAAGCTCGGCTTGCTTTGCGGCAGCTTGTTTGGCGGCAGCGATTTCTGCCTGCACGGCCTGGGCGCGCGCTTCGATGTGCTCAGAATCTTCATCGCCGATGCGTGCTTCGAGTTCGCTGAGGGCTGCGGCGGCAGCGGCGATCTTTTCCTCGATGCCGTGCATGGCATTACGGGCTGCTTCGAGTGCAAGCTGGGCGGCATCAACTTCATCTTTCGAGGTGTGGCTCTCAGTGGGCTGGGCGGGCGCGGGATGTTCGAGCGAACCGCACACTGGGCATGGGGTGGCTGGTTCGAGCCGCCCCGCCAAATGTGCGGCTGCCGAAGCCACCCACTGCTCGGTGCGCGTATCGAACACTGCTTTCGCTTGGGCGTGTACTGCCAGTGCTTGATCGAGCTCGCCGCGCAGGCAAGCTAGTTCATTGCTCATGGTTTGATGTTTGAGCGCCGCAGCGTGGAGCTGCTCAATCTGGGCAAGATCAGCCACCAGCTTTTCTTCTTTAGTGGCAAGCATCTGGGCTGCTTTAAGCGCTGCCTCCGCGCCGGCAATATCTTCGGGAAGCTTAGCGAGCGCCTGCTCTTCATGCTCTAGCTTCGCACCCAGCTCCGCGATGCTGGATCGGCGCTGCTCTGCCTGCTTTTGGCGCTCTACCAGCTGATTTTCCGCCGCGAGCATTGCCTCAATCGCCCCGATTTCTTTGGTGACGTGGCCCGCCTCGGCTTCTGCGGCTCCGATTGCAGCGGTAAGCTCAGGCGCGCTGAGCTGCGCTTCGGCCACGCTCCAAGCTGGATCTATGGCGTTCAGCTCTTCGAACTGGGCGGCCACATTGCGAAGCTGCGCGCCCTTCGCATTCTTTGTGGGCGTATCTGCTTCGCTTGCACCCGCGTGGCTCGCATATGCCTCATTTTCAGCGGTTTGGGCAATGGCTGCTCCAGCCTGTGCAGCTCGCTGCATCGCCGTCACCACGCTTTCGATGCGTGCCAGCGGCACGGCGGCTTGCTGATGAGCGGAGATTTTTTCTTGGAGCTGAGCTATGTGTGGCGCTTGTGCCTCAAGATCTGCGCGCTCCGCTAATAGCTGCTCTAGCTGTGCCAATGCTTTGGTGATCTCAATCCCAGCAGTGAGTGCGGTCTCGGCGTTCTTCATCTTTTCTTCGGCCACTTCGCGCTCTCGGCCAGCAGTTTTAGCGCGTTTGGCCGCCGCGGTGCATTCTTCGCGTAGTGAGCTGAGCAAGGCTGCATCTACCTCGGCCGAGCTGGGCATTTCGCTGGCAAGGTCAGCCGCGCGCAGAGTTTCGATATGCTCGCACGCCTCGGAGCTGATTGCGCTATTTCCTAGCCATGCTGCTAGAGCTGCTGAATAGTGTGCGAAGGCCGCCTCAATCGCTGCGCTTGATTCGGCAGCGCGATCACGAAGCACCTGCGCAAACTCCCTGAAATTCGCGGTGCGGAAAATCTTTTCCAGCAAGCTGGCTCGATCTTTCGATCCTAACCTCAAGAAATCGGCAAACTGCCCCTGCGGTAGCACCACCGTTTGCACAAACTGCTGTTTGCTCATGCCCACAATCTCGGTGAGCATTTCGCTGGTTTCGCGTGCTTGCGTGGCGATCGGCTCTCCCGCATCCCAATCTCCGGCATCAATCGCAGCCTCCGAAAGCCGCCACAGTGTGGCACTTGCCGCCACGTGCGTGACGCCGTCACCGCGCTTTTTCGCGCGATCATAGGCTGGGGTGCGCCGCACGCGATACGTGCCAGAGCTCACCGAAAAGACGGCATCCACCCAGGATTCGCTAGTGAGCTCGGCGTGCGAGGAGCGCATGCGCTTATCGGTGCTATCTTTGCCCGCCACGCCGCCGTAGAGGGCGAATACGATTGCGTCGATAATGGTGCTTTTCCCGCTGCCCGTGGGGCCTTCAATAAGGAAGACGCCAGGGGCCGTGAGCGCATCAAAATCGATAGCGTGCCGCCCAGCAAATGGGCCAATTCCGCTAAATTCGAGGCGGCGAATCAGCATGCGCACTTCCTTTCTATGAGATAAAACTATATTTTTGTGACGCTTATTGGGGCGATCCAGGATCGCCTCAATAGATTTTTCGAGAGGGTGGCGTGGCTCTCACCACGCCACCGCTCTATCACCTTTCAGTGACGAGAGCTCGCCATCGCGCTTCTAACCTTTCGAGCTCCGCAGCAAACACTGCTTGCTCTTCGGGTATTGCGTATTTAGCTAAAATACGCAATACTTGAAGCGAGATAGTGAGCCGATCGATCACGGTGTGTGGCATGATCAATCCTCCTTTCTCTCGTGGTGTCCCCCGCCGGCTGCGGGGGACTTCTTTTTCGCTCCACACCGAGCGCCCGCCTTTACGGGAAGCTATGCCGAGCCTGGCGATGCCGAGAGCGCATTGCCCAGAGTCTCAATCTAGCTAGCTTGTGTCTGCAGCGTTTGCCGCATGCTCCTCCCATAGTGCTGCCAGCACCTCCGCCTCTTCGCTGCTGAGCTCTCGCCCGCCGCTCGCCGCGAAAAACTCGCGCAGCATTGCGAGCGGATCTGATCGCTGCAGCGCCACGGCTTCAGCTCGTGCCTGTACCTGCGGGTGATCATGCTCAATGAGCAGCGCATTCGGAAAATGCTCGCGGATTCGGGCGGCCAAATCGGCAGGCCGATCTCGATCAGTGACGATGGCGCGCACGAAATCTTCAGCAGCGGCTGCGTGGGCGCCACTGGTGAGCTCAGCGAGCGTGCCGTGGATGGTGCTGAGCTTGCGATACACCGGAGCGGCGATAAGCTCAATGCTTGGAGCGCGGCTAGAGCTTTCAGATTCAGGTGAAAAATCGAGCAGCGCCGCTGATTTCTTGTGCTTTTCTTCCGAAAACGAGAAGGCCACCGGCGAGCCAGAGTAGCGCATAATAGGCCCGTCAGCATCAGTTTCGGCGGCCTTTGGGCCGTGCCTGTCCACCCGCTGCGGCCCATGCAAATGCCCGAGCGCCACGTAATCCACTAGCTGCTCGCCGCCGTCACCGCGCAGGTCGAAGATACTAGCTGGCACGCTGTCCACACCGCCCACGTGAATATCGAGCTCCGAATCACTGGGCTCGCCGCCCACCACAAACTCGTGCGCCATGATGATGCAAGGCGCGGGCTCGCCGTCAGCTCTAAGCCGCTCGCTGCGATGCGCAATAATATCGGCTCGCACTAGCTCCAACGCAGCGCCAACCACGGCTTCATGTGAGCGAGTCAAAAGCGCGGGCGGGGCTTCGCTAGCTTTGCTGGCATTGCGAGATTCGTCGCCTTCGCCAGTAGTATCCCCTTCTCCGCCCGCTGGCGGCTCCGGAGCCTGCGGAATCGCGGGAGCCAGCTTGCGCCGCTCCACATCAGGATCGAGATAAGGCAGCGCATACACCACAGCGCCCAGCTCGCCACTCGCATCAGGCAGCAGCACCGGCTTGCCGCAATCGCGCGAATCGGTGCGAATCGCCAGCTCCGGGCGCATCAGGGCGCTGCCAAAGCCGAGGCGCTTGGCTGAATCGTGATTACCCGCCGTCACCACCACATGCGCCAGCTCTGCCAGCTGCGCCAACGTGCGCGAGAGCAGATCCACCATCGCCACCGGGGGCACGCCGCGATCATACACGTCGCCCGAAATAAGCACGGCATCCACCTTGCGCTCGCGCACTGTGCGCACCACAAACTCCGCCCACTGTTCGAACGCAGGCGTGAGATCAGCGCCGCGCAGCGTGCGGCCCAAATGCCAATCGGAGGTGTGCAGAATTTTCATGCTTCAAGCATAGAGGGCGCCTTCGCCAAATTTTTTGAAAAGTGAACACTGGGGTCGAGTACGGGTGTCCAAAGTAAGTGAACACAGGGGTCGAGTACGGGTGTCCACTCTTCGGTTAGCTCGCTGTGTTCGCTTCGAACGCTTCGTCACGCACCGAATCGAGCACCTCGCGCGCCGCCGCGTGCAGCAGTCCATTGCTCGCCAAAGCGTTGCCGCCCCAAGGGCCGGCCTCGCCGTCAAGCGAAGTGAACATTCCGCCCGCCTCCTGCACAATCGGCACCAGCGCAGCCATATCATATAGCTCCAGCTCCGGCTCCGCCGCCAAATCCACTGCCCCCTCGGCCACCAGCATGTAGCTCCAAAAATCTCCATACGCGCGGGTGCGCCAGCAGCTTTGCGCGAGGCGCATAAAAGCGCGCAGCTGCCCGCGTTCCTGCCAGCCCCCAAAACTCGAATATGAGAAGGAAGCATCGCTTAAGCGACCCACCCGCGAAACCCGAATCTGCTTTGCGCTGCCCCAGCTCTTGCCCGTAAAAGCGCCCATGCCTTGCACCGCCCACCAGCGCCGCTTGAGCGCCGGCGCGCTCACCATGCCCAGCACGATCTCGCCGTCTTCTTCGAGCCCCACGAGCGTGGCCCACACCGGCACGCCGCGCAGAAAATTCTTGGTGCCGTCGATTGGGTCGATGATCCAGCGGCGCCCGGAATAGCCACTACTCGATCCTTGCTCCTCGCCGTACACGGCGTCACGCGCCCGAAATTGCCCGAGCATTTGGCGAATCAGCTGCTCAGCGCCTTTGTCGGCATCGGTGACGGGAGTCATGTCGGCCTTGGTGGCCACCACCAGATCGTCGGAGTGGAAGCGCTTGAGGGTGAATTCGTCTACTTGATCTAGGATTCCGCTGAGCACGTGCAGATCGTCTGAGAGGCGTTGTTTTGCGTCCATAAGGCCATGGTAGCCGCTGGATTGCGGGCGATCGGGGAAGCGGGCGATTGCGGCGACGCGGGGAGGGGGAGTGA
>R15__coassemble_722_pt1 | contig 22244 bp, 7 predicted proteins | sample R15__metabat2_low_PE_004 | metagenome-assembled genome bin R15 | reverse complement strand
TCGACGAAATTGTGCGCAAAATTCCGTAGGGATTTTGCGAGCACAATGAGGAAAAAGATAGCCTGAGAGCTTGCTCTCACGAGCAAAAATCGACGAAATTGTGCGCAAAATTCCGTAGGGATTTTGCGAGCACAATGAGGAAAATGGCCTCGAGATCAAGCTCTCGAGGCCATTTTTCGATTAAACGGGCGGGCGTAGCGCCTGGAAATATCTCTTTCCACTCTTAAATTCACAGCTAATTGCCCTGTAAAATGCCCAATTTTTTGGCAATATCGAAGTATGAATGAAGAGCAGCAAACCCCAGCCGCTGAAATTAATCAAAGCGCCGAGCAAACACCGGCTCAGCACAGCACGGCAAGCGAATTCGAGACACACTCCACCCCCGTCACCCCAAACGAGTTCGTGACGGCTGGCCAAGAGTTAGCCCAGCCGATGGCTCTCACTGAAGACGGCGAGGCGGAAGTGATCGGCAGCGCCTCAGCGATCGACCGTATCGGCATGGATCCTGCGCAAGACAAAGAAGCCAAGGCCGCTCGGGCCGCGCTACGCAGCCAAAATATTGGCCTCGAAGAGCGCCACAAAGGCGATGCCGCTAGCGGAAAAGGCGAAGAGATGGCCGCTTTCGATGCTCAAAATCTGCGGGTGCGCCTAGGCTCGCCAGTGCTCCCAGAGGCGCTCTCTAAAATGACCGCCGAAATCGCCAAACGCGCTAAGCAGCAAAAGCTCGCACCGGAGGAGATTGCGCTGCCAGAAGGCCGCTTTGCTGATCGTGAACTCACTTGGCTCGCCTTCAATGAGCGTGTGCTTGAGCAAGCCGAAGATCCGGATCTAGCGATCCTTGAGCGTGCTTGGTTTCTGGCTATTTTCGCCTCCAACCTCGACGAGTTCTATATGGTGCGCGTGGCGGGCCTGAAGCGCCGTATCGCAGCCGGGATCGCCGTCACAGGCGCCTCTGGCCTCAGCTCGCATCAGTTGCTTGATGGAATCAATCTGCGTGCCCACGAGCTTATGGAACGCCAGGCGCGAGTATTTCGTGACGACGTGCAGGTGAAGCTCGCTGAGGAAGGTATCCATATTCGCCACTGGGCAGACCTTGGCGAATATGAGCGTGAGCGGCTGCGGAAATTCTATCGCAAACAAATCTTCCCGGTGCTTACCCCGCTCGCAGTGGATCCAGCGCACCCCTTCCCCTATATTTCGGGGCTCTCGCTGAATCTGGCGGTGATTGTGCGTAATCCCGCCACCGGCAAGGAGCTTTTCGCGCGCGTGAAGGTGCCGGCGCTGCTGCCGCGTTTCATTGCCGTGGACGCTGAGGGCCGCCCGTATCGCCCCGAAGATGTGCCTTCCGATTCGATGGGCCGCACCCAATATATTCCGCTTGAAGAAGTGATCGGCGCTCACCTTGACACGCTCTTCCCAGGAATGGAAGTGGTGGATTATTCCACCTTCCGCGTCACCCGCAATGAAGATCTCGAAGTGGAAGAAGATGACGCTGAGAATCTGCTTAAGGCGATGGAGAAAGAGCTGCTTAAGCGCCGGTTTGGGCCAGTGGTGCGGCTCGAAGTGGCTGAGGATATTAGCGAGCATGTGCTGCGGATGTTGCAGCGCGAGCTGCGGGTGCGCGCGGAGGATGTGTTCCGCTTGCCGCAGCCGCTCGATCTCACTGGCCTGAATGTGATCCACGATCTGGATCGGCCCAATTTGAAGTACAAGAATTTTGTGCCGGTGACGCCGGCTGGTTTCGCCGAGGTGGAGAGTTCGCGAGCTGCAGATGTGTTTGAGGCGATTCGCCGGCAAGATATTTTGGTGCAGCACCCATACGATTCTTTTGCTACTAGTGTGCAGGCTTTTATTGCGCAGGCGGCTGCGGATCCGAAAGTGCTGGCGATTAAGCAGACGCTTTATCGCACCAGTGGCGATTCGCCGATTGTGGATGCGCTGATTAAGGCTGCCGATGCGGGCAAGCAGGTGCTTGCGGTGGTGGAAATTAAGGCGCGCTTCGATGAGCAAGCCAATATTGAGTGGGCGCGGAAGCTGGAGCAATCAGGTGTGCACGTGGTGTATGGCATTGTGGGGTTGAAGACGCACTGCAAGCTGTGCTTGGTGGTGCGCCAAGAAGATGATGGCTTGCGCCGCTACTGCCACGTGGGCACCGGCAACTACAACCCCAAGACTGCTCGCGGCTATGAAGATTTGGGTATTTTCACTTGCGAGCGGGATGTGGGCCAGGATCTCACGCGCCTGTTCAATCAGCTTTCGGGCTATGCCCCGAAGGCGAAGTTCCATCGCCTGCTGGTGGCGCCGCTCGGGATTCGCCGTGGGCTAGTGGAATCGATTGAGCGTGAGATAGCTAATAAGCGCGCTGGCAAGGATGCTTGGATTAAGCTTAAGTGCAATTCGGTGGTGGATGAGCGCACAATTGACGCCCTCTATCGAGCCTCGCAGGCAGGGGTGCCGGTGGAGCTGCAAGTGCGTGGTATTTGCGCGCTGCGCGCGGGGATTCCGGGGCTTTCTGAGAATATTAAGGTGCGTTCGATTCTGGGGCGCTTCTTGGAGCATTCGCGGATCTATGCTTTCTGTAATGACGGCGATCCACGGGTTTATATTGGTTCAGCTGATTTGATGCACCGCAATTTGGATCGCCGTATCGAGGCACTGATTTCGATCACGGATTCGGCGATGAAGCAGCATTTGATTGATATGGTGACGGTGGCTTGTGCGGATACCACAGCTAGTTGGCATCTTGATGTTGACGGCTGGCATCACGTGGCACATGGCCTGAAGGGTGAGAAGCTGATGCACATCCAGGATGTGCTGATGGCCAAGGCTCGCTCGCGGGTGGCTGCGCGGCACTAACGAGTGGACATGGGGGTCGAGTACGCCTGTTCATTTTGCGCGCAAAACGAACAGGCGTACTCGACCCCCATGTCCACTAGCATGTCCACTAGAACACGAGCACAAGGCGGAAGCCCCTATGCTCACTTTTGCTACATCAGGAAAAGTTTCAGCACGCTATAGAAAATCATTGCCATCACCCCAGCAGCAGGGAGGGTGAGAAACCACGCCGTCACGATATTCCCGGCCACACCCCACTTCACGGCGCTGCGGCGCCGGGTAGCGCCCACGCCCATCACTCCGGCGGTGATCACGTGTGTGGTGGAAACTGGAGCGTGCCACAGGAAGGCGGTGGTGTAAAGCACTGAGGCTCCCACCATTTCCGAAACAAAACCGCGCGAAGGATCCACTTCGGTGATGTTTTGGCCAAGGGTTTTCATAATGCGCTTGCCGCCAGTGAGGGTGCCGAGCGAGATAGCCAAAGCTGCCCCGAATTTCACCCACATAGGGATCCCGGTGCCGGTGTGATATCCGGCAGCCACCAAAGCTAGCACTACCACACCCATAGTCTTTTGAGCATCCTGTAAGCCATGCCCGAGAGCCACGGCTGCGCTGGAAAATATTTGCAGCCGGCGGAAACGGCTCATAGTGGCTTTATATTGGGCGTGTTCAAGTGCTTTTAATACTAACTTCATCACTCCGTAAGCAATCAGGAAGCCAATCACTGGCGAAAGGAACATTGGAATGATCACTTTCTCCCCAATCACCAGCCAATGCACTGTGGTGCCAGCCACCAGCCCAGCTCCAGTAAGGGCACCAATCAGGGCGTGCGATGAAGATGATGGCAGGCCAAACCACCAAGTGATAATGTTCCAGCCGATCGCGCCCAGCAAGCCGCCTAGCACCACCACTAGACCGCCATTATCTTGTGGCGGCGAAATAATGCCTGATCCGATAGTTTCCGCCACGCCCGTGCCGAGCATGGCGCCAACGAAGTTCATTACCGCAGCCATTACGAGCGCTTGGCCAGGCTTGAGTGCTCGCGTAGCCACACAAGTGGCGATAGCATTAGCGGCATCATGGAAGCCGTTAGTGAAATCAAAAATGAAGGCGATCACTACCACTAGCGTCACCAGCAGCAGCGTGAAAGTAATCGTCACCGCCGTCACCCCTCTTTAATGGCGATTGTTTCCACCACGTTGGCGAGATTTTCGAAGCGGTCAATTGCCGCCTCGAAGCAATCCACCACAAACTTCATTTTAAGCACCTGCATTGGATCCGCATTGGAATCGTGGAAGATATCCGAAATGAGCGAGCGATAGATGGTGTCGCCATGATTTTCGAGCTGATTGAGCTCCACCCAGAAAGTGCGGGTTTTATCAGTGATTTTATCGAGGTGCTTCATGGCGGCTTCGGTGGCCAGGGCGCATTCACTGATTATTTCCACTTGCTTGAGGGCTTTCTCGGGGAGAGTTTCCACCCCGTAGAGCACCATATTGTCGCCAGCTTCATCCATCATGTCTACGCAGTCGTCGATGATGGAGGTGAGTTCGAAGAGATCTTCCCGATCATAGGGCAGCACGAAGCTGGAATTGATTTTCTTCACCGCTGCATGGGTGGCTTCGTCGGCTTCGTGTTCAATGGAATGGAGCTTCATATTGAGCGCTTCGCGCTTTTCTGGCTTGGCGTTCACGAGCTTGCTCAAAGCCTCGGAGGCTCGGACGAGATGGCTTGCTTGCTCGGCGATAAGATCGATCACCGATTGCCCGTGGAGTTTGTGTTTCTTTGCCACGTGATCCCCTTTTTATGCGTGATGCTTGGGATGCCGCGCTGATTGCGAGGCCATTGCTATCTTACGAAATAAGGCCTGGGACTTTACAAATTTTTTGCAACTAAAAATGAATCGTGGGGAGTAAATAAGAGGAGCTTGTGGGTAAGATTCTTACACTCATCCCCATTTCCACTCTAGAGCTTGTTAGCGCCGGCGGCGCAGCAAGATAGCAATGAGCGCTGTGGCAGCAGCAATCGCCACGATAAGGGAGATGACGGCGGTGTTGGGCACAGCGGCGAGAGCACTGAGCAGGCGAGATTCGAGGTTTGCTTGCTCGCCAGCTGAGAGCATACCGCCGAGCGAACTGCCGCCAGTGGCGATCAGCCACGCGCCGAGCGTGATCAGCACTATTCCAGAAATGAGTGAGCCAAGCGTGGTCTCGCGGCCTAGTATTTGGATTGTGCGCGGCTTCAGCCGCCGCTGAATCCCGGTGCTCTTCCACAGAGCTGCTAGTGCAATCACTGGAATTGCCATCCCGAGCGCATACCACGCCATCGTCACGCTGCCGAGCAGTGGCGAACCAGAAGTGGCCGCCACTAGCAGCACGGCCCCCAATATCGGGCCAGTGCAGCCGGCGCCAGCTAAGCCATAGCCCACCCCGAGTAAGAGCATCGCGAGCCACGAGGTGCGATCAGCGCCTGGCCTTGAGCTCCCTTGAAGTTTATTTTTCGCGCGGGCCAGCGCTCCCGCGCCCGGCAGTGGCACCGCAAATATTTGCAGCAGGCCCAGCACTATCACGAGCGCCCCAGCGCCCACCGTAAAGTCGTAGCGATGCGCCGTCACGAGCGCACTCACTGATCCCACTGCTGCCCCGAGCGGCACTAGCGCCAGCATCACCCCAGCAAAAAACACAGCTGTGCGGCTAAAAAGCGCACCGCGCGAAGCAAAGGCATAAGCGAAAAATGCGGGAAGCAAAAGTGCACCGCACGGCGAAAGGATAGTGACGAGGCCGCCCACGAGCGCCCCAGCGAAATTCACTCCCACGAGCGGGCTGCTCCGCTAAAACTTGCCGGCGGCCACATCTGCCGCTGCTAGCTCAATAGTGGCTTTGAAAGCATCAATTTGATCATTGCCGCCAATGATGCGGTTATTGATCACGAAAGCGGGCGTGCCGCTGATCCCCATTTGGCTAGCCAGCACATTATTGGTTTGCACGCTCTGCGTCGCCCCCTGCGAAGCCATATCTTCCTCAAACTTCTTCAGATCGGCCACTCCCACTTGCTGCGCCAGTTCAGCCACATTTTCTTGCGTCCACTGCGCATGCTCGGTGAGCGATTTTTCCATAGCGGCATGGTAAAACTCCCAGAATTTCTCTTGCTGGCCTGCAGCCCAAGCGCCAAGCGCAGCTAGCCCCGAGCCGTATTGTTGATCAAAAATCACGAAATCTCGATACTCGATTCGCAGCACCCCAGCATCCACATATTCCTGCAGTGCCGGTAAGTTACTGGCGGTGAATGCAGCGCACATTGGGCACGAAAAATCGGCAAACTCGATCATCACCACCGGCGCATCCACAGCCCCCGTGGCTTGCGGATCAGCAGGATCGCGCTTAGGTAAGGTGCGCAAAAATTCGATTTGCTCTGGCTCTTGCAAAGCGGGAGCTGCGAGTGCGGGATCAGTAGTGGTGGTGACGGTGGAGGTGGCAGCATTGGGAGCAGCGGCTTGAGGGGTTTTGTTTGCGGTGATGGTGCGTGAGATGAGCACACTGGCGATAGCTACCGCAATCACGATGATTGCCACCAGCAGGATCACGAGGGCGTTTGAATTCTTTCGCTGCTGCTCCACTTAGGGCCTCCGAATCTTTCTGGGCGAAAACTATTCTTATGCTAGCGCATTGGGGCGATGCGCGAAGATTGAGGGTGGAGTATTGAAATAACTTCATTTACGTATATTGGCAAATACTGTAAGTTTCTGAGCGCATTTGAAATTCTGCCTTTTCAAGCTGAAGTTACGCTAGCTTATGGCAAGATTCGCGCCAGCCTTGATGGTAAAGCCAAGCCAATCGGCGGCAATGATCTTATGATTGCCGCCACCGCCCTCGCCCAAGGAGCCACCGGCGCCACCCACAATCTTAAAGAATTCTTTCGCGTGCCTGGGCTCGTTCTAGCCGATTGGGCGCAGTGACGGCGGGGGCGGGATTGCTTGGCAGGCGCTCCCGCCCAGCGCACGCAACTAATTTAGTATCCCGCCCGCTTCTTGGAGAGCTGCTCCTGCTCGCGGAACTGATTGAAGCGCGGCAAGAACTTCGCCCAATCAATAGCGTGCGCATCAATCTCGGGGCCATCGATGCAGGCATGCTTGCGCACCAGCTTGCCATCTTCCAGCACCGGCACCATGCAGGCGCCGCACATGCCGGTGGCGTCCACCATGATCGAGTTCAGCGAAGCCACAGTGGGCACGCCATACTTCTCGGTGAGCTGCGAGACGGCGCGCATCATCATCGGCGGGCCAATCGTGGTCACTTCCACGATCTTGCGCCCATCCGCGCGGCCATTTTCGAGCATGTCTTCCAAAGGCGTAGTCACGAAGCCCTTGATGCCAAACGAACCGTCATCCGAGGTAAGCACCACATCCAGCAGATCGCCAAACTCTGCCTTGAGCGCATCCACCCGCTCGCTCTCATCTCCAATCCAGAACTGCAGATCCTTGCTGCGGAAGCCGCTAATCAAAGTCACGTGATTGCCAAGCTTCAGGTGCTCGCGCGCAATCGGATACACAGGCGGCAAGCCCACGCCGCCAGCGGTGAACACCACAGTCTCCTTGGCCGCATCGAATATCTCCAGCTTGGAAGCCATGCCGAGCGGCCCGGCCACGCCCACGAAAGAATCGCCCACCTCCATCTCATTGATCTTGTGCGAGCTGGTGCCCATCGCCTGGGTGACCAGCGTGATCGTGCCTGCTTCGCGATCAAAATCAGCGATAGTGAGTGGAATCAGCTCGCCTTTCTCCCAAGCCAGCACCCGCACAAACTGCCCAGCCTGCGCGCTCTTGGCCACCATCGGCGCATACACGTCCATTTCGGTGATGGTGGGGGTGAGGAACCGCTTGTGCATGATCTGGAACGGCGCGCCCGCATCGAGCGTGTAGCGCCGGGCTCGTGCCACCCGATCGCGCACCTCAGCAGCAGGCAACTTATCCGCATCGAGCTCCATTTGGTGAGCCGCCGCTTGGCCATCGCCGGCAGCTTTAATCGCGGTAGACCCGCCGCGCGAAGCGTCGCCGCCAGAATAGATGCCTTCCAAGTTGGTGGCCTGTGACGGCAGCTCCGCTGCTGCTTCAGCTCCAGCCGCGCCTTCGCCGTCACCAGCACTGGCCGCCTCTTGCCCCACCTTGATCGTACCCCACTTTTGCACCGCCAAATCGGGCTGCGAATCGCGGATAATCGGGTTGGAGCTATTGCCCAGCGCCATAATCACCAAATCGGCATCCATATAGATTTGCTCGCCGGTGCGCACTGGGCGGCGCCGGCCTGAATCATCTGGCTCGCCCAGCTCCATCACGTCTACCTTCGCACCGATCACGTGGCTATTGTCGTTACCCACAAACTCGGCCGGGGAGCGCAGCTCCGCCACTATAATGCCCTCTTCGAGCGCGTGGTGCAGCTCCTCCACGCGCGAAGGCATCTCGGCCTGGGTGCGCCGATACACGATCTTCACATTGCCGCCTAGGCGCTTGGCCGTGCGAGCCGCGTCCATAGCGGTGTTGCCGCCGCCAATTATAAGCACTTCTTTATCGCGCACTGCGGGCAGTGGGGTCTCGTAGTCGCTTAGATTGCCGTGCATCAGGTTTACGCGGGTGAGGAACTCGTTGGCGCTCATCACGCCATTGAGATGCTCGCCCGGCACGTTCATGAAGCGCGGCAAGCCAGCGCCGGTGCCTACGAACACCCGCCAGAAACCGGCAGCCTTCAAATCATCAAGGGTGGCAGTCTTGCCCACCACGAAATTGGTGACGAATTTGCCGCCGAGCAGCTCGATCTTCTTTACTACGTCATCCACTAGCTCGTTGGGCAAGCGGAACTCGGGGATGCCGTATTTAAGTACGCCGCCAAGGGTGTGGAATGCTTCAAACACGGTGACAGGGAAGCCCTCGTTGGCGAGCAAGAAGGCGTTAATCAAGCCAGAGGGGCCCGATCCCACAATTGCGATCGGCGGCTTTTCGGCCATATCCCAAGGATTTGGGCGCCCAGCATAGCGAGCAAACATACCTTCCGGATCTGTGACCTTCTCGCGCTGGGGCAAGAACCATTCGAGCTGGCCAATTTCAATTGGGTGCGCTTTATGCACGCACACGCCTTGGCATTGCAGCTCTTGCGGGCACACGCGGCCGGTGACGTTGGGCAGCGGGTTGGATTCTTCCACTACGCGCAGCGCCTCCATGAATTTCCCTTCGGCGATGAGCGCCATCACCTCCGGGATATGGATCTGCACCGGGCAGCCGCCCTTTTTCTTGCCATTCAAAAATTCACCCAGCTCGCAAGGCCGATCCGCGCAATGCTTATCGCGCGATGCTTCGAGCCATACGAAAAGATCCACTTCCCGCTGGCTGTAGCCTTGGGTGAGGTAGCCAAGATATCCCTGCGTCACCAGCTCGAAATCATGCTTGCGAATCTCGGCCGGGCGCACGTAGGGCGGGATGCCGTTGCCAGCGGGCCAATTCTCGGAAAGGCCTTTAAACATCGGATATTCTGCGCTCATGTGGGCATCGAGAGCGCGAATGAAAACGCGCTTTTTCGGCAGCGGCAGATCCCACACAAAGCGCATCATCAGCCGCCCCACTTCATCTTCGCGCAGCAGCAGCTCCCAGATTTTGTGCACTAGCTCGCTGGAAAGCTCGCCGCCATCAAAGCCAGCGCGCAGCTGCGCCAAGCCTTCAGCCATGAAGAGCCCACGGAATTGCTCCGGGTTGGCATCGAGCCGGCGGCGCAGAATCTTGCGCTGCATATCGGTGATAGCTTCTTGCGGTTTCGCCGCCGCTGCGGCCATCACCGGGCTCATAGGATGATCTCCGCATCGCAGTTGGCGATCACGTGCGCGATCCGTGCGCGCATCTCATCGGTCAATTCTACGTTTTCCACTGAGCCCGGGATGATTCGTGCCACCGGAGTGGGCTTGCCATCGATTATCTCCGTGCTCGCCTCGAAGAATTCTGGAATCTCCTGATAGCAGGTCTTGCAATCAGTGCATTGCACGATGGTGGCCGGATCGTAGTGGAACGGAGCCCCGCCTGCTGCGCCGCCACCAGCTCCGGCTGCGTCGTCACCACCAGCGGCTCCAGCCGCGCCGCCACCAGCTCCGCCGCCAAAGCCGCCAAAACCAGGCAGTGGCGCTGAGCTAGAACCAGTGGCAGCCACCTCAGCCATAGCCTTCGCAATCTGATCAATAATCTCTTCTTGCTTGGCTTGCGCATCGGCCAGCTTGGAAGTGAGCTCCTTGCTGAGCTCGCCATTTTCTTTGCGCAGCTGCTCCAAATCTTGCCCAGCCAAATACTGCAAAAGCCGCCAGTATTCGCGGCACTGCATGGTGAGCTCCACCATCTGCGCCGAAATCTTCATCTTCGCCAGCTTGCCATCGGCGCCCGCCGCATAAATAAACGGCGTGGCCTCCAAGCGAGCTTCAGGCGCAAGATCAATAAACTCCGCCACCGGCGTGGGATTCGCAGCATCCTCAGGCAGTTTGCTGAAGTGCTTGCGGAAGCGCTGCTCGCCGAAAGCAAAATCAGCTGGGGTATAAGGCAGATCCATCAGCTGCGCCTTGCCCTCTTCATCGGTGTAGCTGAGCTTGTTCTTGCTCCAGGTCTGCTTCAAATCCGGGTTGCCGGCGATAATGAAGCGATCCGAAATGCCATCATGTTGCGGCTCATGCACAAAGAGCGGGCTGATGCGGCTCTTCACTGCTAGGCGCGAATGCTCGGCAGCTTCGTCGTCACCCACGCCATGCTCTGGCTGGCAGGTGGTATAGACGTCGATCACAGCCGGGTAATCGGTCTGCTTCAGCGCTGCGCTCACGTTCTTTAAGAAGTGCGCCTGATAGCTGGTGGCTGTGGCCACCACTAGCACGTTCGGGTGCATTGCTGCCAGCAAGCCTAGCTCCTTGCGCTGCTCGCTCTTGCCGGGATGGAACTTGCCGAAGCGGGAAAGATCCGAATCCTGGCCTTCAAGCGAGGCAGTGGAGGTCTGGCCGCCAGTGTTGGAGTACGCGCCCGTATTCAGCACTAGCGCCTTAATTGGCGTGCCCGAGGCGAGGATGCGAGATAGGGCGCCAAAACCAATATCGTAAGTGGCGCCGTCACCACCGATAGTGAGCACTGCCGGCATTAAGCCCAGCTCCTCATCAGTGAAATGCTGCCATTCGGGCGGGTCACTCGGAATCTTATCGCCGCTTGCGCCATCCAAAATCGCCCGCGCCTGGCGCATCGCTAATACGTCGGAGGCGAGATCGGCCGCCAAGCCCTCGAAGATACCCTTCGCCAGCGGCTGCGCATCCTGGAAGAGGCCATTCACCCACGGTTCTTGATACGAATTGAACGGGGCGGTGGAGGCATACACCGAGGAGCAGCCGGTGGAGTTGGCCACCACAGTGCCCGCCGGGCCGCGCCCGCCGCCAGCGCCCTCATAACGATAAAGCCGATGCTCCAGCTGGGCTTTCACGCTATCCACCAGCGCGGCCAATTCGCCGTCTTTGCCTTTATCCAGGCTCGCCGCCTTCGCGCCCAAGCCATCCACCAGCTCGGCTAGCTCCGCGCGATGCTTTGCCACCCGGCCAGCGTTGATCTCGTTGGCCAGCGCCATAGTCTGGCGGATCGCCGTCACCTCGCCGCAGCCACGGCAAGCGCCATGCCCGCCGATGGTGGAGTAGTAATTATCGCGATTCAAGAAAATCCGCTTCAAATCGAGGCTCGGGCCGCCCTCGGGATCGGAGAATTCCGCCGGCGAGTTTGGGAGCTTAGTGAGGAAAGCGAAGCGCTCTTGCGATTCCGCTAGCACCTGCGGGGTCTGCTCAGTGGCTATCAGCGCATTCGGGCCGCACACCGCCACGCACTCAAGGCAGCCAGTGCACTTCCAAGGATCAATCGTGGCGCTAAAGAGCACGCCCTTGCCCTCAGCTTGCTTCTCGGCAGCATCGAAGAATGGCCGGGTGCGCGATACCGGATACGCGGCGAGCACAGCGGTGACGGCGTTGGCGGCAGCTTCGGGGGTGCCTGCCGCTTTTGCCACCTCAGCGAACACATCAGCAATTGCGGGGCGTGCCTTAGTGGCCTTAAGCGCGGCGCGCATCGCTTCGCCGAGCGTGCGCGTCTGCGAAGCCAGCGGTGCGGCGGCTTCGCCGGCCTCTTGCACTGCCGTATCCAGCAGCGTCTCCATTGTGAACACAGTGTTTGGGATCGCGGCATCTGGGCAAGCCAGCGCGCACTCCATGCAGCCAGTGCAGAGGCTCGCCTCAAACACCGGCACCTGGCGGCGGAAGAGCCCTTTGTCTTTCGCAGCAGCCGAGGCTGGCGGCATAAAGTAGCCCGCGCCTGGATACACCGGCGCCTCCGAAATCGTGCCAGCACTGAAAGGATCAGCCATGATCTGCTTGAAATAATCCTGATCGAAAAGGCCGTTGGTGAGCGCGCAGCTGCCGCGCGAGCACATCTGCTGCGAAAGGCTCACGTTTAGCAGCGGGAGTTGTTTGCGCACCCCCACTCCGGCGTCACTGCTCGCACCGGCCTCGGCATCAAACGCTTCGTAATCCACCCGCTGGGCGGCCGCCGCGCCGTCATGCACCACCGCCATATTGGCTTCCACAATGCCCTTGCCTTTGGCGCCAAACTTGTGGTCGATCTGCTCGCGGATCTTGGCCAGCATCTCATCCTCATCGGCACCCGAAGCAATACGATCCACCTTGGTGGCGATCGCGCCGATGAAGGCCACGCCCATCATGCGGGTCTCGAGGCTCTCGTTCGGGGCGTGCTTCTTGGCCACTGCGAAAGCATCGAGAATAAAGAGCTTAATCTTGCGCTCGCGAATGGTTTGCTTAGCCTTTTCCGGCAAGCCTTCCCAGAAAGCGCGCGGCTCTTGGTTGCTTTGAATAATAAAGGTGCCGCCCTCAGCCAGGCCACGCAGCGGATTCGTGTGTGCAAACACCATGTGATCTGGCGAGACCACAATCTCCACATCTTCGAGCTCGGCGTTGGTGATCATAATCGGCTCGGAGCTGAGGGTGATGTAGTAGTTGGTGGCGGCGCCGGATTTCTCGGAGCCATACTTCGGCGCGGCTTTGGAATGCATGTGTAGCATTTCGGCCAAAATATCGGTGAGTAGCTTGCCGGTGGCGATGGTGCCGTAGCCGCCCACGGAGTGGAAGCGAATCCGCATCGCATCATCAGGTAATAAGCCCTTCGGGTTGGGCTCGAGATGCAGCGCCATCTTCTCCGTGGCCGGATAGGCCTCGCGCAGCTTTGCCTGCAGCTCGGCAGCCTCGCCGGTGGCGTTGTCATCAAAGAAAGTGGAGCCGATATAAAACTCGGGAGCCAAATCGCCGGCCGCCATTGCCTTCACCATCGCGATTAGGTGGCGTGGCTGCACATCGTGCCCGCCGAGGCCAAAGAAGCCAGTGGAAATAATCGGCATTTCTCCCGCCTCCAACGCCGGAATCCCCAGATAGCGCTCGGCGCGAGCATTCTGGCCAGCTTTTAGCAACGCCGTATTCACGAAGGAGCTGAGCGCTGCCTGATCGGAGCGCTCCAGCACCGTCACGGCCTTCGCCCCGCGCAGCGCTGCCACCAACTCCGCCTCCGGGAATGGCTGCAGCAGCGCGATCTTCACCAAGCCAATCTTGATGCCTTGCGCGCGCAGATAGGGCATCACAGCTTGCACATCCTCGGCCACGGAGCCGAGCGCCACAATCACGTAATCTGCATCCTCGGTTTGATAAGTCTGCACTGGCTTGTAATTGCGCCCGGTGAGCTCGTTGTATTCCGCCATGGCGCGCCGCACCAGCGCCGGCACGTCGGCTTGGAAGTGGGTGCGGTTGTCGGCCACGCCCGCTTGGAAATCGGGCTGGTTTTGCACCGGGCCGGTGAGGCCAGGATTATCCAGATCCACCAGCGCTGGCACCAGCTGGCGGGTGCCCTTCGCAGGGGCGTTCACCCACTGGCGGCGCCAAGCCGCCACGGATTCTTCAGGAAGATACGAAGCGACGTTTGCCTCAAATAGTTCACCCTCGCCGTCACCCTCAATTGCATCGCCGTTCGCCGCGAGATAATCGCGGATCGCCGTCACTGAAGCCTTCGGCAGCGAGCCCTCTTGCGCCTCCAGATAGCGCTCGAGCTGGAACGCCCGGCCTTTCGCGCCAAAAAGCACTTCTTGCGCCACTGTGGGGCACTGGATGCGCGAGGCTGGATCGCCCAAATATTCGCGAATCAAATCTGCCTCGGGCAGGCGAGCGGCGCTCATCATGTGTGAAGTGGAGAAGCCGTCCATGCAGTTGGCCACCGGCACCAGCGAAAGCGCCGAGGTGCGATACGAGATCGCGGCCAGATCAGCGGCTTCTTCCGGATTTGAGCCGAAGAGCACGGTGTATCCGGCGGGGAGCAGGGCGTACACGTCGTCATGCCCACCCATCACGTTGAGCGAATGGCGGCTCACCACGCGCGCCGCCACCTGCAGCACGAAACCACCGATGCGTTTGCCTACCGTCACAAAGTGGCTCTCCATGCCGTAAAGGATGCCTTGTGAGCTGGAGGCGTTTGAGATGAACTTGCCGCCGGTGAGCGCGGCGCCGAGCGCGCCAGACTGCGCCGAGTGTTCGCCTTCTGGCTCGAAGAAGAAGGGGTGCTTGCCCCACACGTTTTTCTGCCCCTGCGCCAGCGCGGCCTCGAAGGTCTCCGAGATTTCGGTGGAAGGGGTGATTGGATAGCCAATCACGCCGCCGCACACCATGTTCATCACGCGCGCCACCGCGCCGTTGCCGTTGATCACCTCGGCTTTGCCGGGATACTTGGCTGTTTTACTCATGCCCGATTCCTCCTTGAATGGGGTGGATCAATAATTTGGCTCGCGGTGCGGGGCATTAAGCGCAGCGCATATTGCGAGCAGATACGGCTCTAATTCTAGTGACGGCGAGCATGGGGTTGTAGCCAATCTCACGAGAATAATGGAAAATTTAGCTAGCGTAATTCGAGGCGCCGCTAATACCCACCCCGAGCATGGGCTGGTGAAAGTGGGGGCTTTCACGCGCATTTTGTCTATTTTGTATTGATTTAAGGGGGGGGTAAACACTAGAATTGGTCTTGCATATACGCCTAATAATTAGGTGGGCAATCAGGCTGATGCTTTTGCTGTGGTTGCTCATTCAATTTGCGGCGGCATTCACTGATTCCTTTCAGATTCCTTTTTCACCTGATTGAAAGGCCGAAATGAGAAATCTCGCGCTTGCTAATAATCGTTGGCTTATCGCATTTGTATCCTTTTTGATCGCGTTTTCCCTTATTTTTAGTGCTGCTCCAGCGGCGCTTTCTTTTGCTGTGGAGGGTGAGGCTGAAGCTGGCGCTAGCGCTAGTGGCCAGCAGTTAAGCGGTGACGGCGAAGCAGCCGGCGATTCCGCTTTGGATGCTAATAATGAATCTCAGGAGGGCGCTGAGCAAGAGCCGCCAGCTCAAACCCAGCCCGAGGCTCCAGCGTATGCTCCCGCGCGAGTGCCGGCGCAAAGCTCCAATGCCGCCGATTGCGATGGCATCACCAAGACGTTCCTGGAGTTGCAAGCTTTCGAGGTGATACCCAACCCTTCCTCCCCGAACGTCACCACCGCTAAACCTAACGGTTCATTCACGCCGTATCTACATATCAGCCCTTCGCTCATCGGCGGCAGCGCCGTGTTGGATTATGCGTGGATTGAAATTGAGCTGCCCGGCGACGTGATCCGCTTTGCCACTTTCAATAAACCCACAATCAGCGGGCAAACCTCGCTTTCGGCGGGGCAGTTCATCCCCGGCAATTCTGCCAAGCCGGCAGTGCTGCGTATCCAGGTGAAAGATCTGGCTTCTGCCCTCGATGGCTCATACCCATTCACGATTTACCCCTACACCGGCATCGTGCCCCAAAACTACGAGATCAAACCCACGGCGCGCCTCTATTACGCCAATAATGACGCCGATCACTCGATGAGCTCATGCCCGGTGGTGCGCCAGGATAGCACCGATATTCCCCCAGCCGATCAAAAGGCTTCCTATAAGGTGGTCTACGATACGCGGGTGATCGCCAAGCGAGCCAACGCGCCCACGACCTCCTCTGATCAAGCTAGTGTTACTCAAATTGGCATTAACTCCATCTACTATGGCAAAGACGCGGATAATGACGGCTATGTGGATGCCGCCACCGCCCCAGATGTCACCTATTATTTCGGCGATTACCCCACAAAACGGGGCGATTCGACGCTGAATTATCGCCTCGTCAAAGATCTCACTATCACCGACACTCTGCCCACCTATAAAAACAAAGCGGGGCAGACCGTCACCGCCACTTTTGAGGCCGCCAAGAACCCAGGGTGGACGCTATCGGCCGACGGCAAGAGTGTGAGCTACTCCTACACCAACCCCAAGCTGCAAGATACCACCCCGGCTGCCATCGACGAATTTGTGAATGGTTTTAGCCAGGTGGCTGCAGCATCGAGCGCGTATGCCACTGTGCCTAATCGCGGCGAGTATGACTCCTACGCCAAAGCATTCCAGGATTTGAAGCTGGTGCTGAGCTTCCCTGGTATTAAAACAGACAAAGCGGGCACCACCGCCAGTGCGGTGAAAGTGACGAACAAAGTGACGGCGACGGGCACCCCGTGGAATGTGGTGGTGAACGGCGAAGACACCGACACCAGCACCGTGCAAGATTTCGCGGCACAAGAGCCTAATACTTCTTCGAGCGCCACCAATACTTTAGGTTTGATACAGACGGTTTATACCGCTGGCATGGTGGGCAAGACAGACAGTTTAAACCCGCATACGCTGATGCTGGAAAACGGATATGTGCACACCCTAGGCGATATTTGGAACACCACATTCACTAACCCGAATGCCCAAACCAAGAATTTGGTGATTGAAGACTCCTATGCCACCGGCATCCCGGAGAGCATGTATATTCGCTCGATGAGTGTCGAGGGCATTAAGGGCACCACCTTGAAAAACTTCCTGGGCTCCGACGGCTACTACGAGATTCTGAAAAGCGATGGCACCAGCGAAAAGTACGATTGGGCGCGCCTGAAAGCCATGAACGGCCTTGCCGACGCCACCACCTCAACTGGCACCATCAAGGTGAACGATACGATCTATGAAGCCTTGCAGCGTGACGGAGCCCAGGCGCCAGGCTTTAGCCAGAATCAAGTGGAAGTGGTGGGCGTACGCCTGGTGCAAGGCTCAAACGTGACGATCAATCCGGGTTTCTCGGTGAACTTCTACGTGTACACCATGTTCCGCGACCCGAATAATTTGCAGAACGAAATCACGGCGAACCCTAATAAAGCTAGCTTGACCAACACTTCAAAGGTGAGCGCGAATTTAGTTGCTATCGACTCAGAGGGCAACCCGGCCACCACCGCCACACCCCTTGCAGCTTATCCAAACCACCCACTCACTTTGACGAAATTCAAAGAATCGATCGGGTTTGCCAAGTTTAAACAAACCGGTGGGCAAAATATTGGTGATGTCCAAAAGTATAGATTCGGTGCCTCCTTCCAGAAAATGGCTCGCGGTTTCAGATACACCAATATGCAATATGTGGATTTGGTGCCGGTGGGCCTAGACCCGTATATCGGGGTTTCCACCACAGTGAATGGCGTATCTTATCCGATAGGCAAATGGGATAGCTCTATGCCAGCGGCAGCACTGGTGAATAGTACTGTGCGATCTAGACTCACCTATCTTGACTGGGATGCCATGCAGGTGGTGCCTAACTATCAAGGAACCGGGCGCACCGGGATCGTGATCCCCTTCGCCGCCACCAACCCCGCCACCGGTAAACCCTGGACGGCAGCTGAAATCACTGCAAGAAATAAGGAAGTCGGCTACACCGGCAATTCCGCTACCGGCTGGATTGAACTGTATTTCCAAACCAATCTATATGCCGCAAATGGGGTGAATGTTCCAGAAAACACCAACTATGCCTATCTTGATGGCACCGATTCGCTCGGCGGTTCGCTCAGCGGCGCGAATGGCTATTTCGCAAAAAACGGGGTGACTTTCTTCGCATCCGCAGCATCTGGGGGATCTGCGCTGCAAAGCACAGATAAATTCGATATCGGCGGGGAGCCGGGCAGTGGCGACAAAATGCTCGGCAGCTCCGCGCCCATGACGGTTACTGCCCCATATCAGGTGACGCCGCGAAAGTGGATTCGCAGCGGCGACCATGTGGGCACCAGCAGCATCACCACCAACTATGCAGAGCCCTTCAGCTACTATCTTGAAGCCTGGAATAACTCCACCACCGCGATCAGCAAGATCGCTATCTATGACGAGCTGCCGCAAGCTGGCGACACCAACTATGATCTCGCCGGCTCAGCGGTGGGCGCTAATGACCGCGGCTCCGGTTTCACCGACTATCTCACCGGCCCCGTCACCTGCGTCACCAACAACACCACGGATACGCCGTGCGACGCGGGGAAGTACACCATCAAATACTCCACCACCACCGGCACCGATAATGTGGGCCAGGCGGTGACGGACAGCGGTTGGCTAGATGCCAGCCAGGTGACCGATTGGAGCAAGATCCGCTCAATCTATGCGGTGATGAACCCCAGCTATTCGATCGACAAAGGTGCCTCGGACTTCTTGAAAGTGCCGGTGAAGGCTCCGCTGTTTTCGAAGAGCGCCAAATACTCCTCGCCTACAGCCACCAACACTTTCGCCGTCTCTTTCGATGACGGAGCCAACTGGAAACTCTCCAATGCCGTCTCCAACCAGCTTGCGCTTTCCTTCAACGTGAAGAAAGACTGGCAGAGCGGCTATCAGGCTGACGGCGCCACCGTGCAGTTGATGCGCAAAATCGTGGGCAGCCCTGCCGCGCCAGCCCCGTTCACCTATGACCACGACGATAATCCAGATACCGATGAGGTGACGACTGCCGTCACCCTCAGCGAAGCTAACGATTGGAATCAGTGGTTCTACAATCTGCCGGCACACACCGCTGATGGGAAGGCTTACGAATACAGCCTCTCCGAGATGAGTGTGGACTACTATCGCCATGACGATGCCGGCAACGTGCTCTACCAGGCGGCGGACGGCAGCACTGGCGGCGTCACCGATAAGACGCAAGCTGCGGTGGATAACAACGGCGACCCGATCGCCCTCGTAGAGCGCAGCATACCGGTGGCGGACGCCAACTATGAAGAGCCGAAAGTGGACGGCTCGCAGAGCGCCGGCTTCACCGTGAAGAATCAGTACGATTCGCCCACGGTGCCGCTCAGCGTGGATGTGGAGTGGAAAGACGGTGCCAACGCCACTAAACCGGAAGTCACCTTGAGCTTGCAACGCCAGGAGATTGACCCAGATAGCGGAGAGGTCACGTGGGTGGCCGTCACCGATGCCGATGGCAAACCGGTGACGGTGACAGTATCGAACGGTGCCACAGATAAAGTGAGTTTCGGCGATCAGCCAATCTTCACCGATCAAGGCGAGCCGATCACCTACCGCGTGGCGCAAACCGGCTTGAGCGGCACCAACTGGAGCGAGACCAGCATCACCGAAATCACCCCGGCGCGCACTTCGCTTGGAGCTGACGGGGCTGCCGGTGGCGGCGACGACACGGTGCTCAGCCCGAAGAGCTTCGCCTACCAGGCTCAAGACGATATCGAAGACCTGAAAGCTTCAATCACCGACACGAATGTGCACGTGACCAACGGTTACGACGTGGTGAAAACCACGGTGAGTGTGAGTACCGAATGGCGGGGCACCGAGGGTGCAGCCTTTGCGGGCGAAAACGCGCTCAAGCCGGCCACGTGGGTGGCATTGCAGGTGTGGAACGAAGCTGTGGATAGCTGGGATGCTGTGGTGCTAGATGGCGCTGCGGCGATTGTGAAAACCACCGACGGAAGCGCGAATTTCGCCAACGTGCCGGTGAGCGACGTGGACGGCAACCTGCTGAAATATCGGGTGATTCAGGCTAATGATGCTGCTAACTCGGCTTCTTGGTCGGCTGGGTCTGCCACGCTGGGCACCACAGGCAACCCGATGAGCGGCTCCAGCTGGAATAACCTGCAGATTGAAGAGATCACCCCAGGCGTAAAGAGCACTGCCGGCGTGATTTCGGCAAAGAGTGGCGACGACGTGGATATTCACATCGTGAACCAGCTCCAGCCACACAGCGGCAATCTCACCGTCACCACCAGGTGGCTGGAAGGCTCCGGTAGCGCTTTCTCGGGTGATGACAGTGATGTTCCAACCACCACCGTCACCCTCACCTATAAGAATGCCGACGGCGAGTTCGTGCCGGTGCTCAAAGACGGTCAGCTGGTGACGGCCACCGTGGATAAAGCCACCGGCAAGGCTGATTTCGGCACTCAACCGTTTACCACGGAAGATGGCGTGCCGATCGTCTATGGCGTGAGCCAAACCGGTCTCGATGGCACCAACTGGGTGAACACCGAAGCCACCACCGTCACCCCAGCCGAGATTAAAGACGGCGTAATCACCGAAACCGGCGATACCGAACTTGAGATCACCAACACCTATCAGGTGCAGTATTCGTCACTGACGGCTACTACCGCCTGGCAGGATGCCAACAGTAACGCCTACGCTGGGGACGTCGCCAAGCTTGGAACCAAGGTGAAGCTCGTTGTGGTTACCCGCGACGCCGACGGCAACATCACCGAGACTACTCCTGCTGTGGATAAAGACGGCACGGAGTTCGCAGCGGTTGATGCTCCTGCGGACGGCTCGCCGGTGTTGTTTGAGAATGTGCCACTATCCACCTCGAGTGGCAAGCTGATTGAATATGCCGTGGCGCAAACCACTGCTGCCGGTGCGTCTTGGGATACCGGCGCGGATCTTGCAGGCACCGATTGGAGCAATATCTCGATCACTCCGGTGACGCCAGGGGTGAAAGACGCGGCAACGGGCAAGATCAGCGAGAAAGATGCGGCTCAACGCAACGTGCCAGTGGTGAACCAGCTGAAGGTGAATACCGGGGCGGTGACTACCACCACTGAATGGCTCGATGCTGCCGGTGAAGCATTCACTGGCGACGATGAGCTGATGCCGAAAGTGGCGCAGACCTTGCAGCTTAAAGGGGCGGACGGCACGTTCAGCGCTGTGACTGATAAAGACGGCAAGCCGGTGCAGGTAAGCGTCACCAAGGGTAAAGCCTCGAGCAGTCCCGTGGAGTTCCAGGTGCAAACCGGCAAAGACGCTGCCGGCGGCGCGGTTTATACCACCGTTTCAGCCACTTGGGACGCCAACGGCAAAGTCACCTTTGCAGGTGTTCCGCTCACCACCCCCGATGGCAAACTCGCTACCTACTCAGTGGCGCAGAGCGTTGGCGGCACTGATTGGGTGAAGGAAGGCACTAGCGGCAATTGGTGCAACAACTCGATTTCCGAAGTGACCCCAGGCGAGCTGGCTGGAGACGGTTTGAGCGTCGTGGCGAAGACTGAAGCCAATATCGCCATCGAGAATCAATACCAGGCGCCTACCACCACGCTCAAGGTGCAGACCACGTGGAAGGATGGCGAGAATATCGCCAAACCCGGCACCACCGTCACCCTGAAGGTGAAAGATCCAGATACTTATATCTGGGTTACAGTGACGGATGAGAACGGCGATCCGGTCACTGCTGAAGTCGCGGAAGACGGCACCGCCAGTTTCCCAGACGTGCCGCTCACCGATGAAAACGGCAACTTGCTCAGCTACACCGTCACTCAAACTGGGCTGGATGGGAGCGATTGGGCAGAGGAATCGATCATCGAAGTCACTCCCGGCGAGGTGAAAGACGGCAAGGTGCAGCCCAAGAGCGAAGCTGACCGCACCGTGCCAGTGGTGAATCGCTACGAAACTCAGCGCACCTCCGTCACCGTGCAAACCACTTGGCTTGGCCCAGATGGGCACAGTCAGGTGGGCGATGATACGCCAAAGCCTGGCACCAAAGTGGCTTTGGTGACGGAAGCCGGCCAGCCAGTGAAGGATGCGAGCGGCAAGGCGATGGTGGCCGAGGTAAGCGCTGATGGGAAAGTCACATTTGATAATGTGCCCGTGACGGATGAGCACGGCCAGCCTGTGACTTACCGGGTGCTACAGAGCAAGATTCTGGACGATGAAGGGAACGTGGCCCAGTGGGCTGAAGGCACTGATCTTGCTGATACTGATTGGAAGAATAATTCGATTAGCAGGGTGACGCTTGGCGAACTCAAAGACGGCAAGGTGAGCATCAAACCAGAGCAGGATCGCAAGATCTCAGTGGTGAACCAGCTCAAGCAGGTGCTCGGCGAAGTCACCGTGAGCACCGAATGGCAGGGCGCTGAGGGTGCACCCTTCGCGGGCGATGCTGAGCTGAAGCCTGCTGAGACCTGGGTGAAGCTTTACACGGTTGATGCTGCCGGCGTGCTCACTCATGCTG
>R15__coassemble_677_pt1 | contig 23566 bp, 22 predicted proteins | sample R15__metabat2_low_PE_004 | metagenome-assembled genome bin R15 | reverse complement strand
AACCCGCCCTTTGGAACCAAAAAAGGCGGCGAACGAGCCACTCGTGACGATCTCACTTTCACCACTTCAAATAAGCAACTGAATTTCTTGCAGCATATTTACCGCTCGCTAAAGCCGGGCGGCCGCGCGGCAGTGGTGCTACCAGACAATGTGCTCTTTGCAGATGGCGAAGGAAAGCGGATTCGTGAAGACTTCATGGGTAAATGCAATGTGCACACGATTTTGCGCCTGCCCACGGGCATTTTCTATGCCCAAGGCGTGAAGACGAACGTGCTTTTCTTTGAGCGCGGGTATAGCGACAAAGGCCATACCAGCGAGGTGTGGTATTACGATTTGCGCACCGACATGCCGAGTTTCGGCAAACGCACTCCGCTAGCGGTTTCGCATTTTGCAGGATTCGAGACGGCGTATCAAGCCGAAGATCGCGCCGCCGTGAGTGATCCGCGCTGGAACAGCTTTACTCGCGAGCAGATTAAAGACGGCGGGGACTCGCTTGATCTTGGCCTAATGAAGCAAGAAGCCGAGCAGATTGACTGGGAAAACTTTGACCCTGCCACGCAGGCAGATGAGGCTGCCCGCCTGCTTGAAGAAGCAGTAGATCTGCTCCGTGCGCTCGCGCGCGATCTGGCTCCCGCAAAGGGGGAGTGATGGTGAAAACTCGCAAACTCCCGCTCATCGAAGACTTCCACAATATCCCCGCCGAAGCACTTGTGCCTCCTGAAGAGCAACCGTATCCGATCCCAGCCCACTGGAAGTGGGTGCGGCTGGGGGCTGTTGCTTCTTATACACAACGAGGCAAAGGTCCTCGTTATTCGGAGTCCCGTGAGCGTTTGGCTGTCTCCCAAAAATGTGTGAGGTGGAGTGGCTTAGATCTTGCTCAAGCTCGTGGTTGGAATGCTGCTGTTTTCGATGGACTAGATTCTGTGAGACGGCTTCGCGATTTAGATATTTTGTGGAACTCGACGGGCACAGGAACTCTGGGAAGAGTTGCAATGGTGCCGTTGGGGTTTTCGGCGCAGGCAGTTCCTATGGCTGTAGATTCCCACGTTACAGTGATTAGAACAATTGAATTGATGGCTTCGGAATTCTTGTTCCGATATCTATCTTCATTCGGCGTTCAACACGATATTGAAGATCGTTTAGCTTCTGGTACCACAAATCAGAAAGAATTGAATCTTAGCACCATTGTATCCCTGCCAGTTCCTTTAGCTCCGCTGGAAGAGCAGCAGCAAATCGTCACCTATCTTGACGAAAAGCTGCGCAAGATCGATAGCGTGCGCGAAAAACTCCAAGGCTTTTTGAACGAAGCAGACGCCCGCAAAGCAGCCCTCATCCAAGCCGGTGTGACCGGCCACCTCACCGCCCGCTGGCGCGAACAACACAAAAACGAAGTGCGCGATCTTGATGGCATCCCCGCCGATGCCCTAGTACCGCCAGAAGAGCAGCCATATAGGATTCCAGCCCATTGGAAGTGGGTGCGACCTGTTTCTGTTTTTTCTGATGCCACTGACAGCAAGAGGAAGTTGAAACAGAATGAGTATCTGCAACAAGGCCAATTTCCTGTGGTGGATCAAGGGAAAGTTCTGATAGGTGGATATTCGAATGATCCGCAGCTATTGCAACAAACACATTTGCCTGTAATCGTGTTTGGAGATCATACACGAATTGTTAAATACATTGATTTTCCTTTTATTCAAGGTGCAGATGGAACTAAAGTTCTCAAGACTTCCAGCGTTCTTGCTTCTAAATATCTCTATTATTGGCTGGCAAATGAACCGGTAGAAAACCTAGGTTATAGAAGGCACTATTCCCTAATAAAGAAAGCGCCTTTCCCGCTACCACCGCTAGAAGAGCAAAAAGAAATAGCGCGTATTCTCGATACGGAATTAGAGCGCATGGCAAGCGCAAACGAACTGGTGGCCATCGCCGTCACCAATCTTGATGCGATGAAGCGCCAGCTTGTCTCGGCCGCCCTCGCCGGCAAACTGCCTGCGGCGTGACGGCGGTGCGGAGGCGATAAAACCGATCGGATCGAAATTAGCGGCACGCGAAGCGTGATGATAATTTGCGGTCTGACCGATCTGTTTTATCGCTGCGAGATTTTACGACTAGCTCGCTGAGAAAATCGTTCATGCCAATATGATCACCTTCGGCGATAATTATGATCTGACCGCAATTTTCTCAGCTTCGCCGTCACCGTGCCGTGCCCACAGTCCGCCTTGTCGCGCTCCGTCACGCCCCGCACCGCACCCATCGCCGTCACTCCATTTTCTCGAAATACTCGGTGAGCGTGTCTTTCACTATAAAAGAGCCATCGTTTATTTCGTTTAGCCTTGTGTTTAGGCGGCGGAGCAGCGAGAGCCATATGGCTTTGTCGGCTTTCAGCTGCTCTTCGTTGAACCATACAGCTTGATTATGGGAGTTGATCTCGTAGTAGCTGTCGAAAAGCTCGCCTATTTCATCATTGAGCGAGATCAAAGTGGCGTCGTTTTGGAGCAGTGAAAAATCTTGCCCTGGAATATCAGCGCCTTCTTTGTGTGTCCAAATCGGGCCATGGAGAAACTCATTAGAGAGAATCACGGTAAACATTATTTCACCTCATCTGCTGGAATTGGGTATGCGGAGATAATGAAACCATTGGTTCCAATTGCTGCGAGCAGGTAGTGCCGCCCATTGTAGTGGTAGATGTACTGGCGGATTGCGGGCTAGATTTGCCGCGTGGTGACGGCGGTGCGGAGGGTTTCGTGACGGCGGTGCGGATGGTTTCGTGACGGCAGTGGCGCTGCCTGCGTCGCGCCGTCACCGCCGTCACTATAACGATTTGTAAAATGGCGTTGCCATGTCAGATACGGTAAATGAACCGTCGTTTATTTTGGCTAGGCGTTGGTTGAGTTTACGAAGCAAATTTAGCATTTTATCCTTGTTGTGAACACGTTCGGCTTCGTTAAACCAAAGAGTTTCTCCATGTGAATCTGGCTCGAAGAAGCTGCTATACAGATCATTGATTTCTTGGCTTATTGCAGCAATTTCAAGATCGCTCGTCACTGGTTCGTAATCTTCAGTCGGTAAATCAAGCTCGGGATCGTAGGTCCAAAGTGGCCCATGCAGGTATTCGTTTCTGATTTTAATAATTGCTCGCTTCATTTCTTCTCCTTATAGACATACGGATGTGCTGTGACGATAAATCCGTTTGTTCCTACTCCGCACAGCAGGTGGTATGCACCTTGATAGTAATAAATCTTATCGAGTCCCGCGCGACCATTCGCCTTACGCTTTCGAATCTTTACTACTTTCCCCTTAGCAACCACTTCAAACAAATAAGCTGGTATCTCATCGCGGGAAATCCCTAAAGCACGCTTAAAATCATCAGCGTGGCCAGGTGTATCTTCGTCGCCATCAAGGAGATGGATCAATCCTGCTCCGCTGTTGCCGTTTTCCAGCCATACCACTTGGCCTTCGCTGTCACGAGCAATGAAGATCAAATCGTTTTTGGAAAACTTGATCCGATTGTTTTCGAGTTCATTAATTAATTCTGGATCTCGCATTTCTGTCTGTTGTGTTTGCGCGATTCGAGCCTCGTTAAATGCCTAGACACGCTCAAATTCGCTCTGCTCATACGTGGTTTGAGGGGCTCCAGTAGTGCCGTGTGCTTCTCCGCTATTAGTTTCTGTGCATAGTTGCTCCCTTGCTTACGCGCTGTATTCCGCAGTTTTAGAGCGTTATCGGGAATCACCAGTCTTATTCCAGCATCTTTGGCCGACTTGAAGATCTTTCTTGCCTCGAAGTCGTCACCGCAAACGTCATAAACAATAATTGTTTTCAATTTCAGTTTTGCGATTGTGCGTTTTACAGCTTCTTCCAGAATCGGACGCTCAATTTTGTCTCGAATAAAACCTTTAGTGCTAAAAGCCACTACGCTGCAATCTTCCAATCCTTGTAGCGCAAAATCCAGATCGCCGATATTTGCAAAAGTGATCGTCGGAATCACCACTGCACCAATTTCGACAGCGAACCATATTCCTATGATTCGAGCACGAAATAGCCGATGCCAATTCTCAATACGATGAATGTCTCCGAACTGTGAGGTGTCGGGTGTGAAAGCGAAATTGATCCCTTCATACCGCTTTTTGAAAAACTTTATCCGATCTTCGTCTCCGTCATAGATTGCGCGCCAAAGGCTGTCTTTTCCATCGAATACGTCGTCATATTCCCAGAAACCTACGGCGGTGCGCTCCGTATGATGATAATCCGAGGGGTATCCAGATAATGCGATGTAGTCTGGATACACTGTGGTGTTGCAATTTAGTGCTGGAATATCCGCAAATCCTGAAGCAAAAGCCTTGTTAGCATAGTCCAAATAATGCAATAGCAGTCGATTGCGTTTCAGTATCTCTTGAGGCAGTTGCTCATTTTTCCGTGAATTCAAACGCTTCACTATGTTCTCCAATCTTTGCGCATGAAAATACGCGCTAATTTGTATTGATCGAGCAAAGTGAAACAATGATCAGCGGGTCAGCGTGTTTCACGTTGCTCGCTGGCTACTGAGTGGCCGCTCGGTAGCCAGCATTTTTATTGATAAAGGCGTTAGTTTGCGATTTTTATGCTTTGGCCTCCTCTAAGAACTGGGGAAATGGCGGCAAGTTCTTGAGAGCGGAGAGCCAATTGAGTGCAGATATTTCGCTGCTGGTGCGCGTATTCGCAGAATATTTGCCGCGCCCACTGTTTTCCAGCGCTTTTGCTGCTACTAGCGCTAGAAGCGTGCACTGCACTTTATAATCTGGATAATCCGGGAAAACCTCATACAGCTGCGCCACCCTTACGATCACAGACTGGCGCGCTAAATCAGCGATCTTTTCGGTAATCTGCTTTACCTCGCTCCACGGCACCACTTTCTTATAGAAGCGTTTTGCGCCAGTATTACGCTCGCCTATCTTATATAAATTGTCATTTAGTACGAAATAAACCGGAAACTGGTTTTCGGGCGCATGCTTTTCGGGTGTGATTGTGGGGCTAGTAGCAAGCGGAGTGGTCGGCTTAGGCGGCATATTTGCCGCTGGTATCGCTTTAGATTCCAGATCGGGTATTAGGGGCGGCTGCGAAGTGTTCGGTGCTATATATTTGGCAGAAAGTACTTCAAGCTCGCCTTTAACGCTACCTACATTTCTAGCATTGTTGAGCAGAGCTTGCTTTGCATCGTAATCATAATTGGTATTTTCAAGCGAGAGCTGTGCAAGTAGCTCTCGTTCCACTTCTTCAAGTTTCTGAATCACTGCTTTCAAATCCATTGCGGCTCCTAGATTAACAAGTACTAGACACTACACCCTAAACCGAAACTATACGCCAGACACATTAGCGCGTCTAGCGTATCATGTCTGCGATTCTATTTGATTTGGTGAGTGCATGAAGTGCCGGGCGAGGATTATCTGGCGATGATAGAGGCTTCGCTGGCCGGCGAGCGGCGCCGCGAGCATCTTTTTACGATTCGCTGGCGATTACTTAGTTTTACTTACCTAACTGTCTAGAATTTTGCCTTTGCTGTCTATATAAGCAGCTGAGGCAAGATTCTGGAGCGTTAGGTAAGTGGATGTGGTTTTCGCTGTGGCACCCGGCCACCTCCACTACTTCCAGCTATGCGAAGATTCTGGGTGGTGCAATTGGTAAGCAAGGTGAGCAGCCGGCAAAGACCACTACTATCGCTTATCGTGAGCATCTGGGAGCGCTGTGGATTTTAGATCCGGTGCCTGGATGGAGCGCTTCTAATAATCCCGTGAAACGCCTCGTGCAAGCTCCCAAACACCATCTCGCAGATCCGCCATTGGCTGCGCGACTGCTGGATCGGAATGAGAACACGCTGCTTAGTGCGCGCGGGCGGCACCTGCTTGGACCGCTATTTGAATCGTTGGCTACGCTCACCTTGAGGGTTGCAGCTGAGGCTTTGCGGGCTAAAGTGTTTCACCTGCGCACGCAGGGCGGCGAGCACGAGGTAGACCTCATCGTCGAAGGTGCAGATGGAGAATTGCTTGCCGTGGAAATCAAGCTTGCGCAAAACATTGTGGATTCCGACGTGAAGCATTTGGTTTGGCTGCGAGAGCAATTTCCGGATCGGCAGGTGCGGCTACTCGCTATCAACACGGGCGCTCGCGCCTACCGCCGTGCCGATGGAGTATACGTAGTGCCACTGAGCCTGCTCGGGCTGTAGATATAGATTTTTTGGGAGTCGGCCTCACGCTCGAACGCAAGCGTTCGGCGTCTCGGCCTCCTCGCCGTCACGCCTCCGCACCGCAGCCGTCGCCGTCACGCCAACACTAAAATGGGTGTCTACACCTGATACCTGCTTTTTTCGCCGAACCAGAATGTGCCCAATATTTTCGAACACGCTCGCAAGATTGTGCCGCTTTATGCTGCACAGGCTGCACGCCATTAAACGATTGCGAGCCTAGCTGCTAATCGATTATGGTAATTGCTATTATGTGAATACGGTAATATCTATTGTGTGATTATGGTATGTATTTATTGCATGGTTCGGGCAGATTCGGCAGTGAGGTGAATAATGATCGAGCGTGAATTGCATAAAAGGCTCTTGGAGCTCGCGCTCTGGTTTCCGATAGTGGCTGTGACTGGCCCGCGCCAGAGCGGAAAAACCACGCTAGTGCGCGCTGCCTTTCCTTCCTATACTTATGTGAATCTTGAAGACCCACGGCTCCGCTCCGAAGCTCGAGAAGATCCCATGGGATTTTTGGAAAACCGACCAAAGCGGCTCATTATTGACGAAGCTCAGCACGCGCCCGAGATTTTTTCAGCGCTGCAATTGAAAGCTGATGAAAGCCCGGAGAATGGGCAATACGTGATCTCTGGCTCGCAAAACTTTGCTTTGTTGCAAGCTGTTAAACAGAGTTTAGCGGGGCGCGTGGGGATGCTGCGCTTGCTGCCGTTTTCATATGCGGAGCTTGAAAATACGGCGTTAGCTGCGGGGGTGACGTCGAACGCCCGCGAACGCGAGGCCGAGAGTGCGCCGCCGTCACCCATCGCGCATGCAGCGCCGGCACCAGGCATGCCGCCGGCGCCTTCGCCGATCGCCACACCAGCGCCGTCACCAATCAATAGCTTCATGCTGCTCGGCGGCTATCCCAGGTTGCGGGTGACGAGGATGGACCCAGCGGCGTTTTTCGATTCTTACATCGAGACTTATCTGGAGCGCGACGTGGCTGGCCTGCTGGAAGTGCGCAATATTGCCAGCTATCGCAAAGTGCTGAAACTGCTCGCACATAATGCGGGAAATCTGCTGAATTATGCGCGGCTCGCCAGCGATGCTGGAGTGGCGGTAAACACCGTGCGAGCTTGGGTGGGGATGCTCGAATCCAGCTACATGATTTTCACGCTGCAACCCTATTTTGCGAACATTCGCAAGCGGCTCACTAAGACCCCGAAAGTGTATTTTTATGATGTGGGCTTGCTTTGCTTCCTGCTGGGGATTCGCACAATTGAGGAGCTTGTGGCAAGCGAATATCGCGGGGCAATTTTTGAAAACATGGTGATCGCCGAGACGCTAAAACATCATCACAACCTTGGGCGGCGCCCGGAGGCGTATTTTTATCGAGATGATTCAAAGCGGGAAGTGGATTTGCTGGATTTCACTTTTGCGCGCCAGCCGCGAATTGCGGAGATTAAGGCTTCCACTATGTATCACCACCGGTATTCGCGCTGGTTGAATGGGGTGGCCGCCGAGATTGCAGTGCCTAGCGAAGCTCGGTTTGTGATTCTCCAAGGGGGCGTTGCGCGCAAAGTAGACGGGGTGCAGGTGGTGCCGGCTCCGCAGTGGCTTTCTCGGGAGTATTTGGGGTGACGGCGATGCGTGGATGGCGCGGTGCCGCTATTGCGCCGTGAGCTGGCTGCAAGCTGCGGTGGCGTGCTCGCGGGCGGTGGCCACGTCACTGCCCGTGGCAAGAGTGACCGCCATGCGCCGCCCAATATGCGCCTCAGGCTTGCCGAAAATCCGTAAGTCCACATTCGGGCTTTCTAGCACTTTTTCCACCCCCGCAAAAGCAGGCTGCCGCGAAGCCACAGGGCTCTTAAAGGCAGCGCTGGCTGCAGCCGGTGCCACCATCGCTACATCTAGCGGCAATCCGAGAATCGCGCGCGCATGCAAATCAAACTCGTTGAGCCGCTGCGAAGCCATCGTCACCATCCCAGTATCGTGTGGGCGCGGCGAAAGCTCAGAAAAATACACAGATTCACCCTTTATGAATAGCTCCACTCCAAAAATGCCAAGCACCGGATAATTAGCATCAGCAGTGTCTGCTTGCGCGGCGGCGGCATCGGCAAGAGCGGAAGTGACGGCGAATGCAATCTCCTTGGCACGCTGCAGAGTGCTTTCACTCATTGGCTGCGGCTGCCAAGACTCCACGTAATCACCCCCCACCTGCCGGTGGCCAATCGGCGGGCAATAAGAGGTGAGCACCTCACCATTGGCTGCAAGGTGACGCACAGTGAGCAACGTGATTTCATAATCGAAATCAATCTCGCCCTCCACAATCACCCGCCCAGTTTCGGCACGCGCTCCGGTGGTGGCTTCATGCCACGCAGCTTCGATCCCGTGCGCATCAAGCACCCGCGATTGGCCATGCCCGCTCGAACTCATCGTGGGCTTCACAAAGCAAGGAAAACCGATTGATTGAGCTCCTGCCCGCAGCTCTTCAAGGCTCGCAGCGAAAGCATAAGGGCTGGTTGGCACTTTGGCTACTTCGGCGGCAAGGGTGCGGATGCCTTGCCGATCAAAAGTGAGCGCCACAGTATGCGCTGAAGGCACCACGTTATATCCCGCCCGCGCAGCATCCCCAAGAGCATCCACCGCAAGCTTTTCCACTTCCGGCACAATCAAATCAGGCCGCACTTCGCTAACCACTTCCTGTACAGCGCTCGCGCTAGTCATATCAATCACCCGAGAATCAGTGGCCACCTGCATTGCGGGCGCTCCAGCATAGGTGTCGCAGGCCGTCACATTGCAGCCCAAACGCTGCAATGAAATAGTGAGCTCTTTGCCAAGTTCGCCAGAGCCTAGAAGCAAAATATTCACAGGGAAAGTGAGCGGAAAAGTAGCCATGCGGATATCGTATCGCGTGGTTTGTGTTCGATTAAATGCCGCTCCAAGATGAGAAACAACAGAGTTTTAGCTAGGCCAATTCCAGAGGGGGCGGTTGGGCCCCTAGCACTGAAGTGCTAGGGGCCCAACTATAGGAATAAACGCAAATGCTTTAATTTACAAATGATTCAACTATCAGATTTTAGTGGCGGTTTAGGCGTCGCGCTGCTGGGCGCGTAATGCGCGCTGGGCCCGATCCACTTGCTCGCTCACTAGGCGAATCAACGCTGGAGCGGCGCTTGGGTGCTTAGCCAGCCAGGATTCGCCCTCGGCCACTAGATCCACGCCAATAAGCTCAGCCAGGCCAGTGAGTTTGATCGGGAATGCTCGCTCGATCATATTTTGCGCCACCTCAGAGGTACGCTCAGCCCACTGTGATTCCAGCGCCGCATAATATTGGCGCACGTAAGGAGCCATCACCTCGGGCGTGCCCGAAGTGAAACCGAACGCCGAAGCGCGCTGCACCGAATTGGGCACTTTACCTCCAGTGATCCGCTCCCATGCTGCCGCCACCTGCTCAGCATCAGGCATCCCAGCTTTCGCCTGCGCCGCCTTTTCGGTGCCAGAGGCGGTGCGGTCGCGCTCTTCGCGCTCGGCATCGATCTCCTCAGCGCTAATGCGGCCAGCCTCAGCTAGGCGAGCAATCACCCGCCAGCGCATCGCTGGATCCATCGCCAAACCTTCGGGCACGCGAGCACCATTGAGCCATCCTGCAATCCAGTCAAGCTGCTTCTCTGTGCGAGCCATAGCCACAAAAGCACTCGTGATTTGCAGCTGGCGATCCGAGCCTGGCTCCGTAGCGCGAGCCAAGGTTTCGAGCTGATCGGTGACGGTGGCTTGCAAAGCCTCGCGCGTGGCTGGCGCGCTGTATACGTTGGCAGCTGTATCGAGCTCGCTGAGCAGATAGCGCAGCACAGTGCCGTGATCTTCCGTCTCTAAAGCTCGCAGTGCCAAGGCCACGAAATCACGCGCCGGCATTTCGCCGTCACGGCACATATCCCAAGCCGAATCCAGCACTAGCGTGCGCACCAAGCGGTCTTCAAAATCGTTGATGTGCTCGCTGGCAAAAGCGAGCGAATCCGCATCGAGGCGCACTTTCGCATAAGCCCAATCGTTATCGTTAATGAGAATCACGCTCGGGCGCGGCTTGCCCGCAAACTCAGGCACCTGCGTCACCTCGCCAGCCACATCCAACTCACTATGCGCCACCCGCACCAGCTTGCCGCGCTGTGGATCGAGCGAATAGCCGCCCACGGCCAAACGATGCGGGCGCAGCGAGGCGCGGCCATCAGAACTCTGGCGGATCGCGAAAGCTGCAATCGCGCCGTCGTCACTAATCTCGAGCTCGGGAGCGAGTGTGTTGATACCCGCTTCCTCGAGCCACACCTTGCTCCATGCTTTCAAATCGCGCCCCGATGCGGCCTCGAGCTCCACCAAAAGATCCTCAAGCGTGGCATTGCCCCACTTCTTCTTCTCCAGGTAGGCCGCCACGCCGCCCACAAACGCCTCCCAGCCCACGTAAGCCACCAGCTGTTGAAACACCGAAGCGCCCTTGCCGTAAGTGATGCCGTCAAAATTCACCATCGTATCTTCCAGATCGCGGATCTCAGCCGCAATCGGGTGCGTGGAAGGCAGCTGATCTTGCGCCTGGGCCCACACCTTCTCCGAAGCATTGAAAGTGACCCACGCTTCCTTCCAGCGAGTGGCCTCAAACATTGCCACGTGGCTCATATATTCAGCGAAGCTCTCATTGAGCCACAAATCATTCCACCACTTCATGGTGACCAAATCGCCAAACCACATATGCGCCAACTCGTGCTCCACCGTCACCGCGCGGCGCTCCACCAGCGCTTCAGTGGGCTTGGAGACGAACACGTAATCGTCGAGAATCGTGACGCAGCCAGGATGCTCCATCGCGCCCATGTTGTATTCAGGCACGAAAATCTGATCGTACTTACGGAAAGGATAAGGCTGCTTGTAGGCGTTTTCATAGAACGCCATGCCCTGTTTCGTGATTTCAATAATCTCCTGCGCATCAAGATGCTGAGCCAGCGAACGCCGGCAATAGACCCCCATCGGGATTTCGCGGCCATCAGTGGAGGTGTAGGAGCCAGTCTCGCCCTCGTAAGGGCCAGCGATGCAGCAGGTGAGATAACTGGAGATCTTCTCGGTGGGAGTGAAATCCCAGCGGGCCACTGGCTCATTTTCGCGGCCAGCCACAGGCTGCGGCTCCGGGCTAGGGGAGACGGAAAACACCCGCCAATAATTCGGGGCAATCACGGAGAAAGTGAAATGCGCTTTCAAATCAGGCTGCTCGAAGACGCTATACATCCGCCGCGAATCAGGCACCTCGAACTGCGAATAGAGGTACACCTCGCCATCGGCGGGATCAGTGGCGCGATGCAGGCCCTCGCCGCCATGCGAATAAGTGCAGGTGGCTGCCACTGTGAGAGTGTTGTGTGCTTGCAGTGCCGGCAGCGGGATGCGGGCGCCATCGTAGCTTTCAATAGGGAGCTCGGCGCCGTTGAGCTCGATGCGCTGAATCGATTCTGCAATGAGATCAATCCAGCTGCTCTCGCCAGGCTGGCCACACTCAAAGGTGACGGTGGTGACGGAGCTAAAAGTCACGTCACTAGTGGTGAGATCCAGGGTGACGGCATATTGCGGATTAGAGATGAGCGCGGCTCGCGCTTCGGTTTCGATGCGAGTGAGGTTTTCGCTGCCCACGGGGCTTCCTTTCATGTGTGAAGTGCGGGGCGGATAGCGGCACTCTGCATGCTTGTGCCTCTCGCTAACGCCCTGAAACGCAATGGCACAATTTTAATCGGGGAGCAAGGAGACGGGCAATTCTTCTGATGTATCGCCGTCACGCTCTCCAACGAGGCAGGGTGCTCCAGCTCACCGTCACCGCCGTCACCAAATCTGCACCTGCTCCTCAGGAGCAAGATAGAGCGCATCGCCAGGCTGCACATTGAAGGCCCGCGCGAAAGCAGGCACGTTTTTCACAATCCCGTTGCAGCGGAATTCCGCGGGGGAATGCGGGTCGATCGCAAGCAGCTGGATCATATACTCAGTGCGGCGCTTTTCTTGCCAGCTCAACGCATACGAAATGAAGAACCGCTGCACGCCGGTGAGGTCATCGATCACTGGCACCTGCTCGAGCGAATCATAGCCTTCTCGTTTCATCGCGATAGCGTATGCTTTGAGCGCGATCGATACCCCGCCCAGATCGCCAATATTTTCGCCCAGTGTGAGCTCGCCGTTCACGTGATGCGGCGAATCGGCGCCCAGCTGGGAAGGCACATAAGCATCGTATTGCTCCACAAGCGCAGCAGTGCGTTTCTCAAACTCGGCTCGATCTTGATCGGTCCACCAATCATTGAGCTTGCCGGTGCCGTCATATTTGCTGCCCTGATCGTCAAAACCATGCCCAATCTCATGGCCAATCACAGCCCCGATCGAGCCATAATTCCAGGCTGGATCCGCGCCGGCGCGGAAGAATGGTGGCTGCAAAATAGCGGCAGGGAACACAATCTCGTTCATCATCGGGTTGTAGTAGGCATTCACGGTCTGCGGGGTCATGCCCCACTCACTGCGATCCACAGGCGCCCCAAGCTTGGCAATATCGCGAGCATTCTCGAAAGCATTAGCGGCGCGGATATTGCCCACGAGATCATCGGCGGTGACGGCGAGGGCAGAATAATCACGCCACTTATCGGGGTATGCGATCTTCGGGGTGAAAGTGGCCAGCTTTTCGAGCGCACGCTGCTTGGTGGCCGGCGTCATCCAGTCGAGCTGTGTTATTGATTCGTGGTAGGCCGCGAGCAGATCGGCCACGAGCTGCTCCATCTGCGCCTTATATTCAGGCGGAAAATGGCGACGCACATAGGCGCGCCCCACGGCTTCGCCCATCACGCCATTCACGAGGCGCACGCCCCGCTTCCAGCGGGCGCGCAACTGCTCTTGGCCGCTCAGCTTGCGGCCATAAAAATCGAAATTAGCGGCCACAATATCGCTGCTCAAATAGGGCGCTCGCGAGATGATCACATGCCATTCCAGATAGCGCTTGAGCTGCTCAATTGGGGCGGATTGCCAAATTTCGGCAAACCCGGTGAGCGCGCGCGGCGTATAAATGAGCAGCTGCGGCGCGGCGGCCTCGGTGAGGCCAACCGCGGCGAGGGCGCCGCGCCAATCAAAGCCAGGCGCCGAAGCCAGGAATTCTTCCCAGCTCATAAGATTATTTGTCTTATCGGCATCCCGCTCTTCCACCACGGTAAAATGATGCTCAGAGATTGCTTTTTCAATCTGATAAATCTCGGCTGCTGCAGCTTCAGCCACTTCAGCTGCCACGCCGCGCGCGAGGGCATACAATTTCGGAATGAACTGCTGATATTCAGCGCGAATTTCAGCATGCTGCTCAGCGTGATAGTAGGCTTCATCAGGCAATCCCAGCCCGCTTTGGCCCAGCCAAGGAATATATGAATCTGGCGCATTGCGATCCACATCTACTTCCACAAAGAAAGGCGCGCCCACGCCGGTCTTATAGAGCTCGCCTACTACTGCGGCAAGCGCGTCTTTATCTTCCGCTGCCGCAATCAGCTCAAAATCGGGCGCGAGTGGGGCAGCACCCAGCTCATCAGCGCGCTCCTCATCCATAAAAGCCGCGAATAGCGCCCCAATCTTTTGGGCCTCAGCTGCTGCTGCTTCACTGAGCGCATCGCCGTCACTGTTGGTAACCTCAGCATCTCCGTCACCGCCGGCATCGCCGTCACCGCTCGAAGTGACTCGCGCGGCCTCGCCCTTTGATGCATCGCCCCCGGATGTGCCCCTACTCGAAGCTGCCCCAAGCTCCTCAATAATAGAGCGCACGTGCTCTTCAGCTTCAAGAGTGAGATCCACGAAGCTACCAGTGGAGGTGAGATCTGCCGGGATTTCGGCGCGCTCCAGCCAAGCTCCATTCACGTAGCGGAAAAAATCATCTTGTGGGCGCACAGTGCTGCTCAACTCTGCTAGCACCTTCGCGGTGGTTTCATCAGTGATAGTCATGGTGCACAGTTTAGCTTGTGGGCGTAAGCTTAAGCCATGCGTATACACATTGCAGCCGATCATGCCGGCTTTGAAATGAAACAGTACCTCACTGAGCATTTGCAGGCCGCGGGCCATGAAGTGATTGATCATGGTTATCTCGAATACGACAAAATGGATGCTTACCCGCCAGTGTGCATCGAGTGCGCCGAGGCCACAGTGGCTGATACTGGCTCGCTCGGGATTGTGATCGGGGGAAGTGGCAACGGCGAGCAGATGGCTGCCAATATGGTGAAGGGCTGCCGGGCGGCGCTGGTGTGGAATGAAGAGATTGCTGAGCTTGCCCGCGAGCACAACAACGCCAACGTGATCTCGCTAGGCGCCCGCCAGCATAGCAACGAAGAGGCAGCGCGCTTTGTGGATATTTTCATCGCCACGCCTTACGATCCGCAATCGCGCCATCAAAGCCGAATCGAGATGCTGAGCGCCTACGAGCAAGCGTAGTTCTCTGTTCTCTAATTCTTTAAGTGGGATATCGTTGCCTTTTAGCCCGGGGATCTAGCGGATCTAGATGTAGATAGCTGGATCGATGTGTGGCCCACAATTGGTGATTGGATGATTCTTGGCTGGAATCCCCACGGCCACATTATTCTCTGGCACGTCTTTCACCACCACCGCATTAGCGCCTATCTGCACGCCGTCACCAATCTCGATAGCGCCAAGTACTTTCGCCCCGGATCCAATCACCACGCCATTGCCCACGGTAGGATGCCGCTTGCCTTTGTGCAGCGAGGTGCCGCCGAGGGTGGTGCCGTGATAGATCGTCACGTCTTCACCCACTTCGGCCGTCTCGCCAATCACCACCCCCATGCCGTGGTCGATGAAGAGCCGGCGCCCAAGCTTGGCGGCGGGATGAATCTCCACGCCGGTGATTGCGCGAGTGGCCTGCGAAAGCAGCCTTGCTGGCAGCTTCAAACGGTCGCTCTTTTGCCACATGCGATGCGCGAGGCGATACGCCCACACGGCGTGCACGCCCGGATAAGCGAGCGCCACCTCGAGTGTGTTGCGCGCGGCGGGGTCGTTTTGCACAGCTGCTTCAAGGTCTTCCTTGAGTTCTTCAAAAAGCGAAGGCTTGCTGCTCGCGCGATTCGTGGTGTTCATAGGTTTCATAGTAGTAGCTCAGTGGCGTGACGGTGTAACGGTGCGGCACGGCGTGACGGCGGCGCGGCGGCAAAGTGTAGCTGCGGCGTCACTGAGGCCCGCGCTAGTCAGCCAGCCCCTCAAAAAGCGCGGTGCTCACGTAGCGCTCACCAAAATCAGGCACAATCACCACCACGTTTTTTCCAGCAAACTCAGGGCGTTTGGCCACCTCTAGGCCAGCCCAGAGCGCTGCGCCGCCAGAGATCCCGGCGAGCACTCCTTCTTCGTGCGCAGCTCGGCGAGCGGTGGCCACTGCGCTATCAAACTCCACCGTCACGATCTCGTCGCAAACCTCGCGATCGAGCGTCTCAGGCACGAAGTTTGCGCCGATCCCTTGAATCTTGTGCGAGCCAGCTTTGCCTTGCGAAAGCAGCGGCGAATCAGCTGGCTCCACGCCCACTATGTGAATATCAGGATTATGGGAGCGCAGATAGCGCCCAGCGCCGCTGATCGTGCCGCCGGTGCCGATAGCCGAGACCAGCACATCCACGTTGCCATCCAAATCGCGCCAAATCTCGGGGCCGGTAGTGGCCTCGTGAATTGCTGGATTAGCAGCGTTTTCAAACTGTGAAGCCAGAATCGAATTTGGTGTGGCGGCAGCGATCTCTTGTGCTTTCTCCACGGCTCCTTGCATGCCCAAGGCGGGCTCAGTGAGCACGAGCTCTGCGCCAAAACCGCGCAACAGCGCCCGGCGTTCCTTGCTCATCGAGGCCGGCATCGTGAGAATCACCTTGTAGCCCCTGGCCGCGCCCACCCAGGCCAGCGCAATGCCGGTGTTGCCGCTGGTGGCTTCCACGATGGTGCCGCCAGGCTGGAGCGCTCCAGCTTTTTCGGCTGCATTCACGATAGCCACGCCCACACGATCTTTCACGGAGCTAGCAGGGTTATAAAACTCGAGTTTGCCAAACACCTGCGCGCCGCCATTTCCAGGGAGCCGGTGCAGGCGCAGCAATGGGGTGCCACCAGTGATCTCGGTGATTGAATCATATAAAGCCATAATGTTTCCTTCGCTCAATATCTGTGATGCTTATCGCGCGCACTTGGCGAGGATCTCGCTGCGCGCGGCTTTCACTTACCGATAGCTACAACTCGAGGGTGCCAGCAGGTATTTCCACTGTGACCCATCCCGCATCAGCCACCTCGCCTGCGCCCGCCGTGAGCTGGGCAATCGTGGCTTTTACGGCGCTAGTGGCTGCCGCTTCGCAAGCAACTAGCAGCGTCACTGCTTGGGGTTCATAGCGAGTTTCCGTGACGGTGACGGCAGGGGAGAGGCTGCGCAGCGCGGCTTCGATTCGGCCCGCCTCGGCGTGGGTGACGGTGGCGGCGAGCTGCGCCAGCGGCTGTGCGCGCACAATAGTTGCGCCATTGAGCACGCCGCGCACCGATTCGCAGTAGGCGCGCGCCAAGCCTCCAGTGCCGAGCAGCACCCCGCCGAAATACCGCGTCACCACCGTCACCACATCGCTTAAACCGCTTCCCACTAGCACATCCAGCATTGGGCGCCCGGCAGTTCCGGAAGGTTCGCCGTCATCGGATGAGTGCAATTGGGGATTTGTGGCGCCTTCAGGAAGCACCGAAAACGCCGTGCAATTGTGGCGCGCATCAGGAAATTCGGAGCGAATCTGCGCAATAAATGCGCGGGCGGCTTCGGCGGAGGTGGCGCGGGCGGCGCTGGCAATAAATCGGGAGCGCTTAATCTCGATCTCGGAGCGCAGCATACGCTCGGGCGGAAGCATCAAAATAGGCGAAGCGCTCATACCTATATTAAAGCGTGCCGCATCGTCCAAAGCGAATAATCGCAGCAGCTCCCCATGGTGCACACCTGGACTCGGTCCGCCTGTCCACTTTGGCATCTGGACTCGATGCGCCTGTCCGCTTCGCTAGTTGTTTTCAAAGCGCCGCCAAGTGTGATGAGCGCCAAAGCATAGAACAGCTCACGAAATGGATATTTGCGCGCCAGGGCGCTAAAGTATCTCTTTGTGCACGCATTCAGTGCGTGAATCGGAAAATCTGAACTTCGCGGGCAAAGGCTCGCACAGCAGAAAGGGGCGGAGGAATGCCAGTTCCAAAGCGAAGGATGTCTCGCGCCAATACCCGCGCCCGCCGCTCTCAGTGGAAAGCTAAGCTCACTGAGCTGCAGACGGTGAAGGCTCTCGGCGGCAGCGAGGTGCGTATCCCTCGGCGTTTGGCGAAAGCAGCGCAGAAGGGCATGCTTGATCTCGACTGATTGATCGCCGTCGCATTGCACAATGCGTGGCGGCAGCTGATCGAAGCACATGTGAAATGGTCTTGCTATGAAGCAAGGCCATTTTTGCATGCCATGGTTCCTCAATTTCGTAAAATGTACAGGGATTTACTATTAACGGGGGGGCACGCCATGAAGATTTACCGGAAAGGTTTTGCAGCTTGGGCTGTGTTTTTCTTGCTATTTGGCACCATCGGCTATGCCACTGATGAAGAAAGTGATGCTATATACGGGCTAGTAGGTGCGCTTATGATTGCAGCTATATTGGCTTTCTTTGCTTTAAAAAAGCCGAAAGCGCCCGCGCCCCAAACGGAGCGATCACGTCTCGATATCGCTGCCGGCGCCGTCACGAAGGCCGCTGGCACCTGGCCCTATAAAGGGCTCTCCAGCATCACATACCCGGATTCAGAATTAGACACTGGCTCGTTAATCGCCATGATTGAGCATGATATGCAAGAGATCCATCTTTCATTCTCCAATCCGGTGCAGATTGAAGCAGTGGGAGAATATGCTCACCGCCGTGAATGGCTTACTGTGTTTGACACGCTGGCAGCGGCAGAGAATAGCGAATTTGAGGCTGTGACTGGATTGCTGCTCATTCCCGAGCCATCTAATAGCGAGGATCGCACTGCTGTGGCGGTATGCTTCCAAAATCTTGTGCTTGGCTATATGCCGAGCGAAAAGGCTAGGGCTTATTTTGAGCCATTGCTTGCTCTTGGTGCGCCGCTCTATGTGAAAGGGGGCTTGCATGCGGTGCGTAAAGAAGATGAAATCACTGCGCAAGCATGGTTCCATATCGGTAGACCTGAAGAAATACATTTTTCTTAGCGCATAGGCGTGGCGCCGAAATGCTCACCACCGTGCGCGGCGCCGGCTACAGCTTGGCGAGCGAATAATTGGAGTGTCGCGTGCTTCAAACATTCGCCAGGCTAGAGTGAGGGCTATTTACGTTGTAAAAACTTGTCGTATTCCAATCTAGCTTGACAAAAAATATTGCCACCTATCACGATAGGGCATACCACTGAATGGTAAATATCGTGTAAATAGTCGTGCAAAGGAGCGTGACTTGGCCTCATTTCAACCAGAATATGCGCCAGTAGCAGGCAGTTTGTGGATTTCAGCGCTTATCGCCTTAGTGCCACTCCTTGTGGTTTTTGTGTGCTTGGGCGTGGTAAAAATGAAAGCTCATTGGGCTTGTGCTCTTGGCCTTTTAGCTTCGTTAATTGTGGCAATATTTGCATTCCGAATGCCTGTGCTCATGGCAGCATCGGCAGCTTCTGAAGGTATCGTCTATGGCATATTCCCAATCACGTGGATCGTACTCACCGCAATTTTCTTATTTGAACTCACTCGCGAATCTGGCCACCACGACGATCTCATGGCTATTTTTTCGATGATTTCCACAGATGTGCGAGTGCTGGGAGTATTGATTGCCTTCAGTTTCTGCGCGGTGCTCGAAGCACTTGCAGGGTTTGGGGCTCCAGTAGCGATCGTGGGCGTGATGCTAGTAGCTATCGGCATTCCGCCTTTGAAAGCTGCAGTGACGGTGCTGGTGGGTAATACTTTTGCGGTGCCGTTTGGTGCAATGGCCACCCCAATTCTTACCGGTGCCAATATCACTGATGGTATTTGGAGTTCCACAGCGAATGCGGCCCAAGAATTAGCAATGTTTATTTCGCGCCAGAGCGCCCTAATGGCTTGGATTGTGCCGCTTTTGCTGCTGGTGATTATGGATGGCATGCGGGGCGTGAAGCAGGTGTGGCCGCTAGCGATCGTTGTCGGCCTCACTTATTCTGCCGCTACTTGGTGGTCTGCTGGAGCGCTAGACCCAGGCGTCACTAATCTTGTGGCCGGTATTGTATCGCTCGCAGTTGGCGTATTGATGCTCATCTTCTGGCAGCCCAAACGCGAAGATGGAGGCCGCGCGCAGCGCAGCGAAGCCAAAGTGGGTGGCGCAAAAATCGCTTGGGCGCTATTCCCCTATGTGCTCGTGGTAGCCGTATTTATGGTCACGCAGATGGTTCCAGCAATTAAAGCAGCATTGGCGGCCACAAACATCCCAATTCATTGGCCCGGAATGTGGGATACCAGTGGTGTTGAGCCAGTAAACCTGATGCACACCGCGGCAGGAGATCCACAATCTATCGCGCTTTACAGTTTCACTTGGCTCAGCTCCCCAGGCACTATTTTGCTGATCACTGGAATCGTGATTGGTTTGTGCTACCGGATGAGTATCAAAACTATCTGGAAGGTGTTCGCCACCCAATTGGTGAAAATGCGTTGGACCTTCGTTACCATTGGTTCAGTGCTTGGCTTAGCCTACGTGATGAATCTTTCAGGGCAAACCCTCACCATTGGGCAATGGATCGCTGGTGCTGGCGTGATCTTCCCGTTCCTTGCGCCAGTGCTCGGATACATCGGCACCGCCGTCACCGGCTCTGGCACTTCAGCCACCGCGCTCTTTGCTGGGCTGCAAAACTCTGCAGCGCAAGGCATCCTAGGCTCTGGAGCCAGCAGCTATGCGCAACTACCAAACCTACTCGTAGGCGCAAACACCGTGGGCGGCGCCGTGGGCAAAATGATCAGCCCGCAGACCTTAGCTATCGCTGCTGGAGCTGTGGATCTGAAAGAAAGCGAAATCCTGCCAAAGTCGCTGCCATGGTCGGCTGTGCTTATCGTGCTCCTATGCTTGCTGGTGGGCTTGCAATCCACTCCGATACTCGCTTGGCTCCTTCCAAGCATTTAATGAGACGCTGAAAGGATAAATATGGTTGAGGTCGATCTCAATAAAATAGGCGAGGGCAAGCAGGTTGCGCTATTCGCCACGTGTGTAAACGACATGATGTTTCCCCACACGCCAAAGAAATTGGTGGAGCTACTAGAAAGGCTTGGCTGCTCCGTGGTGTTCCCGAAAGAGCAGACCTGCTGTGGCCAGATGTTCACCAACACCGGCTACTTCAAAGAAGCTTTACCTAGTGTTAAAACTTTTGTGCAGGCTTTTGGTGAATATGACTACGTGGTGGGCGTGTCTGGCTCGTGCGTAGGCGCGGTACGCCACCAGCACGAAATGCTTGCTGCTGACGCCGGCGATACTGGTTTGGCGCGTGAAGTGCGCGAACTAATGCCGCGAGTTTTCGATATTTCAGAGTTTCTCGTGGATGTGCTTGGAGTGAGCGACGTGGGGGCATATTTCCCGCACAAAGTCACTTTCCATCCCTCCTGCCATTCGATTCGCGTGGCAAAAGTAGGCGATAAGCCGCAGCAGCTGCTGAAGGCAGTGCGCGGGATCGAGGTGGTGGAACTAGAAGACGCCAAGCAATGTTGCGGTTTCGGTGGCACCTTTGCGCTCAAGAACTCCGATATCTCGATCGCTATGGCCACCGACAAAGCAAACCACGTGATCGAATCCGGGGCGGAATATGTGGTGGCTGGCGACAACATGTGCTTGCTCAACATTGGCGGCGTTTTGAGCCGTATGGGGGCTAAAGCTAAACCGATTCATTTAGTAGATATTCTTGCAGCTACCGAGGAAGGCAACTGAGATGGTGAAGGTATCGATTGAATTACGCCGTGACGCCGATGGGCGTTTGACGCCGGCACCTCCAGCTGGAGACATTATCGACACGCCGCCCTTCCCGCAGCAAGCAAAGATCGAGTTGAAAAACGAGACGCAGCGCAAAAATCTCTATCACGCCACACACACGATTCGTGCCAAGCGTGAAAGAGTGACGGCCGAGCTCGATCATTGGCAAGATCTGCGCAGCGCTGGTGAAGCGATCAAAAACCGTATGGGGCGCCATATGGATTTTTATCTGCAGCAGCTCGAAGACAATCTCACCAAAGCCGGGTCAGTGGTGCATTGGGCACGTGATGCTAAGGAAGCAAACGAAATCATCGTGAATCTCGTGAAAGCAACTGGCGCGCACGAAGTCACCAAAGTGAAATCTATGGCCACTCAAGAAATAGATATGAATGAAGCGCTCGAGGCCGAGAATATTGCTGCCTGGGAGACGGATTTGGCTGAGCTGATTGTGCAGCTTGGGCATGATCGGCCTTCGCATATTTTAGTGCCGGCAATTCACCGTAACCGTAGCGAAGTGCGTGATATTTTCACTAAGGAAATGGGCGTATACGGTAAGCCTGCCCCGGAAGGTTTGGATGATGAGCCAGTAAATTTGGCCGCGGCGAGCCGGCAACATTTGCGTGAGAAATTCTTGCGCACATCGGTGGCTATCTCTGGCGCAAACTTTGCTATTGCTCAGACAGGCACGCTGGTAGTGATGGAATCTGAAGGCAATGGCCGCATGAATCTCACCTTGCCGCAGACTCTTATTTCCGTGGTGGGGATCGAGAAGGTTTTGCCTACTTTCGATGATCTTGAAGTATTTTTGCAGCTACTGCCGCGCTCTTCCACAGGCGAGCGCGAAGCGCCGTATGTGAGCTGCTGGACTGGGCCAAGCGCCGGCGATGGGCCACAAAACATGCATGTGGTGCTAATAGACAATGGCCGCACCAAAGTGCTTTCTGATCCGAAAGGGCGCGCGGCGCTGCGCTGTATTCGCTGTTCAGCCTGCCTCAATATTTGCCCCGTATACGAGAAGGTGGGCGGCCACGCCTATGGTTCAGTATATCCAGGGCCGATCGGCACGATTCTGAATCCACAACTTCGCGGCACTGATTCTCCAGTGGATCGCGCGCTCCCATTTGCTTCTACGCTTTGCGGAGCTTGCAACGATGTGTGCCCCGTAAAGATCCCGATCGCGGATATTTTGGTGCAGCAACGGCGGCGAATTGTGGAAGCAAAGAAGGCTGATCCAGGGCCGCATCTTCACCTGGAGAATACGATGATGGCTGCTGGTGGCTGGGTGATGGCCGATAGTAAGCGTCTGGCTGCGGCAACTACCGCTGTGAACCTATTTGGGCGGATCGGGGGAGTATTTGCAGAAAGAATCGGCGATTTGCCGATTCCTGGAGCACGCCTCTGGCTGCAGGCTCGTGACGTGCCAATGATGCCGAAGTATTCATTCCGCAGTTGGTGGAAGGGCAAAACGAATCCGATCGAAGCTACTCAAAGCGGAAATAATCGGAAGCTAGCAGCGGTGGTAGCTGGTGTGGCTGCGGTTGCGGTGACGGTGAAGGCAATAAGCGCAGCGAAGAAAGGGAAGTGATTGCGATGGTGACGGCAAAAGAAGAGATATTCGCTCGGATTCGAGCTGCGCTAGCTGACGTAGCTGATCCTGATCCTGCAGAGACCGCGATCCCATGGAGCTATGGGCTGTCGACCAATGTTGATGATCCAGTGAGCCTATTCCTAGAGCGCGTGGAAGACTATAAAGCTGATGTAGCGCGGGTGCCGGCAGTAGATGTGCCAGCCACTATTGTGGCGCATCTGCAGGATCTGGAGGTGCGCTCGGTGGTGCTTCCAGCAGGGCTAGATGCGAGCTGGCGGGATGCGATAGTGGCCGCTGGCTTTGAAGTGGTATCGGATGATCCGATGCTTACCCCGAGCGAGTTAGACAAAATTGATGCTGTGGTGACGGCGGTGGCTGTAGGTGTGGCAGAGACGGGCACTTTCGTGATGGATCACCGCGCTGATCAGGGGCGGCGTGCGCTCACTTTGGTGCCTGATCGCCATATTTGCGTGGTGCGTGCGGATCAGGTGGTCACTGATATGCCTGAAGCTATCGCGCGGCTCAAGCCTTCTGTGGCTGGCGATGGGCAGCCGCTCACTTTCGTTTCTGGGCCATCAGCCACATCTGATATTGAGCTATCGCGTGTGGAAGGCGTGCATGGCCCGCGGGTCTTGCATGTGATTGTAAGCGAATAAGGGTCTCAAACATTTATGGGTTCAAATCCCGCGCTGCTCTCTGATAGAGAAGTGGAGAAGGTGCAAGCCGTCTACACTTATCTAGTCGGGGGGGGTTCGCCGCAGCGCTGCGTTCGTCTTCCCCGTTAGC
>R15__coassemble_659_pt1 | contig 24191 bp, 20 predicted proteins | sample R15__metabat2_low_PE_004 | metagenome-assembled genome bin R15 | reverse complement strand
GGTACTGCACACGCCAGTGTGTGGGAGAGTAAGAAACCGCCGTCACTAAACCCCCCGGGGACACAGTTTTGGCTGTGTCCCCGATACTTTTATTTCTCTGATATTAGATAATTCGCGCAGCTATACGGCGCACACGAACCATTATCAATAACCGATGCTGGCAATTACTTGCTTAATCTTGGTGCCAGAAGCATCACGCTTAGGATCCACTGCCGGCAGCTCAATCGGTTTGCCAGTGCCAGATAGTGCGCGTGCTTCACTTTCACCCACCCAGGCAAGGCGTAAATGATCTTCGCCTTTGAGCAGTTTTTGGGCCCGCACGCCGCCAGTGGCGCGACCTTTCGCAGGAAACACTGCCAAAGGAGAAGTTTTCACTGAACCAGCAGTAGTGCCAGGCAATAAGCCAGAACCGGATGCAATAGTGACCACTAGCGCGCGTGATTCGGCGTCACGCGCAATAATACCGAGCGAAATTACTTCGGCTCCATCATTCAGGCGGATCCCGGCAATGCCCTGGCCAGCTCTCCCTTGCGGGCGCACGTCACCAGCATTGAATCGAAGTAACTGTGCATCTGATGTAACAAGCACTAGTAATGAATCATCAGGCGCATTGGAAGCGCCCACCACAAAGTCGCCATCACTAAGTGTGATCACCTCAAATGAATCTTTCGCAGGCCAATCGCCCGGCGTCACACGCTTAATCTTGCCCTGAGCAGTAGCGAGTGCAAGCGGCGCGGCAGCGTCGCTAATATCTGCAAGAGCTACTACACCTTCGCCTGGTTCAAGTAAAAACATATCAGCCACGCTCGCTCCGCCAGCTAAGCTTGGTGCGCCTTCCACTTCTGGGATGGCAGGCACATCGAGAGCTGAGAGGCGATAGAGATTACCCTTGCTAGTCACCACTCCCACATGTGCTCGGTTCGTAGTCTTCACGGCACTCGTGAGGCCATCATGCGCCAAACGCCCGCCGTCACGCCGCAAAGAAGCCGCGTCACTCACAATTCTGGCAATCAGCCCGCTGCTGGATAGCGCCACCCAGCATGGATCATCTTGCACCTTCATTGGCATTGCCTTGCCACTCACCGGCGTGGCGATCGTTTCACTCTCAAGTAGGGTAGTGCGCCGCGGCGTGCCATACTTTTGCGCCACTTCAGCCATTTCGCGGCTCACAAGCGCACGCAGAGTGGCATCCTCGGAGAGGATTCGTTCCAATTCGGCGATTGCTGCCTGCAGCGAATCGCGCTCAGCTTCAAGCTCTATTTGCGAAAACTTTGTGAGCCGGCGCAAGCGAAGCTCGAGAATATAATCTGCTTGTGCTTCGCTCAAATCGAAACCTGCCATGAGGCGGCGCTGGGCTGTAGCAGAATCTTCAGAAGCGCGGATCACGGCGATAACTTCATCAATATTGAGGATCGCTATCATCAGCCCTTCCACCAAGTGCAGCCGTTCCTTAGCTTTGCTAAGCCGGAACTCACTGCGGCGGCGCGTGACGGAGAGCCGATGGTTTACGTATACCTCTAGCAGCTCTTTGAGCCCAAGGGTGCACGGCTGCCCATTTACAAGTGCCACGGCATTGATACCGAAAGACTCCTCAAGGGGCGTGTATTGATACAACGCGGCGAGCACAGCCTCAGGATTGAAAGCATTCTTTACCTCAATCACAAGCCGCATCCCGTGATGCCGATCAGTGAGATTCTGCACCCCCGAAATCCCCTGAATTTTCTTATTTTGCACGCCTTCTTTAATCTTTTCGATCACCTTTTCTGGGCCCACCATATACGGCAGCTCAGTGAAAATAATGCCTTTTTTACGCGGCGAAATGCTCTCAATATGAGCCACAGCCCGGGTCTTAAAAGTGCCGCGGCCAGTCTCGTATGCTTGGCGGATGCCATCCAATCCCACAATCTTGCCGCCTTCAGGCAGATCAGGCCCGGGGATGAAGCGAATCAATTCGTCGAGCCCTGCATCGGGGTGATCCAGCACGTAGCGTGCTCCTGCTATCACTTCATTGAGATTGTGGGGCGGCATATTTGTGGCCATACCCACAGCGATGCCGCTTGCGCCATTCACAAGCAAATTCGGGATTGCCGCCGGAAGCACCTCTGGCTGCGTGAGCGTATTGTCGTAGTTAGGCACCATATCCACTACGTCTTCGCTCAGCGATTCCGTCATCGCTAGTGCCGCTGGCGCCATTCGCACTTCCGTGTAGCGCGGTGCTGCCGGGCCATCGTCAAGCGAACCGAAATTGCCGTGTCCATCCACGAGTGGAAGTCGCATCGTAAAAGGTTGAGCGAGGCGGACCATTGCGTCATAGATAGCAGCGTCACCGTGGGGATGCAGCTTGCCCATCACGTCACCCACCACCCGCGAGCTCTTCACATGCCCTTTATCGGGGCGCAACCCCATCTGATCCATTTGGAAAAGAATTCGCCGCTGCACTGGCTTAAGTCCGTCGCGGGCATCTGGAAGCGCCCGCGCGTAAATCACGGAATAGGAATATTCGAGAAAGCTCGCGCGCATCTCTTGCGACACGTCTATGTTCACCACGTGCTCGGGTGCTGGCTTGCTTAACGTACTGCTCTTCTTCGTCACCTTTCAATTATCGGTGTTTTCGTGGCTTATTCGGATGAGCAAACCGATGGTATGTTGTTGATAACAAAGTGGGAGGCAAAAATGCTTGAAGACGCAGTGCTGCCGGGAGAGCGTGGCATTCAGAACGCTTTGCTTGCTGCGTGTGGCGCTGTTGGTTTATCGGTGACGGTGGCTGGGCGCGAGAGCGAGTGGGCACGCATGCTGATGGGATTGCCTAGTGCCAAGCAGGTGTGCATAGTGCTGGTAGACGGTATGGGTATTGAGCAGTTGCGCGAGCGCAGCGGGCATATTCCACAGCTGCGGGCACTGGGCTTGGATAGCGCCATCACTACTATTGCTCCGAGCACCACCGCAGCTGCCCTCACTGCGTTTGCTACAGGCCAGCTTCCTGGCGCTACAGCGATGTTGGGGTATTCATTACTTGCAAGCACAGCGGGTAAGCAGCGGCGACTCTTCGATTTGATCAGTTTCAAAAATGCTCCGCAGCCAGCTGAAAAATGGCAATGCCAACCCACTATTTTCGAGCTAATGGGTGAGCGTGAAGCGCAGCGAACGCTGCTTGTGGAAGATCTAAGATACAAAAACTCGGGCCTCACTAATGCTGCTTGGAGGGGAGCGCCAGCGCGTTTTGCAAAGAGATTGAGCGCGCGAGTGGATGTGGCGCTCGATGAGTTGGCCACTGGCAGGTCTCTCGTATATTTATATTGGGGTAATCTGGATCACTTGGGGCATAAATATGGCCTCGATTCTGAGCGTTGGGTGGCTGAGCTAGAGCATGTGGATAGCGAGATTGGAAGGCTAGTGAGCCAAGCTCCGCGTGGCACGCTGGTGGTGGTGACTGCGGATCATGGCATGGTGCAAGATTCGCGCAAATTTGATATTGCTTTTAATTCTGAGCTGGATAGAGGTGTGACGGGAGTGGCTGGGGAGGAGCGGGCGTTCCAGATATACACGCCTGATCCCGAAGCAGTGGCGGCACGCTGGTGCGCGGAGCTAGGAGACCTAGCCTGGGTGTGCACTGCTCACGAGCTTGAGCGCACCGGAGTTTTTGGCCCGCTCAGCGATCAAGCGCGCGATGCGATGGGAGATGTGATCGCATTTGCGCGCAGTGACGTGGGATTTGTGGATTCGCGGGTGCTCGCGGATGCAGCCCTTGCTATGCGCGGCGTACATGGCTCGCTCACTAGGGCTGAGATGAATGTGCCTTGGATTGTGGCGCTCACTTAGTATCTTTCAATGAACACCGGGACTCGACCCCAATGTCCAGAAACCCTTGTCCATTTGGGGAGGGAGGCTATTGCGGGTCGGATTTGGAATAGCCGAAGACGATTTCATCCCAGGAGGGCATCACGGGCCGATCCCGGCGTTTTTTGGGTTTGGTGGCCTTTTCAGCCGCTGTTTTTTCTGCATCTAGATCAACTGCTGGTGCTATTTCTGGCTCGGCTGGCTCGGCAGCCGTATCGCCTTCCCCTGCTACCTCGAGGCCAGGAAGCTCTTGCTGATTTGGGAAGGCCAGCAAGGTAGCGCCAGGGCGTTCGCCGTCATCGGAATCAAAAGTGCCTGCTTCAGTTTGCTCATCATCAGGCAATGCCTGAGCTCGGCCGCGCTGGGAATCGAGCGAAGCAAGCACGGTGTCGATATCAATATCGGCCACTTCGCTGGCACTTCCCTCATCCTCAGCATAGTCTGAATCTGCACCAGTGAAAGGCCTAATATTTGCCACCGGAGCTGGAAGAGTTGAGCTATTTGGCGAAAGTGCGGGAGCAGAAGCAGCAGCTCCAGATTGCGAGAGCTGGGAGGGGCGCATCCGCCAAGGAGATACGGGAGCAGGCACTTGTGTCTCAGTGAGCCACACGGCTTCATCATTGATCGCGGTGAGAGCTTGAGCTTTGGCGTTAATTCGCCACAGCGCGCTGTGTTCTACTTCTCCCGCAGTGTACCTGGCGTTCAGCGTCCAGGGCGCACCAGGCTCACGGTAAGAATCCCAAGCCACGCCATCGGCGCTTACTCCCCGCTCGATAAGCCGCGCCGTCACCAATTCATCAATCGTGAGCCCTCCCAATTCGCGAGCTTGCCGATATGAACGGGCTTGATCAGCCATGTAGCGCCGCTCTGCCGCGATCGGGTGTTCGAGAGCAAGCAGCTGGCTGGCTGGCAATGAAGAAATCTGAGCCACATCGTCTACGCTTGAGCCAGCGCGAAACATTGCCTGGATTTCGCGCGGCGAAATCGGTTGCGGAGGCTGCTCCGGGCGCGGCACTGAGATGTGTACAGCTGCTCGGAGATTATCGGTGATTGGAAGCGAATAGCGGTTACCTTCGGAATCATTCAAGCTGAGCGCAGCGCCGTCAGCCTCCACCCCCAGTAGCTCGAGCTCAATCATCACAATCCTCCTTATTAATAAAGAGTGCCAGTTCGTTAAAGATATTGGGAAATCTGCGCGTGGCGTGTTGAATGATTAGCCTTATTTTGGCTGTTAGCCAACGTCAGTAAATCAGCTTCAGCGCAATCGTGGCTATGCTCTTGCTAAAAGCTGCTTCGTTTGATATAAAGACTGCGAAACAGCACACAATTGTGTTTAATACGATCGATGGGATAGATTCATGGCCACTGATTATGATGCGCCGCGCAAGCAAGACGAAGAGATTAAGACCGATTCGCTCGAAGAATTAAAGGCTCGCCGTTCCGATCAAAGCTCTGGTTCGGTAGATCAAGATGAGACGGAGGCCGCTGAAGATTTTGAGCTGCCCGGAGCAGATCTTTCCAACGTGGAACTCTCGGTAGATGTAATTCCAGCGCAAGATGACGAATTTACTTGCTCCCAGTGCTTTCTAGTGCATCATCGATCGCAGCTTGCCTATGAGGAAAACGGGCTTCCGGTCTGCATGGATTGCGCAGCATGATAGGGAGGCGCTCGCCACGCGCTACCGCCTTTGATAGTGCCGCCAGGGCAGCAAGCAATACTGAGCAGCCCACCGGGGCGGATGGAGCCCGGTGCCTTGCAGATCAAAGTGCAGGCCCTTATGATTCGCGCGATTACGGGGATCTAGGAGAGCTACTTGATGCAGGATCGCTGTGGCTGCCGCTAGCCGCGGGTCCAGCATTACATTTCAGCATGGATCAAGCTAGCCAGGCCGTGCTTGCGGCAGTGTATATGCATGGTGAGAGCGCAATGCAGTTGCAAGCTTATGCGGCGCCAAAGAGTGGCATATTGTGGGATAAAGTGCGCCTTGATTTGCGCACTGCGATCGCTAATAGTGGCGGTAACTCAGTTGATGCTGAGGGTGAATTTGGCACCGAGCTTCAGGCTAATGTGCCGGTGGGGCAAGGGGCGCAGGTGCAGCTAGCGCCCCAGCGTTTCGTGGGAGTGGATGGAAATAGATGGCTGCTTAAAGCCACAATAACTGGTACAGCAGCTCAAGATATTACCGCTGCTGCGCCGCTATTTGAGATTCTGCGTCGCGTAGTGGTGAATCGAGGCAATGCTCCGTATCCGCCACGTGAGCTTTTGCCGCTCCATTTGCCGCAGCAGGCTCCCGGCCACCTATCTGGAGGTTCGGCCAGCTGCTGAAGCAGCCGATATTGATGCTATGCAAAGTCGTTATCTTGACGCTGAAGGCACCGTAATATCTATTACTTACCCTGGTGCTGGAACCACCCCAGCAGTGCGGGTGACTATTGAGCTTGACGATAGATTGCTGGTGCTTGTGTTTCAATCGCGCCACACCCTACATTCGCTGGAAATAGGAAATCGGGTGCGGGTTTGCGGCAACGTGGTGGCTGTGGCTGGCATGCCCACTATCTACAATCCGAACTATATGATTTTGCCGGTAAAGACGGTGAGGTGAGTGGTGCACGAAGATCAGATATATGAAGCTAATCCAGCTTCGCGGCTGGGCGCTAAAGGCGCAATGGCTGCAGTGGCGAGCGAGCAATTTGACGTGATGGCGGCAGTGGGGGGCTTGCGTGGCATTATCGAATCGGTGCTGCCCACCCTCATTTTTTTAGTGCTCTATCTGCTCACGCATGCCACGATGCTAGCGGTGTTGGTGGCTTTAGGAATCTCAGTAGTGGCAATTGCAGTGCGGGCAATTCAACGAGTGCCTGTGACCCCGGCAGTGGGAGGGCTTTTCGCGATGGCTATATCTGCGGCATTGGCGTGGCGCAGTGGGCAAGCAGCCGACGTATTCCTTTGGGGTATCCTTACTAATGGCGCATATCTGGGCGTATTACTATTTTCTATTGCGGTGCGTCGGCCTTTGCTGGGCGTGGTGATAGCGGCTATTAGAGGTGAAGGTGCTGCTTGGCGTAAAGATCCAGAGTTAAAAGCGCACAAGCGACGATACTACTACATCACTTGGCTGTGGGCGGTGCTGTTTGGCTCCCGGCTCGCTATCGAGCTTCCGTTGTATTTCGCTAAAGCCACCGAGGCTTTAGCGGTGGCGAAGCTGGTACTTGGATTGCCACTTTTTGTGCTCGTGGCATGGTTTAGCTGGCTGTTAGCTCGCCAGCAGGAGCAAGAGTAGCTGGATCATTGGGGTTTGTGGCGCTATCCGATGTGCCTTGAGCTTTAGCGGGAATATCATCTTTCGGAGGGGAGACTAGAGCTTCCACGATAGGGATTTCATCTTCGGCCTCTTTAGCGATCACAAAAAGCAATTGATCTCCAGCTTTAACGGTGAGATCACGCTCTGGCACGAAAGGCACGCCGTCACGCAGAAGCGTGGTGAGGAGTACGCCAGTAGGAAGGTATATGGCACCTATTGAAGCTCCAGCTATAGCTGAGCCTCTAGGCACCGTCACCTGATAAAGCCCGGCGCCTGATTCGTGAAAGTCTAAGCGGCGCACTAATTCTCCTGAGCTCACGGCATCCTCAATAAGCATCGTCATAATCCTTGGCGTGCTCACTGGATAATCCACACCCCACATTTCGTCGAAAAGCCATTCATTGGCGGGATTGTTCACGCGTGCCACCACACGCGGCACCCCAAATTCGGTTTTGGCTAGCAAAGAAAGCACCAGGTTTGCTTTATCATCGCCAGTGGCCGCCACCACCACATCAGCTTCGCTCAAATCAATATCTTTTAAAGTGCTAATCTCGCAAGCATCTGCCAGCACCCAATCGGCTAGCGGCACTCGCGCCACCCGCATGGCTTTTGGATCTGAATCCACAATCGTCACTTCATGGGATCGATTCGTGAGCTCTTTTGCGATCGAGCGCCCCACTGATCCCGCGCCAGCAATCATCACTTTCACAGCGCATCCTCCTTTACCGGCGAAGCCAAAATGTGCTGAATCTTTAAAATGCTCTCAGCGGGCACCGCGAGATGAATTGAATCACCATCTTGAATGATCAGCGTGTGGCTGGGAATTACAGGCTTGGCTTGCCTGCCAATATAGGCCACTCTAGCCCCGGTAGCGTGCTCGATATCTGCTACAGTGTGGCCATACCAAGAATCATCGAGATCAGCTTCAATTAGTGCCATATTCAGGCCTGAATCCACGTAGTGCACCAGTGGGCCCAGCGCAATAAGCTTACGCATCATACGATCAGCAGTCCAAGCCACTGTGGCCACCGTTGCGATACCGAGCCTTTCATATACGCCAGCGCGCGAAGAATCATAAATCCGCGTCACCACATTTTTCACCCCGAAGGTATCTCGCACCACGCGAGCTGCGATAATATTTGAATTATCGCCTGATGATACGGCGGCAAACCCGGCAGCTTGCTCAATCCCAGCTTGAGTGAGCGCATCGCGATCGAATCCCAGCCCCGTCACTTGCTGGCCCGGAAAATCCTCGGGCAGGCGGCGAAAAGAATCTGAATTTGAATCGATAATAGCCACCGAATGCCCGCGTTCGGATAGGTTAATTGCTAAGGTGGCCCCCACGCGACCACAGCCCATAATTACGAAATGCACGCCTCTGACGTTACCTTATAGAACGGAAAAGCGTAACCTATTCTTGATGTCTAGAATTATTCGAAACTATAGCGCCACGAGAGTGCCTGGCTCGGTGTCTGTGACGACGAGCCTGGTGGCGATAGCGCTCGCCACGCTTATTACGCCGCAGATCATTTTGCGCGCTACCCAAATTGTGCGGGCTGATTCACAGCTTTTTGTTGCTTTAGCGGCAGGAATTGTGTTTTTCGTGATCACACTGCTTGCCGTGAATGGGGTGACGATTTTGACCCCGAGACGCACTACCCACATGTTGGCCACGCGTTATGTGGGATCCTGGGCAGGTATCTTGGTGGGCGCTGCACGAATCTTAGCCCATGGCTTGCTGGTGCTGTTGGGTGTGGAGTTGGTAATGACGGCGGTGAACGCTATTTTAGGAGCGGCGCTGCGCAGTGGTGGTGTGAATGCTGTGATGCAGATGGCTCATTGGGAAGCGCCTATAGCTGTTGTGCTGGTGCTTTCTTTAGCGCTTCCCACTTTAATTGCGCGCTCTGGTAGCGCGCTCAAATGGCCAAGAGTGCCTGGCTTTATTGGGGTGCTTGCGCTGGTGTTTGTGCTGGGTTGGGGCTTAGTGCAAGAGTTTCGGGGCGAAATTGATTTTGCGGCGGTGATTTTGGCTCGTGCTGATGCGCTAAATTCTGATTTAGTGATCGGTGGGGGCTTCCCGCTTGAGGAATCGATTTTAGGGGCGTGCTTTCCGGCAGCGATCTTGTATATGGTGAGTGAGCGGGTGATGGCTTTGCCAGAGCGGCGGCGTGTGCCTTTGCATCGGATGCTTAAAGTGCTGGTGCCGATGTTTGTGCTTATCGCGCTCACGATGTATTTCGCGGTGAAGTTGGAGCTGCCGGGGCGGCGTTTGGGTTTGCCGGCAATCTCGATTGCTTATGCCTTTTTTGGGGAAAATGGCCGCATTGCCTTTTCTGTGCTTTTTGCTTTAATAGGATTTGCGGTGGCAATTTCTGCCTATCGCCAGTTGCCAAGAGTGTTGCGGGAGCTGGCTATAGATGGGCTTTTGCCGCAGCGGCTTGCCGCTGAAGATTCGGTGGTGCCGCGCCGGCTTATCGTTGCTTTGATTGCGCTTCTGGCAGCGGTGATATCTGTGTTTTTGGATTCTACTCGTTCACTGGCAATGATCTTCATCCTTATTGCTATATTGATTGGTCTTTTGCTTTCGCTGGCAATGGCAGCGCGCGGAAGCTCAATTTTGGCTGAATCCACGGATGCAGATGAGCGCCGTTTGGCTGCCCAATCTCGATTGGCCTACCGCGCCTATGGGATAGTGCTGCTTGCTGTGATGGCTCTGCTTATAGTGGTGCAGCCTTTGTGGTTTGTGGCTGGAGTTTTGAGTTTGGCGGTGCCAGTGCTGTTTTTGATTGTGCACCGAAAAGGCTTAGGTAAAATTAACGAGGTGCTAACTGCTGAGATTGGTAGTCGAGGGCGTGCAGTGCCTATTCGGGTGCATTCTTTTGTGTTGGTGGATCATCTTGATTTGCCCACCCTCAAAGCTCTTGATTGGGCTCGAGCGAATAAATCTTCCACTGTGGAGGGTTTGAGTGTGGCTGTGGATCCAGCTCGCACCAGGAAACTGCGCCGGCAGTGGGAGGAGCGAAAGATCCCGGTGGCGCTCACGATCGTGGGCACTCCAGCTGGGGCTGCGCGCGGGCCGATTGTGGAATATGTGCGGGCTTTTCGGCGGATGCATCCAGATGATGTGGTGATGATAGTGATCCCGAAGATTATTTCTACTGGCACTTGGGAGCGGTTCTTTGTGCGTCACACTACTCCTTCAATTATTTCTGAGCTGGAATTAGAGCCAGGCGTGATGATCACGCAGGTTCCGTATCTTATTGAAGCGGCTCAAGTGCATCGGCAGCGTGCTGGAGTGGTAGATGAGTGATCAGAGCTTGTGTAGGGCATTGGCTAATGGGAGCCGTGATCCGAATAGTGTATGCATGAATCTGGATACGGCAGTACATATTGAGCTAGTGCTTACGGATATTGGCCATGGTGGAGTGTGTGTTGGGCGGGTTCCTGATGGGCGAGTGGTTTTTGTGCGCGGCGGTATTCCTGGCGAGCGGGTGCGCGCCACCGTCACGGAATCGAAAAAGCGCTTAGTAAAAGCTCTTGTGCAAGAGGTGATCGAGCCAGCTGAGCATCGAGTGCCCGAACTTTGGGATGATGGTGCGGCAGGTGCTACTGGGGCTGCAGATTTTCAGCATATTAAGCTTGCTTGGCAGCGTGAACTAAAAGGGCAGGTGCTTGCCACGCAGGCTCGCCGGATTGGGGGCGAACAGTTTGCTGAGCAGTTGGCGCAGTTTTCATTAGTGCCTAACGGTATTGATCTTGGGATGGGATCAGCACGGCACGCTAGTAGCGGCGCTGATGCTCACGGTTGGCGCACGCGCACTCGTTTTGACGTGACGAAGCTGCGCAGCGGCGTGGGGATGTATCGCGAGCACAGCCATGAGTTGTTGCGGCTCGATGAAATGCCGCTGGCAGTTTCGGAACTTAATGGGCTTGATCTTTTTAATGATGCTTGGGATGATGCGCTGCAGTGCGGAGCTAGGTTGCACGTGGTGGCTCCAAGCGTGGGGGAGCCAGTGGTAGTGAGTGACGGCGCTGTGTGGCGTGCTCCGGGCGAGCAGGCTGCTTCAAATAAGCTGGTGCAGCGAGCAAATGCCGGCGATCGTGAATACGAGTATCGCATTGGCTCCGATAGCTTTTGGCAAGTGCATCGAAATGCGCCTAGCGTTTTACTGCAGCGAGTGCTTGCCGGCGCAGGGCTCAGTGGCGGCGAGCGAGTGCTGGAGCTCTTTTGCGGTTCTGGGCTTTTTTCGGCTCCGATTGCGGATCGTATTGGAGTGCAGGGCAAGCTGCTCGCCATTGAAGGTAGTGAAGTAGCTGCGGTAAACGCTGTAGCTAATCTGCGTGCTTATCCGTGGGCTCGGGCGAGGCAAGGCTGGATTGATGCTCCGGGAATTGCGCAAGCAATTCGTGAGATTGAGCCGAGTGTGGTGGTAGCGGATCCGCCACGGGCAGGGCTGGGCTTGCCGGCCGCGCATGCAATTGCTGGCTCGCCAAGCGTGCAAAGAATCGTGTTGGTGAGCTGTGACCCGGCGGCGATGGCGCGTGACGCCGGCGCTTTCGTGGCAGTGGGCTTCGGAGTCACAAATTTTGAAGCTCTAGATCTATTCCCACACACGCACCATGTGGAAACTTTGGCGGTGCTGGAGCGATCTGAAGGAACTTATCGGTGATCAAAAAATGGTAGCTGGCGCATAATGCCAGCTACCCAAAATTGAGCGATTCTTGCACAGCTATAAGCTCTAGCTGAGCCGCACTGCTACAGATGCATACTGCGTAGTTCTTCAGCAGATCGCGCACAAAGATCTACTGGAGCGATGTCGAGCAGAGTTTTTGCACCGCTGATTCCACGCGTTGCCATGCGGGCAGCCGCCCGAGCAGTGGCAACGAGCACGCTGGCCGTAAACTCTGGATTGGAATCGAGCTTTAAGCTGTATTCAATAGTTTCAGTGTGCTCATTGTGCAGACCAGTGGTGCCGCTATAAATCACAGAGCCACCATGTGGAAGCGCGGCGTGATCGCGCAGCATCTCTTCCGCGGTGATGAAAGTGACGGTGGTGTCATATTCTTCGAAGTAGTTTGGCATGGTTTTGATCTGTTCAGTGATCGCATTCAAATCGGATCCTGCGGCTGCCACCACGAAGCATTCACGGGTGTGCTTTTGGCGCACTGAAAGCTGCGGATTATCGCCGTTGCGCACCGCATCGAGGGCTGCCGGAACGGGAACCGTATATTGGCGTGCATCTAGCACGCCTTCAATTCTGCGTATCGCATCGGAATGCCCTTGGCTCACGCCGCGCCCCCAGAATGTGTATGCGGATCCACCAGGTAGTATTGCTTCAGCATATACCCGGTTCAATGAGAATAGGCCAGGATCCCAACCGGAAGAAATCACGGCAATATGCCCGCTTTCTTTAGCGGCCGCGTCTACAGCTGCAAAATATTCAGGAATCTTTGCGTGCGTGTCGAAGCTGTCTACAGTATTGAAGGATCGGACTATTTCGTGGGTTAATTCCGGAAGGTCAGTAGCGCTGCCGCCGCAAAGTATGAGCACGTCTATTTTGTCTTGAAAATCTGCGAGGGAATCCACGCTATATATAGGCGTGCTGGTAAGGCTCGTAATTGAAGCAGGATCGCGGCGAGTAAAGATGCCAATTAGTTCTGCATCTTCGTGATGGGTGCAAGCGCTCTCCACGCCACGCCCCACATTTCCATATCCATAGATTCCGATTCTCATATTCTTTTCTCCTTCTAGCGCTTTACTTGCAGAAGTTCAGTTGCTTTGGCCACGCTAGCGTGAATGGCGGGTTGCTGTTTCGATATTCGCCTTTGCTAGCGCAACGTTCCTCTAAAATCACTAGCAACAATATCTCATTGCGATTTAGATGGTTCTTTTTGTCCATTTCGTGTAGTCGGCGGTGAATTGATTTTATTTACTCGCTATCTATGGCCTTGCTTTTAGATGTTTAAGGGCGCTAGATCGGGAGCTTTAGATTCGGTCGGCGCCGTGATCTACCGCTATTGAGTAGCTGTGATAGTTTAATAGCCGCCAGGAGCGTATTTTGTTGGTGAGTAGCATTTTTGCTCTAATTATTGGGTGCAAAAAATGGGTGTGCGTGGCGTGGAGGCGCTGCTTGCGGTAGTGATGGCGGCTCGTGGTTCCTCGTTTATTTTTAGCAAATTATTGCTTGAAGAAATTGGTTCTTTCACTGTGCTTGCATTGCGATTTGGTATCGCCTTTTTGTTGCTGTGTGTTATTTTTTGGCGCAGGTTGTGGCGCGCTTCGGGGCGCGTATGGTTAGCTGGCGCGATAGTAGGGCTTGCGTATTTTGTGGTGATGAGTTTGGAGATGACGGCGCTGAGTATGGCTGATACTGGGCCAGTGGCTTTGGTGGAACATACGGCAATTGTGATGGTGCCGCTCGCTACTGCGATGCTGGCTCGCCGCAAACCAGATCCGCTATGGCTAGGTGCTGGCGCGCTTACCACTTTTGGTGTCGGGTTGCTCACTGTGCCCGGCGGGCATATTTCTGCAGGATTAATCGTGGCGCTTGGAGGGGCTGTCGCTTACACTGTCACAATCATTATTACGGACCGGCTCACGCCAGATACGGAATCAGGGCTTGCTATCGGGATTATTCAGCTTGGGGTGCTTGGGGTGCTCGCCGGAGTTACTGCGCTATGGTTTGAGTCCCCGGCGTTGCCTACTGGGGGCACACAGTGGGCGATGATGGCGATGCTCGTTATTGTGTGTACGGCCTTTGGCTTTACGTTGCAACCGGTGGCGCAGGCGCGAGTCTGTGCTGAACGCACCGGGTTGTTGGCGGCGTTGAATCCAGCTGTGGCAAGCGTGCTTGGAGCCGTGGTACTTGGTGAGCGGTTTAATTGGCTTGGCGGGTTGGGTTTTGTGCTGGTGCTTATTGGTATCACGCTTCCTTATTTGATAAAAAATAGCCGTAGCTAATGTTTTCATATTTGAAATACTCACTTTCATTAGATGTCGTTTACTGCTCGGCGCCCCTGTAGGTGACCTACGTCCTACTTATCTTGAAGTTAAGATATAATTGTAAAAGGCGAGTATGCTTATCACTGAAAGGGAAAAGTAATGGAATCTGCGCTACGCTCCCGATAATTCGTAATAATAGAAACGGTCACTGCTCAACGTGCGAAGGAGAACAATGAGCGTAAATAGCTTTAATGCGAAAGCTACCCTGAGTGTAGGGGATAAGAACTACGAAATTTTCCGCCTCGATGCGGTGCCGGGTTTGGAAAAATTGCCCTATTCGCTGAAAGTGCTGGCCGAGAACCTGCTGCGCACCGAAGATGGCGCCAACGTGACGGCGGATCACGTGCGTGCTTTGGCGAATTGGGATCCGGATGCCCAGCCGGATAAAGAAATCCAGTTCACCCCGGCGCGGGTGGTGATGCAAGATTTCACTGGCGTGCCTTGCGTGGTGGATTTGGCCACCATGCGCGAAGCTGTGGCCGATTTGGGCGGCGATGCCGAGCAGATCAACCCGCTCAACCCAGCGGAAATGGTGATCGACCACTCGGTGCAGATCGACGTATACGGCCAGCAAGATGCGTTGGCGCGCAATATGGACATCGAATATCAGCGCAACGGCGAACGCTATCAGTTCCTGCGTTGGGGGCAAGGAGCCTTCCAGAACTTCAAAGTGGTGCCGCCAGGCACCGGCATTGTGCACCAAGTAAACATCGAGTATCTCGCGCGCGTCACTATGACCCGCGAGCAAGACGGCGTCACCTACGCCTATCCAGACACCTGCGTGGGCACCGATTCGCACACCACCATGGTGAACGGCCTGGGCGTGCTCGGATGGGGCGTGGGCGGCATCGAAGCCGAGGCTGCTATGCTCGGCCAGCCAGTATCAATGCTGATTCCGCGCGTGGTGGGCTTCAAGCTCACCGGCGAAATTCCGGCCGCCGCCACCGCCACTGACGTGGTGCTCACCATCACCCAGATGTTGCGTAAACACGGCGTGGTGGGTAAGTTCGTGGAGTTTTATGGCGAGGGCGTGGCGCAAGTGCCGCTGGCCAACCGCGCCACTATCGGCAATATGAGCCCTGAGTTTGGCTCCACTGCCGCCATCTTCCCGATTGATAATGTGACCCTCGACTATTTGCGCCTCACTGGGCGCAGCGAAGATCGCTTGGCTTTGGTGGAAGCCTACGCCAAGGAGCAGGGCTTCTGGCACGATCCATCCCGTGAAGCTCGCTACAGCGAGTATCTGGAGCTGGATTTGAGCACGGTGGTGCCTTCGATTGCTGGCCCGAAGCGCCCGCAAGATCGCATCCTGCTTTCCGAGGCTAAAGAGAGCTTTGAGAAGACTCTTCCGGATTACCTAGCCGCTGATGCTGCTGCCGATCCGGTGGCGCTCACCATGCCAAACGGCACCGATACCGCCGTCACCAATGGCTCAGTGGTGATCGCCTCGATCACGAGCTGCACCAACACGAGCAATCCGAGCGTGATGCTCGCTGCCGGTTTGCTGGCGCGCAACGCTGTGGCTAAAGGCTTGAAAGCGAAGCCGTGGGTGAAGACCTCCATGGCACCCGGATCGAAAGTAGTGGCGGACTACTACGAAAAGGCTGGCCTGTGGCCATCGCTGGAAGAGCTCGGCTACAATCTGGTGGGCTACGGCTGCGCCACCTGCATTGGCAACTCTGGCCCGCTCCCAGAGCCAGTGCATGATGCTGTGGTGGCAGGCGACTTGACGGTGACGGCGGTGCTCTCCGGCAACCGCAACTTTGAGGGGCGCATTAGCCCCGACGTGAAGATGAACTATCTGGCTTCGCCGCCGCTCGTGATTGCCTACGCGCTCGCCGGCACCATGGATTTCGATTTCGAGAATCAGCCGCTTGGGCAAGATGAGCATGGCAACGACGTATTCCTCCGCGACATTTGGCCCACGCCTGCCGAGGTGCAAGCCACGATCGACAGCGCGATCGACGCCGATATGTATAGGCGTAACTATGGGAGCGTATTCGAAGGCGACGAGCGCTGGCGCAGCCTCGACACCCCTGAGGGTGAGAAGTTCGCATGGGATGAAAACTCCACCTACGTGCGCAAAGCGCCATACTTCGATGGCATGGGCATGGAGCCTGCTCCCGTGGCTGATATCAAGGGTGCGCGGGTGCTCGCCAAGCTCGGCGACTCCGTCACCACCGACCACATCTCCCCAGCTGGTGCGATCAAGCGTGATTCGCCTGCCGGGCGCTATCTGGCCGAACATGGTGTGGAGCGTAAAGATTTCAACTCCTATGGTTCGCGGCGCGGCAACCACGAAGTTATGATTCGCGGCACATTCGCCAACATTCGCCTGAAGAACCAGCTGCTCGATGGGGTAGAGGGTGGCTACACCAAGAACCTACTCACCGGTGAGCAAGAAGCGATCTTCGATGCAGCTGAGACATATCGCGCAGCGGGTATTCCGCTGGTGGTGCTCGGTGGCAAAGAATATGGATCTGGCTCCTCGCGCGACTGGGCGGCCAAAGGCACCGCGCTGCTGGGCGTGAAGGCTGTGATCACCGAAAGCTTCGAGCGCATCCACCGCAGCAACTTGATCGGCATGGGCGTGCTGCCACTGCAGTTCCCAGCCGGCGAGAGTGCAGATTCGCTTGGCCTGGATGGCACCGAGACCTTCGATATTGCAGGGATTGAGGAGCTGAACTCAGGCGTCACTCCAAAGACCGTGCATGTGCGGGCGGTGAAGGGTGAGGGCGCTGCGGTGGAGTTTGACGCTGTGGTGCGCATCGACACCCCCGGAGAGGCAGACTACTACCGTAATGGAGGCATCTTGCAGTACGTGTTGCGCCAGCTCGCGGCGTGAGGTCGATAGCCTAGGAGCAGCGTAGCGCTTCTTGCCGCGACTGCGAGTTATCGTAGATCTGCCATTTTTGCCTAGTTTGGAGTATTCCCAAAACTCCAAACTAGGCTAAAATGCAATCGAGATTGTTTGAGCTTGAGCGGCAAGGACGCGAAGGCTGCTTCATTGTTGCATTCGGCTTTCGAGGCGCAGTGGCCGTGATGTGGTTACTGAGCTACTCTTTTTCAGCGTAAGATTAGGCATATGAGTTTACTTAGCACGATTGCTTCTCCTGCCGATGTGCGTGCACTGCGCCCAGCGCAGCTGCCGCAGCTAGCGAGTGAGATTCGTGCTTTTCTAGTGGAAAATGTGGCAGCCACCGGTGGCCACCTTGGGCCAAACCTTGGCGTGGTGGAGCTCACGATAGCACTACATAGGGTGTTTGATTATCCGAAAAATCTGATGCTTTTCGACACCGGCCATCAAACTTATGTGCACAAGCTGCTCACTGGCCGCCGAGATTTCACGCACCTGCGCGAGCGCGGCGGCTTGAGTGGCTATGGCGCGCGGGCTGAGAGCGAACAAGACGTAATAGAGAATTCCCATGCCACCACTGCGCTATCTTGGGCAGATGGTATTGCGCGCGGTTTTCAGCTAGAAGGCCGTGATGGATTAGTGGTGGCCGTGATTGGTGACGGCGCACTCACCGGCGGTATGGCCTGGGAAGCTCTCAACAATATCGCAGAGGATCCAAATCGGCCGATAGTGATAGTCGTTAATGACAACGGCCGATCCTATGCGCGTACCGTGGGTGGAATCGTGCGCCGAATTGCGCCGGTGCGTACACTCGACAAACTGCGTGTAGATCGCCGTTACGAAGAGTTTTTACACTGGGGCAAACGCCAGCTGCAAAAAGCCGGAACACCTGGCCAGATGGCTTATGATGCGATCCGCGGCTTTCGGCGGGGCGTGAAAGAAATCCTTTTTGACGCTGGTATTTTCGATTCGCTTGGGTTGAAATATATAGGGCCCGTGGATGGCCACGATATCGCGCAGCTAGAAGAAGCCTTCAATATGGCAAAGCGCTTTGGTGGGCCAGTGGTGGTGCACGCCGTCACGATTAAAGGTAAAGGCTATAAACCTGCGGAAGACAACAAGGACGATCATTTCCATGCTGTGGGCAAAATCCATCCAGAGACCGGCTTGCCGCTAGTGCCAAGCAGATTTGGCTGGACTTGCGTGTTCGCTGATGAAATATGCAAGCTCGCCGCCGCAGATCCTAAGCTCGTGGGGATAGCGGCAGCAATGATGATGCCAGTGGGCCTCGGACCAATGCAGGAAGCATATCCCGAGCGTGTGATCGACGTGGGGATCGCGGAGCAGCATGCTGTGACGATGGCTGCGGGCCTCTCCTATGCAGGCTTCCGGCCCGTGGTGGCCCTATATTCCACATTTATGAATCGCGCCTTTGACCAGCTGCTCATGGATGTGGCTTTGCACCGCGAGAATGTGACGATTGCTCTCGATAGGGCAGGAGTGACAGGGGAAGACGGCGCTTCACATAACGGCATGTGGGATTTGGCGATAGCTGCAGATATTCCTGGGCTGCAGGTGGCGATACCGCGTGACGGCGAAAAGCTTCGCGAGTTGCTACGGCAGGCTGTGATTAAAGATGGACCAGCGATAATTCGCTACCCGAAAGGTTCGCTCCCCACGCCGCTGCCAGCTATTGAAGCTGGTGAGAGCTATGATGTGCTTTATCGGAATGGCTCTGAAGAGCAAAAGCCACTGCTGCTATGGGGTATGGGGCCACTCGCTGCCACTATGCTGGCCGCCGCGCGCGAGTGCGGTGATGTGCCAACTATCGTGATAGACGTGCCCTGGGCCTTGCCGATTCCGAGCGCCGTCACCGAACTTGCTAAAACCTGCGCCGGCGTGATCACTCTTGAAGATGGGGTAGTAGATGGCGGTGTGGGTGCGCAGCTCGCCCAAAGCCTACGCGAATCAGGAAGCGAAGTCACTGTGCGAAACTTCGGTATCCACAAAGAATTTCTCGCCACCGCTTCGCGCTCCGAAATCCTAGCCGCCCAAGGCATGGATACTGCCGCCGTCACTGCAGCAATCCGAGAGCTAGCTGCACTTGCTCAATCTGCCACGGGCGAGCACCCCACTGCGTGAGTTTAGTGCGCAAATCTGCCGCACTCTCCCAGCCTTCCCACGCAAGGCGCTTTTGCAAGGCTGGTTTAAGCAATACCTCTTGGCGGATTGCCAACTCATCAGCCCACGTAAGCACAGCGCTGCGCACGCGGGCCCAGCGTTCAGCTGCTTGCGGATATGAATGCTCCCAGTGCTGTACAGGCGGAAAATCTGCTTTCTTAGCTTTAAATTTCTTTTCAGGCAGGCGAGAATTAGGCAAATGCCACGCAGTATTAATCGCCTTCCACCAATGCGGCACATCAGGGCGCCGCTCAAAAGATCGCATTAACGATGATCGCTCTACATCGGCTTTAGAGCGTGGTTTACGTTTCGCCAGTGCTCCCAATACGGGGCTTGGGAGCACAGTGCTGGGAGCGACATCTCGCCACTTTGCAAGATCGTCACGCATCTGCCAAAGCTCGCGCACCATTGCGAGCGCGCGCCGATCTTCGACCCCCGCCTGATGAGCTGCTTTGCGCCACGGTTGCTGCTTTACTGGCTTCGGCGGCATTGTGCGCACATGCTCGCACTCTTGGATGCACCATTCTTCACGCCCAGCTTGGCGGAGCATCGTGCCCAAAGCATCCTTAAGCTCATGGAGCAACTCCACATCCAGCGCGGCATAAGTGCGCAAATCTTTGCTCAGTGGGCGCTGGCTCCAATCCGAGTGGCCCAGCTCTTTTGCAAGCGATTTTCCAAGCACTTCTGCAGCTATAGCTTGCAGTGATACTCTTTCAAAACCGAGCAGCTCAGCTGCTATCTCAGTATCAAAAATGCTAGTAGGGTGGAGGCCTAACTCATGCATCGCCGGTAAATCCTGATCAGCGGCGTGTAAGATCCACTCACAGCGCACCACCTCTCGCAAACCGCTTAGTTTATCCTCGATCCCTACTGGATCAATCAGGAAAGTGCCTGCTCCAGGCCGGCGAAGTTGCACTAAATAAGCGCGATCTGAATATCTGATTCCGCTCGCCCGCTCAGTATCCACTGCTATTGGGCCCGTTTTTGTAGCAAGTTTCGCCACAGCTATATCGATATCATCGTGCGTGACACTAGGGACGCCCTCACGAGGCGCGAGCAGGGGCACCACTTCCACAGGCTCGCGAAATATTGTGGGCATTCGTTCTTGCTCAGAGCTCAAATTTTAGCCACCTTTCGTGGCAGCGCAGCCACATCAAGCGAATGCGGGCCTAATCCGGCAAGCTGAGAAGCAAAATCTGCCCATGCCATTAAATGGGAAGTGAGGAATTGAGATTCGGGAGTCCACGATGCGCGCACTTCTAGATCCACGCGAGCAGAATCAAGATACATATCGCCAAAAGTCTCGTTGAATACGCGCGTGACGGTGCCGTTGAGGTTATGGAAAGAAGCACCTCGCTGCTCTAAGCCGTCAGTAAGCCAACTCCAGGCCACTTCGCCCAGCAGCGGATCATCTCCCATAGCTGCATCCATAGGAGCCCGGCCATGCACCACAATCCGGAAAGTGCCATCCCAAGCAAGCTGCCCTTCAGGATCATGGAGCACCACAAAGCGCGCATCGCCGCGATACGAATCTGGATCCATATCGGCAGAATCATTCATCTCCGCTTGAAGCGCCACCCCCCAAGGCGCAATCCGGGTGGGTGGCGGCACTTGGCTCACATGCATCTCGGTGCGAAATTGCTGTCCTTTAAGAGATTCCAGGGCTTGCACAAATTCTGCCGGCGGGAGTGCTTCTTCATTCACCACTCTTAGACTTTAACCCTCGATCAGGCTGGAAAAAAGGAGCCGCGCCGGAAAGTGGAGCACTCTTCGCGCGGTGGCGAATCAAAATCGTGAGCGAATGCGCCTGCACCTTAAAGGTGTCAGCCGCTTGTAAAGACTGATTTAGCACAGTGCTTGCTGCAGCATCAGTGCTCAAATACAGCTCATAAGCAAATTCTTTATCCATCTTTGGCATCGTAAAATCGAGAGCTTCGCTAGAAGCATTAATTGCCACCAAAAAATTGTCGTCAACCACTCTTTGCCCGCGAGAATCAGGCTCATCAATTTTATCGCCATTGAAAAACACCATCAGCGAGCGCGCGTACCACGTGCCCCAATCGTCCTCTTCCATGTATGTGCCATCAGGGCGCAACCATTCGATATCGCCCGCACTCGAAGTGCCACCCCGGGCCGCCTCGCCCTGGAAGAAACGTCGGCGGCGAAACACTGGATGCTTTTTGCGTAACTCAATCGCTTGCTTCACGAAGCGGAACAAATTTTGCTGGCGCTCATCAAGCTCCCAATTCACCCACGAAAGCTCATTATCTTGACAATAGACATTGTTGTTGCCTTGCTGGGTGCGGCCAATCTCATCGCCGTGCACTAGCATCGGCACACCCTGCGAAATCATCATCGTGGCAATGAAATTCTTGATTTGGCGCAGCCGCAAATCAAGCACGGCTGGATCATCCGTGGGCCCCTCAGCGCCACAATTCCAAGAGCGGTTGTGGCTCTCGCCATCGGAATTGCCTTCACCATTCGCATCGTTGCGCTTATCGTTGTAGCTCACCAGATCGCGCAGCGTGAAGCCATCGTGCGCCGTCACGAAATTCACACTTGCCTTCGGGCGCCGGCCCGAATGTGCATAAAGATCGCTAGAGCCAGAAAGCCTAGATGCAAACTCTTCAAGAGTGCTGGGTTCTCCACGCCAAAAATCGCGCATCGTATCGCGATATTTGCCATTCCACTCGCTCCAAAGCGCCGGGAATTCACCCACGTTGTAGCCGCCCTCGCCCACGTCCCACGGCTCGGCAATCAGTTTTACCTGCGAAATAATCGGATCTTGCTGGATGATGTCAAAGAAAGTAGAAAGCTTATCCACGGCATACAGCTCACGAGCTAGGGTAGAGGCAAGGTCAAAGCGGAAGCCATCCACGTGCATATCTGTGACCCAGTACCGCAACGAATCCATAATCAGCTGCAGCGTATGCGGCGAGCGCATATTAAGAGAATTTCCAGTGCCTGTGGTGTCGAAGTAGTGTTCGAGATCATCAGGCACAAGGCGGTAGTAAGAGGCATTGTCAAGGCCCTTAAGGCTCAGAGTGGGCCCAAGGTGATTGCCTTCAGCTGTGTGGTTATACACCACATCCAAAATCACTTCGATATCAGCCGCGTGCAGCGCCTTCACCATCGCCTTAAACTCATCCACTTGGCCGCCCCTGCTATTAGAAAAAGCATAAGAATTCTGCGGGGCGAAAAAGCCAATAGTGTTGTATCCCCAATAGTTACTTAAGCCTTTTTCCTGAAGCGAGGTATCATTCACAAACTGATGCACCGGCATCAGCTCGATCGCCGTCACTCCAAGATGCTTGAGGTAATCAATCATCGCTGGATGGCTCATACCAAGATAGGTGCCACGCTGCTCTTCAGGGATATCAGGATGAAGTTGAGTGAGCCCTTTCACGTGCGCTTCATACACGATAGTGTCGTGGTAAGGGTGATTTGGTGGGCGATCATGGCCCCAATCAAAATATGGATTCACCACCACTGAGAGCATCGTGTGGCCAAGCGAATCCTCTTGGCGATGCTCAGCCGGATTCGTAAATGAATACGAAAAATTGCTTTGATGATTCTCCACCTGCCCATCAATCGCCTTCGCATAAGGATCAAGCAAAATCTTTGAAGAATCAAAGCGCAAGCCATTGGCTGGATCATAGGCGCCGTGAGCGCGAAATCCATAGCGCTGCCCAGGGCGAATGCCGGGGAGGTAGCAGTGCCACACGTTCGCATCCACTTCCGTGAGTTCCACGTAAGTTTCGGTATCGTCGTCATCAATCAAACAAAGTTCAATTCGATCGGCGGCAGAAGAAAATACAGCGAAATTAGTGCCCGAACCATCGAAGGTGGCACCGAGTGGGTACGGTTTTCCTGGCCAAATATCCATTCTTCAAGAATAGTGGCCTAGTGGTGGAATATTTAAGAAAATCTCGGTGAGAAAGAGCATAAGTGCAGTGGTGTACTAAATGCATGGCACTTAAAATTGCGATACGAATGCCAGATTTGCTAATAAATTTTATTGATGCGCAAGTGGCCAGCGCTGCGGCGCTAATCGCACGGCTTTTATCACGAGCGCAGTAGAACGAGAAATGTGGCGCAGAATCGCTGCCCGTGACGTCATCATGCGAGCGTGGCATCCGAGCAAAGAGCGAAGCTCGAACGGCGTTTCACACCGCTCGGGATTCTTTCCGTGCGAGCAAAAATGCTGGCGCATTTTTGCGCACCTCGACGATGAAGAAGCCCGAAAGCTGGCTTTCGAGGAATCCGAAGAGGAAGAGGTAGAAGCGAACGAAGTGAGCTAACACAGCTTCGTCAAAAAATGGCCTCAAGAGCAAGCTCTCGGGCCATTTTTCTCCTCGCTGTGGGCGATACTGGGATCGAACCAGTGACCCCTTCCGTGTGAAGGAAGTGCGCTACCGCTGCGCTAATCGCCCTTAGTGACGTTAAAGAATGTTAGCGCGAATAGCGCCTCAAACGCAAACGGGAAAGGCGTGGCGTGGCTCATGCTTCTGTGATTGGACATGGCCCCACAATCTTCGCTATATTTATCTGCGTCGCAAGCGGCAATGATCGCAGCGGCGATAGCGCGGATGTAGCTCAGTTGGTAGAGCGCCACCTTGCCAAGGTGGAGGTCGCGGGTCCGAGCCCCGTCATCCGCTCGATGGCCAAGCAGATATCTGCTCAACCACATGGTGGGTTGGCCGAGAGGCGAGGCAGCGGCCTGCAAAGCCGTATACACGGGTTCGAATCCCGTACCCACCTCGAATATCAAGCGCCAGAAACCGAAAGGGTTCTGGTTTTCTTTTTATAACTGAATAGCGAGGCGTGACGTTGATGCAGATTATCTGCGTGGTCACCTTTGCGTTATGGGCGGTTGGCGCAGCTGGCTAGCGCGTTTCCCTGACACGGAAGAGGTCGCAGGTTCGAGTCCTGTACCGCCCACGGCTAGGAAATGCGAGCAAAGAAAATGCTCGCATTTTCTTTCGAGCATGACGACGCCGTGCGCAATTTT
>R15__coassemble_591_pt1 | contig 27260 bp, 19 predicted proteins | sample R15__metabat2_low_PE_004 | metagenome-assembled genome bin R15 | reverse complement strand
TTTGCCCTTGGGGGGCCTGTTTAGTTTCCAATTTACCTTGAAAATTGTAAACCTAAACTCGACCCACATGTCCACTCGAAAAGGCCCATGACTACCCCGGAAGCCCCCCAATGCCCACCCACGCCAAAATGATTTCCATTGGCTCCAAAATGCGCACAAGAAGGGGGCACAGCCTCATGGCTGTGCCCCCTAGCTTAGCTAGCTCTCAAGCCTCACTTCGCTGCCGCGATGCGCTCCTTGAGCTTGCCGAGTTCCTCAGTCACCTCAGCAGGCAGCTTGTCGCCGAACTGTTTGAAGTACTCTTCAGAATCTGCGGCTTCAGCTTCCCAAGCAGCAGGATCGATCTCGTAGAGCTTCTTCCATGCAGCTTCATCAATATCCAAGCCTTCGAGGTTAAAGTCTTCAAACTTCGGATAGCGGCCGGTGACGCCGTCAATCGCCTCTACCTCACCAGCAGCGCGGCGCACGATCCAGTCGAGCACGCGGGAGTTGTCGCCGTAGCCTGGCCACATGAAGTTGCCGTTCTCATCTTTGCGGAACCAGTTCACCTGATATACGCGCGGGAACTTGTCGCCGAGCTTCTCGCCCATCTCGAGCCAGTGGCCCCAGTAGTCGGCCATGTTGTAGCCGCAGAATGGGAGCATAGCGAATGGGTCGTGACGTAGCGAGCCCACAGCGCCTTCAGCGGCAGCGGTCTGCTCGGAGGCCACGGTGGCGCCCACGAATACGCCATGCTTCTGGTCGTAAGCCTCGGCCACGAGCGGCACGTTCGAGGCGCGGCGGCCGCCGAAGAGGATGGCATCCACCGGCACCCCTTGCGGAGCTTCCCAATCTGGGCAGATGATCGGGCACTGGCCTGCAGGAGCGGTGAAGCGGCTGTTTGGATGAGCTGCCTTCTCGCCACTCTCTGGGGTCCAATCGTTGCCGTGCCAATCGATGAGGTGGGCTGGCACGTCACCATCAATGCCTTCCCACCACACGTCGCCGTCATCGGTGAGTGCCACGTTGGTGAAGATGGTGTTTTCCTTCATGGATTCCATGGCCATCGGGTTGGTCTTGTAGGAGGTGCCTGGAGCCACACCGAAGAAGCCAGCTTCAGGGTTGATGGCGTAGAGGCGGCCATCTGGGCCGGGGCGCATCCAAGCGATGTCGTCACCCACGGTCTCCACCTTGTAGCCCTCGATCGTGGGCTGCAGCATGGCGAGGTTGGTCTTGCCGCAGGCGCTCGGGAAGGCGGCGGTCACGTGATACTGCTTGCCAGTCTTCTCAGAAGTGAGGCGCAGGATGAGCATGTGCTCAGCCATCCAGCCTTGACGACGAGCCATCGTGGAGGCGATACGCAGCGCATAGCACTTCTTGCCGAGCAGGGCGTTGCCGCCGTAACCGGAGCCGTAGCTCCAGATTTCGTTGGTTTCCGGGAAGTGAGTGATGTACTTCTCGTCGTTGCATGGCCATGAAGTATCCTCCTGGCCTGGCTCGAGCGGCACACCCACGGAGTGTACTGCTGGCACCCATTCGCCGCCCTGGCCGATAAGCTCGAGAGCCTTGGCGCCCATGCGGGTCATGATGCGCATATTTACCACCACGTATGGTGAATCGGTGAGCTCGATGCCGAGCTTGGAGATCGGGCCACCCAGCGGCCCCATCGAGAATGGGATCACATACATGGTGCGGCCCTTCATCGCGCCACGGAACACGCCGTTTTCGCCGATGAGGGTTTCCTTCATTTCCTTCGGGTCAGCCCAGTTGTTGGTAGGGCCAGCATCTTCTTCCTTTTCGGAGCAGATGTAGGTGCGCGATTCCACGCGAGCCACATCACTTGGAAGGGAGCGGGCCAAGAATGAGTTGGGGCGCTTTTCGGGGTTGAGGCGGGTAAACATGCCGCTCTCCACCATCATGCTGGTGAGGCGATCCCATTCTTCTTGGGAGCCGTCGCACCATTCGATTTTCTCAGGCAGGGTGATATTTGCTACCTCAGCCACCCATTTGGTGAGATCTTCCGGTGCCACCGCGGGCGCACCAGCGCGCACGCTTTCTGCCGTATACATTTCTGCCATCACATGGCCTCCTATTTATTGACTTGTGCGAATTATGCAACGCGGAGCAGCGCCGTGAGCCGCGCACTGCTGTTGGATTCGTGCATAAATCTGCTTGTCTGCAAAATTCTTGCGTTTTCTATTATGGCAAGAATGAGCCTCTTTTTCATGGGACTATTGGATAAAACAAGGCAGCAGCATTCATTGCCAAAAAATCTCTTGTACCATAGAGGCATGCCCCAGCGCCGCCGGAATCAGCGGCAATGATATTTTGGCGAGCACTTTCCAATGAAGGCACCGCACATTTGATAGATTTAGAGGCAGGATACGCACTCCTGCATTTTCTGCACTAATCTCCCAAAAGAAGGAATCCTGATGAAAAAGATGTTTCGCGCTATTGCCACGGCGCTCACCGGCATGGCGCTCGTGATTGGGCTGAGCGCATGCGATGCCAAAATGCTGATTGATTTGAATGAAGATGGAAGCTATGCGATGACGGTGGATGCTGCCGACACCGAGCAGATGTTTTCTGATTTGGGCATCACTTGCAATGATTTCGTGAGTGACTTCGAAGACGACCCCGATTTTGAGGGGGTTAGTGTGGAAGACACCTCGGCTGGCGATACTCTCAGCTGCCGTTTCAACTACGAAGATCCAAATCCGGATCCTTTCGTATTTGAAGATGCCGGCGATGGCACGCTCAAGCTCGATATGGGTGCCATTACCGCAGATGATTTGAGCGAATTCAACGATGGCGTGGCTCAGATGGAAGATCTTGGCATGACGGTGAATGCCAGCTTCACGCTGCGAGTGCCTGGCGAAATCGTCGATTATGATGTGACTGGCGTGGTGGATGGCGACACCGTCACCTGGTCTGATTTTAATGGTATGCGTGACGGCGAATGGGTGACCTTCAAGGATCCGAATGGTGGCGTAAGCGATACCGAAGATACTTCCGATGAAGCTATTGCCCTCGGCACTGATGATATGGATGTGGAAGAGAATTCCGATTCTTCCAATACGGCTTTGATTATTGGGCTTATTGCCGTGGCGCTGCTCGCGATTATCGCAGCTATCGTGGTGGTGGTGGTGATTCTGCGCCGGGGCAAGAAGGGCCAAGATGGCAGCGGTATGCCTAGCTATGGCAACTTTGGCCAGCCCGGCGCGCCAGGCGCACCTTGGGCTGGGAGCATGCCGGGGGCTCAAGATGCTCAAGGCGGTATGCCAGCGGCTCCTAATTCGTGGCAGCAGCCAGCTCCGGCTCAACCTGCGCAATTTGCTCAACCTATGCAGCCCACGCAGCAGCTGCCGCAGCAGCCTAATCAGCCTTGGCAGCAGCCTAATCAGCCTTGGCAGCAGCCCACTGAGCCGTGGCAGCCGCCGCAACAGTAGGCGGTAAATGGTTTTGGGGTGGGCATAGCTGAAGCCACGCCCACCCCAAAGTGAAAGGGCGGGGACACAGCTTAAAGCTGTGTCCCCGCCCTAGTTGTTAGGCCAGCGGCAGCTTCTCAGATTAACGGATAGCGCACGATGGTCTGCTCGCGCCCGGCGCCCACGCCAATCGCGGAAATCCGGCAGCCGGAAAGCTCCTCGAGCCGCTCAATATAGGCCCGTGCGGCCGGCGGCAACTCGCCGTATTCGCGCGCGCCTGAAATATCTTCGCTCCAGCCGGGCAGATATTCATAGATCGGCTTCGCGTGGTGCATATCAGATTGCGATGGCGGCATATCTTCCACCCGCTCGCCGTCAATCTCGTAAGCCACACATACTGGAATCTGCTCTAGGCCAGTGAGCACATCTAGCTTGGTGATCACAATATCGGTGAGGGAATTGACGGCCGTGGCATAGCGCGCCACCACGGCGTCATACCAGCCGCAGCGCCGCGGCCGGCCCGTCGTCACGCCGTATTCGCCGCCTTGCTCGCGCAGCCACTCGCCGGCAGCATCGAGCAACTCTGTGGGGAATGGGCCTTCACCCACGCGGGTGATATACGCTTTGGCTACGCCCACGATGCGGTCGATACGCCGCGGCCCGACGCCAGAGCCGGTGCAGGCGCCGGCAGCGGTGCAGTTGGAGCTGGTGACGAAGGGATAGGTGCCGTGGTCAATATCGAGCATTGTGGCTTGGCCGCCTTCAAACACCACCGTCTCGCCGCGATCTAGAGCGTGATTGAGCTCGGCGGAGACGTTGAAAAGCATTGGCCGCACCCGCTCGGCGTAGCTGAGCAGCTCCTGCGTCACGCCATCTACCGTGAAGGGCTTTTCGCCGAGCAGCTCCACGATTTGGGGGTTTTTTTGCGCTAGGGCGCCTTCTACTTTTTGGCGCAAAATTGATGGATCGAAGAGGTCTTGCACCCGGATGCCGATGCGGTTCATTTTGTCGGCATAAGTGGGGCCGATGCCGCGGCCGGTGGTACCGATTTTGCGGTTGCCGAGCATGCGCTCATTCACGGCGTCCATTGCTTTGTTGTATGGAGGAATGATATGCGCGTTGGGGGAAATGCGCAGGCGAGAGCCGCTGATGCCGCGCGATTCGAGCTCGGCGAGCTCTTCGAACATTACGGCGAGGTCTACTACCACGCCGTTGCCAATCACCGGCGTGCAGCTCGGGCTGAGGATTCCGGCGGGGATCAGGTGCAGCGCGAACTTTTCGCCGTCCACCACCACGGTGTGCCCGGCGTTGTTGCCACCGTTGAATTTCACCACGTAATCCACGGCTGTGCCGAGCTGATCAGTGGCCTTGCCTTTGCCTTCGTCACCCCATTGGGCGCCGAGCACCACGATTCCGGGCATGATTCCGCCTTTCTGCTTCGCAATATTGCGAGGCTATTTTACGCTCTTTAGCCAAGTGAGGCGTATTTGCCCAATTGGTGACGGCGGAGCTTGCTAGGCCGGAGGGCGCCTCTCGATTTACCTCTGCCTAAAAAGAGTATGGGGTGGAGGATGCCTAGCAGGCTTACCTCCACCCCAAGAGCGTTTGCCGATCACGCCTTACGGCGTTTGCGGGCCACCACGGCTGCCCCGCCTGCAGCTATCAAGGCAATAGCTGCTATGCCAGCCGCAGCATTGTGCGAGCCAGTATCCGAAAGCCCCCGGCTTCCAGTTCGCGCACTATTAGTGTTTTCGGTGTTATTGCTGGTTTTGCTGCCAGTGCTGCCGCCATCGGTCTTGCCGCTGCTCGAGCAGTTTTCTGGTTTGGTGAAAGCATCCCAGTGCCACGATTTCACCAAATCTTGCGCAAACGCATAGCCCTCTTGTGGCGCGGCCGTGATATCTACGGCGTGCCCATAGCCGTATGTGAACTTCACATTCGGCTTCACCTGAGCCGTCACGTCGGCGCCATCCACCTTCACCGTAAAGTTCACTCCCGCCACCTCAGGAATCACCAACCATGGCTCGATGCTGCAATCTGCCGGATCTTGGGCGTTAGGCGTCACGCTCCATTCCGTAATCACCATGTCAGGCTCGGGCACCATCGGGCAACCGTTATTCGACGCCGGACCAGCCTCATTCACACACTTATCATCCGCGTCAATCACGCCATCACCATCAGTATCAGGCTCCGGCTCCACCGGTTTCTCGGTCACTTCCACTGCGATAGTGCGGGAGGACATAGGAATCATATTGTTACGGTTACCGACGAGAGCCACCTTCACCAAGATAAGGCCGGGCGTAGCGCCGTCTTCAGCAGTGACGGTCACCTTGCCGGTGTCGTCGATTACCACCCACCCATCATCAAGGAAGTAGTGGCCTGTCGGCTCGTTGGTTTCAGGGTCGAGCAATCGCGCCCCGGTTTCATCCGGTGCGCCGGTAATCGGCAGCACACTCACGCTGCTTCCCTGCTCTACCGCCACGGGTGAAGGATAATTCGCCAACGGGCAACCATGGTTAGATTCTGGCCCGGGGATGCTCTGGCAAGCATCCTCGCCATCTTCCAGATTATCCAGATCGCGCGGGTTGGTCAGCCCATCACCGTCTACGTCGAGCAGGGCTGTCTTCAAATCCTCGACGTCAATGAGCACCTCAATATTCGCGTGAGAATCATCAGGATAAGTCACGTCGACTTTCAGCCACCTTTGGGCGTCACTATCCACCATTGGGGCGGCGGCGCTCACCACGCCAGTATCAGGGTCGATCGTGAGCCCCGCGAGCCCGCCGTCATCTGCAATGGAGAATGTGGTGCCGGCCGGGATTGGCTTGCCATCTGCTGACGGTGGGATATTGAACGCGGTTCCCTCGAAGACGCTCACGGTCGGGTAGCCCAGGCTAAGGTAGTTAGCCCAATTGCAACCATTGGGGGCTTCGCCGGCGGTCGTGGGGCACGCGTCATCCGCATCCAGCACGCCGTCATTATCGGAATCGGTATCCGGATCTGCCTCGTTCTTGGTCCAAACCCAGTGGGCGCCGATGGGGATATTGGATTGCTGGATTTTCAGGGAGTTGGCGCCGGTCCAGCGATTCCCGGCATTCAGATACTGCTCCCAGCGGTCAAATGTCCACACGCCGTCAGCTGCGGTCACGGTAGTCCACTCCGGCAGGTTGAAGTTGTCTTGGGCTTCGTCGAAGCAGAAATTATGCTGCAGGTTATTCACCTCAGCAGGTATCGCGTGGCCGGCAGTATCGGAAATCATGTCGATATTCAGGCAATACTGCACATCCACATTCTGGTTCACGAAATCCAGCGAGATGGCGAGAATATCTTCGGGGGCTACGTCGTCGTGATTGTGAATATATGCGGCGCCTTTCTCGAGACTCCCGTCGCCTTTGTCCCACATCCCGAAGTGCGCACTATAAGCCATATAGGTGCCGGCGTAGTGTTCGAGAATACTGCCGTCAGCAGTATCCCTCAGCTTCCAGTCGGCAGGTAGGCTAGAAGTGTTTACATTCACGTTGAACTGCATTACGTGGTTTTCCTCGGTGATCGTAGTATGGCAAGAAAACTGATTGCCGTCAGTCCACTCATAGGTAAACTCCCGCGACGGGTTAGTCGGGTCAGAGCAGGTCACCGCAGATTTATTGAAATCCGGCGGCAACCCGGGCACGCCGTTAGCGGTGATATCAAGGCTGGGCACGAGGCTCCAGTCATACGGCTCGTATTCCACGGCCTGGGCGGGCGGCGCAGTTAGGCTACCCCCCCCAGCAGCAAACCGCACATGGCAGCCGCCGTCATGGCCAAAAACTTTTTCAAAGAGCGCCCCCGCTCTCGCGCTCTCGATTTTTGCCTATTCATTTCAATCCCCTTAAGAAAATCCGCATAATCATTGATTTAAAAGCTGAGGCGCAGCGGCCAACTATGCTAAGCACGCACCCGTATTTGCGTTGCGATTCACCACAGCCTTTACTGTGATTCAAGTATCTTCTATACTGCCATAAAATTTTGGCGCCTACTAGGCCTAAAAGCACCCATTTTCTTAGAAATTTAATGCGCTTGCGTAGTGACGGCGGAGTGACGGAGGTGCCGCAGGGGGTCAGGTGTGGTGCGGCACCCTAGAGCCTTGTGCCATTTGCCGTTAGTGCCATTTAATGCTGCCATTAGTGCCATGTATCAATGTTGCATTGAATAAACAATAGAACAGTGAGACCCTACCGAAGCAGGGTCTCACTTGGGGAGCTAGCGCGCCGCGTTAGGGGATTGCGGCGGCTAGCTAGTTTTCACTGGCCGATCAGGCCTCGCGGCGCCGGCCACGCATGGCCACGGCTGTCGCGCCTGCGCCCATGAGCGCCAGCGCGAGGAGCCCAGCGGTCATGGTGTGCGAGCCAGTGTTTGGATGCCGTTCGAGCTTCGGTTCCTCAGCCCCGCCATTCTTCCAATCGTTGGCCACAGCCGGGTCAGCCACCTTGCCGTTCGGGGTTTTTCCGTCCAGCTCGTCCTTATCCTTCACGCCGTCACCATCGGTGTCAGCCTTGTTCGGATTAGTCGGCTCGCCAGATACGGTATTACCCTTTCCGCTCACCTCATCACCATCATTAATGCCGTCACCGTCAGTATCCGGGTTGAGCGGATCAGTGTTGCCTGGCTCACCTTCTGGATCGAACTTGTCATCCTTGAACGGGTTCTTTTCGCCGGATACTTCCTCACCGTCGGTCAGGCCATCTTTATCGGTGTCAGGATCAGTCGGATCAGTGCCGATCTCGGCCTCTTCAGCATCGGTGAGCCCGTCGCCGTCAGAGTCTGCCCGGTTCGGATCCGTCTTCGGCTCATCAGCCTGGGCTGGATCGTCCACGGTCTTGCCGTCCTCATCCACCTTGGTGCCGATCTCGTCGCCGTCAGTGACGCCGTCATCGTCGGTGTCTGGGTTGGTCGGGTTGGTCGGAGCGCCGGGCTTGCCGGAATCAGCGGTCAGGTTGCCGTCTTCATCATACGGGTTCTTCGAGCCGGTGATTTCGTCACCATCATTGATACCGTCATTATCGGTATCTGGGTTGTTCGGGTCGGTAGCAGGATCGTCAGCCTGATCGGGGTCAGGAACGGTCTTGCCAGTTTCCGGGTCCACCTTGGTGTTGAGCTCGTCGCCGTCCTTCAGACCGTCACCGTCAGTGTCGTCATCGTTCGGGTCAGTCGGATCGCCGCCTTCATAGCCGTTCACCTCATCACCGTCGTTGACGCCGTCACCGTCGGTATCCGGCTTAGTCGGGTCGGTGTCGTCATCGGTGGTGGGGTCACCATCCGCGCCGTCCACTTCTTCCTTATCCGTGAGCCCATCACCATCGGTGTCGGAGTTCTTCGGGTCGGTGCCGAGATCTTCCTCTTCCTCATCGGTGAGCCCGTCATTATCATCATCGTCATCGGTAGCGTCGGGGGTGCCATCGCCGTCGGTGTCGAGTTGGATAGTGGCGGTGATGGTCTCATCAGTGGCACCGGAATCATCCGGATAGTCCACTAATACCGGCACGGTGACAACCTCTTCATCAGCACCATCCTTGCCGGCGTCGGCTACCACGATAGTGAGCTCGCCGGTTTCGGCATCGATGGTGATGTCGTAGCCGTCAGGGGCGGTGAAGCTCGGGTCGATAGCGAAGGTGGTACCCTCGGGCTTCGGATCACCATCGGCTGCGAACACTGGCTCCACCTTGGTGGTGTCGCCCGCTTTAGCCACCGTCACTGGGTAGGACGGCTTCGGGTCAGTGACGTCGCACACCTCGGCAAGCGGCGCGGTGTACTCCCATTCAGCAGTGCCGGTGAGGGTGTAACCATCCTCGGCAGCTGCCGTCACCTTAACCTTCTGGCCATATTCATAGTTGTAGTGGCCGGACGCATCGGGACTAATCTGCTCTTTGGTGGTCATATTGGTCACCGTGTAGACCACGCCCTCGGTGGTGGGCACCGTCACATACGGCGACTCATCGCATGACGAAGGATCGTCGGCGGTCGCATTGGTGGACGGATTGACGCCGGACGGCTCGTCCGGAGTCACCTCGGTGGGCGCATCCGTCACCGTCACGGTGATTTCATCGACGGAACCGTTGATCGGCTGGCCAGTGGCATCCACCAGGCCGACCTTGACGTTATAGGAGCCAGGCGTAGCATCTTCATCGGCTCCGAAGGTCACGTCGCCGTTGGTATCGATTTGCACCACGACCTTGCCGTCATCAAGCGTGTAGGTATCCACTGGCTGCTGATTCTCTGGGTCAAGCAGCTTAGCGGTAGCGCCTTCCGGTGCGGGAGTCGTCGGGTTCACGGTCACACTGTCGCCCTGCTCCACCGTGGCGCTCTCCGGATAGTCAGCCATCGGGCAGCCGTCGTTATCTGCCGGCCCGAAGATGTCCGGGCAAAAATCCTCGCCGGGCTGCGGGGTAGTCGGGTCTGCCGGGCTGTCGATGCCGTCACCATCGGGGTCGGTGTCGGAAGTGACGATGAACTTCGCCACCACTTCCTCGCTGGACCCGTCAGCATAAGTCACCTTGACGGTGGCTTCCACCGGGCCGCTCGCATGATCTTCCGCCGGCGAGAATGTGACCTCGCCGTCTTCATTGATTGTCATGTTAGCGGGCGGGGTCACCAGCTCCATCTGGGTGACGTCGGCAGGCTTAATGCCGCTCTGTGGGCCATCGATAGTGGTGTCGTAGAACATTGGATTAGCGATGGCAGTATCGCCAGCCTTCACCGTAGCCTCCTGATACACCACATCCCACTGCTGGGCGTCGGTGCAGCCGTTAGCATCCACCTTGGCATCGGCAGGCGTGTTGGGGCACTTGTCGTCAGCATCGGGCACATTGTCACCGTCGGAGTCGATGACAGCCGGATCGATCTTGATGGTGCCGGAACCGGTAGTCCCCTTCTCACCAACAGTGTCGTCCTGCAGGTCGTACCGCAGCGAAACGGTGTAGTTGCCGTCTTTCTCTTCCGTCGGGGTGCCGCTGATGACGCAGGCACTCTGATCTTCGTCATAGGTAATCGTCAGGCCTTGAGCCAGGTCGACAGCCGTGCAGCGCAGACCGGTAGCCTTGCCCGGGTTCGAAACCGGAATCACCACATCGGTGATCTGTGTGCCAACCGTGCCGGTAATAGCGGGCAAGGCTTTGCCGTCATTGATAGTCGGGCTCACCGAGCAACCATTGGCATCCACCGTGGCACCGGCTGGGGTGTTAGCGCACTGATCGTCAGCGTCGGGCACATTGTCGCCGTCGGTGTCGGTGGTCGGAACAGTAACCGTGAACACAGCCGTTGGGTATTGAACAGCGGAACCGATTTGGTTGCCAGAGGCGTCTTTCATCGGAATCGTCATCTTGATGGGAACCGAGATCGTGTCGCCCGCAGCAGCAGTATTTGGAGCCGTCACCGTCACCACACCGGTGCTGGCATTCACATTTGCGGTGTAGCCTGCAGGAGCCTCCCAAGGAGTCTCGATCTCCTCACCTTCTTCATTCACACTCAGCACGGGAGCAATAGCGAAAGTGGATCCTGCAGGAACAGGATTCGTCTCCTGCACATCTGCAGTAGAGCGGGTATCCCCTACCGGAGCTGCGCTGGAAGCTGACTGCCCTTTCTCGACCGTGGCGGGAGCATAGTCAAAGTTATCCACGGTAGTGGCGATGAAGGAGTCAGCCACAAGCACCTCGTCAGTCTTCGAGGTATCAGCTGAAACGGGGAACACCATCGAGGTATATGTGGAAATACCCTGGAAATCAGTTGGCACCGTGATGGGGCATGAATCCAGCTCACCCTGCGCATTTGCGGTGAGATCGCAGGTCACATCGGTGGCGACGCCATCTTTGAACCAACGCACCTTATACGGCTGCCCAGGATGCAGCCCCACAGTCTTGGATTCAACTTTATCTCCAGGCCCTGCGAAACTGCTTTGAGTGTCATACACGAGCACATCGTGCAGTGGGCTCGGTGCCAGCAAAGCAAATTTCACGTTGTGAAAATTCACCGCTGCTTCGGGCTGAGCTGCTGCGCCACGATCAAGTTCCTGGAACATGTTGTCTTCGAAGGAGTTCATCCACATGTCGTAGCCATCAATCACTGGATACATGTACATGTAGTCGTCGTTGATGTGGCGGTTCGTGGAGATTGCCACGCTGTTGTTCCATACGCCGATCTTGTCGTGGTAGCCATTGGAAGCATCAGCCAGCTGATGCCACTGATCATCTGACGCGTTACCTTTGTTATTTCGGGTGCCGCCATAGATGCCGGTGAACGGAATGTAATACTCACCGTTCTGTTTCACCACACCTACCACTGATTCAGCAATAGCCGCGCCAGCGCCATGATCGGCGTTATAAGCATCAACAATCGTCTTCTGCGCAGCTTTGAAGTCGGCACGCTGATAGTCGGGATTTTTGGCTTTCCACTGATCAAATTGGAAAGCTACTTCGTCAACCACGTAGGACGCCACCACTTTGGTGCCCACTGCTTTATAATCCCAGTCGGTTGCGTAGTACTGATTAGCGAGAGAGCCGCCGCCGTCACGGTTTTCAAACCAGAGCGAACCACGCACGGTGCCATAGGAACCGGTTTCTGCCCACTCGCCTGATTCGGTGCCAGCAGTAGTCCATTCAGCCACTGGCTTGGCTAGCCAGCCGTCGATGTTTGGCTTCTCTTGCAGGATCACTTTGGCGTTCACTACGCGGTTAATGCCAGCGGTGAAATCCCAGCTTTCAAACTTGCGACTCAGTCGCTTATGGAATACACCAGCATTTGCGACGTCACCAGGGGCCACCACTGTGTAAAGATCAGGGTTGGGATTATCTATCCACGTGCGAATCTGGAAGTCTGGATCACCAGCAAGCTGGTATTTGTATTCGTTGCCGTAGATATCTTTGACCGGCTTTGATAGGTCGAAACCAAAAGTGCCATCTGACTTGGAAGTAGTGGTGTAAATCGGCGACACGAAACCGTCACCGTTCATCCACTGCAGGTAAATCTTCACGCCACTTAAGTACTTATCGCCTTCTGCGGGGCCATTATTAAAAGCTTCAATGCCAGCCTTAGCGTCCACATACACGGTGCCGCTATAGCTTTGTTTCATGGTGCTATCACCATAAGTGGTGATAGCGGTGGCTTCGGAGAGGCCGTCCTCGACAGCGTAAGCTTCTGGCACTGTGAGCGCTGCGCCGGCCACTAGGCCGGTGGCGGCTATTGCGAGCGCGCCGAGCGCGGCCACTGGTTTACGCCAGCGCGGAGCGCCCCCCCCCAGCGGGTTTTTCATCTTAAACATTTAGTCCCCTAAATTATTGTTTGCTTCCCTGTTTTCATGGGATAGCAAAGGGTGCGCGAACCTGCTCTTAGCTGCAGCTAAACTTGTATTATGCAAAGCCCTGCTGCGCGAGCACGCATCGCGCGCCGATTCTTACTGCTATCCCTAGAAAACACCGCCATCTGCAGCTCCTGCAGCGATTGCCGCAGCAGCGTTCACCCTTGCAGATGGAGATGAACCCAATTGTACACCAAAAGAAATAAAAAAAATAAAAGTTTTCAGTGGTTGATATCACGCGTTTTTCGCTCCGCTCCCGGCCACGGCTTCGGCAGCCTCGCGCTCGAGCGCAAGCACTCGGCGTCTCGCCCTCCTCGCCGCCACCGCCGTCACCGCACCTCGCCGTCACCGAATTACTGCAGCCCGGCCTGTGCCCTCTCTTGGAGTGCGCCACCAGTCGCCTGGCGTTTACAAATAATTAGTATTGGCATACGATTGAATTACATAAAAATATTAAGAGGAAGTGCGATCATGGCAAAAAACGCTCTCATACAAGTACGAATCGACGAAGAGCTGAAATCCCAAGCAGAATCAGTGTATGAGCGGCTGGGCACTTCTCTTTCTGAAGCTGTGCGCATTTTTGCAGCGCAAAGTGTGGCTGTGGCCGGCTTCCCCTTCGTGCCGCGATCTCCGGCGCAAAGCGGTGCCCACATGCGCGGCACCCTTTCCTTCCTCGCCGATCCGCGCAAGCGCGAGCTTGAATCTTCGGCTTTTGCCGCAGCGATGAAGGAGAAACATGGCCACACTCATTGATGCCAACGTGATTTTGCGGTATTTAATCGGCGATATTGAAGCACAAGCCACCCAGGCAGAAGCAGCCATTCGTGACGGCGCATACACACTTCCAGAAGTGCTTGCCGAAGTGGTGTACGTGCTTGAAGGAGTCTATGAACAAAACTCGGAACTCGTGGCGAGCACCCTCACCCAACTGCTCGAAGAAATAGATATTGAATCCAAACCCATCCTTCGCGCCGCCCTAAAAACCCATGCTGAGCAGCACATTGATTTCATAGACGCAATCCTCGTGGCGCGATCACGCCTGCTCGGCGAGCATGTGCTCTCCTTCGACAAGAAACTGAATCGCTTGCTTTAGCAGACAATGGGTGACGGCGCAGCGCTATCAATGCTCAGTGCACCTGACCCCCTGCGGCACCCCGTCACCGCCTCATATCACATCTCCAGCGCAGCAAGCGGAAAAGTATGAATACCCTCTGGCATCGTATAGCTCATTCCCGTGCCAGTGACCACGGCCATAAACGCCGGCGGGCGAGCATGCTCAATTTGCGCCACGGCCCGCGCCAAGCTGCGCGCGCCCGCTTCGATCTGCCCGGCTCCTAGCTTCACCTCCACAGCCGCCCAGCGCCCATCATTCAGCTCAATCACCGCGTCGATTTCATGCCCGTTTGAATCGCGGTAATGGCATACGCGCCCGCCCAGCGATTCTGCCATCACGCTAAGATCGTGCACCACAGCCGATTCAAACAAAAACCCCGCGGTCTCCGGATCAGCGAGCAACGCTTCACGCCCAGCACGCAACACGGCTGCCGCAAAAGCCGGATCCATCAAATGATATTTCGGGCTCGTGCGCAGCCGCCCCCGCGATCGCAACCGTGGCGCCCAAGCCGCCACTTTCTCCACCACAAAAAGCCGCTCCAAAAGATTCACGATCCTTGCCACCGTAGCTTCAGTGACGGCGGGAGCCACCGCCAGCGCATCACGATACACCGTGGCAATTCTGGCTTCAGCCGCACTCAATCTCGCCAACGAAACGATCACCTGCTCGATCAGCACCGGCGCCACCCGAAGATCAGCAATACGCCCTAGATCAGTGCGCACTATTTCCTCCGCATACCCCAGCAACGCCTCTTGCGCCTCATGCGGCGCAAGCCCCACTTGGCGCGGGAAACCGGAAGTAAGCAAAAGCTCCAACACCTGACCATAAGAATAGGTGCGAGAATCGGTGCTCACCGCATCACCATTAAACAAGGCACGCAAAGATACTTTTTGCGGAGCGCTAGCTAAAGCGCGCGCTGCAGCTACACTTTGCTCTGCCTCAGCTACAGGCTGCACCTCGTTGCCATTATCGGCCGCCGGATCCGAGGCTGCCAGCAGACCTCGCAGCGCCGTTTTTTCACTCCAAGTCATGGTTCGCTCCCGCACCCGCACCACTCTGCCCGCCCCTGTATGGCGAGTGATATCGTCGGCGGGCACAGCCGATCCAGTAAGGATAAATTGCCCAAAACCTTCGCCAGCATCAGCATTTCGCCGCACTTGATTCCAAACTTGCGGATATAGCTGCCATTCATCAATCAGATGCGGCTGGGCACCATCCAGCAAATAATACGGATCCACTTCGAGTAACTTCTGCGTATTCGGATCGTCTACAAACACCACCGACTCTGCCTGATTAATGGCACTCATAGTCTTTCCGCAACCCCGCGGCCCTTCAATAAGCACTGCAGGCGAAATGCTAAGCACCCGTTTGAGCTGAGAATCGATAATCCGGGGTTGATATGAAACTTCCGTGAAATCCGAGGTTTGCATATTAGAAGAATACCATAGAAAGGTATTTGCAGGATTTCTAGAGATGTGTTTGCAGGATTTCTAGAGGGGTATTTGCAGCCTTTTGGAGAATTATTTCGTGCTTTTCAAGTTTCGTAAACGTTTTTGGAGCTTATTGCCTGAAAATATGGAGTAGTGCTGCATGAAAATATGGTTTAGCGCCCGCTAATTATCAGTGACGGCAAACAAAAAGGGACGGAGGGCGCCTGATTCCCAGGCACCCTCCGCCCCAACTAAAAATCAGCAATCAGCTGAGCAGCGCGATTTACTTATCGTGCGAGCCCACCGAGCCAAGGCGCTCGCATGCCTCCACCACGCGGTCGGCCATGCCAGCTTCAGCCACCTTGCCCCAAGCGCGCGGATCGTACTGCTTCTTGTTGCCCACTTCGCCGTCAATCTTGAGCACGCCGTCGTAGTTCTTCATCATCCAATCCACCACTGGGCGGGTGAAAGCATACTGAGTGTCGGTATCCACGTTCATCTTGATCACGCCATTAGCCACAGCCGTAGCGATCTCCTCCTCAGTAGAACCAGAACCGCCATGCATCACCAAATCGAACGGCCGATTATTCTTCCAGCCCGTAAGCTGAGCCACCTCTTCCTGAATCTTACCAAGCAGCTCTGGGCGCAGCTTCACGTTGCCCGGCTTATACACGCCATGCACGTTGCCGAAGGTGAGCGCCGTGATATAGCGCCCATTCTCGCCCAAGCCCAAAGCTTCCACAGCCTTCATCGCATCCTCAGTGGAGGTGTAGAGAGTGTCGTTGATCTCGCCCACCACGCCATCTTCTTCGCCACCCACAGCACCAATCTCAATCTCGAGAATCGTGTGCGCCTGCTGTGAAAGCTCAAGCAGCTCCTTCGCCATCTCGATATTCACATCAAGCGGGCTCGCCGAACCATCCCACATGTGGCTCTGGAAGAACGGCTGCCGCCCAGCCTTCACTTCCTCAATCTCCAACTCGAGCAGCGGGCGAATCCAACCGTCCACCTTCTCAATCGAGCAGTGATCCGTGTGCAGCGCCACATTCACCGGATAAAGCTTCGCCACCTCGCGAGCATAAGCCGCCATCGCGAGCGAGCCAGCCACGCGATCCTTCACGCTCGAGCCGCTCCAATAATCAGCACCGCCAGAGCTCACCTGGATGATGCCGTCTGAACCAGCCTTTGCAAAGCCCTCGAGGGCAGCCGTGAGGGTCTGGCTCGAAGTGACGTTGATAGCCGGATATGCGAACTTGCCAGCCTTCGCTTTGTCTAGCATGGCGTTGTATTCTTCAGGGGTTACGATAGCCACTGGTGCTCCTTCTTCGTATCTTCTCTTTAGTTCGTATGCGTGACGGCGGTGCGCGTTGAGCGCTAGAGCGCGCCGGGCGCCGGCGTCACGAGACGCACGCCCCTATTATTCCACTAAATAGCCCCCAGCTCTAGGGGCTTTAGGCTCGATATTGAGCAATCCACCAATGCATCGCAATCGCCGCAGCCGCCGCCACGTTCATCGAGCGGGTGGAGCCAAACTGCGGGATATACACGAATTTTTGGGCGGTGGCGAGCAGCTCGGGAGAAATACCAGTGCTTTCCTGACCAAAAACCAGCAGCGTGCGCTCGGCAAGATCTGTGCGCTCCAGCTGAGTGGAGCCCTCCATATTATCCACGGCCACAATTTCGTAATCGTGCTCGCGCGCCCACGCCGCCAGATCGGCAGGCTCCGGGTGATGAATAATGTCTAGATATTTATCAGTGACCATCGCGCCGCGGCGATTCCACTTGCGCCGGCCCACAATGTGCACGCCGCCCACGTTGAAAGCATTGCCAGTGCGCACAATAGAGCCAATATTCAGATCGTGCTCCAGATTCTCAATCGCAATATGCAGCGCCGAGGCGTGGGCGCGCAGATCATCCCGAATCGCATCCATACTCCAATAGCGGTAGCGATCAATCACGTTGCGCCGATCACCCTCGCGCAGCAGCTGCGGATCATAGGGCGGCGCCGCGGCGCCGCTCGCATCACGCGGCCACTCGCTTTCGCCGCCCGGCCACGGCCCCACGCCCACTTCTGGGCGCGGATAATTTTCGCTCATGCGAATACCTTTCTGCCTACCGAGTGAATCAGGGGCAGACCCAGTGATTCACTTTGCAAAGTTAAATTATTCAGGGATCCCAGCGCTGCGGCCCGAAAGCTGAGGCCCACCGAAACGCCGAATCAGCACCCGCGGCGCCACCTTGAGCACATGATAAGCGGCCTTGTAAAGCACCCCTGGCACCACCAGCACCTGCCGGCGTCGCGCCGCATCCAGCGCCGCCGTCACCACAGCCCGCTTCGAAACGAAAGCCCACTGCGGCCACTGGCTCGAATCCACATTGGCCCGCTCGTGAAACTCGGTGTGCATCAGGCCCGGCAGCACCACCGTGGCATTCACTCCCGTGCCCTGCAAATCAGCGGCAAGCCCCTCAGTGAAAGTCTTCACCCAGGCTTTGTGCGCACTATAAGTGCCCTGCACCGTGAGCGCGGTGATCGAGCCAACGTTAATAATCGTGCCGCGCCCGCGCGCCACCATCGCCTTTGCCGCAGCATGGCTGAGCACCAGCACCGCCGTCACCATCACGGCCTCCGCCGCACGCTCAGTGCGCACAGTGCCGGTGAGAAAATCCTGGCCCAACCCACCCCCGGCGTTATTCACCAAAAGCGTGATCGGCGAATCGGTATCGCGCAGCCGCTTCGAAACCCCCTGCACATCGCGCACCAAGCTCAAATCCGCCGGCAGCACCTCCACCTGCACCCCATGCTCGGCGCGCAGCTCGCCCGCAAGCTCCTCTAGCAGCTGCTCACTGCGAGCCACCAGCACCAGATCGTTGCCCTCACGCGCCAGCTGCTGCGCAAATTCTTTGCCAAGCCCAGCGCTCGCGCCAGTGATTAATGCTCGTCCCATGCCTTTTATTATAGAGATGCTGCGCTCAGGCCGCATCGGCACGAGTAGCCCACTCAGAGAGCCCGCAGCTGCGCCGTGAGCTCAGGCCACAGCTCCGCATGCTCGCGGCCATATTTGCGCTCCCCCAAGAAGAGCCCAGCCATACTGCGTGACGGCGGCGCGGCACTTTCGCCAGCGCCGTCACCCTCGCTCATGCCACCTTGCTCCACCTGCGGATCCATAAAGATAAACGAGCCAGATTGCCCAAAATGCCCAATCGTGCGCGGCGAAAAATCGCTGCTGAGCCAATGCGGATCCTTGCGCCCGCGAATCTCAAATCCCAGCCCCCACTGGTTGTTTTCTTGCTTACCGTAGCCTGGCAGCACGCCCGCCAATCCATCAAACTGCGGCCGCGCTGCCGCCTCGAAGAGCTCGCGCGAAATCAGCGTGGGCGCGAGCAGCTCCGCCAAAAAGCGCGCCACCGAATCGGCGCTGGCCACGCCGTCAGCCGCAATCGATCCGCCCGGCACCGCATCAGCATCGGGCACCAGCCACTGCCCAGCCACTAAATCAAAAGTGTCCATTCCCAGCGGCTCGGCCACCGCCTCGCGCACCCAGCGTTGCACCGGCATTCCGAGCTGCTCGCTGAGAAATTCTCCGAGCACGTCGAAGCCATAGTTTGAGTAAATCCGGCGCCGGCCAGGAGCAGCGATCGGCTCCCCTTTGCTAAATGGCAAGCCAGAGGCGTGCGCCAGCAGGTGGCGCACCGTGGCACCCGTAGGCCCAGCAGGATCATCAAGCCCGATGCGGCCTTGCTCCACAGCCACGAGCGCCGCGTAAGCTGCAATAGGTTTGGTGACGGAGGCGAGGGAGAAAATACGATCCGGGTCGCCTACGATGAGGTCTATGCGTGGCGTTGCGGCGCTTGCGGTCTGCGGGGTGGCAGGCATCGCAGCATCGGCGGATGCCGCCGGAGAATCTGCGCCCAATGCCGGGGAATCATCGAGCACCATGCGCAAATACGCGTGCTCGAAGCTGAAGCTATCAGCTGGCAGGGGCTCGTATCGCGGCTCAAAGCTCATGCGGCAATCATTGCACAATCCGCGCCGCTTCGCCCTCTCATATAATCGCTACAAATCGAAATCTACGATCACCGGCACGTGATCCGATGCTCCCTTGCCTTTGCGTTCATCGCGATCAATCTGCCCAGAGCGGGCCCGATCCGCGAGCGCGGCGCTGGCATACATGTAATCTATGCGCATGCCCTCATTGCGCGGAAAATGCAGCTGCTTGTAATCCCAAAACGTGAAATTCGTGGCCAGTGGGCGCGTCACTTCCACCATGCCCGCCCGCTCAAAAGCCGCAAACGCCTTGCGCTCAGCATCAGTGGCATAGAGCTCTCCAGCAAAAAGCCGCGGATCCCACACGTCGGCATCGGTGGGGATCACGTTCCAGTCGCCCACAATAAGGAGGTGCGGTGACGGTGGAACGGCCTGTTGCGCGCCAGCGGCTGGCGCTTTCTCGCCGGCTGCCAATTTCTCGCCGCTAGCTCCAGCTTGAGCCGCATATTCGCGCAGTGCCTGCAAAAAATCCAGCTTGTAATGATAATGTGGATCCCCCACTGCGCGGCCATTGGGCACGTACACGCTCCACAGCATCACGCTCGAGCGATCAGAGGCACCCGCATCACCATCACTCCCAGCCCCCACTCGCGCCCCGATTGCGCGGGCTTCGAGCTGGGCTGGCGTGGCGCTAGGATCTTTCGTGAAGCCCGGTTGGCCCGGGAATCCCACCTGCACCTCGGCCAAACCCACGCGCGATATTATCGCTACGCCGTTCCATTGGTTAAGCCCATGCATTGCCACTTTGTAGCCTGCGGCCTCAATCTCGGCGAGCGGAAACTGCGCCTCTTTGCATTTGATCTCTTGCAGTGCGAGCACATCCAGATCGTGCCGCTCAAGCACGCCAAGCACCCGATCTAGGCGGGCGCGGATCGAATTTACATTCCAGGTGGCAATTCTCATGGCTCAAGCCTAACGCGGCTTGAGCAGAGTTTTCTCGAGGATAGTTTAGGGCCAGGCCGCGCCTAGTCATGCTCAACCACAGCTGTGCTCAGCTGCGCGCGCCATCTAAGCCAAGCCGTAACACTCCGAAAGTAAAGTAAATGTGATCTCGGTTATACATTCATAGCTCGGTGGGTTAGAATTGTGACATGGACGACACTGGCACGCATCCAGCGCTGAGTGGCTCGCCATCACGGCTCGTGACGGCGGGAGTGGAGTTTTGTGCCTCGCCTGACCCGCTATTGGATTTGCGGGTGCCATATTGCATTCCTGATATTTATGCTCCTGGCTTTGGGGCGCGCGAGCGATCCTTTTCGGAGCGGCGCCGCGCAGCTGAGCATTCGATGATTTGCGATGATCCGGCATATATTCGCTCGTATCGCAATCACCCCTCGAATTTTGGCAAAGAACCACGGTGAAAATTCGTATTAGCAATCCACTCCTGCCAGCGCTCGTTTTTCGGGCGCTTTCCTATTTCAAGCTTGATTTCGCAATTTCTGGCTGCGCCCATTAAACTTTTGTGTGCTTGCTGATGCTAAGCGCGGCGCTTCATGCGCTCGCCGCTCGCGCCAGCTTGTGCGAGGGGCATTCGCCTAGCGGCCTATGGCGCACGCTTGGAAAGCGTGTTGGGTTCACGCCCTCGGGGGTTCAAATCCCCCATGCCCCGCTATGTATTGTGTGGGGATAGATTTTCGCCTATCCCCACACAATACATTTTGAGACTTTTGGATTTGAACCCGCGTATTGGGAAAGTTTTCGCTTTCCATACACCTTTGCCATCCTCAGCACCACAATCAAGCTTGCGTGCTTCAGATTTCCTCGGTGTGGGCTCGAGCCGTAAAGAAAAAGCGGGGCTTTTTTAGGCTCGAGGCGTGAGCGTGAAAGCGCGAGCGGGGCGGCTGCGAAGCAGACTCACAAATCCCCCATATCTACAATTTATAAAATGCTACTTTGCTCCCAATTGGCACCTATCGCCGAAAGCCCGTAAAATATAATCGCTCCTCACGTGGCGTTATCTTTCGTAGCTCCCCAGGGCAGGAATGCAGCAAGGAAACGGAGGCTCTGACGGGTACGTGAGGAGCTTTTTATTTGCTTACTTGCATCTAGCTTATGCCCAGCAGAGCATGCACCTCGAAAATGCGGCAAGGGCAGCTCGCAAACCTCTACGCAAGATACCCTCACAAATCGGAGCCCCCTGCGAGACTCGAACTCGCGACCGCTCGCTTACAAGGCGAGTGCTCTACCAACTGAGCTAAAGAGGCATCGCCGGGCATCCCCGGCGTTCCCATAATGCCAGAAAAGCGGCGCCAGCACAAAGGCACTAGCACCGCCCTCCTATATGAGCCGAATCGGCGCACATACCAGCCAGCACGCGCCCCAGCCCCGCAAGCTATCTAGCTAAGCCTTTCAGCCACGCATCAAACCCTGCCGAATCCATCCCACCATACGTGGCCGAATCCACTACCTTTCCATCAAGCGTGACGGTAGGGGTGCCACAACTATCAGCACTGCACACGTTCGTATTGGCAAGGAAAGCATCCGTGGCATCTTTCGCCACCTTCTGCCAATCAGCAGCCATCACCGAAGCCGGCAAGGATTTCACCACATCCGCCGGCACTCCCACCCGCTCCGCAAAAGCAGCCAAATCTGCAGGCTGCACTGGATCATCAGCACCGCAATAGCCCTTCACTTGCTGGCCATTTTGTTGCTTTTCCGGAATCTGGGCATACACCCCATCTTCAGCATTCATCAGCTGCTCATGGAAGGCCGCAAACTGCTCCGGCGCATAGGTGGCGATATAGAAATCGGCAGCCGTAGCCCAATTCGACTGATTCGAGCACCCCACCGGATCGGTGGCCAGCGGGTAAAAAGTGAACTGCACCGAACCATCCTGCATATGCTGATTCACCACCTTATCCACAGCACTCTCAAGCTGCATGCAGTGCGGGCAGGTGGAATTGGAATACACCCCCACCTGCGCTAGCGCCTCATCGCGCACAGTGACGGCGGCCCCAGCAGCATCCACCGTCACGCCAAAATCCTCACCCACATTAGCCAGCTGCGCCGGCTTCGCTGGCCCATCGTAGCTGCCCGCATCGCCAGCCGCCTTGCCACTGCCACTCACCAGCTTCACCACAATAAAAGTCACAAGCGCCAGCGCCAGCACGCACGCCACCACAATAATAATCTTGTTACGCCGTTTACGCGCCGCCTCCTGTTCGCGCAATAGCCGCGCTTTTTCTTGCCGCTCAGCAGCTCGTTGTGCTTTAGTGCGCTTCTCTTCGCTCATCCCCGGAGTCTGTTTAGGAGCCATAATTCCTCCACGTCTATCATTGCATTCGCTATCAAAATGCTTCTTTTATCAATCCTAATTAAATCCCCGCGCCAGAGCCACTATTAAGGAAACTGCGAAAAAGGCTCCCATGAAGTGCCAGCTGCGCCAGCACCATTAGCCAGCACCAAAGCCACCACCAGCAGCGCCAAAGCCGCCAGCAGCCACACCACTCTAGGTGTGCGTGACGCCGCAGCGCCGCCCGTCACGTAACGCACACCCTCGCGGGCCCGCTTGCTGAAAGGTGAAAACCATATCGCTGCCGCGCTGGCAGCCGCAATTCCCGAAGCCCACATTGCTTGCCGATCCGGGGCTGCTTCCCCAGCTCCGATCGTGGCTCGAGTGCTAAGCCAAGCCAAACCAAAAGCTAACAGCCCCACCACCGCCACCGTGACGCAAGTGCGCAGCATGGCGCCGAGAGCAGTGAACGGAAAACGCACAGCGGCCACAGCACCATCCCCCGCGCGCGGCTCGCCCCGGCGCAGCTGGCGCGAGCGCACAGTTCGCATCAAGGAGCCCACAATATCAAGCACATAGACCGCCACAGCCACAGCCACAATCACCCAAGCTGGCCAGCGGGCGCCAATACCTGCTAGCGCCAGCCAAATCACACTTAGCAGCAGCCGGCACTTTTTCGCCAGCCGCACCCAATCGGGCAGCTGCTCGGGAGCAGTGAGCGCCAACACCTCCAAATTTGGCCCAGGCAATTCACTGTTTGGCGCTAGCCCAGCACTAGACTGCCATTGCTCAGGGCGTGGTGCAATCCAGGTGGCAGGCTGGCGAATCACACCCAACAACTGCCCATACGAAATCCGCGCAGCCGGATCGCGCATCAGCGCCGCTGCAAAAGCCTGCCCAATCACGGGATCAAGCCCAGGAAAACGCGGCTCGCCGTGCATCACCCGCTCAATCACCACCGGCGCACTCCCCTCACCAAAAGGCGCCTCACCAGTGGCCGCATAAGCCAACACCGCTGCCAGCGCCCACCAATCGGCAAGCACATCCGGATCAGCCCCAGCCAGCACCCGCGGATCGCAATATCCGGGCGTGAGCGCAAGCGCCCCTGCTTGAGTGAGCCGAGAATCCTCTTGCGCTTGTGCAATACCAAAATCAATCAGCACCGGCTTGCTAGCAGCGCCAAGCTCGCCAGCCGCACCCTCCACAGTATCGCCGCCACCGAGCGAAATCATCACATTGCTCGGCTTCAAATCCCGATGCAACACCCCCATCGAATGCACCGCTCGCAGCGCCTCCCCCAACTGCTCGCCCAGGCGCACCAAATCCTCTTCGGTATAAATGCCGTTCTCTTGCACATCTGCTTCAAGCGAAAGCCCCGGCACCAATTCCGTGACGATAAAAGGCTCAAGAGCATCAAATTCGGCGTCGATCACCTCAGCCACATATGGGCTGCGCACCCGCCGCAACACCGCCACTTCGCGCTGCAACCGCAACCGCGCCGTCTCATCTGCCGCCAGCGAAGGGTGCAGCAATTTCAGAGCCACATGATCACCAGCACCATTCACCGCCTCATACACAGTGCTCATACCACCAAAACCAATTTGCCGAATCAGCTCATATCCGCCAATCTCCCGCATTGCTGCACCTCCCTCCAACACTATCCAGCACTCACGCAAACGCGCTACCGTAGCTACCCCAGCGCCGTCACCACAACCCCGCCATAGCTCCAGCCGCATCCATATTTACGTACCACTATCCTAAACTCCCACTCCCATAAATTATCTCGCAAAATACGCTGGCCCCCATTTCGCTCCGGCTCAACTTCCCCAAACGCGCAGCCTTGAAAGAAGCTACAGAAGTCCTTCCCAACCCCACCACAAGCAGGTACACTGATCCGTGACGCCGAAACGGCCCGCGCCCATAGGCACGTAAGCCACCGCCGTCACGAACGAAAACTACATAGCTGCCGCGCAAATGCACGCCATCCGCGCAAACCGCCGGCATCTTTCACTCGGATCGTCGGGCACGTACCTGCCCGTGAAAGGAAGAAGTAGCAATGGCTACCGTTACATTTGATCACGCCACGCGCGTATATCCTGGAGCCACCACCCCTGCTGTGGATCAGCTCAATCTCGACATTAAAGACGGCGAATTCCTGGTGCTCGTGGGCCCATCCGGATGCGGCAAATCCACTTCGCTGCGCATGCTCGCCGGCCTCGAAGACGTGAATGCTGGCCACATTTATATTGGCGACCGCGACGTCACCGACGTCTCCCCCAAGGATCGCGACATCGCCATGGTGTTCCAGAACTACGCCCTCTACCCGCATATGACTGTAGCCGACAACATGGGCTTCGCCCTCAAGATTGCCGGCGTAGATAAAGCAGAAATTCGCCAGCGCGTGGAGAAAGCAGCCGCCACCCTCGGCCTCACCGAATACCTCGACCGCAAGCCGAAGGCACTCTCCGGCGGCCAGCGCCAGCGCGTGGCAATGGGGCGCGCCATCGTGCGCAACCCGCAAGTGTTCCTCATGGACGAGCCGCTCTCCAACCTCGACGCCAAACTGCGCGTGCAAACCCGCACCCAGATCGCAGCTTTGCAGCGCGAACTCGGCGTCACCACCCTGTATGTGACCCACGACCAGACCGAAGCTCTCACCATGGGCGACCGCATCGCGGTGCTGAAAGACGGCATTTTGCAGCAGGTGGCTAGCCCAGATGAAATGTTCTCCAAGCCAGCCAACGTATTTGTAGCTGGCTTCATCGGCTCGCCAGCCATGAATCTCGGCGTGTGGCGCGTGGAAGGCGGCGTGGCCAAATTTGGCAAAGCCCACATTGCGCTGCCGCCAGCTGCCGCTAAGATCGGTGACGCCGATGGCAAGATAGTGGTGGGCATGCGGCCTGAAGCCTTCGAAGTGGGAGCCACCGGCGGCGCTGACGAAATCCCGATCGACATCTCCTTCGTGGAGCACCTCGGCTCCGATGCATACATTTACGGCAAAGTGGCCGGCGGCGAGCAAGAGAGCGAAAAGTTTGGCTCGGGCGACAATTCCGATACGCTCACTGTGCGGATGCCTCCAGAAAACGTGCCTAGCGCCGGCACCGCCGTCACGCTCACGCCCCGCCGCGAACACCTCCACTTCTTCTCAGCCACAGACGGCAAGCGAATCGACTGATTTGCTGAAACGATAATCGCTGGGGACACAGCTAAAAGCTGTGTCCCCAAAGCATTCCCTCCCCCTCCACACTCTAAGGCTCCCATGCGTCCAACTCTCACCATCACCTCAGCCCAACAGCAATCCGCGCTCCTCGACCTGCCCTGGAATCAGCCCCTGCTTGAATGGCCTGAAGAAATCCTCGCCTCGCTCCCACGCGGCATTTCGCGCCACGTGGTGCGCTTCGTGCAGCTCAAAGGGCACATTCTTGCAGTGAAAGAAATTGCCGACACCGTGGCCATCCACGAATACAAAACGCTAGTGCGCCTCACCCGAGGCGAAACCCCCTGCGTGGAACCAATCGCCGTAGTAAGCGGCCGCACCACAGCAGCCGGCAAACCCTTGCCGAGCGCCCTCGTCACCCGCCACCTCGCCTTCTCCCTGCCTTACCGTATCCTATTTGGCCAATCAAGCATTCGCCCAGATACCACCGAGCGGCTCATAGGCGCACTAGCTGTGCTCATGGTGCGGCTACACTTAGCCGGATTCTATTGGGGCGACGTCTCCCTCTCCAATACGCTTTTTCGCCGTGACGCCGACGAATTCGCCGCATATTTAGTGGACGCCGAGACGGGGGAGTTTTATCCGCAAATATCGGATGGGCGCCGGCTTTACGATATTGAAGTGGCTCGAGTGAATATCGTGGGCGAATTGATGGATCTACAAGCTGGCGGCGTGATAGCTGAGGAATTCGATGCTGTGGCCGTGGGTAACCGCTTTGAGGAACGCTACACTTCACTCTGGAAAGAACTCACCAGCGAGGAAACTTTCTCAGCAAATGATCGCTGGCGCATCGATAATCGAATCCGGCGCCTCAACGATATCGGTTTCGACGTGGGCGAACTAAGTATGCAAACCAAGCCCAATGGGGATCACGGCGAGATTTCGATCCGGCCGCGCATTGTGGACGCTGGGCATTATTCACGCAAGATCATGCAGCTTACTGGCATGGACGTGCAAGAAGGCCAAGCGCGGCGCATGCTCAATTCCATAGAGCAATACCGCACCGTGAATGGGATGGGCGAAGTGCCAATGAGCCTAGTGGCACACGAATGGATGACGCACATATTCGAGCCGATGGTGCGAGCTATTCCCCGCGAGCTTCGCGGAAAACTAGAACCTGCCCAAGTGTTTCATGAACTGCTCGACCACCGCTGGTTTATGGCCGAGCGCGCTGGGCACGATGTGGCTTTGGAAGATGCTGTGCGCAGCTACATTAATGAAGTGCTAGTGTATCGCCCCTACGAATCACACATGATCGTGCCCGATACAGACGAGACTGGCGAGCTGGCAGCAATTCGGGAGCAGCAAGATTTCGCGCAGGGCTTCCGTGAAGATTTTGACGACGACTGGTCGGGCTACCTTGCTTAAGCACTAGGCTGGGAGAAAAGGGCCTCTGCCTGGGTAGACATTTGGGGTGGACAGGGGTCTGCTTTTCGGGTGGAGTGGACATGGGGGTCGAGTGCGGGTGTCCATTTTGCGCGCAAAATGGA
>R15__coassemble_578_pt1 | contig 27941 bp, 26 predicted proteins | sample R15__metabat2_low_PE_004 | metagenome-assembled genome bin R15 | reverse complement strand
TTTCTGTCTTGTCTTTCGCTATACAAACCCCTCCCCGCCCCCCCCACCCCCCTGTCCACTAAAAGCTGGCGCTACTTGCCCTGGTTTGCCACAGCGGCAATCTTGGCCTCAGCATCAGGATCGAGATAAGTGCCACCCTTCTTCACTGGCTTGAGGGTTTCCTCATCCAATTCGTAAAGCAGCGGCACGCCGGTGGGGATATTAAGCCCAGCGATATCCTCGTCGGAGATTTCGTCGAGGTGTTTCACGATGGCGCGCAGCGAATTGCCGTGCGCCGCGATCATTACTGTTTTGCCAGTCTTGATCGCCGGCACGATCGTCTCATTCCAATATGGCAGCGCGCGCTCGAGCACGTCCTTCAAGCATTCGCTCATCGGGATTGGCTCGCCCGCATAGCGCAGCTCGCCATCTTGGCTAAATTCGCTGCCGGCCTCGATTTCTGGCGGCGGCACGTCGTAGCTGCGGCGCCAAAGCATAAACTGGTCTTCGCCGAATTCGTCGCGGATCTCTTTCTTGTTTTTGCCTTGGAGGGCGCCATAGTGGCGCTCGTTGAGGCGCCAGTTGCGCTCCACTGGGATCCAGTGGCGGTCGCAGGCATCGAGGGCGAGGTTCGCCGTCATAATCGCGCGGCGCAGCATCGATGTGAAGAGCAGATCGGGCAAAATGCCCTGCTCTTTGAGTAGTTTACCGCCAGCCACAGCCTCTTCGCGGCCTTGATCCGAGAGTGGCACGTCCACCCAGCCGGTGAAGAGGTTGAGCGCGTTCCATTCGCTTTGCCCGTGGCGTAGCAGAATCAGTTTGTACGTCATATTCCCATCCTTCAAATTTTGTGCGGATGATGCGCTTTTGCGCACTAGCTCTATTCTAGGGCGTGACGCCGGGCGCTGCTGGGCACTAAGGCTTCGGTTTTATGCTTAGGCACTAATAACGCCCATACCTGCCCCTCTTGATGCCGCCTCTCAATATAATTAGTTATATGGCGGAGCATTATTTCACGGCAGCACCCACGGCTGCGGCGCAGGAACGCACGGTGCGCTACTGTGCGCGCGATTTTGATTATGCGGTGACGGCGAGCGATGGCACATTCAGCGCCCACGGGCTTGATAAGGGCACGGCCGTGTTGCTGGCGAAAGCGCCGCGCGCGGAGTTGGCAGCTGGTGGCGTGACGGAGCAGGGCGGCGAGCGCACGCCACTGCTGGTGGATGTGGGCTGCGGCTGGGGGCCCATCGCGCTGGCTTTGGCTAGAGAGTATCCGCAGGCGCGGGTGCTTGGGGTGGATGTGAATGAGCGAGCCATGGATTTGGCGCGACGGAACGCTACCGCTCTTAGGCTCGAAAACTTGCAGATCAAGCCCGCTGATGAAGCCGCAGTTGAGATTCGTGAGCGCGGCGAAAAGATTGATCTGATTTGGAGCAATCCGCCAATTCGGATTGGTAAAGAGCAGCTGCATGAGCTGCTGGTGGCGTGGCTGGATCTGCTTTCGCCGCAAGGCGCTGCCTATTGGGTGGTGCAGAAAAACTTGGGTGCTGATTCGCTTACCGCCTGGCTAAATGAGCAGGGCTATCCCAGCGAAAAAGTGGCCTCTCAAAAGGGCTTCCGCTTAATCCGCTCTTCGCGAGAATAAAACGGACAGAGGGCCTTCGCGGGGTTCCAGAGTTCGCTATGGGCCTCTTTCGGGGCCAGGGTGGATATGGGGGCAGGTACTGGGTCCACCCAAATATCAAACAGAATTCCCCAGCGGAAGCTGGGGAACTATGGAGCCGCCTAAGAGAATCGAACTCTTGACCTATTCATTACGAGTGAATCGCTCTGCCGACTGAGCTAAGGCGGCGTGCTTAGCTAATGTACCTAATGAGCAAGCAAATTACCAAATGCGAGAAGCTGAGCCCGCCAGCTCGGGGCAGCGTCTCTCACTTCGCCGAGCAAGTGAGCCCGTCTTCAGGGATCACGCCCGAAAGAAGATAGGCATTCACTGGAGCAGAAATACAATCTGTGGAGCGAGTATAAGCGGTATGCCCCTCACCCTCCCACGTCACCAATACGGCATTATCAAGCGAATCCGCCAAATCCTGCGCCCACACATAAGGGGTGGCTGGATCGCCAGAAGTGCCTAGCACCACAATCGGATCCGATCCCTTCGCCTCATAGTTACCTAGCCGCTTCGGCGCCTGATACGGCCAGGCTGCACACACGGCATCGTTATATCCATACACAGGCCCAAAGAGTGGAGCCGCCTGCTTCAGGTCTTCCGTATATTCACGCCAATCCGCTTCATCGCCCTCAGCAGGATAGTCGGCGCAGTTAATCGCAAAATTTGCTTCCATCGAGTTGCTCAAAAACTTCCCGCTATCACGCTCCAAATAAGCGTCAAAGAGGGTATAGAACGCGCTGGCATCGCCGTCTTCAATCAAATCCGAAAAAGCATTAGTGAGGATGCTGTAGGCAGCCGAATAGAGCGGGGTGACGATGCCATAGAGCAGGCCAGATTCTGTGAGTGGCCGATCCGGATCCGAAGTGGGCAAAGGCTCGCGCAGTGCTTGCTCGAAAAGCTTCGCGATCTGCTCGCGCGCATCAGCCACGCTCCCTTTAAACGGGCAGCGTTGGGCATTATTCTCTAGGCAGTCTTTCAAATACATATCAAGCGCATTTTCAAAACCCATAAGCTGCTGCTTCATAGCCTCATAGTTGGTGCCCCGCGAAGCCACAGCCCCATCGAGCACCATGCGCCCCACACGATCCGGGAAGAGATCCGCATATTCGGCCCCCAGCGAGGTGCCATACGAGAAGCCTACATAATAAAGCTTCGGATCGCCCTCCACGTGGCGAATAATATCCATATCGCGCGCAGCATTCTCGGTGCCCACAAAAGGCAGCAACTCGCCCGATTTTGCTTCGCAGCCGGCGGCCAACACCTGAGCATCCTTCATCGAGGCTGCCTGGCCAGCAGGAGTATCCGGATAACTCGCCTCCAAAAGCCGGCTCAGCTCGGCATCACTCACGCAATCCACTGGCTCCGATTCGCCCACGCCGCGCGGATCAAAGCCGATAATGTCGAAATGATCGGTGATGGGCTGGGGGAAATAGGCTTCAGCGATTTCTGCCAGCTCCTGGCCTGCGCCGCCAGGCCCGCCAGGGTTCACGAGCAGCGCCCCCACGCGCTCTTTATCGGCAGCGCGGCGCGTGACGGCGATGTGGATCACTTTGCCGCTTGGCTCGGCATAGTTGAGTGGCACGGTGTAGCGCCCGCACTCTAAGCCATCGCCACACTCTTTCCAGGTGACGCCTTGGCTATAGTATCGCGCAAGCCCTTCGGGAACTGCCGGCATGGGAGCCTCAATAGGAGCGATTGCGGATTTTGCTTTGCCGCTGCTGGAGCCTGAGCTATATCCGCCAGCACCGCCTCCCGCACATGCCCCAATCACGAGCGCCATGGCTGCGCTCGCCGCAATCGCTTTCAGCTTTTTCCCTGCCCTCACTGCCCTATATCTCCTTCTCTTCAAGCTCAGTACCGCCACATCATCATTCGCACCGCTATCTTCGCGCACTCAGCTTCGCACAAAATCAGCTGCGAATCATCTCCACGAGCGCCGCCTCCAACGCTAAGGCGGGCGTGACGTTGGCGCGCAAGCGTTGGCGGGCCTTGGCTAGTGCGTCCATTCGGGCGATAGCTTGTGGGCCTGAACACTGCGCTGCAGTATCCTTGATTGCCTGCGCAAAATCGGCGTTGATTAATCCCACTTCAGCCCCAAGCTGCACTGCTATCACGTCGCGGTAAAAAGATTCCATATATATGAGCTCGCGGTCTAGCATATCGCGCTGCATTCGGGTTTGGCGCCGCTTGAACTCGGCCGCATCCACCTTCACCTGCGCCGCAATCGCGCGCGGCACCTTAGCATCTGGATCCAAGCCCAGCGCCGCCATCCGCCGAGCTTGCTCCGCCTCCACCTCTGCTTCCACCCGAGCGCGCTGCGCCGCCGCCGAGCTGCCCGATTTTCCGGCGCTTTTGCTGGCCTTTCCGCCCGCTTTGCCGCCATGCGCCTGCTGCGCTCCCGCCTCGCCATCCGCATCGGCATACATTTCTTCAGCATCAAGCATCAGCTGGGCGGCGAGCACTGCATCTCCCACGCCGTGAATTTCGGTGACGATGCGCAGCGAATTGCGGCGCAGCGCTGCTGCCGCTGGATCAGTGGCCAAAGCCCGCGCCACCCCCACGTGGCTTTGCGCCGCGCTCGCCGCCACGAGCGCCCGCTGCGGCTCTACACCGTCACGCGAAACCAGCAGGTTCGCCACTTCTTGCACACTCGGCGTCACGAGATTCACCACCCGGCAGCGCGAGCGGATAGTGGGAAGCACGTCTGCTGCGCCCACTGTACAGAGCATCCAGATGGTGCGCTCAGCTGGCTCTTCAATAGCTTTGAGCAGCACGTTTGTGGTGCGCGGGAGCATCCGGTCGGCATCTTCGATGATGTAAATCTTAAAGCGCCCTTGCATTGGCTCCACATATGATTGGGCCACATATTCGCGCACTTCTTCGGCTTTAATGGTCACAAGATCGGTGCTCACCCACGAGATATCGGGATGGTTTTTGCCCATCACGGCTTTGCACTCTGCGCATTGCCCACAGCCGGGGATTTCGCTGGTGCATTGCAACGCCGCGGCGAGCACTTGCGCGGCAAGCGATCTGCCTGATCCGGGCGGGCCCGTGAAAAGCCAGGCGTGGCTCATAGCAGCGCTCACGCCACCTTGCCGCGCTGCCGCTGCTGCCCGCTCGATATCGCCAATAGCTGCGCTTTGCCCTACGAGCTCTTCATAAACGCTCATGGGCACCCGCTTTCTCCGCCAGGAGCTGCCAGCGAGCGAGATAGCTCAGCATTTTCCAGCAGAGGCTCCACCGCAGCCCACACTTTAGCCGCAATATCGGCGATCGGCGCGCGCCCATCGAGCACCATAAATCGCTCTGGCTCATCCGCAGCCAGCTGCAAAAATCCTTCGCGCACCCGCTCATGGAATGCCACGCCGGCAGCTTCCATTCTGTCGTGTTCGCCGCCGACCCGCTCGAAGCCGCTTGCCACCGGCACATCGAGCAGCACCGTGAGCTGCGGCAATAGGCCCGCCACCGCCCACAGCGAGATTTCGCGCACCTGCTCCATATCGAGATCGCGCGCCGCTCCCTGATAGGCAAGCGAAGAATCGATATACCGATCCGATATCACCACATCCCCGCGCTGCATCGCAGGCACAATTTTTGCTGCCACATGCTGCGCCCGATCGGCAGCGAAGAGCAAAGCCTCGGCTCGCGGCGCCACCTCGCCGCCATGCAACAATGCCTCTCGGAGGAGAACGCCCAGTTCTGTGCCGCCTGGCTCTCGAGTGGTCACCACTTCGAGGCCACGCTTGCGCAAGGCTGCCGCCAGCAGCTCCACTTGAGTGCTTTTGCCTGCGCCGTCACCGCCTTCGAAAGTGATAAACAATCCCGCCATGCTCGAATCCTTCATACTTCCAGCTTAAAGCCCTATTGGGGAAGATTATTTGCGTTTCGTTTTCACAGTGCGCTTGGTCTTATTACGCCCTTTTGCTCCGCCGCCGGCAGCTATTTTGATGCGCCGCTCCGCCAGTAATTCTTGAGCCCGTTCAGGCGTTATCTGGTTGATGTCGTCGCTGCGCGGCACCGAAGCATTCACTTCGCCGTCAGTCACGTATGGCCCAAAGCGCCCATCTTTCAGCAAGATCTTGCCGCCACTCACTGGATCCACGCCCAGCTCGGCTAGTGGAGGCTGAGCTGCCGCCCGCCCGCGCTGCTTGGGCTGCTTGAAAATTTCTTCCGCCTCAGCGAGGGTGATCGTGAAAATCTGATCGTCGCTAGCCAGCGAGCGCGAATCGTTGCCGCGCTTCATATATGGCCCATAGCGCCCGTTAGTCACGATAACCATCTCACCCTCAGATTCGCCCAGCTCGCGCGGCAGCGAAAGCAAAGCTAGAGCGTCTTCGAGCGTTATACTCTCAGCGTTTTGGCTGGAGAGGAGTGAGGCCGTGCGCGGCTTTGGTTTAGTCTTCGAGATTTTGCCGGTGGGGGTATAAGCCACGGCATCCTCGGGCAGCACTTCGCTCACGTATGGCCCGAAGCGCCCATCTTTCACCACGATCGTATAGCCCGTGGCTGGATCTTGGCCGAGCTCGCGCGGGCCTTGCACGGCAGCTTCCAGGATTTCGCGGGCTTTGCTCACGGTGAGCTCGTCGGGCGTCACCCCATCGGGCACGGAGGCGCGCAGCCCTTCGCTACCATCTGGCCGTGTTTCCTCAAGATATGGCCCATAGCGGCCCACCCGCACGGCAATGCCATCGCCGATCTCTATAGTATTCACTGCGCGCGCGTCGATATCGCCCAAGCTGCCCACTTGCTCTCGCAGCCCCGGATTTCCGGGTGTGCCGCGATAAAAATCGGCTAGATACTGCGCTGGATCTTCATGCCCGGCAGCGATCTCATCCAGATCGTGCTCCATATCGGCTGTGAAATCATAATCCACGAGCGCCGGCAGATTCTCTTCGAGCAGTCGCACCACGGAGAAGGCGAGCCATGTGGGCACGAGCGCCTGCCCTTTGCGCTGCACGTAGCCGCGATCCGTGATGGTGGCAATAGTGGAGGCATAAGTGGAGGGCCTGCCAATGCCTTTTTCTTCAAGGGTCTTCACAAGGCTTGCTTCGGTGTAGCGCGGTGGCGGCGCGGTCTCGTGGCCAGCTGCCTCAGCTCCGCGATTGGCCAAAGAATCACCCTCGGCGAGCGTGGGAAGCTTGGCCTGCGTCTTTTCTTCGTAACGCGCCGAATCGCGGCCTTCTTCGTATGCGGCCAGAAAGCCTGGGAAGGTGATGATTGTGCCGGAGGCCGAAAGCTGGGCGGTGCTGGCCGAGGCCAAAAGTGGGCACCCGGCCTCGATCCCAGTGGCTATTTTCGCGCCGTTCATGGCCTCAGGTAGCGGGGCTTCGATTTTCACTGAGGCAGTCTGCCCGGCCGCATCAGCCATTTGCGAAGCGAGGGTGCGCTTCCAAATCAGCTCATAGAGCGCATATTCGCGCCCTTGCAGCTGGCTTGCCACTTGCTGTGGGGTGCGGAAATGGTCGCCTGCTGGGCGAATAGCTTCATGCGCCTCTTGGGCGCCCTTTGATTTCGTGGAGTAATATCGCGGATTTTCAGGCACGGACTGCTTGCCGTAGAGCTCTACGGCCTGCGTGCGAGCAGCCGAGATTGCCTGCTGCGAAAGATTCACTGAATCGGTGCGCATATAAGTGATGTATCCATTTTCGTAAAGCGTTTGCGCCACCCGCATGGTGTCGCGAGCGCCCATGCGAAGCTTGCGCGAAGCCTCTTGCTGCAGCGTGGAGGTGGTGAAAGGGGGAGCTGGGCGGCGCTTGAAAGGCTTGGTTTCAATGCTGGTGACGGCGGATTCGCCGCTCTCGAAAGCGCTTGCGATCGCCTCGGCAGCTTCGCGGGAGAGTATGAGCACGCCTTCTTTGCTCGCTTTAGCCGTGAGCTCGCCAGAATCGGAAAAATCTTTGCCGGTGGCCACCCGCGTGCCATCTACAGCCGTGAGCCGCGCCGTAAATTCTTCGCTACCTTTGGCGAGCTGCGCCGTCACGTCCCAATAATGGGCTGCCACAAACGCCATGCGCTCGCGTTCGCGCTCCACCACTAGGCGAGTGGTGACGGATTGCACCCGGCCCGCCGAGAGCGCCGGAGCCACTTTGCGCCATAGCAGCGGGGAGACTTCATAGCCCACGAGGCGATCAAGAATGCGGCGGCTTTCTTGCGCGTCCACGAGCTGGGTGTTGAGATCGCGGGTGGCGCTGAGCGCACGCTGGATGGCCTCTTTGGTGATCTCGTGAAACACCATGCGCTTCACGGGCACTTTGGGTTTGAGTACTTCGAGTAGGTGCCAGGCGATGGCTTCCCCTTCGCGGTCCTCATCAGTGGCGAGATAGAGGACATCAGCAGATTTCAGGGCTTTCTTCAGCTCGGCCACTTTCTTTTTTTTGTCGGGATTCACCACGTAATAGGGCTCAAAATTGCCTTCTACATCCACGGCAAATTTGGCGAAAGGGCCTTTTTTCATTTCGGCGGGAAGATCGGAGGGCTTGGGCAGATCTCGGATGTGCCCCACGCTGGCTTCTACTTCGTAATCATCGCCCAAATAGTGCGCGATAGTGCGCGCTTTGGCCGGAGATTCCACGATCACTAGTTTTGCCACGAGCTCTTCTTCTTCCTTAAAATCCGGTGCGACTGTGCGATTTTTGGGCGGCGTGACGGCGATGGCGAAGGTATCAAGTATCGCGCCGCGCTGCACTCGCTGTTTGCGCCTATCATAAACGCATCGCCCGCGCCCGATGCAAAATCATCCACATTTGTGCCACAGTTGGCCATGGTAGGGGGCTGTTTTCATAGATTACCTCCTGGTTACTAATGTGAATCGCTCGTTGCTTTTGCGGCGAGCGATTCACATTTTGTACGGCGCTACTAACGCCGCTCCCGGCATATTCCGGAAGTTAGAAGCCGCGAGGCTACGGCGCTGGGCCTGCCACAGCCCGCACCTTAAGCTGAGGAGCAAGCCAGCTAAACACCCCTCGTGCCGTGGCCACCACCGTCACCTCATCGCCACTCACCACACATTGCACCTGGGCACGATCTGGCTCGTGCGCCACAATCCTTTGCGCCACTGCGCACGCCTCGCTATCGCCATACCCCTGCACGTGATACGAGGCCGCACCCAAAGCCGCCAAATCAGCCGCGGCTTGGAGGCGCTGGCGCTGCACTAATCCCGCAGAAAACTGCATCAAATACACGCTTATCAGCACCGCTACAAGCATCGCGGCTGCCACGGCCACGCTCGCCATTCCTGATTCAGATCTATGCGCATTCATTATGGCTCCAATCCAGGCTCAATCAGCGCCATGTGCTCTGCTTTTGCGGTGACGCCAAGAAAAGCGAGAGCTGGCACGGGCGCTTTTTCCACCGTCACGTACACAAACTCGCCATCTATACGCAGCTGCACCTGAGCATTTTCGCCAGCCACGCCGTGGCCCACCGCGAGCGCCGCTGCTTCACCTTTACCTATTGAATAGGCGCGAGCACTCTCACGCGCAGCATTAGTGGTGATCGCTAACGCGTTGGTGTAAATGATAGCTGCGGCGCAGAGCATCACCACAACAATAAAAAGAGGAATAGTGAGAGCCCATTCAGCCGTCACCATGCCCGGCTCCACTGAGCACCTCCGGGATCTTTTTTGCCTTCTCATCATGAAACCCTCCAAGGGCAGGTGCGCCCAGTGCTTACCCTTAAAAAGCACAAGCAATAGGTGCACCTGCCCGAGTGGCCAAAACTAGGCCACGCTCGCCACAATCAGCTTGAAGATTGAAGCGATTGCTTCTTTCAGCCAATCTTGCTGCGAGAGCCAAATCAATATTCCGGCGATCCCAGTGGTAGCTACAGTGCCCAAAGCATACTCTGCAGTCACCATGCCATCTTCAGCCGCGCCGGCACCGCGCTTAATAATCTGAGCCCATTTTGAGGCCACGATATCTTTCATCATTATGTGTTCTCTCTATGAATGCGCTTGCGCTTCCCGCCGCGCGCGCGGCAAACGCAAGCTTGTGAATAATTGCCGTCCGGACTCCCTAAGCATTACCCATTGCCTGGTCTGCTAGCTGGATGAATATTTATTTGTGGATAACTCTGGCAATTCCCGAAATATGCACAAAGCTCCACTGCCATCGCCTATCGGATTTAGAAAAGCTTTTCGGCCGCAGCCACCACCACCGGCAGCACTCCAAGCAGCATAAATGCCGGCAAATAGCAGGCCGCCAACGGCACCACCAGCTTCGAGCCCAGCCGAGCCGCAGCCTCTTTTGCTCTCCGCGCTCGCGAAGCACGCAGCCCTTGAGCGCCACGCTCAAGCAAAGCCACTGGTGCCACGCCATCATTCCAAGCCGGAGCGAGCACACTGCCCACACGCAGGTACACTGGCGCCACCCCTTCCCAGGCTTCGTCCCAGGCAGCCCCCATCAGCAGCATATTGCTCACTTCTTCAAGGTTTCGGTGCCGGCTGATCTGCGTAGATTTCACCAATCGTAAGCTCGGAAGCACCCCACTTCCACCAGCTCCTTTACTCGCCTCCCCCACATATACTCCCGATATGGAGGTATCACTCATCGCTGCATGCATTGCCTGCAGCATTGCAGGCAATGCTACACCCGCTTTCAAAGCCGCAGCCGCCATATCAAGAATCACCGCTTGATCCACAGTGCCCCGATGAACTGGCCGACGCCACGCAATCCGGCGCCAGCTCGGCGTCACAAACAGCAGCGCCGCAAGCGCACAAAGCACCACTATCATCACGCTCTCCTCTTCTCACTGCTCCTCAGCTTCTTGCACAGCCTGATGAATCAGCCGCCGCACCGCCAATATCCCAGCCACTTCAAATCCGATTCCAGCTGCCAAAGCCACGTGGCCCCAAAAGGTATCCAAAAGAAACCCCAAAGGATCAGCCCCCATCACTAAACCCAAGGCAATCCCCACTAGCGGAAGCACCGCAAGCATATGAGCTGAAGACTTCGGGCCAGCCATAGCCACCTCACGCGCAGATCGAGCTTCGCCAGCCTCTGCGATACCAGCAGCACAAGAATCCAAAATCTCAGCCATAGGAGCTCCAGTGGCGTGCCCCATGCGGCACACCGCAAATGCAGCAGGTAAAGCTTCTACAGCCACAGGAGCCACACCCAAGCGCAGCCGCCTAATTTTGCCCGCCTCCCAAAGCGTGCGCAGCGCGCTGGGCACCCCAGCTGCATCTAAAACACCAGCATCTGGCTTAATGCGCTGCGCCAAGGCCGTCACTCCCGAATGTTCAAGAGTAAGCGCCCAAGCTGCCTCCATCGAGGCGCCCGATCGCAAACGGGTGGCCACCTCGGTGAGCGCAATCCCAATATCGAGGCAAGCGCGCCGGCGAGATTGCCTGGCGTGCGAAGGGATTCTTTTGTGCCGGTGACGGCGGCCCGCGCGGCTTTCCCCCAAAGCGTGGCCCCGCAGCGGCACCGTCACGCCAGCTACCAAGCCCACGAAAGCAATAAGCGCGGCGATGCTCATTGCGCCAGCACCGCCACTGGATCCATCTGCACCACGCCAGAAGGCACAGGCACGCCGAGCCGCTGGCACAGCTTCTTGCCGTATTCGCTCATCAAAATTACCGCCTGGGAATTATTGCTGTGCTGCTCTTTGCCCGCAATAGCATGTTGAGGCGAGCTGGGCTTAAAAATAAAAGCATTAGGGCAAATAAGCTCCCCGCCTTTGCGCTCAAATACTCCGATCTGCGCCACCTCGCGCCGCGCCCCATTGCGCCGGATATGGATCACTGCATCTAATCCTGCCGCAGCCTGAGCAGCCACAGTGGCTTCATTCATGGAGGCTAGCGCCCCAAGGGCCACAAGGCGGGCGGGCACATCAGTGGCAGAGTTGGCGTGAATTGTGGCCCACCCGCCTTCGTGGCCAGTATTGAGTGCGCCGAGCACGTCGCGCACTTCCGCGCCCCGGCATTCTCCGAGCACGATCCGATCAGGGCGCATCCGCATGGCAGCTTTCACTAGCTCGCTCATCGAGATTTCTCCCGCGCCCTGCACATTTGCTCGGCGCACTTGCAAATGCACCACGTGGGGGTGGCGCGGCGCGAGCTCGGCAGCTTCTTCAATAATGATGATCCGCTGATCGATAGGCACCATTGAGAGCATCGAATTGAGAAATGTGGTCTTGCCAGCGCCTGTAGCCCCTGAAATGATCACGTTTGCTTTGCCTAGCACCATTGCCTCCATGAGCTGGCCTAGCGCTGCCGGGATTGATCCTCCAGCGATTAGCTCGCGCATTGTGAGCACATGCGAGCGGTGGGTGCGTAAAGAAATCAGCGTGCCGTTTGCTGACAGTGGTGGCACGAGCGCATGTAGGCGCACCCCGGAAGGAAAAGTGCCATCTACTATTGGGCTCGCATCATCGAGTCTTTGTCCACATTGCGCCGCGAGGCGCACAGCGAGCGCTCGCACTTCTCGCTCCGTGGCTAGCGCTGGATCTCCTTTAATATCCACTTGTTCCATCCCAGCGCCTTGATCTTTCCAAACGCTGCCTGGGCCATTCACGATCACGTCGGTGGTGCGCGGATCTTCGAGGAGTGGCGCTATCGTAGTGCCTGCGCCAAGAAGTTCGTGGCGCACGGTTTGCTGTAGCTGTGCGAGCTCGCCCGTATAGAGCACATCTGTGGGCGTTTCGATGGCTGTAGCTAGTTTTGCTCCAGCTGCCAATCGGGCCCGTATCTTATCCACTGGAATCTGCGATGTTTTGCGCATGGTTTCTTCCTTTTTACTCAAGGCCAGCTCACGCCACAGTATCCGAGATATATGCGCAGATACGTTCAACATCGCGCGCGTAGCTTGTACGCACTCTGGCTCCGGGCGCCACGCCATGCTCTACCGCTGCAACATGTTTGCTTGAGTTGCGCACCGTGAATACGCCTGGCACCGCGAGCATCTGCGAGATATGGGCTGCTTGCCCAAGCGAGGTGACGGCGTTGGCTACTACGCTCATTGGGCAAGGGCGATACGACCGGGAAAGGATTGTATGAGTAGCAGCAAGCTGCACTGAGCTTGCCCGGGTGACTACGAGCAGATAGTCACACCATTCGAGCAGTGCGTGGCTCGGCGCTTCAGATAAAAGTACGCTGCGGGGCAGATCTAGAATCGTCCAGGAATTGAGCTGGGCCAGCGCTGCCACCGCGCCAGTGGCTCGCCTTGCGTCAAGGGGAGGGCCGCCGCGTTCGTCGGCAGATAGTACGCGCACCCCGTTCCATTCTGGCAATGAGCTATTTAGGCGGCCTGGCAGTAAAGCACCATTCCCGTGCAAGTCTGGCCATCTTTTTCCTGGTACTCCCACGATTGAGAGCAGTAGTTCAATGCCTGCCGAAGCAGGATCTAAATCTATTAGCGCCACTTCTTCGCCACTGCGGGCTAAGGTGCTCGCAATCCAAGCGGCTAGATTCGTGGCTCCGGCTCCGCCATGCGCTGCTACCACCCCAAGCACTTTGCCTCGCACAGTAGCTCCCACTGCCACCAATAGTTCGAGGATTTTTTCGGCTTCAGTTTGGTAGTTCAATAGCGCTGATCCGGGAGCGAAATATTGGGCGAAGAGTGTGTGAAATTTGGCTTTCACGTGCTGATCGGGCGTGCCTTCGGAGCTGAATTGCAGCACTCCAGCGCGCCGATCTGCGCCGTTAAGGTGAGTGATGCTCACGCCTACTAGCTCAGCGAGCCGGCTCAGTTCTTTTAAAGCCGCTTCGGATTCGCCTCGATATTCTACCGAGAGTAGATCTGCTGCAGGTTGGAGCGCGCTGCTGGGTGCTCCGTTTGGGGATGTGTTTGCCTGATTGTGATTCGTTTGTGTATGTTGCGCCATGGTTTGAGCCTGCAATATTCAGGTAAGGAATATCTCTATGCATATTTATTAGTGGATTATTAACAGTTTTCCACAGCTAGCTGCGCACTCGATCCATGGAGGGGAGCATAGGGCTTGCCCCATGATGTATTGAGCTGTTTAAGATTTTTGGCAGCAAATATAGGGTGGTTTGAGCCATATTTTTGCAAAACGCCTAGAGCGCTCACTAGAAAAGCGCTTGATTAGCGGTAGCGTGGCATTGAATAGTGTGTTGCTTAAGCAAGGAGTAATCGTGTCTACACCAAATGATCCATATGCCACCCCAATCGGGCAGCCAAATCCTGATGCATCCGAAGCTCCAGAAGCTTCAGCCACTGCGGCTCCCAATTCCAAGGTGGCCTATGGCGATTCCGCGGCCATAGCTTGGGATGCTGTATTCGAACATACAGCTACTCAAGCCGCTAAGCCTGAAGCAGCAGAACCTGAAGTGCTAGCTCCTGAAGCTGATCCGGCTATTCCTTCAGTAAGCGCCACTCCAGAGCTAGCCGATATTGATTTTGACGATATCCCACGCTCGGAGCTTAGCGAGGAAGCGCAAATCATAGCTGCCAATTCGCCTAGCACTACACCAGCAGCTGAAGGATTCCCCGCTGCCCGCACAATTCGGGATGCCGAGCCTATCGCAGCCGACGCCACCTTCGCGAGCGCATATAGCGCCACCGGCGTCACTGAACTTCCTGAATCTGCCGAGCCTGAATCCGCCGGCAGTGAAGCTACCCCAGCTGCCCCCGTGCGCGAATCTGTGCTTCCCCACGGCGAAGCTTCCCCAACCTTCACAGCCGCTACCGCAGCCACTGCTGTCGGCGCTGATGAGCCGCTACAAGGCCCGAAAAAAACTGATCTGGCCGAACTAGCTGACGGCGAACATTCTGATTGGGGCACTGATCCCACGGCAGCAAGTTTGATGGATCTTCCAGATGCTCCAAAGAGCCGCGTGGGTGCCCATATTGGCTCTATTTTTGCCACTCTCGTGCTCATCCCGTTGGCATGGTATTTGATTTCAGATTCCGGTGTGCGGCTCAATCTTGTGGAAAATAATCCGTGGGAGGCCGGCCAAATTCAAATCGCGGTGCTGCTGGAATTCTTGGGTGCGATGGTGACGGTGCTTTTGTTGTGGCTGCTGGCGAGGGCTTCTAGCTTGGGGGCGCAGCTGTGGGGTTTGATCGTAGCCATCGCAGGGCTAGTGGCAATAGTGGTGCCGAAACTCGGCGCTAGAGCAATCAGCGAGCTAGATTTAGTCATCGGCGGCTACAACGATTTCACCGGCAACGTGGTGCATCACCTAAACCTCGATTTAGGCTCTGGCCGCATCGCAATTTTCGGCTTTATCATCTTCCTCACTGGCTTGATGATTCACATTGCCCGCAAGAGCGCTGCTGAGCGCGCAGTGGCAAAGGCTTTGCGGGATAAAGCTGGCGTCTAGTAATCGCTAATATTTTCGCGCCTAGTGCGCATTGCCGGCGAGTGGCGAGAGCAGCTCGCCGGCTTATTTTTGCGCCGGCGCCAGCTCAATTTCGTATGAAGGGCAAATATCTGCCAATGGGCATTGGGGGCATTTTGGCCTGCGGGCAGTGCACACAGCTCTGCCGTGATCTATGATGCGATGGCATACTTCGGTCCACAGCTCTTGAGGCAAAAGCTTCGCGAGTTCCATTTCGGCTTTCACTGGATCCGTATGGCGTGTCCAAGCCCACCGCCTAGATATTCTGCCCACATGCGTATCCACTGTGATCCCAGGAATCCCGAAAGCGTCTCCCAACACCACGTTCGCCGTTTTTCGCCCCACGCCCTGCAGCGTCACCAGATCTTCTAGGCGTGCAGGCACTTCTCCAGCAAATCGCTCCACTAGGCCCGCTGCAAGCAGCTGCAGCGATTTCGCTTTCGCTCGAAAAAACCCTACTGGCCGCAATATCTGCTCGAGATCTTCGCGTGAGGCCGAAGCTAAGGCTGTGGCTGTGGGGTATCGGGAGAATAGCTCGGGCGTAATTGAATTGACCCGCACATCTGTGGTTTGAGCTGAGAGCACGGTGGCCACAAGTAGCTCAAAGGAATTACGATAATCCAGGCTGGGCCCAGAATCGGGATATAGCTGCGCGAGCCGATCTGTGATAGCTGCAGCAGCCTCGCGCCTAGCTGCCCAAGATCTTGGCCGCTGCGGAAGTTTCTTTCGAGCCATAGCCTCATACTCTCCTTAGCCGCCTTTTATTTGCTTCCAATTATTCGCATGCTAGCCACAGCCGAATTCGCCTATTAGGCTTAAGCGCCTGCAATAATGTGAATCATACCGGCAAGTTCCAGAGACTTTCGCACAAAATACCTGCGAAAGCACTGATCACGTGGCAAAATGGTGGGTGATATCACAAGTGGCTTGGTTTCCGAGCCACCAGCTTCCGAAGACGATGCTGCTTGTGGCGAGGAGATGCCATAGCAGAGAAAGGAATTCAGATGGATTCCACCGTGCTTGCCAATGTGGGTTTATTTAAAGATTTGAGCGATCAAGATCGCGCTGATCTCGCTGCGTTGATGGGTGAGGCCTCGCTGCAGCGCGGCGAGGCGCTTTTTCATGAGGGAGATTCCGGGGATCAGTTGTATCTCATCACTGAAGGTAAGGTGAAGCTCTCCCACACTGCTTCTGATGGGCGCGAAAATCTGCTGGCTGTGCTCGGCACTGGAGAGATCATTGGAGAGCTTTCGCTCTTTGATCTGCAACCTCGCTCATCCACAGTGACGGCGATTACTGATGTGCACTTGCTGACGCTCGCTCACGAAGATATGCGCGCCTACATCGAAGCGCATCCGGCATTAGCAATGAGCATGCTCAAGCAGCTCGCGCTGCGCTTGCGTAATACGAATCAGCAGCTCGCTGATCTGGTGTTTTCTGACGTACCTGGGCGTGTGGCGAAAGCGCTGCTGGATTTGGCTGAACGTTTTGGCGAGCGTACACCTGAGGGCATCCATGTGCCGCACGATCTCACCCAGGAAGAGCTTGCCCACCTCGTGGGCGCTTCTCGTGAGACGGTCAATAAGAGCCTCGCAGATTTCGCTAGCCGCGGCTGGATTCGTCTTGGCGGCCGAGCCGTGCTGCTGATCCAGGTGGCTCGCCTGCAGCGCCGCGCGCACTGATTAATTAAGATTACAGGGGCGGAGTGTTTCTTACACTCCGCCCCTTTTCATGTGCTGCTGTTCGCCGAGGAAACGATAGGATAACGCCATGACTCAATGGGAATACGTGACGGCACCACTACTTGTGCACAATACTAAGCAAATTCTTGATATGTGGGGTGAGCAAGGATGGGAACTGGTGCAAATCATCCCCGGGCCCGATGGGCAAAATTTAGTGGCGTATTTTAAGCGCCCCAAAGAAAACTGATCTTAACTTCAGCTGCGCGCCAGCGGCCTCTGATCTCGCGCCGGCTTCACCATTTCACGGCGGCGTCACCGCGAAGCGATCCGTGGCACTTTTCCAGCCCGGATATCCACAGCTAGTGGCTCTTCGGAAGTCTCTAGCCGATGCAACCAATTGCGCTCGTGCGGAAAACGCCGCATCAGCGAGCGCCGCTCGCGCTCAGTGAGCCCACCCCACACACCAAACATTGTGCTCGAGCTGAGGGCATCGGCCAAACATTCAATTCGCACCGGGCAGCCCAAGCACATTTGCCGCACTTGACGCTGGGCGGAGCCGCGCACAAAAAGGGAATCAGGATCTGCTCCTGCGCACGCTGCTTGCACGGCCCACGTCTGATCCTCTAACACTGAAGCCATAGCTATCCCTCTCCTTTTGCGATTACGCCACGGGTAGCTCTTCATCGAGAAAATGATCGTTGCATGCTCTAAATCGCTCTCGCCCTTGCTTTGAACAGGAGGAATAAGCTGCTCGCGTGACACATATCACCCTCTATGGTAGCTATCTTCTCTTAAAAACTCACATCGAGAATTATAAAGAGATACCGCCCACCACTTTTATTCCTGAACTAGGCATCATATTGCTATCGAAGTGCCGCCTCACGCTCACCCAATCGTGCCCACTTTCACTCTATAGCTCATAGAAAATGCCCCCGCTAGGCGCTATTGTGGCTTTTATGAAAGAAACCGCTTCAAAGCACAATGTGACTGTGGGTCAGCTTGTGGGTGCCCTTTTCCTTTTTTTTGGGCTCTCAGCTGTGGCAGGGGCGCTACTTGCCGCCACTGCCATCCCACTGGCGGCAGCATCAGGAGCCACCACAAATGCGCTCACTGGCTTGTTTGAAGATCTTCCCACGGATATTGATTTCACTCAGCCTTCACAGCAATCCACTCTAGTGGCCGCTGATGGCACTGTGATTGCTAAGTTCTATGCAGAAAACCGGATCGTGGTGGCTAGCGATGAAATCTCCCAATATTTGAAAGATGCTGCTGTATCTGTGGAAGATGAGCGGTTTTATCAGCACAACGGCGTAGATGCGCAAGGCATTATGGGCGCTTTAGTGAATAATGTGACAGGCGGCGACCTAGCTGGCGGCTCCACCATCACGCAGCAGTACGTGAAGAACGCACTGATTGAAGAAGGCCGCGTGGCAGGAGATGAAGAAAAAATTGCTGCCGCGACTCAAACTAGCTTAGCCCGCAAACTCAATGAGGCGCGTTATGCGATTTCGCTTGAAAACCATAAGTCAAAAGACGAAATCCTCACTGGATATCTCAATATCGCCCAATTTGGGCCTTCCGAATATGGAGTGGAATCGGCCTCACGCTATTATTTTGGCGTGCCAGCGAAAGATGTAACAATCGCACAAGCGGCCACACTAGCTGCTACCACGCAGGCGCCCAACAAGTGGGATCCGGAGAGTAACCCTGAAGGAGCCCAGCAGCGGCGTGATTTAGTGCTTTCGAAGATGCTTGAGCTTGGCTATATTACGCAAGAACAGCACGATGAAGCCGTTGCCACCTCAGTGGCCGACACTCTTAATATCACGCCTTCAGCAAATGGCTGTGATGCTGCCGGGAACGCCGCATACTTCTGCTCTACCGTCATCGCTGATGCGCTCAACTCTCAAGCTCTCGGGAAAACAGCTAAAGAGCGCTCAAATACGCTTTATCGAGGTGGCATCACAATCGTCTCTACAATGAATCCCAAGCACCAAGATGCCGCATATAACGCAATCCTTAATAAAATTGATGTAAACGACGCCTCTGGAGCGCAAATGGCTTTAGCTTCAGTGGAGCCTGGCACCGGCAAAGTGCTGGCAATGGCGCAAAATACCGAATTTGGGGATCCCACTGAAGATGATCCAACCCGCACAAAGATCAATCTCTCAGTAGGGCAAGATCAAGCAGGCGGTAACGGTTTCCAATCTGGATCTACATTTAAAATGTTTACTTTGGTGACCTGGATTGCGAATGAACACAGCACTTATGAGCGGGTTAACGGCTCTAAGCGAGCATTCCCTGCAGCATCCTGGACCAATACTTGCTTCCCAAACCAAGTTAGCTTCTACAATCCAGGGAACTCTGGCGGAGGCGGAGGCGGCATGATGACAGTGCGCCAAGCCACAGCGAACTCGGTAAACGTAGCATTTACGGAAATGGCAAATAAGCTTGATCTTTGCGAGATTTGGAAGACAGCAAATGCTATGGGGGTGCGTCGCGGTGCGCTTACCACTAAGGAAGACTTGAAAGATCCTTATGTAAAAGCCACTGGAGTGAAAGTTGGCGATCCAATGCCACTCACTTCTACTCCATCAATGATTCTCGGCGTCAACTCTGTGACCCCTCTTTCTACAGCTAATGCTTACGCGACACTCGCTGCCGAAGGGAAAATGTGCACCCCGATCACATTCACTGAGGTTAAAGATGCAAATGGCCAAGTGATAGCCACTCAAAACAGCGAATGTAAACAAGTGATCGATGCCGATGTTGCCCGTCTCACCACCAATGTGCTTGAGGGTGTGACTGCGTCACAGCTTCCAAACCGCCAATCAGCAGGTAAAACTGGCACCACCGACGAAAATAAGGATGTTTGGTTTGCTGGTTTTACGCCTCAATTAGCCACTGCCGTATGGCTTGGCCACAAAGATGGTTTGAGTAGTCTTAATGGATTGACGTTCAAAGGCGTCCGATACGGATCAGTGTATGGTGTCACAATCCCCGCGCCAGTATTCCGCGATTATATGACTACCGCTCTTGACGGTGAACCAGCACTAGACTTCACAAAATCTGCACTACGAGATCGGCCACCACAAATACAAGTTCCGAACGTGGCGGGCTTGAATTATCAAGATGCTGCACAAAAACTTCGTAGCGCTGGTTTCAGCGTATCCACGCAAGCCACACTCGATGGGCCGCAAGATCAGACTGTGATTAGCACTTCCCCAGCAGCTGAATCGCTAGCCGACCCGGGCAGCACCGTCACACTGATCGTTTCAATGCCACCAGCAGAACCAGAATCGCCACCTGATAGCGAAAGCACTTCCCCAGCAGATCGCGCCAGGCAGCATCAGCAAGATTAAATCGCGCTGAACGTATTATTTGAGGTGAATTTTTGGCGCAGCAAAAGCAGAAAGCATCTGCACAAGCTACTAGATGCGTTAGCGCTTTCGCGGCTGCTGCGGGTGCTAGCATGAGCATCGCGGGAATCGCTGGCGGATTAATTGCTGCTAGCGCCTACAGCGAAGCTCGCAGGTACGTGGCGCGGCACAGAAGTGTGCGCCTTAGCTTAGCCACATCGGAGCAATCAGGCGCGCACCCTCAACCTAGCCTTCACACTCAATCACTGCGGATCTTGCACCTATCTGATTTTCATGCCATGGCTTACAATCAGAAGCTGCTGCGATTTGTGCGCGAGCTACGCCAATATGAGCCAAATTTGCTTATCATTACCGGCGATTTCATTGCCCAAGAGCAAGCGATTGAACCCTTGCTGGCAGCGTTAACTGCCTTTAAAGGCACGCCAGGCGTATTCGTCTATGGCTCAAACGATTACTATGCGCCGCAGCCCAAGAATCCCTTCCGATATCTTGTGCGCAATTCCAACGAGGGCACGCAACGCTCTGCAGCCGAGCTTGCTGCGCTGGCGCTGCCTACCGCAGCTCTCACTGCTGGCCTTGAAAAGCTCGGATTTCTCAATCTCAATAATCAGCGGGCTACAATCAATCTTGGCTCGCATATCTTAGATTTCGTGGGGGTGGATGATCCACACATTGATCGTGATTCCTACCCTGCCGCTGGCAGTGAAGCTGCAGGCCCGAGCCTGCGCATCGGCGTCACGCATGCCCCTTATCAGCGGGTGCTAAACCGCATGTGCGAAGAAGGCTGCCAGCTTATTTTTGCTGGGCACACCCATGGTGGCCAAGTGTGCTTGCCGGGCCAGCGCTCGCTCGTCACCAATTGCGATTTGCCGCCGCGCTTAGCTTCAGGGCTCTTTGAATGGCCAACAGCGCTAGATGAAAGCATTCCCTCACAAGTGCTCAAAGGCGACGGCAAAGCCTTGCTCAGCGCTAGCTATGAGGGCGCTGCGCGAGCTATCGTGCAGATCTCTGCTGGGCTTGGCACCACGCCCTTTGTGCCGCTGCGCACCTTCTGCCGCCCAGAAGCGATAGTGATGGACGTGGAGTTTGCTGGCAACTGAGCGACTGCGGTTTTCGCCCGCTGGCTGAATAGTGCCAAGAAACAATAATGGGCACGGAGTTGAACTCCGTGCCCATTTCACAGCAGCTGTGATTATTTATGATTAAGCGCGGCGGCGGCGCACTGCCACCAAGCCACTGCCCGCAGCGAGCATAGCAGCCGCAATCACGCCCGCAGTGGTGATACCGTGTGCGCCGGTATTTGCGAGTGTTGCCTCTTTTTCGTAGGCAAGAACCACAAAAGCTCCACCCTGCTGGATGCATTCACCATTGTCTAGGGCAGGATCACTAAATGCAGTTGCTTCGATTGTGCCGCTAATAGGATCATGGCCGAACTCAGTGATGGCTCCTTTGAACTTGTATCCAGGGAAAGTGCGAGCCTTAGCTTCATACTTATCCCCGTCTTTCAAATCGTTGCGCTGGATATCCAGATATGGCTCATCCTTCGAGCCACCTTTAAAGAGTTGAGCAGCATCCCAAGCAGCGTCCCACTCCTTTGCAATCTCTGGCGTCCACTCTTTCTTCATAAGCTCCTGATACTTAGCCCACTTTTCTGCATCCACATGCAACACAAGAAGCTCAAAAGTCAGATTAGGATCGACGATGCATTCTTCATCATCGATAGTATCTACGTCTACACCTTCGCCATCTTCAGCATCTTCAGCGTCAGCATCTTCAGCATCTTCAGCATCTTCAGCAGCTTCTGCGTCCACATCGTCAGCAGCTTCAGCTTCTTCAGCATCAGCATCTTCAGCAGCTTCAGCTTCTTCGCCTTCTTGAGCTTCCACTACTTCTTCAGTGGCCACTTCTTCTGTGCCTTCCGCAGCTACCACAGGAGCCGCAAAACCAAAAGCAGCAAGTGCCATAGCCGCCGTAGCAGCCACGAGCTTAATTCTCTTCATTGGTTCTCCCCTCGTTTATTCGCGCGTCACTATTTGATCACGCAATCCTAAGCGCCACCGCTGCGCGAATAGCCCAATCCGCAATGACTGAAATAAAACGCGCAGTAAAATGCAGCTAAAGAAATTGCAACACCCCCCCCCGAAAAGTCAAGTCGTTTCAGGCATCGGGTAAATATCTACGAGCGAATTAATTAGCATATCTTCGCAGATAGAATTAAAGCCGCTCCATCATCAGGCATCAAACCATCGCTCTCTTAATCTCACGCACGGCCACTCGCGCGGCCCGCCGCGTTCTGCTTCGCCTTATTCTTGCCCATATGCTCATAATATTTCCTCATTATCGCTCACGGGGTGGGCTGGAAATGAGAGCAGGGTACAGTTACACCCGTTTTTGCTATAAACACTTTCTGTTCGCTGCAGATTTTTGGGGTTATATCCGATATATCAGCGCATACCACCATAATCCGTAGCGTTAGGGAAGTAGCTTCGAATATTTTAAGATAAAAAGTATGAAAACCCAGCGCTTTATTCTCCTGCTCGCCGCCGGTGCGGCGGCTTTGAGCTTCGCTGCCTGCACCAGATCTGATACTGCTCGCTCTGAATGCTCAGATCCTGCTGCGGCTGCCTTTGAGCTGCTTGATAAGCAAGTGAACCCATCTGAGATAGAGGCTGCTGGAGTGACGGTGAATGCGCAAGAACTTTCGCGGTGTGCGGCCAATGCGCTCGGTGCCATTTCTGGCTATCAAGAACGCACCATAGAGAATGGCGAAGTGCAAAGCACTTCACGGGTGAATGTGAATCCACTTTCGCTCGATATGAGTATTGCGCATCCTGCTGCCGGCTCCCCTGAAGAGCTCATTTTCCTCGCTGGCTTTAGTTTTGCCAAGATTGATGGCAAGTGGATCGAGCTCACTAAAGACAATCCAGATCCCGCCATCGCATCGCTGCTCGAATTGCGAGAGGGGCTGCAGATCCAGTTCAATCCTGAGCTGCGCGCCGCCGGCACGGATGCCTCGCTCGAGTACCAGCTTGTGGGCGCAGATGAAATCCTAGGCGAGCCAGTGATCGTGCTCGAAGCAGAGCTACCCACAGCCGATGGCGGTTCTAGCGCCACCAGCCGATACTTCCTAACCAAGGATTATCTGATTCTGCGTTCTACGCTGAGCAGTGGTGATGGCGATGCGAGTGGCGGTGAAGCTGGTGACGCTGAGGCGGGCAGTGCCGGCGGCATGCAGCAGAGCATCGAGCGTGTCTCGGAATTCACTGAGATTGGCGTGCCGCAAGAGATCAAGAACCCGATGCTCGCTGATTAAGCCAGCTTAGAAATCCCAGTCGTCGTCTTCAGTGTCTACCACTTCGCCGATCACGTAGCTCGAGCCGGAGCCGGAGAAGAAATCGTGATTCTCGTCAGCGTTGGGCGATAGCGCCGCCAGGATTGCGGGGTTCACGTCGGTCTGATCTGGCCCGAAGAGCGCCTCATAGCCGAGGTTCATTAGCGCCTTGTTCGCGTTGTAATGCAGGAATTTCTTTACGTCTTCGGTGAGCCCGAGTGGATCGTAGAGTGAGGCGGTGTAGTCCACTTCGTTTTCGTAGAGATCTTCGAGCAGTGAATACGTGTAATCATTGAGCTCGGCTTGCCGCTCTGGCGAGCTCTTTTGCACCGCGAGCTGATACTTGTAGCCAATATAGTAGCCGTGCACAGCTTCGTCACGAATAATAAGGCGAATCAGATCGGCGGTGTTGGTGAGCTTGGCGTGGGCGCTCCAATACATTGGCGCATAAAAGCCGCTGTAGAAAAGGAAGGATTCGAGCATCGTGGAGGCCACTTTGCGCTTTTCGGGATCATCGCCGCGATAGTAATCGAGGATGATCTTTTCCTTCTTCTGCAGGTATTCGTTGTTTTCGCTCCATTCGAAGGTTTCGTCAATCTCATCGGTGGAGATGAGGGTGGAGAAAATCGAGGAGTAGCTTTTGGCATGCACAGATTCCATGAAGGCAATGTTGGTATACACAGCTTCTTCGTGCGGGGTGAGCGCATCAGGGATGAGCGAGACGGCGCCTACTGTGCCCTGCACGGTGTCGAGCAGCGTGAGGCCAGTGAAGATGCGGGTGGTCATGAGCTGCTCTTCGGGTTTTAGTGTGTTCCAGCTGGGGATATCGTTGCTCAGCGGAATCTTCTCGGGGAGCCAGAAATTGCCAGTGAGGCGATCCCACACTTCGAGGTCTTTGTCATCCTCGATCCGGTTCCAGTTAATGGCTTTAATCTGCTCTTTTACGAGCTTCACCTTTTCTGGCGTCATTGTTGCTCCTTTAGCGCGATCTGTGTTTCTTCGATTATATGCTACGCCGCCTGTGGCGTGACGGCGGGGTGGACAGTGGGACCGAGTACACCTGTCCAATATTGGTCGCGGGGTCTGCCCCCCCCGTGATTCACTCCGCCGCCAAGCAATGCTTTACTAAAGCATGCAGCTCACGCAGCCCTCTACTTCAGTGCCTTCCAAGGCCTGCTGGCGGATGCGCATATAATAGAGGCTCTTAATGCCTTTGCGCCATGCGTAGATATAATTGCGGTTCACGTCGCGCGTGGTGACGGTGTCGGGATAGAAGAGCGTGAGCGAGAGCCCCTGATCCACGTGCTGGGTGGCCACCGCGTAGGTGTCGATAATCGCTTGCGGCCCAATCTCGTAGGCATCCTGGAAATACTCCAAGTTGTCGTTGGTCATGTAGGGCGCGGGATAATATACGCGGCCAATCTTGCCTTCTTTGCGGATCTCGATCTTCGATGCGATCGGGTGGATCGAGCTCGTGGAATTGTTGATGTACGAGATTGATCCGGTGGGCGGCACGGCCTGCAAATTTTGGTTGTACATGCCGTACTTTTGCACGTCGGCCTTGAGCTCGCGCCAATCATCCTGGGTGGGGATATGAATATTCGCAAATAGCTCGCGCACCCGCTCGGTTGCCGGCTTCCACTCCTGCTCAGTGTATTTATCGAAGAATTCACCGCTGGCATACTTTGATTTTTCGAAGTTATAGAACTTCTCGCCGCGCTCTTTCGCGATCTCCATCGAGGCCTTTATAGCGTGATACACCACGGTGTAGAAATAGATATTCGTGAAATCGAGCGCCTCGGGAGAGCCATACATGATGCGCTCACGGCCCAGATAGCCATGCAGATTCATTTGGCCAAGGCCAATTGCGTGGCTGAGCTTATTGCCGCGATCAATGGATGGCACCGAACTGATATCAGCAATTTCGGAGACGGTGGTGAGCGCCCGGATCGCGGTTTGGATCGTCTTGCCAAAATCAGGTGAATCCATTGTCTTGGCAATATTGAGCGAGCCAAGGTTACAGGCGATATCTTTGCCCACGGTCTTGTAACTGAGATCCTCATTAAACTCTGAGGGTTCGCTCACCTGGAATATCTCGGTGCAGAGGTTGCTCATGGTGATTCGCCCAGCGATCGGATTGGCCTTGTTTACCGTATCTTCGAAGACGATATAGGGATAGCCGGATTCAAACTGGATTTCAGCGAGCGTCTGGAAGAAATGGCGGGCATTCATTTTCGTCTTGTGAATGCGCGGATCGTTCACCATCTCTTCGTACTTCTCCGTCACCGAAATATCAGTGAAGGGCACACCGTATACCCGCTCCACGTCGTAGGGCGAGAATAGATACATATCAGCGTTCTTTTGTGCCAGCTTGAAGGTGATGTCAGGGATCACCACGCCGAGCGAGAGGGTCTTGATGCGGATTTTCTCATCGGCGTTTTCACGCTTGGTATCCAGGAAGCGCATGATGTCTGGGTGATGCGCATGCAGATACACTGCGCCCGCGCCTTGCCGCGCGCCCAGCTGGTTCGCATAAGAGAAGGAATCTTCAAGCAGCTTCATCACTGGGTTCACACCGGAGCTTTGATGCTTGATCTTCTTGATTGGCGCGCCCTGCTCGCGCAGGTTGGAGAGGTTCAGCGCCACCCCGCCGCCGCGTTTGCTCAGCTGCAGCGCCGAGTTGATGGAGCGGCCGATGGATTCCATATTGTCTTCCACGCGCAAAAGGAAGCAGCTCACGAACTCGCCACGCTGAGCCTTGCCAGCATTGAGGAAGGTGGGGGTGGCTGGCTGGTAGCGCCCGCTCATTATCTCGTCCATCACGCTATGCGCCAGCTTCTCATCGCCACCGCCAAGCATGAGCGCCACCATGCATACGCGATCTTCGAAACGCTCAAGGTAGCGGGTGCCGTCGAAAGTTTTCAAAGTGTAGGAAGTGTAGTACTTGAAGGCGCCAAGGAAGGTGGAGAAGCGGAATTTGTAGGCATAGGCGTCTTTATAGAGCTGCTTCACGAAAGCCCAATCGTATTGCTCAATGATCGGCGCCTCGTAGTAGCCTTCGCGGATCAGGTAGGCGATTTTTTCCTCGAGGTCATGGAAAAACACGGTGTTGTTGTTTACGTGCTGCAAGAAATATTGCCGTGCCGCCTTCTTGTCGGCATCAAACTGGATTTTACCGTCACTGCCATAGAGATTCAGCTTGGCATTTAGGGCATGGTAATCGAGCGAAGGATCTGAGATCATTTCTTCGCCAGTGTCGGTTAAAGTTGGTTTGCTTTCCAAAATTCTTCCAATCCTTCGCGAACTTTCTGCACATCCGTGGGCGTGCCGAGCAGCTCAAATTTATACAAAAATGGCACATGGCATTTCTTTGCCACAATATCGCCCGCCACGGCGTAATACTTTCCGAAATTCGTGTTGCCGCTAGCAATCACGCCCCTGATGAGCGAGCGGTTGTGCTCGTCATTGAGGAAGTGCACCACCTGCTTTGGCACTGCCCCGCTTAGATTTCCACCACCATAGGTGGGCACGATCAGCACGTACGGCTCATTTATTTCAATCGCTGGATCGCCGTGCCGCAGCGGGATTCGATAGGCTGGAAACCCAAGCTTTTCAGCGAAACGCTTGGTGTTGCCCGTGGCAGAGGAGAAATACACGATATTGACCACGAGCGTTCATCCCCTTCTATTTTTGAGCTGTGCTGATTTTGAGCTTTGCTGATGTGCAGCAGTGTTGAATTGCGTGAGTGCAGTGCGGCGTGACGGAGGCGAGCAGTGGCGCTGGTGCCGATACGGCGATATATGCGGTGTGCATTAATTTGGGACGGTGTAATTGGCTGCGCCAATTACACCATCCCAACAAATCTCTTAGGCAGCCACCTTGGCGCTCTGCGCTGCCACAGCGAGCGCTTTCACCTTATCAGGGCGGAATCCGCTCCAGTGATCCCCATTAGCGAATACGACTGGGGCCGACTGATACCCGAGGGCCTTCACCGTATTGAGAGCTTCCTCATCTTGGGTGAGATCAACTTCCTCATAATCAAGCCCTTGCTTATCGAGCGCACGCTTCGTGGCGCGGCACTGCACGCACTGTGGCTTGGTGTAAACCGTGATGCTCATGTGCTCCTCTTTCTTCCTATGCTGAATCCTTAAGCGTAATTACATGAATGCAATTTACCTGAGAATCTATTCCCGCGCTACTCGAGCGGCTGAATAATGACACTACACCTAGTAGGCAGCATTGTGCGATACCCCTACATGGTGTGGCGTGGCGGCTTACGGCGCAGCACATGCGCTTCCCCTTGTGGATAGCTTGAGCCTTGAGCAAATAAAAGTGAAATTAGAGAGAACACCAAGTTTGAATATTCCACAGCTACTCCACTCCCACTCAAGATTTACCACGCCAGCGCTGCGCCGCCGCCGTCACGAAATAATCCTCTCAAGCAGCTTTGCCAAATTTTTTGAAAAACAATAACGCGCGCATGATGGACAGGGGGGTGGGGGGGGGGGGGGGGGGGTGGGTGGGAGTGGTGTTAAGATCGGACACAAACCACACCCACCCCGACCCCCCCACCCCAGCAGGCACCAACCGGCCG
>R15__coassemble_576_pt1 | contig 27992 bp, 24 predicted proteins | sample R15__metabat2_low_PE_004 | metagenome-assembled genome bin R15 | reverse complement strand
GCTCGCTTAGTCGTCACGAAAAATTGCGTAAAAGGCGCTATAATGGATCGAGGCGCGAAATGGTAGCCCCCTACCATTTTGCTAGGAAAACACGGCAGCGGCGAATATGGGCACGATTGAGACGTAGCCCACATTTTTATGCGGCGGCGGAAGAGTGTGGGCCAAGCAAGCCCGGCAGTGCGAAGGAGAGACGAGAGCGTGAGCGGCGAAGAAATCGAATACGAGAATCCAGGCTCGCAGCCAGAAGAAAATTACGGCGCTAAAGATATCACCGTGCTCGAAGGGCTTGAAGCAGTGCGGATGCGCCCAGGCATGTACATCGGCTCCACCGGCGAACGCGGGCTGCACCATCTAGTTTACGAAGTGGTGGACAATTCCGTAGACGAAGCGATGGCAGGATACTGCGACCACATCGAAGTCACGCTCCAAGATGACGGAGGAGTGCGCGTCCAAGATAACGGCCGCGGCATCCCAGTAGATATTCACCCCACCGAAGGCGTAAGTGCTGTGCAAGTGGTGATGACAGTGCTACACGCGGGCGGCAAATTCGGCAACGGCTCCTACGCCGTCTCCGGTGGCTTACATGGCGTAGGCATCTCCGTGGTGAATGCGCTCAGCACCCGCATGGAAACCGAAGTACACCGCGACGGCTACGTGTGGCGCATCGCCTACGAAAACGGCGTGCCACTCGCGCCGCTCGAGCGCGGCGAAGCCACCTCTGACACCGGCACCATTCAAACCTTCTGGCCAAACCCAGATATTTTCGAAACTACAGATTTCGATTTTGAGACGCTGCGTAAGCGCTTTCATCAAATGAGCTTCCTCAACAAAGGGCTACGCATCACTCTCACCGATAAACGCCACAACGCCGTGGCTGAAGGTGACGAAGTCACAGGCGATGCGCTTGGAGAAGCCGACAACCCACATTCAGGCCACTCCTGCGTCACCTACAAATATGATGGCGGCCTACACGATTACGTAAACTACTTGGTGAAGACCAAGAAAGCCGAGAAAGTGCACCCAGAGCCCATCTATTTCGAGGCTGAAGACACCGATAAAAAAGTAGATGTGGAAATCGCGATGCAGTGGACCAGCGCCTACAGCGAATCGCTACACACCTTCGCCAACACCATCAACACCACCGAAGGCGGCACCCACGAAGAAGGCTTCCGCACCGCGCTCACTTCCGTGATGAATAAATACGCGCGCGATAAAGGCCTACTCAAAGAAAAAGACCCAAACCTCTCTGGCGAAGACATCCGCGAAGGGCTCACCGCCGTCATCGCTGTAAAAATTGGAGAACCCCAGTTTGAGGGCCAAACCAAAACTAAGCTAGGCAACACTGAAGTGAAAACCTTCGTGCAGCAGCAAACATACGCCTACCTCACCGACTGGCTCGATATGCATCCCAGCGAGGGTAAAGACATTATCCGCAAAGCCACGCAAGCCTTCACGGCCCGCCAAGCAGCACGCAAAGCCCGCGAAGCCACCCGCCGCAAGAGTGTGCTCGAATCAGCCTCGATGCCCGGCAAACTCAAAGACTGCACCTCACGCAAACCCGAAGAATGCGAAATCTTCATCGTAGAGGGTGATTCTGCTGGTGGCAGTGCCGTAAATGGCCGCGATCCGAAACATCAAGCAATCATGCCGATCCGCGGCAAGATCCTCAACGTGGAAAAAGCCCGGCTCGATCGCGCGCTCGGATCCGACACCATTCAAGGGCTCATCACGGCTTTTGGCACCGGCGTGGGCGAAGAGTTTGATATCGCCAAGCTGCGCTACCACAAGATCGTATTCATGGCAGACGCAGATGTGGACGGCTCCCACATAGCCACGCTACTACTCACGCTCGTCTACCGCTATATGCGGCCCCTCATCGAAGGCGGCTACATTTACATTGCGATGCCCCCGCTATATCGCCTGAAATGGAGCAACGCGCCACACGATTATGTGTTTTCTGATCGGGAGCGTGACGAAGTGTTGGCCGCTGGCCTAGCAGCAGGCAAGAAGCTACCCAAAGCTGAAGGGCAAGGCATCCAGCGCTACAAAGGCCTAGGCGAAATGAACGCCGAAGAGCTGTGGGAAACCACCATGGATCCCGCCACCCGCACCCTCAAGCAAGTGCAGATCGGCGAAGCCGCTGCCACTGACGAAACCTTCAGCCTACTCATGGGCGAAGACGTGGCCTCCCGGCGCTCCTTCATCCAGCGCAATGCCCACGACGTGCGATTCTTAGATATCTAAGGGAAAAATCGGGGGCATCGAGATAGTTTACAGCCTAACGTATCGATAGCCCGCCGCCCGCCGTCACTAGCGAACAAACGTAACCACATCAACCAGCGAACAAAGCGAGAACCGTGAGCGAGAACAACGAAAACAACGGCACTGCCACCACGGAAGAGAGCAGCTACAACCACGGCGCCATCAAAGAAGTGGATCTGCAGCGCGAAATGGAAAGCAGCTACCTCGATTACGCAATGAGCGTGATCGTAGGGCGCGCACTGCCCGACGTGCGCGACGGCATGAAGCCCGTGCACCGGCGCGTGATCTATGCGATGTGGAACGGTGGTTTTCGCCCTGATGCGAGCTTCTCCAAATCTGTGAAAATCGTGGGCGAAGTAATGGGCCAATACCACCCGCACGGTGACGCCGCCATCTACGATACGATGGTGCGCCTAGTGCAGCCATGGAGCATGCGCTACCCGCTCGTGGCTGGGCAAGGAAACTTCGGCACCGCGGGCGATCTTGGCGCGGCCGCACCCCGCTACACAGAGGCCCGCATGGCGCCGCTCGCTATGGAGATGGTACGCGATATCGCGGAAGAGACGGTGGATTTTGAGCCCAACTTCGATGGCTCCGTGCAAGAGCCCACCGTGCTCACCTCCCGCATCCCAAACCTGCTCATCAACGGCTCCGAAGGCATCGCGGTGGGCATGGCCACCCGCATTCCGCCGCACAACCTGCGCGAAGTGGCCGAAGGCGTGCAATGGTATCTGGAGCATCCCGAAGCCACCCGCGACGAGCTGCTCACGGCTTTGATGCAGCGGATCAAAGGCCCAGATTTCCCCACTGGCGCCACAATCCTGGGCCGGCGCGGAATTGAAGAAATGTATCGCACCGGGCATGGCTCGATCACGCAGCGCGCCGTCACCGAAATCGAAGAAATTGGCGGGCGCCAATGCATCGTGATCACGGACTTGCCCTATCAGGTGAATCCGGATCGTTTGCTTGAGAAAATGGTGGAAGGCATAAAAGATGGCCGCCTGCCCGGCATCGCCGATATTCGCGATGAAACTTCCGGGCGCGCCGGCCAGCGCATCGTGGTGGTGCTGAAGCGCGACGCCGTGGCAAAAGTGGTGCTCAACAATCTCTACAAGCACACCCAGGTGCAAAATAATTTCCCGGCCAATATGCTCGCGCTTGTGGATGGCGTGCCGCGCACGCTCAGCCTAGATGGTTTTGTGTTCCACTGGGTGGAGCACCAGATCGAGGTGATTCGCCGTCGCACCGAATATCGCTTGAAGAAGATCGAAGAGCGCCTCATGATTTTGGAGGGTTTGGCCAAGGCGCTCGATGCGCTCGATGCAGTGATCGCGCTGATCCGGCGCTCACAGACCCCAGATGAGGCGCGCACTGGTTTGATGGAGCTGCTCGGGATCAACGAGATTCAAGCCGATCATATTTTGGCGATGCAGCTGCGGCGCTTGGCAGCCCTAGAACGCCTCAAAATCTTGCAAGAAAAAGAAGAGAAAGAGGCGATGCGCGAGGATTACCGCGACATTTTGGCCAAGCCAGAGCGGCAGCGCGGAATCGTGAGCACTGAGCTGAGCGAGATCGTGGAGAAATACGGCGACGAGCGGCGCACCGTGATTGTGCCTTTCGACGGCGAGATGACCACCGAGGATCTCATTCCTGAAGAAGACGTGGTGGTGACGATCACCCGCTCCGGCTTTGTGAAGCGCACTAAGGTGAGTGAGTATCGGGCGCAGCATCGCGGCGGTAAAGGTATTAAAGGCGCCACGCTGCGCGGAGACGATGTGGTGGAGCATTTCGGAATTGGCTCCACGCACGATTGGCATCTTTTCTTCACGAACCAAGGGCGTGTATATCGCGTGAAAGGCTACGAGCTGCCCGAGGGTTCGCGCGAAAGCAAGGGCCAGCATATTGCGAATCTGCTAGCTTTCCAGCCTGAGGAGCGGATTGCTTCGGCGATTTCGCTGCGTGACTACGAGCAGGCGCAGTATCTTGTGCTTGCCACCAAGTTTGGCTATGTGAAGAAGACCCGCTTGGCTGATTATGATTCGGCGCGCGCGAATGGCCTGATTGCGATCAACTTGAAAGAGAATGCGGCTGGCGAGCTTGATCAGGTGGTGAGTGCTCAGCTCGTGAATGAAGGCGATGATCTGCTGCTGGTCTCCCGCAAGGGCATGAGCTTGCGCTTCACCGCGAGCGATAGCGCACTGCGGCCCATGGGGCGCGCCACTGCCGGCGTCACCGGCATGCGCTTTAGGGCCGATGATTCGCTGCTTGCCATGGACGTTGTGCGCGAAGATTCGGAAGTGTTTGTGGTGACGGAGGGCGGTTTTGCCAAGCGCACCGCCGTGGAGCAGTATCGGGTGCAGGGGCGTGGCGGGCTCGGCATCAAGGTGGCCAACCTTGTGGAGGCGCGCGGTGACCTTGTGGGGGCGCTCATCACGCAGCCTGGCCAAGAGATTTTGGTGATTATGGAGGGCGGCAAAGTGGTGCGCTCGAGCGTGGACGAAGTGAACCTTACTGGCCGCGCCACCCAAGGCGTCACCTTCGCGCGGCCTGATGAGGGCGATCGCGTGATTTCGATTGCGCTCAACTTGGAGGCGGAAAGCGAAGCGAGCGAGGCTGAAGGTGCTGAGAGTGACGGTGAGAGCGAGGCCGGCGGCGATGCTGCTGGCGAAGTGAGCTCTAGCGCAGAAACTACCGTAGCAAGCGAAAACTAAGGTAGTCTCAAAGTTAATGTAGGATCAAGCTTTCGCCATGTGCTGTGGTGGGTGCGATGAACGAATCTGAAAGATCATAGATGGAGTGATGATGGCTTCTGAAGAGAAGAAATCAACGGAAACGAAAGCGGCAGCTAAGCGGGCTGTGGGCATTCGGCGCGTGAAGATGACGATTTCTCGGGTGGATCCGTGGAGCGCCCTGAAGATTTCGTTCCTGCTCTCAGTGGCTGTGGGCATTATGATCGTGGTGGCGGCAGTGGTGCTGTGGCTGCTTTTCGATGCGATGCATGTGTGGAGCGGCATCAATGATTTGCTGGTGACGCTGAATAATGAGCAGCTACTCAAGCTGGGGCAGTTCTTGCACTTTGGGCGTGTGATTCCATTTTCTGTGGTGGTGGCCGTGGTGGAGATTGTGATTATGACGGCGCTGGGCACTGTGCTCGCATTGATCTTTAACGTGATTGCGATGCTTGTGGGCGGCGTGCATATTACCGTGACTGATGAGTAGTGAATCAGGGGTGAAAATCCCTATTTATCTCATGTGAGTCTAGTGAACATGGGGGTCGAGTCCGGGTGTCCAATCTTTTCTATACTTGTGATTTGTGTTAACTCGCTGGCTTTGATTTGGATAAATGAGTGGCAGTGAATTAACCTAGTGAGGCACCCTCAAGGTGCGTGAATTTGGGCCTATAGCTCAGTTGGTTAGAGCGCCACACTGATAATGTGGAGGTCGATGGTTCGAGTCCATCTAGGCCCACTCATTTTTATTGCGCATAGCGCAATAAAAATGAGTGGGCGTTATAGTAATTCGATAACGCACGGAGGGATACCATGAAGAAAGCGCTGATTGTTGTGGCTGCAGCTGTGGCTGGCTACGCAGTGTTTTTGAAGGTTTCCGAGATTGTTCAGCGCCAGGCTGCATGGCATTCGGTGGCTGATCCAATCGAATAATTGAATATGGGGCTATGGCGCAGCTGGTAGCGCATCTGCTTTGCAAGCAGAGGGTCGGGGGTTCGAGTCCCCCTAGCTCCACTAAGCTGGTGGGAGGGGCATTGCCCCTCCCACCAGCTCATTAAGCTCTGTGGAATCAAACCCGAGAGGCGCTATTGCCAGCAGTTGCTTGTAGCGATTGGTTTACGCGTGATCTCGGCAGCCTTTATGCTTGATGGCATGGCGTTTCAGATTTTGGTGGTGTGCACTGGCAATATTTGCCGTTCACCGATGGGTGAGATTGTGTTGCGAGAGCAGTTTGCTCGAGCCGGTATTGGGGAGCCAGAGGTGCGAGTGCGCTCAGCTGGAGTTAGTTCGGAAGAGCAAGGCAATCGCGTGGATTGGCGTGCGCGTAAAGTGCTGGGTGAAGCTGGCTACCCGCAACGGCGCAAAGGCGCAGCGCACCGCGTCACCGTCACCGAACTACAAGAATCTGATCTTATTCTCGCTATGACGGCTTCACACCAGCGCGCTCTTGCTCGCATGGCGGAGGCGGCCGGAGTCGATCCCGCGAAAATCCGAATGTGGCGAGATGGGGATATGCCTGATCCTTGGTATGGCGATATGAGCGATTTTCGGGCCACAATGCAGGCTATTGAGGCTGGCGCTGAGCTAATTGTGCGCGATTATCTTGATGCGAAATAAGGCACCTTGGCCGATAGTTTCTGCGAGCCCCTAGCTGAATGTGGGCCGCGGAGCTTTTTCTGGCCTGCGCTTACCTAATCTTTTATCGCAGATTCGTATTCGATTAGTGCTTTCTTGAGCTCGCGGCCATAGGCGTAGTTGCCGTAATTCGGCGGGATGCTGCCGGAGCCGGTGTGCTGCGTGAAGGCAATATGCTGCGTGACGGCGCAGGGCACTACGCGATGGCAGGGCACTAGGAGTGGGAGTGGGTTGCGGGCGCATAATGTGCCGGCGGCCCGAGCAGCCTTAGCAGTGCCAAGTGCGCGCCGGGCCAGGGCGGCATAGCTGATTAGCTCGCCGCGCTGCGTGGCTAGTAACGCATCATGCACTGCGGCTCCGGCTGTGCTAGAGCCTGGGTATGCGATTGGGGCGTCGCACCATGGTTGAGCGCATCCGGCGTACCACTTTTCAAATCCATGAATGATCCAATCTGCCGCTGTATCTGGACTCTCACCACCGGCGTCACTAATGGCGGCGGCGTCACCTCTGCTGCTGATCTCGATGAATCTGGTGGCGATTACCATCCCGTTGTCGATCACTACTTCAAACAAGTTTGAATCAATCACCGGATGACCGGTCTCGAGGGGAATGATAATGCGCATAGATCCAGCCTAGTGGCTTTCGCGTGGCGAGAATGGATATGGGCTGGTGCATACGATGCGTGATCACTTTAGCTGCAGTGAGGAGAGTAGACTGGGATAAAACATTTATAAAGCGTGGTGAAAAATGAGTAAAGATAAGATTGGCCAGATTAGATTTCTTCCGATCATACTAGGAACAGATGCGAATGCTTATGGCATGGCGAGAGCTATTCATCAAGAATATGGAATTTCCAGCATATGCTTGGGGAAAGCGCCTTTAAGTTTCACATCTAATTCTCGTATAGTGACTCGAATTCTCGATGAGCGAATGGGTGAAGATGAAGTATTGATTGCGCATCTCGAGAAATTAGCTGCCGCCTATCCGAAATTGCCGAAGATCATTATTCCCTGTGGTGACGGATATTCGGCCCAGTTATCGCGAAATAGGGAGTATCTCGCTGAAAAATTTCTTTTCAACATCGTGCCCGAATCGCTGCAACAGCGCCTCGAGGATAAAATTGCCTTCTATCGCACCTGTGAAGAATATGGATTACCGTATCCAGCCACCACAGTGATCACGCAAGCGGATGTGGCTGGCGGCAGCGTGCATGTGCCTTTTGATTATCCCATCGCACTGAAAGCAAACGATTCTATTGAATATGTTGGGCTTCATTTTGAGGGGAAGAAGAAAGCGTACATAATTTCTGATCAAGATGAGCTGGATCGTGTGCTCAGCAGTGTTTATGCGGCTGGCTATACTGGCGTAATGGTGGCTCAAGATTTCATCCCGGGAGATTGCTCCGAAATGGTTGTGCTCAACGCCTATGTGGGCCGCGACCATAAAGTGCGCATGATGGCGATGGGCCAATGTGTGCTAGATGCCGTATTGCCGGCAGAAATTGGCAACTATCATGCGTTATACACTGCCGATGGTTCAGCAATATATCAGCGGTATCGCGCTTTTCTTGAGGCTGTGGGGTATTCGGGATTTGCGAATTTTGATCTGAAGCGTGATCCTCGTGACGGCGAATACAAAGTGTTTGAGATTAATCTGCGGCAAGGGAGAAGCTCATTTCATATGGAGCTAGGGGAGTGCCATTACCTAAAGTTTTTGATTGAAGATCTACTTAAAGATAGCGCTGTGGAGAATACTGCTAGTGCTGGCAAGGAGCCTTACTTTCACACAACTGAGGGCAAACTGTGGCTTTATGTGGATCCTTGGGTGGTGCGGAAGTATGTTCCTAAATCAATTAAGCATAAAGCATTGCAGGCGCTGGCACGAGGGCATGGATACACTTGGTGGTATTCGAAAGATCGCAGTTTTCGCCGCTGGGTATGGCATATGCGGATGCGGATTAGTAGCATCAAGAGCTACATGAAATATGCATCGAAGTGATGGAAAACCGGCAAGAGAGGAGGGGGCTAATGGGGCAGCTTGTGGGGGTACTTGGCGGGCTTGGCCCACTTGCCACCGTGTACTTTATGCAAAGTGTGATTGATTGCACTGAGGCACACTCGGACCAAGACCATGTGGATATGGTGGTGACGCAACATTCATCTACTCCAGATCGTACGGCCGCGATTCTTGATGGCGGCGAATCTCCTGCTCCTGCAATGGCTGCTGATGCGCGAATGCTGGAAAAAGCTGGAGCTGATTTCATTGTGATACCTTGCAATACGGCCACAAATTTTATGCAAGCTGTCGAGTGTGCGGTGCAGATTCCGGTGGTGAATATTGTGGCGCAGACGGTGGCAGAGTTAAAGCGACGAGGCGTGGGGAAGGGGGATTTGGTGGCTATTTTGGCTACGAAGGGCACAATTGCCTCAGGGATTTATCAAGAGGAACTCACGAAGGCCGGATATAAGCCGCTTGTACCTGCTGAATCGCTACAAGAGCGTGTCACGGCGCTTATATATAGATTCGTGAAGGCAGGGAGGAAAGTTCCAGCTGAAGAATTCTATGCGGTTATTGATGCTGTGAAAGCAAATGGGGCACAGGCTGTTGTGACAGGGTGCACGGAGCTTTCAGTGGTGTATAAAGATCTGCAGGTATCGGATCGTGCTGTAATAGATTCTCTGGATGTGTTGGCACGGCTCACGGTGGTTAAGGCCGGTAAGAAACTCAAGAATGATTAGCGAAGGCTATGGTTAGCTTGAGTTTATCCCCAGAAATCTAGTGCGCTATCAGAAAATGGACTAATTTGCGGGCGCCCGCCGCCGTCACTAGACTCAGGGGCACATAAGCATGATAGAGGTGCGGCCAACATCAGTAGCTTCCGATCAGCGCGGGACGCTGGAAGTGAAAGGGGCGGCTGCCGAGGGATGTGTTTGCTACCCGGGCGAGCGCTTCTCGGGCTCGTAGAGAATATTTGCGAGACTGTCGCAATTGCGGAGAGCTGTCATGGCGCATACGTGCAAACGGTATGGAGCTGTGATTTCTCGCGGCTCCATTTTTTGATGGGTGCGAGTGGCAAGCTTATGGCGCGGTGAGAGCAAAATCGCCAGCGCGGTGGCGTTTGCACGAACGAAAGGAAGATCAATGGCTTTGAAGAAACTGATGGCTGGCATTGCGGCCGTATCGATGGCTTTTGCACTCTCGGCTTGTGCTCCTGGGGCTGGGGGGAGCGGCGGTGCGAGTGACGGCGCTGGCGGTTCTGGTGTGGAAGATGGCGTCTTTACTGTGGCCATGGAGGCGGCTTATGCTCCCTACAATTGGGCTCAGCCTGATGATTCTAATGGCGCTGTGCCGATTAAGGATTCGGCGCTTTTTGCCAATGGCTATGACGTGATGACGGCGAAGGAGATTGCCGAGGCGAATGGCTGGGAGCTGGAGATTGTGCAGCTTGATTGGGATTCGCTGATTCCAGCAGTGCAGTCGGGCACGGTGGATGCTGTGATCGCTGGGCAATCCATGACGGCGGATCGCGCTGAGGAAGTGGATTTTGCTGGGCCATATCTTTTTGCGAATATCGTGGCGCTCACTAAGGCTGATAGCGCCTATGCGGGAGCTGCCGGGATTTCTGATTTAGCGGGCGGCACGGCCACTAGCCAGACTGGCACTATTTGGTACGATACCTTGATTCCGCAGATTGAGGGCGTGGATCGCCAGCCAGCTGCCGAGAGTGCGCCAGCGATGCTGATGGCGCTGGAGACGGGCCAGGTGGATTTTGTGGTCACCGATATGCCCACTGCGCAGGGCGCTGTGATTGCTTATCCTGATATGAAGATTCTTGATTTCTCGGCTGGCTCCGATAATTTCAACGCCTCCGAGGAAGATGTGAACATCGGTATTTCGGTGCGTAAGGGCAATACTGCGCTCAAAGATGCGATCAATAAGGTGCTCGAAGGCAAGACGGCCGACGATTTCAACACCATGATGGCTGAGGCCGTGAAGATCCAGCCGCTTTCGGAGTGACGGCGCTAGCCACGCCTTGTTTCAAAACCCGCGTGGGGCACAGTATTAGCTGTGCCCCACGCAGAGCCCCGAGCCGGTATCACAAATAGAAGAATCGAGTAAAGCACATGCTTATCACGCTCTGGCAAGATATTGTGGCCTTGCTTCAGCAATATGGCCAAACCTATCTTCTGGGTATCCTCTCCACGCTCGGCCTAGCCACGATCGCCACTTTTCTTGGCTGCATTATTGGCTTTGTGTGCGGCGTGCTGCAGACGATCCCGCATGCCAAGAGTGATCCGTGGCCGAAGCGGGCTGTGCTGGCGTTGATTCGTGCTATCATCCGCATTTACGTGGAGGTGTTCCGCGGCACGCCAATGATTCTTCAGGCTGTGTTTATTTTCTATGGCTTGCCGTATTTCACTAATAACGCGCTGCAGTTTGGCAGCAAGTGGGGCGTGGCGATCTTCGTGGTGAGTATTAATACCGGCGCCTATATTGCCGAATCGGTGCGCGGCGGCATTATCAGCGTGGATCCTGGGCAGACCGAGGGCGCGAAAGCGATTGGCATGAGCCACGTGCAGACTATGCGTTTCGTGATTTTGCCGCAGGCGCTGCGCAACCTTTTGCCGCAGATCGGCAACAATTTCATCATCAACATCAAAGACACTTCGGTGATGTTTATTATTGGCTTCGCCGAATTCTTTTCGGTGCACAAGATGGTCTCGGGCGCGATCTTCAAATATTTCCCTTCGGCCACGATCGAGATGGTGGGCTATCTTACGCTCACGCTTGTTTCTTCATTCTTGCTGCGCCGCTTGGAGCGCAAGCTGGATGGCGCTGCCGAATACGAGCTGGTGAATGACGATGCGATCGTGATGACGGCGGGCAACTACACTTACCGCGATCCGGAGCGGATTCGCCGGCGGCACGCGAAAGAGGCAGCCGAGCTGCGCAAGAGCGCCCAAGCCATGGCTTGGTCGGGCGAGCCGCAAAGTGCAAACCCAGGAAGTGAGGCGTGAAATGAGCGATACGAGCAGCAATACGATCATTGAGGTGCGCCACCTTTCTAAGAGTTTTGGCAAGCATGAGGTGCTGCGCGATATTGATTTTGAGGTGCATCCGGGCGATGTGACCTCCATTATTGGGGCTTCTGGCTCAGGCAAATCCACGCTGCTGCGCTGCATTAATCTGCTGGAGACTCCTACCAGCGGTGAGATTCTTTTTCATGGCGAAAATATCCTCGCGCGCGGCGTGAACCCGAATAAGTACCGCTCCAAAGTGGGCATGGTGTTTCAAAGCTTCAACCTTTTCAACAATATGACCCTGCTGCAAAACTGCATGATCGGGCAGGAGAAAGTGCTGGGCCGCTCCAAGGCGGAGGCGAAAGAAAAGGCGCTGCACTATCTCGATAAGGTGGGGATGGCGCCGTTTATCAACGCCAAGCCGCGCCAGATTTCGGGTGGGCAAAAGCAGCGGGTGGCGATCTCGCGGGCGCTCGCGATGGATCCTGAGGTGTTGCTCTTCGATGAGCCTACTTCGGCGCTGGATCCGGAGATGGTGGGCGAGGTGATCGCGGTGATGCGCTCGCTCGCCGAAGAAGGCATGACGATGCTGGTGGTGACCCACGAGATGGGCTTTGCGCGCACGGTGAGCAAAAACGTGGTGTTTATGGCCGATGGTGTGATCGCGGAGCAGGGCAGCCCGGAGCAGATTTTTGGGGCGCCAAGCCAGCAGCGCACCCGCGATTTCCTGGCGCGGTATTTGTAGCCCAGCGCGTTGGGCCGAGCGTTGCACTGCAGCTGGGGCAGTGTGCTGGCGCGGGCGGGCATAGATTCGTGACGGCGGTGACGGTGGCGCGAGTGCGGCAGCGGCGGCGTTTCAGGGGATTATAGCGAGGCGATCCGAGTGGGCAGTTGCGCGCCGCACCTGATCCGCTGCGCAACTTCGCGAAGCGGCGCTTACTCGCCCGTTTCCGCTTCTTTTGCCTCAGGTGCTTAAATTAGATTGCTGGAACATCTGAAATTCAACTGTTAGAGTACGTGAAATTCGATTGCTAGAACTTATGAAAAACGACTGTTAGAATATCTGCAAAACGGCCTTTATAGCCTGAATGGCTGAATTTTTTGGCCTAAATAAGATATTTTGTGGGGGAGGAAGAATGCTTAACGAGCATGAGAGCGAGTATCTGCTCAGGTATGTGGATTTTGCCCTCGATGAGCTGCTCCCAGAGCTCCACGGGATTGCTATTGATGGCCCAAAAGGCGTGGGGAAAACCCTCACTGCATCTCGGCGCGCAAACAAAATTATGCGCCTTGATTTGCCTGATACCCGTAATGTGGTGGCCTCTCAAACATGTACCGAGCTCACCGCTGCAGCTGTGGTGCTGATTGATGAGTGGCAGCATTATCCTCCGGTGTGGAATGCCGCGCGCCGGCTGATTGACGAAAAGTCGCCTACGCGATTCGTGTTTACTGGAAGCGCCAGCCCTATCGCCGGCGCCAATACCCATTCAGGTGCCGGGCGCATTATTTCTTTGCGCATGCGTCCGCTCGCACTTTCCGAACGAGTAGGCACCCAGCCGAGCATTTTTGTGCGCAGCATGTTTACAAATCCCAAAGGTGCAACGTTGATCCAGGGAAATTCCAGCTTCACGTTCGCCGATTATGCGCTCGAAATTTGCGCCACCGGCTTCCCTGATATCAATAGGCTTTCACCGCGGATCCGCCGCATGAGCATCGAAGGGTATATTACGCGAATTGTGGATCGCGATCTTCCAGAGGCGGGCATACCGATTCGCCGGCCCGCGGCATTGCGTGCTTGGCTGGCCGCATACGCGGCCGCCACGGCCACCACGGCGTCATACACAAAGATTCTCACCGCAGCGCTCCCGGCGGAAGGGGAGCAGCCTTCAAAGAGCGCCGCGCTCAATTACCGCGATTTGCTTGCGAAAATGTGGATTCTTGATCCTTTGCCTGCTTGGATGCCTACGCATGCACCTTTTACGCGGCTGAGCAAGGCGCCCAAGCATCACCTCGCCGACCCTGGAATTGCCGCCTATTTGATGGGGGTGAGCGAAGATGTTTTAACCAGTGGTGACGCCGGTACCCAAGAAATTTTCGGGCAACTCTTCGAGTCGTTGCTGCTGCTCACTTTGCGCGGCGTCGCACCGCTTAGCGAGGCACACGCCTACCATTTCCGCACCCCGAATGGGGAACATGAGGTGGATGTGATCCTCGAGCGATTCGACGGTAAATGCATCGCTTTTGAGGCGAAGAGCTCGGCGGAAATCGTTGCCGACGACGTAAAGCATCTGAACTGGCTGGAGCGCAAACTCGGCAATCGGCTTCTCGATAAGGTGCTGGTTTACACTGGAAAGTACGCTTACCGGAGGCCAGACGGGGTGGCTGTGGTGCCGCTCGCAATGCTCGGCTGAGGAGCGACCTGATTACTCCTCGATTATGAATTCGGGGAGCCCGGCAATGAGCGATTGGGTGCGCATCGAGACGGTGACGAGGCGCGGCACAAGGCGAGCGATGTAATCGGGCTCGCCGAGCTCGCGGCAGTAGTCGTTCGGGTCGTTGGTGATGCCGCTCTTGGAATCGGTGCTGATGCGGTAGCGGTCGATCATCCACTCTAGTGGGCTGCGCCCGCCGATCTTGTAGTCGTTGGCCTCGGCCGGAATCCCAGTAAACCTAAGGTAATCGTTGTAGACGAGCGTGGTTAAATCCTTGCTGCGTTTGCCATCTTTCTTGCCTGGGGCCAGCTGGCGCACGCGGTACTTCGCCCAATCATCCACGCCTTCGGGCACCATTCCCCATTGCTCCGTGACGCCGGGGTAGGGCTCGAGCTGTTCGTAGTTTACGTGGAGCTCAGCCAGCTCGCGGCCGATGTTCGCGTAGCTCCAGAAGTCTTGCACTTTTGGAATACGCGGTAGCATTTTCTTCAAATCAGCTTGATAGCGCTCGCGATATTCAGGGTGATGCAACAGTGCATACACATAGAAGAAAATGGCTTCTTTATCGATTTGCTCGCCCTTCGGGCTGCGCTGATCATGATAATGCTCGCGGAAAGCCTTCAGCGTGGCATCAGTGATATTATCGCGCCGGCGATAGCCGCCGATCTCAAACGGCACTTGAGAGCCGATCGGCTTGCTGAAATCAAAAGTGCCAGAAAACTCGGCGGGAGCTTCGCTATTATCGGTGACGGCGAAGCCCGAGAAGAGCGTATCCTCAGCTGCTTGCGGGGAGAGCTTTTCCCAAGTGTAGAGAGGGAAAACTTGACTTGTGCCAACCACGTGAAGATCCGGCAATCGGTCAACCAACAGCCCAGATCCTAACTTAACACTGTCACTATCAACCACGAGCCCGAGATTCGGCTGCTGGGGTGTGGGGAAAATCTGTGGGAGCTGGTATGGGCGATGATTTAGATACTGATCGAAATACACTGATTGCTTACAGAATGGGCGGTAAATAGAACTCTGCAGTTCTTCGTGTTGATATTGGAATTTATTATTCCGCTTAAAATGGTTCTCTAGGGAACTTGACCACGAAATCTTTGTAGGATCAAAATTTTGAATTCCGGTATCTACATGTGTGTTGTAGTTGTCAATCATTCGATGGATATTGTTAGCTACTTGCTCTGATGAGAAGTTATAGACCCATGCATCACGATTTGTCTGTAGACCTGCCGAATAAAGCCGGAACACTGCTGGAGTATCTGCTTTGCCTTTAGTCTTCTTATCGCCGATAGGCTGGAATTCAAGGTAGGAATCGTCGCGTTGGTTGATCCAATCGCCATGCTGGTTCGGGATGATCTGCTCAAAGCTGGTGCCAGCAATTGATTGCTTATCGCTGAGCGCGGCGAGCTTCTCGGCGGCAGAAAGATAATCAGCCACTTCGGCATAATGTATCCTCGCAGTGCCGCGCTTTTCTTTGTTCTTTACCAAGATCGTGATGGCCACGCCAGTGCGCGAGCCTTCGCCAAACACGTTGCCGGCTTCTTGGCGGCGGCGTTCGCCTTGAGTGCGAGCGTTGCCGCGCAAGTTGTACACGTAAATATCGCTAAACTCTTCTTGCCAAGTGAGCCGCACTCCATCAGCAGTATTGCCGTCAATAAAGCTGGAGTTAGAGACGAAAGCGATCACGCCCTCCTCCCCAATCCGGTCCGTGGCCCAGCGTAGTGCCCGGAAATATGAATCATAAAGGCTATTCTTGTTCGTGCCGGTGGAGCGCGCCACGTAAGTGCCCTCAATCCGGGCATCAAGCTTGGGGTATTTTAGATTTTGATTATTGTCGTTTGCCGAAGATTGGCCGGCCGAATACGGTGGGTTCATCACAACTACCCGTATCGGCGCTTCGCGCTGGCGGCGCACGCGATCCAGGTTGGCCTGGAAATCGCCGGCAATATCTTCGGTGTTAGCTTGATCCCCGCCATGCACCTCGCCTTCGCGCATTTGGAACGTATCCGTGAGCGTGATGCCAGGGAACTCCACGTAATCATCAGCCATGCCCTGCTCGCGGCGGATTTGGTGATACACCTGCTCAATATTGATGCTCGCAATATAGTAGCTGAGCAGCACGATCTCATTCGCAAAAATCTCGTGCAAATATTTATGCTCCAGCTGCTCGGGCTTAATAATCCCCGATTGCAGCAAGCGGCTCACGAAAGTGCCCGTGCCCAAGAACGGCTCGATAATAGCCACGCCATCGTCACCCAAACTCTTGCCAAAATGCTTTCGCATCGCAGCTTCAGCCGAATGCAGAATATAATCCACCACCGGCACCGGGGTAAACACAATACCGAGGCGATCTTGCATTGCAGGGAAGGCCTTCGAAAAGAACTTATCGTACAGCGTGCGCATGATGTTTTGCATGCCGGCGAGGGTATCGATAGCCGTGATCTTCTCTACCATCGCGGCATAAAACTTCGCCAGCGGCTCGCGCTCCTTTTCAAACACCGCATTAGTGGCCAGCCGATCCAGGATCGCTTGCATCGCAATACTCACCGGATTTTGGGCAGTGAAATCCTGATTAGGAAACATCGCATCAAAAAGCGGCTTAGTGATCAAATGCTGCGCCAGCATCTCTACCGCCTGCTCGCTATCAATGCTGGGATTGAGCGTGGCCTGCAAAGATCCCACAAAACCTTTAAACGCATCTTGGTTTCCGGCGTCTTCCAAAAGCTGCTCGATCAGCGCGATATAGCGAGAAGCAATATCGGCAATATCCTTGCTCCAATCATCCCAATAAAGCCGGTTGCCTACTTTCTTTACGATCTTGGAATAGATCGCATCCTTCCACTCGCCAGCCCCAAAAAGCGGAATCTGCACCTCAATTGGAGGCGGGGTGCAAATCGTGCCGCCGTCACGCCCCGCGCCCTCACCGCCGTCACTATCCGAGCCGTCGCCGCCGTCACCACCGCCGTCACTACCCCCACTACCAGCGAAAATGCTACCCGGGCGCGCCTTCGGCCTGCCAAACTGCACCGTCTCCACCAAGATATTCTCCGGTGCTGCATCGTTGTATTCGATAGCGTTCACGGTGGCATCGAAGCGCTCATCGTGCGCGCGGATCGCTTGCAGTACTTGCCACACCACCTTGAAGCGCTCGTTATCGTTGAGTGCTTCCTCCGGAGCAATCCCAGCCGGCACGGCCACCGGCAAGATAATATAGCCAAACTCCTTGCCCTCGGCCTTGCGCATCACCCGCCCCACCGCTTGGATCACATCCACTTGGGATTTGCGCGGGTTTAAGAACAGCACTGCATCGAGGGTAGGCACGTCTACCCCCTCAGAAAGGCAGCGCGCATTCGTGAGAATCCGGCAAATAGGATGATCCGCGCTAGGCTCTTGCTTCAGCCAATCCAAGTGCTCGCCGCGCTCGATCGCATTCATCGAGCCATCCACATGCTCGCACTGCACTTCCAGATTGTCGCTCTCATCTTGATTAGTAAGATCCTGCAGATAAGAGCTCACCAGCAGCGGAAACTCCCTAGCCACCTGCTTCGAAGTCTTAATATCCTTCGCAAACGCCACTGCCCGGCGCATCGGGCGCGGATCCGCGCCATATTGCTGATCGCTATAGCCATTCTTGCGCTTGGCCAACGCATTCCAGCAGCCCGCCAGCTTCGCCAAATCCGGCAGCTTCAGCTCGCCATACTCGGCAGACTGCTGGAAAAGCGGCGTGATCTGATCCTCCGGCACCGCCAGCACCACCACTTTATAATCCGTGAGCAGCCCTTGGCTCACCGCCGCGCCAAACCCGAGCCGATGCAACACCGGGCCATAAATCGCCTCATCATCCATCGAAGCCAGAATCGCATCGCGCTCTTTCGCGATATTCTTCACGTGCGGCTGGAAAATCCGGGGAGTAGCCGTCATATACAGCCGCTTCTCGGCGCGAATATAGGCATTACTGTGCACGCGGGTGAAAGCCGATTCATCTTCGCCGCTAAGCGTCACTCCAGTGGTGCGGTGGGCTTCGTCGCAAATAATCAAATCAAAATCGCGCCACTGCTCCCCAGCAAGCTCTTGGGCTTGATGCACAATATCGATGCTCTGATAGGTGGCAAACACTACCTGCAGCCCCTCAGCATCGCGGTGCTTACCGAGCGAGGCAGCGAGCTTGCGCGCATCCGTGGTGGGCGGAGTCTTTAGATCCACCGTGGCAATATCCGCCAAATCATCGCGCTCTTGGCGCTTGCGATTCACCTTCACATCCGAGCACACGCTCCAAGCTGAAAACGGCATACCCGTCTCAGCCGCCCACTCATTCAAAGTCTGGCTCATCAAAGCCAGCGAAGGCACCATGAAAAGCACCCGCGCGCTCCCGCCCAAATCCTCCGCGAGCTTTTCGGCAATCTTCAGCGAAGTGAAAGTCTTCCCCGTGCCGCAAGCCATCACCAACGTGCCCCGATCATGCCCGGCCGCGAAACCTTCAAACACATCCCGAATCGCATTCACCTGATGATCGCGCAGCAGCTTGCGCGCCTTGAGCTCGGGCGCAGCCTCCGGCTGGGCGAAAGAATACGTGCCCCAATCAATATCTGAATTGCGCAAATCCGTGAGCCCAATCCGGCTCACCGGCTTAGTTTGCTCCCGAATCGCCTCCTCGGCATTAGCGCCCCACGCCACCCCAGTGGTCTCCACAAAAATCCGGCGCTTAAAAGGCTCCTTGCCCGACTGAGCCAAAAAAGAATCCAGCTGAGCCTTTTGAATCGCGCGCCCGCGCGCATAAAACTTGCATTGAATCGCCACCGCCGGCGTGCTCGCCGTCACCTCCCCGCTCGCTGGCATATCTTCGCGATCAATCGCCACCAAATCAATACCGGTATCCGGCTTACCCGCCTTGCCCCCGCCTGGCCAATCCCGCCACAAATACACCGCACCAAACTGGCGGCGCATTTGCGAATCTCGGGTGAAATACGAGCGAATCAGCTGCTCAAAAAGATTCCCCTTCGCCCGCTGCGAATCTGAAAGCTCACGATACTCGGCCAGCAGCCGATCAAAAGCCAGCGCACTGCGCGCCGCCTCCCGCTGTGCGTCCAAAGCATTAGCCGTGATATCAGCCCCATTTCGCATCGCCTACGCTCCTTGCTTCATCGCCGTTTCTTGCTGCGCGCACCTCATTGCACTCAGTTCGCCACATCCGCCACGCTCTAGCAATTTTACCGGCCAATCATAAATATCAAGGCAAGCGCCGACAGCAAATAGCGCAGCCGCTGCGCGCAATGTTTCAGAGGGTCAGGTGCTCTGAAATATTAGCCTGCGGAGCGGCAGCAAATATTGCCGCCTCGCTCCCCGACGCCGTCACCGTATAGCCGGCCGCCGTCAAGTCGAGCTTCGCCGGCGCAGGCTGCCGCTTGCTCGCTGGCACTGTGTCCGCAGCCCCCGCGGCACCAAAAATTTTCACGAAAATTTGCGGGAGCGCCTTGTTAGGCTAGGAGCATCAAATAGAGCAAAAAGCGATTCACTAGCCCCCTCAGCATTGCCGATTGTGCTGAAATGTAGTGTAATTGAAGCACAAATAGCTTATTAGTAAGGAGAAACGCCATGGCCACCATACAACTGCGGGTAGACGATCAGGTGAAAAAGGAAGCTACAGAGATCTTCGAGGAGCTCGGGCTCGATCTTTCCACCGCGATTCGAATGTTTCTCAAGCGCTCGATTGCCGTGGGTGGAGTGCCGTTTGGGATGCAGAAAATGTTTGTGTACGAATCTCCCACCGAGTATAGATCGAATAAGATTTTGGCATCTATTATGAGCATGAACGAGGCAGCGCGGAATAATGGTGTAGCTGATATGACGCTTGAGGAAATTAATGCTGAAATTGCCGCAGCTCGGGCTGAAAGAGACGCAAGAGCATGAAAATTTTTGCTGTCATAGACACTAATGTGCTCGTTTCTGCCCTCATTAAATGGAGCTCAGTGCCCGGGCGAGTGATGGTTGCTGCGCTTTTTGGTGCCGTGCAACCAATGGTTCATGAAGAGATCTTGGCTGAGTATCACAACATGCTGCAGCGCAATAAGTTTCACTTTGATCCTGAAGCAGTGGAGCTTTTCATCGAGCAATTACGGCTGCGCGCAATTTCAGTGGGAAGAACTGCAAGTAGTAAGAATTTTATAGATTCGGACGACAAAATCTTCTACGAAGCGACGCTGGGTGCGCGCGAATTGGGTGATGCTTATTTAGTCACTGGCAACACCCGGCACTTTCCGCATGAGCCATTCGTGGTGACGCCGCGCCAAATGTTGAGCGTGATTGAGTGATTTTTCGGTGTGGGCGGTGCGATGCCGAGTGCAGCGAGACTGGCCGCTACGCAAGAAATGAGGGAGCAATGCCGGGCAAGCGGAGAAAGCGAATGTGGGTGTGGGCGGCGCTGGCGGCGGTGCTGGCGGTTAGCGGCATCGCGGCTTGGGCTGGATTCCAAGCGTGGCAGCAGCACAAATATGCCGCTATACCAGCTGAGGGTGAGTTTCGATATTTCGGGGGCACGGTGGCGCCGCCGTATCAGCGTTGGTGGGAGGCTACGTGGGATGCGCAGCGCCTGAGTGGCAAAATGGGTGACGGCGTGGGCAATGAAGTGGAGTTTGAGGCTCGCACTTCCGGCAGCGAAGTGCAGCGCCTTGAAATCACCAAGGCGGCACTCGCAATGAAGCCAGACTCAGAGCTGGTAGACGGCGGCCCGGCCACCATGTGGAGCCTCAACGTGCCCACTAAAGTGAACTCCTGCAGCTGCGAGGGTTTCGGCAATTTAGTGTGGGCGCTGGCACCCGCGGAGTTCGAGGCGGCGCAAGCGCAGCTCGAAGAAGAAAACCAGAATTATCTAGCCGAGCACGAGGATTGGTGACGGCTGGGAGCCGCTTAGGTGCCTAGGCTGCCTGCGCTCTCGTCACCGCGATCACGGTCACTGGGGCGTCATCGCTACGAATTAGTGGAACAAACGCGAAGCGACTTTGTTCCGCGCCTGGCACCAATCCGCGCCCTTCGCCGTCACGCCCTCACTTCTCGGCGTGTTCGCGCAAAATATCTAAGATATGCTGGCAATGTGGACTTTTCTCAAGCACCCAACCTCGAGGGCACCACGCAATCGCGCCCACGCATTCGCTTCATTCTCAGCCGTGGCGCCGGCAAGGGCGCCGCGCATCGGCTGATATCCGAAATTCGCCGCTACTATCCCCACGCCACTCACACGAGCGTGGGAGCCACCAAAGCGGAGGTGACGCAGCGCGCCACGGAGCGCGAGCCGGTTTGCGATCCGGAGCACCTGAGAGAAAGCGAGAGCTCCACCGTCACAATATCCCTCACCAGCGGCCCAGACCATGTGCATCGCCTCGCGCTTGAATGGGACGAAATGTGGGGCGATCGCGGCGTGGTGTATATCGCCGGCGGCGACGGCTCGGTGAACGAAGTGGGGGCGGCGCTTGCGAGGCGAAAATGCGCCTTCGGCGTGATTCCGATGGGCACCGGCAACGATTTTGCGCGCGGGCTCTATGATGGCAAAGTCTCCCGGCGCGATGCGCTTGCGCTCGTGGAGCGCACCCGCCACGCCCACTTCGCCCCGATCGATGCCCTGTGGGCGAATGAGCATATTTGCGTGAATGTGTTTTCGCTGGGGTACGACACGATTGTGCTGCGCGAAGCGCTGCGGCTGCACGATCGCTGGCCAGCGCTCGGCGGGCTCTCGTATGTGGGCGGCGTGCTGCGCACGAGTTTGCAAGAGAAGGCCACGCCGCTGCGGTTTAGCTATTATTACTGCGGTGCCGCTGGGGATCTGGGCCAGCCCCAGCGCGTGGAGCAAGAATGCACGGCGATGCTCGTGGGAAACGGGCAATATTATGGCAGCGGATATCGGCCTTTGCCTCAAGCTGTGCTCGATGACGGCGCGGCCGATCTGCTTTATGCCGACGCGATGAGCCTCGCGAAATTCGCCACCTTGATTGGCAGCTATCGGCGCGGCACTCACCTACACAATTCGAAAGTGCACCTCGCGCGCATGCGCGAGCTGCGGGTGGAGCGCAGTGACGGCGAGCCGCTGCTGTGGAATGTGGATGGAATCATTCACGAGAGCGCGAGCGTGGCCTTGCGGCTAGAACCAGCTGCGCTCACGCTCGCCCGGCTCTAGCGGCTGCTCATATCCAGGAAATCTAGAGTGGCCAGAGGTCTTTCAGCTTGGCTGCGGTGTGGATAGGGGTCAGGTACGGGTGTTCATTTTGCAGGCAAAATGAACACCCGTACCTGACTGAAGTGCCCCAAATCTTGTTCTGAGTCAAAGCGAACCTTGCCGCGCCGCCGTCACGCCGTCACAAAAGACCTCACAAAAAGAACAGCAGCGAAAAAGCCATCACGGCCATTCCTGCGATCAAACCATAGATCGCGGCGTGATGCTTGCCGGTGGCAATCGCGGCCGGGAGCAGCTCGTCAATGCTGATGTACACCATCACGCCTGCCACCGCTGCCAGCAGGATCCCCATCGTGAGCGGCCCCAACCAAGGCATAAAAATCGCGAATCCCACCAGCGCGCCCAGGGGCTCAGCCAACCCCGAAACCAGCGCCCACCAAAACGCCTTCCGTCGGTTACCCGTAGCTTGCCGCAGCGGCACCGCCACGGCGATACCCTCCGGAATATTATGGATCGCAATCGCCGCCGCCACCGGCAAAGCCACCGTAAGATCCTCAAGCCCTGAAATAAAGGTGGCGAAACCCTCTGGGAAATTGTGCACCGCAATCGCGCCCGCCACGAACACTCCAGTGCGCATCATCCCTGATCCGCGCTTCGCGGCCGAAGCCTCCAAGGCGTGGCGCTCCTCCTCGCTCAAATCCGGCTCGTGCGGGTTTATCTGCTCCGGCACGAGCCTGTCGATCACGGCAATCAGCGCTATACCAGCGAAAAACGCCGTCACCGCAATCCAATTGGCTGGCCGCTGCGCGCGCACCGAGCTCAGCTCTAGCACCGAATTCGGCATCAGCTCCATCAGCGACACATAGATCATCACGCCCGCCGAGAGCCCCAGCGCCGCGGCCAAAAAACCGTCACTTGGCTCGCGGCGGCGAATCACCGAGATGAAGCCGCCAATCCCCGTGGAAAGCCCAGCGAGCGCAGTGAGCGCAAAAGCCAGCGCGTACGTGCTCGGCGCAATATCCACAGCCGCTCCTTCCAATAGCTGATCCAATTTTATCGCTATATGTGGGGTCACTTCCCGTTTGCTTCAGATTTTGGGGTTATGTGCAATATAGCGGGCCAAAGCCGGATATACGTAGCGAACGGGAAGTGGGCGCGCGTAGCATTGAGGTATGAGCGAATTGAAGCATCACACACACGAAGGTGCGCCCGCGCCGCGCCGCATATTTCTGGCCGGCGGCTGCTTTTGGGGCGTGGAAGCTTATTTCCGGCGCATCCCGGGCGTGCTCGAGACGCAGGTGGGCTACGCAAACGGCCGCAGCGCCGTCACCAGTTACCACGAGCTGCACGCCACAGATCATGCCGAAACGCTAGCACTCACGTACGATGCTTTTGCCGTGTCGCTCGCGGAGCTGCTCGCGCACTATTTCCGGCTGATCGATCCGGTGAGCGTGAACCGCCAAGGTAATGATTGCGGCCGACAGTATCGCACCGGGATTTATTACGAGGTAGGTGATGCCGAGGCGCGGGAACAGGCGGAGCGGAGCTTGGCACAATTGCAGACGCACTACGCCGAGCCGCTGGCGGTGGAGCTTGAGGAACTGCGCAATTTCGTGCCCGCTGAGGATTATCACCAGGATTATTTGGAGAAGAATCCGAGCGGCTATTGCCATATTGATTTAAGTTTGGCGGCGCGCCCGCTATGGCTCGGGCCGCCGCTGCGCGAGCGGCCCACATTGGAGCAGCTCCGCGCGGAGCTTTCGCCGATCGCTTTTCACGTGACGCAGGAGGAGGGCACTGAGCCGCCGCGCAGCTCCGAGTTTGATCAGTTTGATGAACGCGGGATTTATGTGGATGTGGTGAGCGGGCAGGCGCTTTTCTCTTCGCGCGACAAGTTTGATGCTGGCTGCGGTTGGCCTTCCTTCACGAGGCCAGTTTTGAGTGGGGCGACGCAGTATCACGTGGATAATCGGCTCTGGCAGCAACGCATTGAAGTGAAGAGTGGGCTCGCTGCCTCGCACTTGGGGCATGTGTTTTCTGACGGGCCGCGCGCGGCGGGTGGTATGCGCTATTGCATTGATGGCGCCGCGCTGCGGTTTATTCCTGAGGCCCAGATGGCGGCGGAAGGGTATGGCGATTTCTTGCCGTTCCTTTAGAGCGGTGAGTGCCTCAATGGCTCTGATCCGGTGAGACGCTAATGCTGTGATCCGCATCGTAGTATTTGCCGATTTGGGCTTGCTTTCGCTACCATTGCTCACGGTAGCGTGTCCGAGCGGCCGAAGGTGCAGCACTCGAAATGCTGTGTACGGTAACCCCGTACCGCGGGTTCAAATCCCGCCGCTACCGCTAGGAGAAAATGCCCCAAACGCTTGCGTTTGGGGCATTTTTGACGAAGTGGTGTGCAAGATGCTGGAAGTATCTTGCACACCACCGGTGAAATGTGGGTTCGAGCCTTGTGCTCGAACCCACATTTCAATATGTAACGGGGATTTGAACCCAAGTATTGCGAAAGCGGCAGCTTCTCCAATATGTTCTTTGATTATTACGCCGTGTTGCGCAGGGGGTCTGATCCACTGCGCAGTGATGCGATGAATAGTTACTACCGCAGCTGCTCAAACCATTCGCGCAGCTGAGCTGCGCACTCCTGCTCCAGCACGCCGCCGATCACCTCCACCCGGTGCGGCAGCCGGGAATCTCGCAGCACATCACGCACCGATCCGGCAGCACCAGCTTTCGAATCCCACGCCCCGAAAATCACACGCGCAATCCGCGCATTCACAATCGCCCCTGCGCACATAGTGCATGGCTCAAGATTCACAGCGAGCGTGCACCCACTCAAATTCCATCCGTGCGCGGCCGCCCCGGCCGCGCGCCAAGCAGTGTTTTAAGCGTGCCCCGCCCGCTAGCCCTCACGCGCCCCCGGATTGCAGCCCGCCCCCCGGCCCCCCCCATTAGCGTCATACACCACAGCACCGATCGGCACATCGCCGCTATCCGCCGCCCGCGCAGCCACATCCATGGCCCGGCGCACCAATTGTTTTGCATTTTCCCTCATAAAAATATCGTATGTAATTATTGGCCACAGAAGATAGAAGGCTATTTTGCAAATTCGGGGTAAATTAGAACCATGAAACTTCACGTGATAGATCACCCGCTCGTGGCGCACAAACTCACAGCGCTACGCGATGAAAACACCCCTTCCCCGATCTTCCGCCAGCTAGTGGAAGAGCTCATCATGCTGCTCTCCTATGAAGGCACCCGCGATTTAGCCACCGATGATATTGAGATCGTGACGCCGGTGGCGCCGATGGTGGGCAAGCGCGTGGCTGAGCCGCGCCCAATTGTGGTGCCGATTATACGCGCTGGCCTGGGCATGCTTGAGGGCATGAGCAAACTGATGCCTTTCGCGGAGATAGGCTTCCTCGGCATGAAGCGCGATGAAGAAACCCTTGAGGTGATCACGTACGCCAACCGCCTTCCCGATGATCTATCTGGCCGGCAGTGCTTCGTACTCGACCCGATGCTGGCCACGGGCCACACGCTCGTGGCGGCGATCGATTACCTGCTCGAGCGCGGCGCTCGTGATGTTACGGCCATCTGCATTCTCGCAGCTCCCGAAGGCATCGCCACGCTCGAAGAGCACATTGGCGACCGCGCCGACGTAAAGATAGTGGTGGCCGCGGTGGACGATCACCTTAACGAGAAGGGCTATATTGTGCCTGGGCTCGGTGACGCCGGGGATCGCCTCTACGGGGTGGTTGACTAAGAGCAGTAGCCAGCTGCCGAGCCGGCCAGCGTGGTGGCCTGCTTGGCATCGCGCAGCGCCTTTGGAGGCGGGCCAACGTGCCCGCCGCTTAGGCCAGCGCGGCTCCATCACTCGAGCTAAAGATATTCACAATGAGCAAACGGAAGTGAAAACACATGGGAAAAGCAAGCCGAATCAAAAACCGCGAGGCAGCAGCGCTCGCCAAAGCCCAGAAGAAAGAAGCAAAAGCGGCGGCGAAACGCGCGCAAGCACAGTTCGTGGAGAGGCCTTTTGAAGGGCTTGATTCAGAATTGGAACTGGTGGCCATGAAAGAAGTGCTGCCGGCGGCCACGCTGGCGGTGAAGCTCAAGGCTGAGTTGCCGCAGGTGGAGGCATATCCGGAGCTGGCTGAGCATGGCGGCGAAGAGGTGTTGCTTGTGACGATGCTCCCGCAGATGGTGGGGGCGCTGCGGCGCGGTGACGGCGTGCTGATGGTGGCGGTGCAGGCGATCGCTAGTTCTGGCGACGCTTCGCTCGATATCGCGGATCGGATTATGGCGAGTTTGGAGCTCGAGGAGGGCCAGACTTTTACCCAGATTGATTTGCCGGAGCAAGGCGCCCCGCGTTTGCAAGATATTCTCGATCCGGCGGGTTATGGCGATTTTGAGGTGCGCAATGATCTCGAATTTTGGGTCTCGGAGAAGGAGCGTGAAGATCCGGAGGTGGTGGCGGCGATTGCGGCCACGAAGGATCGGCTGATTCCGATGGCTGAGGTGGCTGGGGTGCGCGGCGCTTTTTGGGCGCGGCTGCAGCGGGAGTTTGTGCGGTGGGTGCGCACCGATCCAGAAGATGCTGTGCTGGCTGCGCTTGCGCGGCTGCAGAGCCGGCGGGAGCTGGGCTGGGAGGGCGCCCGCTTCGTGGGAGCTTTCCGGGCATGCGGCTTGCTGATCCCGGTGTTTGAGCTGGATCGCGGTACGGAAGCTGAGGAGCTTGAGACGCCGATGGCGGAGTTTGCCAAGGTGTTTGAGAAAGAGATTGCTTCGGATGCGCCGCTCACGCCCGAAGAGCGCCGCGCCAAGGCTGGTATCATTTCGCGGCAAGTGACGCTGCGGTAAGAGCGGTAAGAGGCGCCAATGGCAGAGCACAAAGTGGCCAAAGTGGCTGTGATCATCCCGGCCAAAGATGAGGCGGATCGAATCGCGGCCACGATTGAGGCAGCAGCCCAGATCCCGCACGTAGATTTGGTGGTGGTGGTGGATGACGGTTCCAGCGATGCCACGGCCGATGTGGCTCGCAAGGCGGGAGCCAAAGTGGTGGTGCACGCCCGCAATCGCGGCAAGGCGGCGGCGATGCAGACCGGTGCTAGCGCCGTCAACACCTTTGAGACGAAGCATGAAGCGGGCCGCGAGCCTGCCGATCCGCGCCGCGCGCTGCTTTTTATTGACGCCGATTTGGGCGCCACTGCGCTGGAGTGCGCCCCGCTCGTGCAGCCGGTGGCTGCAGGCAGGGCTGATTTCACGATTGCTTCGCTGCCGGCGCAAGAAGGCGCGGGCGGTTTTGGCTTCGTGACGGGGCTGGGCAAGAAAGTAATTAAGCAGCTCACAGGCTGGGAATGCCGCCAGCCACTTTCGGGCCAACGCTGCCTCACTCGCGCAGCATATGAGGCGGCGCTGCCGTTTGCCGTTGGCTGGGGTGTGGAAGTGGGCATGACCATCGACTTACTAGTGGCGGGATACACGGTGCAGGAGGTGCCCTGTGCCCTTGAGCATCGGGTTTCACGCAATGATCTGCGCGGCTATCTGCATCGCGCTGATCAATATAAAGACGTATGGCGCGCGGCGATAGTGCGCCGGCTAGGTGGCGTGAGCGTGCCGGAGAGTGAGCGCGTGGGGGAGGGCGCCGCGCCTGGCGAGCCCTTCATGGCGTATGCGAGCAAGCCCACGCCTTAAATGCGCAAAATAAGCCAGCTTCGGCAGTGGGCAGTGGGGTCGAGTACTCCTGTCC
>R15__coassemble_545_pt1 | contig 30034 bp, 24 predicted proteins | sample R15__metabat2_low_PE_004 | metagenome-assembled genome bin R15 | reverse complement strand
CTACGTCTTTCGTTGTCGATCTTAGTCTCGTACGCGGTTGCTTTTTTTGTGTTGGTGGGGGCGGTGGTGGGTGTGTGTGCTTCCTCCCCACCCCCCCCCCCCCCCCCCCCCACCCCCATGTCCAAATAAACGGCCGCTATCCGCGCAGCTCAGCATTGAAAAAGTGCTTAGCCGCTCCCACAATCTTTTTGCGCACCCGCGCCGTCTCATCCGCCTTCAAAGTATGATCCCCGCGCAGCCGCAGCGCGAAGGCTAGGCTCTTCTTGCCTGCTGCTATCTGATCACCGGTGTACACATCGAAAAGCCGCAAATCTTCAAGCAACTCTCCAGCGCTGCGGCGAATCAAAGCCTCCACTTCACCCGCCGTCACGCCTGCATCCACCACCAAAGCAATATCTTCTTTGGCTGGCGGGAAAGTAGCCACACCGGCCACGCCGATTGGCGCGCTTCCTCGCGCTGCGAAGAGCGCATCGAGGTCAAGCTCAAAGGCGATGGAACGCTTGGGAAGCTCGAATGCCTTGCACACTGCGGGGGCAAGCTCACCAGCATAGCCAAGCACGGCATCACTTCCTTCAGCTTTCACCGCTGCGCACCGGCCTGGATGCCACGGCGCACGCTCAGTATTAGCCACGCTCACTTCGAGCCCCACGGTAGCTGCGATGGTGCGCACTGCCGCCACAGCGTCACGCCAATCCCAAGTGACGGTAGGCAAATCTGCGGCTGCTTCAGTGACTGCGGGGGCGGCCACGCCAGCAATATGGTAGGGCTGCGCTGGGATAGCAGCCATGAGCGCATCCACCTCGGCATCGCTGGGCCGCTTGCCCACTCCAGGAGCCTGCGCCGGGGCGACGCCCGCTGGATGCGTCACCACGCCTGCCTCAAAAATGGCCACTGCTGGATTGCCGCGAGCCACGTTGAGCTTCGCGGTGGCCAGCAGCGAATCGAGAATACTAGTGCGCATATAGGGCGCTTCTTCTTGCAGTGGGTTGGCTAAGCGCACAGCGAGCCGGCGCTCATCGTCACCCGCGATTCCTTGCTTCTCAAAAGCATTGCCGCCCACAAATGGATAGCTCAGCACCTGCACCCAGCCCTGCTCGGCAAGGGCACGCATCGCGTCGCGCTTGCGGCGCTGGCTGAGTGGCACGCCATGGCCGGCTGGAGCATAAGGCACCACAGATGGGATCTCATCAAAGCCCGCAAGCCGCGCGATTTCTTCCACGAAATAAGCCGAGCCAGTGAGGTCTGGGCGCCACGTGGGCGGCGTGACAGCGAGCAGTGCACTATCTGCACCAGCATCACCATCGCTCAGTTCCACTGTGCAACCAATCTGCTCGAGCAGCTCCACTTGCTGCGCCACGGGTACTTTTAGGCCCGTGAGTCGTGCGGTCTCGCTCGTGCAGAATTCATAGCTGGATGGGGCGTGAGTAGTGCTCAGCTCAAAGTTTTCTTCAGCTGCCACTCCCCCGCCGTAACGCACCAAAATATCCACCACGGCTTGAGCTGCCACTGGCGGGAGCTGCGGATCTACTTCACGTTCGAAGCGTTTCGAGGCTTCTGAAGGCAGCTTGTGCCGCCGCGCCATGCGGGCCACCGAAACTGGATCAAAATGAGCTGCTTCCACGAGCACATTGCGGGCGCTTTCCGTAATCTCGGTGTCGAAGCCGCCCATTGTGCCCGCAAGCCCTATCACGCGCTCGCCATGCCCACCGTCACTATCAGTGATCAAGAGGTCTTCTGGATCCAACTCGCGCTCCACATCATCGAGAGTGACCAGCTTTTCCCCAGTGCGCGCCCGGCGCACCACGATCGGAGCCACTAGCTTGTCTAAATCATAAGCGTGCAACGGCTGGCCAAGATCGAGCATCACGTAGTTCGTGGCATCCACCGCCAGCGAAATCGGGCGCATTCCAGCTGCAATCAGCCGCTTTTGCATCCAATCTGGCGAAGGCGCATTCGGATCCACGCCGCGCACAATACGGGTGACGAAGCGATCGCAGCCCACCTTGCCATGAATTGGAGCCTCATCCTCCACTACCACCGGAAAACCTTTACCATTTGGCTCTGGCACCCCATTTGGCATGTTTTCCGCCAAGCCGTGATCAGTAAAGGCTGCGCCGGTGGAGTGCGAATACTCGCGCGCCACGCCGCGCATCGAAAAGCAATAGCCACGATCAGGGGTGACGTTGATTTCGAGCACGTCACCGCCAAGGCCAAGGTATCCCATCGCGTCAGCGCCGATTGCGGGCACACCTTTGCTCGCAGCCTCCTCGGCATCGTGAGCCAACACCAAAATGCCATTGTGATCCTCGCCAATGCCCAGCTCACGCACCGAGCAAATCATGCCATCAGAAAGATGCCCATAAGTTTTGCGAGCAGCAATCTCAAAGCCGCCAGGCAGCACGGAGCCAGGCAGCGAAACCACCACGTAATCGCCAGGCTCAAAATTGTGCGCGCCACAAATAATGCCACGACTAGGCAACTCGCTTGGCTCCTTGCCAGTGCCGGGAGCATCGTTGTGCTCACCCACATCCACCCGGCAATAGTTGATCACTTTGCCGTTGCTTTGCTCTTTAGCTTCCCGCGAGAGCACCTTACCCACCACGATTGGGCCAGTGATATCGGCCTTGTGGATCTCTTCTTCTTCGAGCCCCACCCGCACTAAATCAGCAGCGAGCTGCTCCGCCGTCAAATCTGCTGGCAGCTGCACATGCGCGCCAAGCCAATCAATCGGTACCAATGGCATCTCATAGCCCCCTTCCCGTGGCGCCAAATTGGAGGCTGAAACGCACATCACCCTCCACCATATCGCGCATATCGCCAATTCCGTGGCGCAGCATCAGCGTGCGCTCGATGCCCATGCCGAAGGCGAAACCGCTATACACATTGGGGTCAATGCCGGCATTGCGCAGCACCTCCGGATTCACCATGCCGCAGCCACCCCATTCAATCCAGCCGGCGCCGCCCTTCTTCAGCGGAAACCACAAATCCATTTCAGCACTCGGCTCGGTGAAAGGAAAATAGCTCGGGCGCAGCCGAGTGCGCGCCTCGGGGCCAAACATCGCCCGCGCAAAATGATCGAGCGTGCCCTTAAGATGCTCCATAGTGAGGCCCTTATCCACAGCCAAGCCTTCCACTTGATGGAACACCGGCGTATGGGTGGCATCAAGCGCATCAGTGCGATACACCTTGCCCGGGCAGGCAATATACACTGGCACACCCCGAGCCAGCAGCGTATGGGATTGCACCGGCGACGTATGGGTACGCAGAATTAGGCCATCTACAGGCGTGACGGCGGCTGCAGGAGCTGCACCAGCCCCGGCGTCACTGCCCACCCGCTCATATCCGGCCACATAGAACGTATCTTGCATCTGGCGAGCAGGATGATCGGGGCCAAAATTGAGCGCATCAAAGTTGAACCACTCGTGCTCCAGCTCCGGCCCTTCAGCAATATCCCAGCCCATGCCCACAAAAAAGTCTGAAATATCTTCCATGAGCACGCCCAATGGATGCCGTGCACCTTGCGGCGTGCGCTGGGTGGGCACCGTCACGTCCACCTGCTCATTAGCCAGCATGGCAGCTTCAGCGGCGGCATCAATTCGAGCTTGAGCCGCAGCGAGCGCAGCCTGGATTTCTTTACGAGCGGCGCCCATGAGCCGGCCAGCGGTGGGCTTATCAGCTTTATCGAGCGATTTGATCAGCGTATTAGCGTGAGTAATAGGCGCATTATCGCCGCTGTGTGCGAGCCGTGCCGCTTTCAATTCTTCGGGCGTGCCCGCAGCCGCAAAAGCCGCTATTGCCGCCGTCACCGCGCCAGCGATGCCCGCCTCATCGAGTGGAGAAAGATCCATGATTTCCTTTATATCCTGTTCCAGTTTGCTACTTCTCAAGTTTAACTATTTCGCTACGTTGAGGTGAAACTTGCCAACTTATAGGAAAACTATGAGCATTTCGTAGCAAAAGCAAACAAAAGTGGGTGCAGGAGGCATTGCAATGCACCCACACCCACTTTTATTTAATTATCAAATGAGCATCGCTATCGAAACGATAACATCACTTCTTCTGCACATACTTGAGCGAGTCTAGAGTCACAGCTGCGAGAATAATGATGCCACTGAATACGAACTGCAGGTTAGTGTCGATACCCAAAATGGTGAGCGAGTACGTAAGACCAGTGAAGATCAAAACACCCACTACCACGCCCGATATCTTGCCGATACCTCCAGTGAAGGAGACGCCACCCACCACGCATGCAGCGATCGCATCCATGTCCCAGCCTTGCCCATAGGCAGCCGAACCAGAACCAAACATCCGCGCGCATTCAAGCCAAGTACCGAAACCATAGAGGATACCTGCCATCACGAAGGCACCCAAAGTCACCTTAAACACTGAAATGCCAGATACAGAGGCAGCTTCAGGGTTGCCGCCCACCGCGTACAGGTTCTTACCAAATCGAGTCTTATTCCAGATGAACCACACCACGATAATCGCTGCCACAGCCCACAAAATAATCGTGGGGAAGCCATTAACCTTAGGCACAATCATATTCGGAATCTCGTTTTCAATAGCACCGAAGCTCACCCCTTTGGTGGCATAAGTGACTAACCCGAAGATGATAAGCATATTAGCCATTGTGGAAATGAACGGATGCATCTTAAAACGTGCAGTGAAGAAACCAGCAATAGTGGTGAAAATTGTGCAAGCCACGATACATGCGATCAAGGCGAAGAAAGTGCGTGCCACGATGGAAGTTTCAGAGAAATCGAATACATGCCCAAAGACGCCGCCAGTATTGGGCCCTTTGTGCATGATCACTGTAGCGACCACCATGCCCATGCCTACCATGCGGCCAATTGAAAGGTCAGTACCGGTAAGCAAAATTAATCCCGCCACACCAAGCGCAAGGAACATACGCGGCGAAGCCTGCTGCAAAATGTTCAAGATATTTTGCGAAGTAAAAAGATCTACATTTTTTACTATTGGCGCAAAAATACCTAGGCCAATAAAGATAAGTACGATCACGATATATAAGCCATTCTTCAAAAGGAACTGGCGAGTATCGAAAGAGTACTTATAGTTTTCGACACGCTGATGCAGCGATTGCAGGAAAGTGAACTTGGATCGGCGCAGCAAATCAATATAGTGATACTGCTCGATAAATGCCGCATGTACCCTGTCTTTGATAGCTGCAAGCTGCTGCTTGTAGATTAGCTTGGCGTCAAATTGCCGATTCTTGTATACATAGTTTTCATCATGAAGCTCTTGCTTTGCATCTGCACCACCGATGCTTTTTACAGCTGCTTCATGCTCCGCTTTGATCTGTTCAAGGCGCTCTTCGTAGGCGCTTTTAGCTTGTGCCCGCTCGACCACCGCACTAGCACGTACCTTACTCAAATATTCTGGCTCATAATGTGCCTTCAGATAAGATTCAGCTTCAGCCACAAGCTTTTCTACTTCAGCTTTGTTTCCGGTCTTTACTTTTCGTGCCTCCACTAGCTCTTGCTCAGCTTCAGCCACGAGCCTATCTGCCTCTTCTTTTGAATGCAGCTTGTCGCTCTTAATTTGCTGAATATATGCGTGTAGTTCATCTACTCGAGTGGCTCCATCCGCACGCAGCTCATCGATTTTGCGTTGGATTTCGTCTACATGGGCACGAATCGGTTCGAGTAGCCCTTCTTCTTGTTCGGCAGTGAGAATCTCTGCTGCCATTTTTGTTTGTGCCATTATCGTTTTCTTTCTTTAGAGATACTTAGCGCTCAGCCGCAGCAATTCTTCTTGGTTGGTTTCTTTTGTATTGACGATGCCAGCAAGACGCCCTCCCGACATCACCCCGATACGATTGGTGATACCGAGTATTTCAGGCATTTCCGAGGAAACCACAATAATCGTCTTACCTTGCTTAGCCATCTTTATGATCAGATCGTAAATCTCGTATTTAGCACCGACGTCGATACCGCGAGTGGGTTCATCCATCATAAATACTCGTGGGCTGCGTTCCAGCCATCGCCCAAAGATCACCTTTTGCTGGTTGCCGCCAGAGAGACTTGAGATCAGTTCTTCTGGCCCCATAGTCTTTGTATGCATTGTGCGAATCTCTCGCGTCGTAGCAGCATTCATAAGGCGATCAGAAAGTGCGACCCCATGCCTATACGCAGGAAGGTTGGCAATACAAGTATTGAAGGTGATATCGCCTTTCATAAACAAACCGTCAGCCTTGCGCTCTTCCGTGATCAACGCAAAACCATGATCCATTGCCGTTTTTGGATCGTCAAAATTCATCAATTTGCCACGGTAATATACCCGCCCTGCAGCGCGCGTGCGCACTCCAAACACCGTCTCAAGTAGTTCAGTACGCCCGGCACCCACCAAACCATAGAGCCCAAAGATTTCTCCTTCCCGCACATCGAAGGTGACGTCTTTGATGAAAGGAGCAAACTTGGTGGAAACATGATTGATTGAAAGCACAGGCTCCCCTGGCTGGTTATCAACCTCAGGGAATCTGGCATCAAGTGAGCGCCCCACCATAGCTGCGATCAACTCATTCATGTTGGTTTCTTTAGTTGGTTTAGTCATCACCAACTTGCCATCGCGGAGCACCGAGACCTCATCACAGATCTCGAATACTTCATCCATTTTGTGGGATATATATACGAGCGAAATACCTTGCTCTCGAAGCTTACGCATCATCTCAAACAGCTTGCGCACTTCTGGTTCAGTCAAAGATGAGGTTGGTTCGTCAAGCACGATCACCTTTGAGTTGTATGAAATCGCTTTCGCAATCTCACACATTTGCCGAGCCGATACCGACATCTTGCGCATCGGCTGGGTGAGGTTCACCGTCATCCCGAGTTTGCGGAAAAGGTCAGAAGCTTCTTTGCGCATGATGCGCTCATCCACTACACCCAATGAATTTACTGGATAGCGCCCTAAGAATAGGTTATCTACTACCGAGCGTTCGAGAGCCTGATTCAGCTCTTGGTGCACCATTGCAATGCCGTTTTCCAAAGCATCTTTTGGCCCTGAAAAACTAACTGGCCTACCCTCAAGCGTAATGTCGCCTTCATCTTTTTGATACGTACCAAATAGGCATTTCATCATCGTTGATTTGCCCGCACCATTTTCGCCCATGAGCCCCATAATGGATCCTCGTTTCAGATCCATACTGATGCGATCTAGCACGCGGTTACGACCGAAGGATTTCGACATGCCACGGATAGACAAGACGATATCGGCATTATCTACAGCCGCTGTATTTTCGTCTGCCATCACATTTCCTTTTATATCGAAGGAGAGGCTATTGAGATAACGCCATCCCAATAGCCTCTCCCGTTTCCGTTATATTTACAGCGATGAGCTATCTTGCTGCAGCTCTATCACTGGTTGAGGATTGCCGTATAGGAAGCAGCGTTGTCAGTCTTCACCATGTTGATGGCGAATGCATCATAGCCACTTGGGTTGCCCAAACGGTTGGTGATGTTGGATTCGGTCTGGCCATCGCCTGCGATATATTCAACCTCAAGATTCAACAAATCATCATACTTTTGTAGCAGTGGCTGATAAGTGGAGCCAAGGAAGTTATCTGCAGAGTTGTAGATGTCAAGCCACACTTTCTTTGCCGGTGAAGCATCAGCGCTGAGCTGGTTGCTTACTGGCGCGTAGGTGACGGTGGAATCCAGGAAGTCTTGATAGTTATCAGCAGTGACGGCGAGGTTCAATGCGTAGAAAGAACGCTCCTCCGCTACATACTTGTAATCAGCGTCGGTGAGCACGTTGCCAGCATCATCAGCGGTGGCGATGCCGGTCATTACGTCTACACCATCAAGGGCATTACGCAGCACCCGCAAGGTGAGGTAAGCCTGTACGTCTGCGTGCTGGGAAATCGTGCCACCGTAGCCTTCTGCGATAGCTTCCACAGCGTCAGAGTTGGCGTCGTAACCAAAGGTCGGCACATTCTCTGCCTTCGACCACTTGTTGAACATAGCCATGCCCATACCATCATTGTTGGATACCACTACGTCAATCTGATCGCCAAACTTACCGGCCCACGCGGTGATCGTGTCACCGGCGGTACCTGCATCCCAAGTAGCGCCTGCGCCAGTTTTCATTTCTTTAGAAGCAAGCTCTACTACCTTGAATGAATCAAGTTTGCCTTCCTGTACGGCAGCAGCATCAGTCTCAATTGGATCGGAAAGTACCTGGCCGTCTTTCTCTACAGCGGTGCCGAGTGCAGAACGCACGCCACGAGTGCGCGCGATTGAGTCATTGTGCCCCACGTCACCAATGGCAAGCACGTAGCCAATCACGCCATCGCCATTGCGGTCGATTGTATCCGCATTTGCTTTGATGTATTCTGCCACCATCTCACCTTGGAGCTGTGCGCCCTGGTTTGCATCAAAGCCCACGTAGTAAGTGGATTCATTGAAATTCAGTGCATCAGCATCCAGCTCGCCGGTGGAGCTATTGGATGGCTGACGGTTGAACCATACCAGCGGTTTCTGATTGTTTGCTACGCTCGCGCTATCGCCTGAACCAGCATCAGAGGAACCACCACCGCAAGCAGCAAGTGTGCCAAGCGCCATCGCTGCAACTGCTGCCAAGGAAAAATACTTCTTCATATATATCCTTACTATTGGTTAGGCACAATAAGTACTCATTGCGCCTTGTGCATTATGTTACACATACTTGTTTAGGTAACACGAATATTAAACAATAAAATTTGGAGCCCGAGCAGGGAAAACAGCTAGTGTTATAAAACCGTTACGCGATGAGCAAGCCCCCCCCTCCCGCTAATTAGGACTTTATGCCTGCGCGGCCACGTCGCAATTTCGAAGCTGCTACAATGGCGCTTCAGACAGTGAGCAACGGAGCAATTCATGGGTTTTTTCGACTTTATGTATACCGGTGGCATTAAAGAAATCACCGTGATAGAAGCACACCAGCGCCAATCTGAGGGTGCTCTCCTGATTGATATCGGCGACATATATGAATGGAATAAAGCTCACGCCGAAGGAGCGATTCACGTGCCAATGGCATCGCTACTCAACGAATTATCCAAACTTGAAAAGCATGAAATTGAGGCTTCTGGCCCGATAATGCTTATTTGCATGAAAGGTGACCGCACTATTTCAGCCGCAGGGCGCTTAGTTACCGCGGGATACGAAGCTGTATCGGTGCACGGGGGCACCACTGCCTGGAAAAGCGCTGGCCTGCCGATTGCGAAGTGATAGCAACTAAAATTTGCTGCGTTGATGTAACAGCGACATTGCCTGGCAGTATCTGGCGCCGTGATAGGGACGGCATAGTGCAATGCAGCAACTTCGCTGCGGCAGCTCCCGGAATTGCGTGCTGATTATTTTTTGCGGCCGAAAGCCCCTGCTAGCGTGGCCACTCTCGCCTACAATTAGGGCATGGTTGAACTTTTGCGCGCCTGGAGCAAGGCGGAAGGTATTGCTCAAGCAAAATCGCTTTTTACAGCCACTTTTAATACCACCCCAGAGGGAGTCTGGGCTGCGCCTGGGCGAGTGAACTTGATCGGCGAGCACATCGACTATTGCGGCGGGCTATGCTTGCCGATAGCACTCCCCCACGCCGCCTACAGCGCGATTCGCGCCCGCAAAGATCGGCGAGTGCGTATGATTCCTTCCGAGGGGGGCGATCCGCTATGGGAAGGCACTCTGGATGATATTTATCCTGGAGCTGATATTCCGAAGTGGATTGCTTACGCGGCCGGGCCAGTGTGGGCGCTTATGCAAGATCCCAAGCTCGCCGCGAAAATCAAAGGTTTTGAAGCAGCAGTGGCGTCCTGCGTGCCGCTAGGAGCTGGGCTTTCTAGCTCAGCCGCCATTGAATGTTCGGTGGCAATGGCGGTGGACGGAATCTTTAGGCTCGGCCTGGGCGATAATCATGCCGGGCGCACCATAATTGCCGAGGCTGGGATTCGCGCCGAAAATGAGGTGGCGGGCGCTGCCACTGGCGGACTAGATCAGGCAGCCTCAATGCACTGCACGGCGGCGCACGCTTTGCTTCTCGACTGCTTGCATGATAGCCAGGAGCTGATCCCCTTCGATTTGGACTCGCGCGGGCTGCGGCTGCTAGTGATTGACACGATGGCGCACCACAGTTTGGATGATGGCCAATACGCGCAGCGTCGGGCCACTTGTGACGCAGTTGCGGCCCGTGAAGGCGTGAGAACGCTGCGCGAGTTGCCTGATCCTGAAGGCACACTGAGCCGGCTCACCGACCCCACAGAAAATCGCCGGATTCGGCATGTAATCACCGAAATTGAGCGGGTACGCTTAGCGGTAAAGACCCTGAAAGCTGGAGATTTTGAGGGGCTAGGCGAGCTGTTCTACGCCTCTCACTCATCGCTACGTGAAGACTATGAAGTGAGCGCTCCAGAGCTGGACGTGGCGGTAGACGTGGCCAAGGAAGCCGGTGCGCTGGGTGCTCGCATGACCGGCGGCGGCTTTGGCGGCTCAGCCATCGCCATTATTCGCCAAGGCAATATCGAGCCAGTCTGCGCAGCAATCACTTCGGCTTTTGCAGCCCGCGGATGGACGCCACCCCGCTTCTTGGATGCCTATGCAGCAGCTGGAGCGCGTCAAATGCAGTAAAGAAATATGGGGCATACCGCTGTGGGAGCCCGCATTGTTTGGGAGCCCCCAGCGATATGCTGGGGGCTCCCACGTTGCTGTTTGCTAGGGATCCTGCCCGGCTTTGCCGTCACGAATCATGGCTTTGCCACCGCTGCCCATAGCTCTCACCTGCTGTTTTGCCTACCTATGCCCGAGAGCGCCTGCGGATAGCTAGTGCCACAATCCCCGCCCCTACTAAAGCGAGTTGTGCCACTAGCAGCGCTGCGATACTGGAGCCGCTCTCGGCGAGCTTATCTTCTACGCCTGGATCCAGCACTGGCTCTTGTGAACCACAATTCAGTGATTCAAAAGTTGGAGCAGTAAACTGCCACTCGGTCTGGCCTTGCAGCTCATACTGATCCTCATCCACACTCTGAGCCACAATCATCACCGTTTGCCCATAGGGATACTCGTGATTTCCCACAGTGAGCGCATCGGCTGCTAATGAACCATCAGCATTGCGCAGATAGTAGTGCACCCCTTCAGTTTCGTAGATCGTGAAGTACGGCTTTTGGGTGCAACTCACTGGATCAGTCACTTCCACATTGATCTTTTCCGTATTGCTGGTCACTTTAGAATCCACCAACTTAGGCAAATTAGCGGCAGGCTGTAGCGTCAAAGTGAAGGTAGCTTGCGCGCTGCGCGCCCGCCCCGTGCCGTCATCTTCCTCGCTAAGCTTTATCGTGACGCTATAGCTAGTTTCCTCGCTGATCCGCACTTTAGGGGTGCCCACAATAGCTTGCTGCTGTGCGTCATACGCTAAACCATTGGGCAGACCTTCCACTACGACTGTGTCTTTCAGTATCGGATCGTTGTGATCAAAAAGCTCTCCAAGCGAAATCGCCTCTAGCTGATCGTAATCTGTGCCGGTTTTCGCCACCCCCGCTTTGGCTTTCAGTTCTGATTCCAAATCTGGATCTATCCAAGCCAAACTCACGTTCATATATGCCACGTTGCTCCAGCCACTCCCATCAGGCTCAAGCAACAGCCCGATAGTGCCGTCGCTTTGCACAGCCATCGTGGTGTATCCAGTGCCAGCAGTGCGTATCTTTTTCGCCTGTTTCCAATTCTTTCCATCATCGTAGGAAATCCAGAAATAGCCGCTGGCGCGGTTGCCACTGCCATTAGGAGTATTGGAGAAAAGCAGCACTTTGGAACGCAAAGTGCCAGGCTCTGCATTGGGAAATGCGCGAATCACTTGAGCATTGTTTGTGGCATCTTTCAAGTTTTTATCTGCATGCAAATCTTGCCAGCTTTGGCCACCGTCTTTCGAGATTCCCACGATTCGATAGCCGCTAGCAGCACCTGAATTCACGCGCGAATTGAGCAGCAATGTGCCATCGCTCAGCTCCACTACCTTGTTTTCATCAAAGTTGCTACTCGTGCCATCAGTCATCGTATTCGATGTCGGCTCCCCAGATTTCCAGGTCTCACCATGATCATCTGAATACATCGTGAAAGCTACAATGCTGCCATTGTCGCTCCTACAACCAACTTGTTGCAGCAAGCGCCCTTTATATGGCTGCTGCATTTTTTGGGTGCCAGCACCGGAGGTAGCGAAACAGGATCGAATACCGGGCACCTTATCGCTAAGCACCTGCGCCGTCACCACCCGCCGGCTCCAGGAATAGCCATTATCGTCTGATACTGCCAGCCCTAGGTTCATCGTATTGGGATGCTGTTCATCAATAGTTCCATCTTTCTTGGTGTATTGCCCACCGCCGAAGCCCTGATTTTGGCTATACACATGGAAGTTGAAAATCTTGCCCGTAATATGATCCACCACGTAGGAAGGGTCGGAGTATCCGTATTTGCCATCTCCGCTCTTTCCCATCGCAATCACCGTGAGCGGCCCCCAGGTCTGCCCATTATCGGTGGATCGGCGTTGCACGATCCAGTTTGGATTTGGAGAATCTCCGCCGCCATCCCCGTTGCCTTTCGGCCGTAGATCATAGGAGGCCAGCAAATCCCCATTCGCAGCCACAGCGATTGCCGGAATACGAATATTATATTCCCCGGTGCCTTTCGATAAGTACATCATCGCATCGCTATTCCACTTTCGCACATAATCATTGGGCTTTAGTGGATCTGCATCAGCCTGCTTAAAACCACTGGCTTTTGGATAGCCGGCAGCTGGCACTGGCACCCCATAAGCTTGCATCGTAAAACTCTGCGGCTCACCGCCTTCAATGTTTGCTCTGAGCGCCGCTGCCAGCGTCACGTAGCCATAAAGCACATCATCTTTAGTGAGCTCATATTCGAACGAACATGTTGCATTTTGCTTAGCTGCCACAGTAATTGCGCATTCGCGCTGGTAGGAAGCGGAATCTATCACCACTTCTTGCTGCTCGGCCCCCGTGCGGATGAGCTTCAAACCAGTTGGCTGCAAGGCCACATCAGCATCGTTGGGATTTAGCGCGGTGACGACAAACTTGAGCTTATCGCCCGCCTGATAGGAATCTTTCACAGAATCTTGGTGCAGCACTATCGAAGGAGTGTCTATCACCGGCTCAGCCACCAGCACTTTAGGGCCTACCAACACTGGAAGCTCCACATTGCTTCCACTATTCTCAGGATAGCCAGTGCTGCTGTACATCTTCCAGGTGAAGTACGGCGTGAAATATCCGCGCTCCGCATCGGCTTTAGTGATGCGATGGTTGGCCACGTCGCAGGTCTTCGTGACGCCATTTTGCAAATTATTCCACATACACGTAGAAGTATTTTCCGCGTTCGAAGATACCAATTTAAAGCTACGGTCTATCCCGGAATTGTTGGCCATGCTCAGCGAGTACTGTACTGTCTCACCAACAATCCACTTCTGCCCTTGCGATTTTGGATTAGTAATGCTCACGCTATAACTGGCATCACTCGTCTTCGGATCTCCCACAGCCACCACATCATATATATCGCTGGCGTAATTATTGCTTTCGTGAATGGTGTACACCGCCCACGGCGCGAATACTCCTGCCGCCACATCTTGAGAGTTGATAGTGTGCGTGGTTTTTTTACCGTTACTAGCGGCGCAGGTCTTCGTCTCGCCGTCAGGAATGCCCACCCATTTACAGCGCAAAGCCTCGGTGAGGTTGGTGCTCACGAGTTCAAAAGCCCGCACTGCGCCGCTCTTGTTGGTCACCTCAATATTGAACTCAACTTCATCGTTAAGATTCCAGGCACCATCTGAAGGAGTGTTTGCCACCTTAATAGTGATTTCGTAGTCGTCATCAGTGACGGTGACGGGAGCCGTGATCGTGACTGCCTTTTCTGGATCTGTGCCTTCGCCGGGATCTGGTGCAGTGCCAATTTGCGCTGCCGCCTCAGCAACTCCACCCATGTTTTCTTGCGGGTAGCCATCATAGGCAATATATGGCTGGAAACTACCGTTGGCTACATCTGCATCAGTAACCGTGTGCTCTAAAATATTCTTGCAGTCGGTTTTGGTGACTCCCTGGCCAACGTTCTTGCTCCACTTGCACTTTTGCCATTGCCCTTCAAGATTGCTAGCTACTGGCTGAAAACTCTTGAAACGCCCTGTTTTATTCTCCAAAACGAGATCGTATTTTATTTTCTCACCTTTTGCCCACACGCCATTTTCAGCGGCGGGAGCATTGGTGATCTTTAATTCCAGCCGCACGTCGTCATTTTCCACAATAAGCTGTGGCTGCCCGGCAGCGTATGCCGGTAAGCTGCTTACTCCTACCAAAAATAGCACCGAAACAAATAAGCAAATGGAAATTTTAGCGAATAATCTTGATTTTCTTAAAACAGCTACCATAAACGCCCCTCGTCATTGAAAGATCACGTTGAAAGTGCTGAACTGAATGTGATTCGACGGCCGTTGTCGAATATGTGCTCACACTACGTTACGGGGGGGGCGCCAGCCTAGGACATTTGTCATACAAATTTTATTATGGGCAGCGTGTGATCCCTCAACATAGTGTTGAGGGATCACACGCTGACATACGCAGAGACTCTATAGCGGCAGCGCAGCGCAAATCACGGCACTGCCTAAACCTCGCTCAAGCCACTAGATCTCCTCAGGGATCATGGAGATAGCACCGCACGGGCATTCCGCGGCGCAGATGCCACAGCCCTTGCAGTAGTCGTACTTGAATTCGTATTCCGTGGGCTTGATCTTCAGCACCGCATTATCTGGGCAGACGCCGTAGCAGTTGTCACAGCCGAAGCAGTTACCGCAGCTCATACAGCGCCGTGCCTCGAAAATAGCGCCCTGCTCATCCAAGCCTTGCACCACTTCATCGAAGGTGGTCCAGCGGCGTGGCCCTTCGAGTTTCTCACGAATCTGCTGCGGAGCATCTGAATAATACCAGGTGGTCATGCGATCAATAGAGGCATCGCCCGGCTTGTGCGGCTCCTGATATTCCTCACCGCGCAGCCACGCATCAATATTGCGCGCCGCCTTCTTACCGTGCCCGATCGCCGCCGTCACGTTCTTATCGCGCGGCACCATGTCGCCACCAGCGAAGATCCCAGGATGACCAGTCATCATGCCATTATTTACTTTCACCACGCCGCGCTCAGTCTCGATGCCTTCCACGCCGTTCAGCAAGCCCAGATCAGCTTCCTGCCCGAGCGCGAACACCAAGATGTCAGCATCGGTCTCATCAGCCTCACCAGTGGGCTTGGGGAAACCATCCTCGCCCAGCTCCATCTTCTCGAGCTCAAGCTTGCCATCTAGCGCCGAACGGATTGTGCGAAGCTCAATCAGCTCAATACCCTCTTCGAGAGCTTCTTCCACCTCAAAATCGTGAGCTGGCATCTGCGCCCGGGTGCGCCGATAAATAATCTTGATCTTATCGGCGCCTAGGCGCACTGCGGAGCGAGCGGCGTCGATAGCCACGTTGCCGCCGCCGTACACGGCCACGATGCGGCCAGCGAGCGGCTTTTGCCCGCCGGTGTTTTCTTTGGCCACCTCCACTTGGCGCAGCAAATCCACGGCATCCACAATCGCCTTGGGATCAGAAGCAGGGATAGTGACTTCTTTGCCGATCTGGGCACCCACGGCAAGGAAGATCGCATCAAAATTACTTAGCTCAGCTCTCAGATCCTCCACGCGCGTATTGAGCTCGAACTTTACGCCCATCTTCTCGATGCGGCGCACCTCGCCGTCAAGAATACCGCGCGGCAAACGATAGCTCGGGATACCGTAGCGCATCATGCCGCCCCACTCTTCACGCTCGTCATGCACGGTGACGGAGTGCCCCAAGCGAGCGAGATGATAAGCTGCCGAGATTCCGGATGGGCCTGCGCCCACCACCAGCACGTTCTTGCCGGTGGGTTCAGCCGTAACTGGCACGCTCCAGCCTTCAAGCAGAGCCTTATCACCCAAGAAGCGCTCCACGGCATTAATACCCACAGCCTCATCCACTTTGGCGCGGTTACAAGCGATCTGGCAGGTGTGATAGCACACGCGGCCCATCACTGCAGGCAGCGGGTTATTCACCATAATCTCTTGCCAAGCCGCCTCATAGTTGCCTTCCTCAGCATGGAAGAGCCACTGCTGGATATTCTCACCAGCTGGGCACTGCTTATTGCAGGGTGGAAGCATGTGCACATAAACCGGGCGCTCGCTACGCCACGAGCCAGTCTCATTCTCGAGCGAAGAGCCCACATCGAGCGTAATAGCGAAAGGCAAAGCCGAATCGTTGGTGGACTTATCATCAATAGCAGTCATACTTACTTCTCCTCGCCCTCGTAAAGCACAAATTCGTCAAGTGCCTCTTCATCCAAAAGGTTGTAGCGGCGAATATTCTTATCAGCCATCGCCTGAATCCGCTCAATCACTGTGGGATCTGCACCCTTCTTAAAGAGGTGTGCAAAACGCCGCTGAATCTTAAGGTATTCATCCACCTTGATCGGGCGGCGAATCTTCGCCACCGAGGTAATCTCGCCATATTCGGCCTCAAACACTGGGAAGAGGCCACTCTGTGTGGCCAAACGGCACAGCTTCACAGTGTCATGGCTTACCGTGCCCCAGCCGAGCGGGCATGGCACGTAGATGTGAATGTAGCGAGCGCCATGGAAGCTCATCGCTTTCTCCACCTTGTATTCAAGGTCACGCAGATCAGCCACAGTGGCCGTAGCCACGTATGGAATCTCGTGCGCCATCGCGATGCGTGGCACGAACTTACCTTGACCAAACTCATTGCCAGGCTTTGGCCCCACCGGCTGCGTAGTAGCTGTGCGCGCTGCGGGCGGAGTAGCACCAGAGCGTTGCACACCGGTATTCATATAGGCTTCATTGTCGTAGCAGATATAGAGCACATCATCATTGCGCTCAAACATGCCCGAAAGCGTGCCGAAACCAATATCTACCGTGCCGCCGTCACCACCTTGCGCGACCACGCGAGTATCAGTGATACCACGGGCTTTCAGCGCTGCTGCCACACCCGATGCCACTGCTGGCGCATTCGCGAAAAGCGAGTGGATCCAAGGCAAGTTCCAAGCTGTCTCCGGATATGGCGTGGAAAACACTTCCAAACATCCGGTGGCATTGCACGCAATTAGCTTGCCACCAGTCACATGCATCGCGGTATCAAGCGCTGAGCGGGCGCCAAGCGCCTCACCACAGCCCTGGCAAGCCCGGTGGCCCGAGGTCAAAGCGTTAAAACGCTTGCGACTAGCTTGATGAGATTTCAGCTCTTTATCAAGCAAGCGGTTACCCACTGCATAAGAGCCCACTTGATAAAACTTTGCTTCTTCGCGCGAAGGAATCACAGTGGCGCGATATTTTGGAGCTGGAAGTTCTACTTGAGTCATGCTATTTTCCTCCTACTTCCTATGCTTGCTCTGCATTGCGCTCATGATAGTGGCGCAGCATATTTTCTGGGACGGAGCCAGAGCGGCGAGTATTCGCTTCGCGAGCAAGCTCACGATCCACCAGCTCTTTGTCTAGATCGAGGAATTCCATTTCCTCTACCTCGCCGGCAATCGCCCGATCGAGATAATTGTGCAGCGAATGCTTAGTGATATCACGGCCACCCAAACCAGCAATCACTGATAGGTAGTTACGCGAGCTCTGGCGGAGCGACATCCGCACCTCAGCGGAGACGATACCACCAACCCCCACCGAGAAAGCTTTCTCAAGGATAATGATCCGCTCTGCATCCTTGAGCGCCTCGCGGATTGCTTCGCGCGGGAATGGCCGGTAAGAGACGATGGAGACCACGCCGATCTTTTCACCATTAGCGCGGCGCTCATCCACAATATCGCGCACAGTGCCGGTGATCGAGCCCAAGCACACCACCACCGTCTCAGCGTCATCCACCATATACTTGTGCAGCAAACCACCAGAATCCCGGCCAAACACTGCCTTGAACTCTTCTTGTACCTGCGGAATCAATTCCAAAGCATCGAGCTGCTTGCGGTGTGCCAAATAACGCACCTCAGTAAAGGCTTCCGGCCCCACCATTGCACCAATCGAAATCGGATCAGCAGGATCCAGCACCTGGCGCGGATCATACGGCGGCAAGAATGCCTCCACCTGCTCCACTTCTGGCACGTCAACTTGCTCCACGGCGTGGGTGAGAATAAAGCCATCCATACACACCATCACTGGCAGTGAAAGCTCTTCAGCAATCCGGAATGCCTGCACGTGCAGGTCGGCAGCCTCTTGATTATCAATCGCATAGAGCTGCAGCCAGCCTGAATCGCGCTGGCTCATAGCGTCAGTGTGGTCATTCCAAATGTTAATCGGAGCGCCGATAGCGCGGTTCGCTACCGTCATCACAATCGGCAAGCCCAAGCCCGAAGCGTTGTACACGGCTTCCACCATGTAAAGCAAGCCTTGCGAAGCCGTGGCGGTGTAGGCGCGCCCGCCAGCTGCCGAAGCACCAATCGAGGCACTCATTGCCGAATATTCGGATTCCACATTGAGATATTCACAGTTCGGCAGCTCGCCCTTCTTCACCAGCGCACTGAGCGCCTCTACGATATGTGTTTGGGGAGAAATTGGATAAGCAGCCACCACGTTCGGGCGGCATGCCGCTACGGTTTGGGCAATCGATTGCGAACCTTCAATTTGCTTCAGCATTGGCTCAGGCCTCCTTCATATTGCTCACGAGATCAAAAGCTTCTTTGGCTGCGGCCACGTTCATTTCGCCTACCTTGCCGGGGAAACGTTTCATAATAGCGTTGTTTACAGATTCCATCTGGTACAGCCCCGTGAGCGCAGCAGCAGCGCCAAGAAGCACCGCGTTGGGCACTGTGCGCCCGGTGTGCTTGCGTGCAATATCCGCAGCGGGCACACCAATCACGTGCCCCTTTGGCATCCGCGCTGCCACATCGGCATAGCCTAGCTCTTCAGCAGTTTTGCCCGAGTTAATGATTGCGTATCCATCTGGCTTCAAACCAGAGAAAACATTGAGCACTGCGAGCAGCGTAGGATCTTGCACAATGATCAGATCCGGCTCGAGTACAGGCTCGCGGGTGCGAACTTCTTTGTCGCTCACGCGGCAATAGGAGACCACGGGGGCTCCAGTGCGTTCAGAACCAAATGACGGAAATGCTTGCGCATGGCGGCCTTCTTCGAAGGCAGCAAACGCCACGAGGTCGGCAGCCGTCACTACACCTTGCCCGCCTCGTCCATGGATTCTAATTTCTACCATGCCTTAAGGTTAATGCCTTAGCCCACCTCAACAACACGTCACAGAGCGCCATAAAGGCACAATTTTGTATCGTAATTCCTGGAATGGCTCCAATTAGCCAAATCCTCAATTAGGCCAGGCAGATACTCGATTCAATAGCGATAAGCAGCGATTTCTTGCGGCAAGTTTCATTGCGATAAAACCTGGGCGGAAGCATACAAACACAGCGCTGCAGCCACTGCCGCATTGAGAGATTCCGCCTTTCCCCACATCGGAATCCGCACCACTTGATCAGCCAGCGCTAGCTGCTCCGCAGTGAAACCATGAGCTTCGTTGCCGATCATCCAAAGATTGCGCTGCGCCAAATTTAATTCGCCTGCACTCCCCAGCTGCGCATCCCCGCAGCCATCAGCCGCGAGCACTTGAAATCCCGCTTCGTGAGCTTGCGTGACGGCAGTGCGCAGCTCCACGTCACGCCACACCGGGATGTGGAAGGTGCTGCCGGCAGCGCTGCGAATTACCTTCGGGCTAGTGGGATCAGCAGAGCCTGAGCCAAGCAGCACTCCCCCAGCACCTGCAGCATCCGCAGTGCGGATAATCGTGCCGAGATTGCCAGGGTCTTGGAGCTGCACGCAACAGACGAGAAGCTTGCTCGCTCCGAGCACGGCATCGAGTGACGGTGCCGGCGCAGCTTCAGCCACGGCGAAAATACCTTGTGCGCTCGGAGCTGCCTTCGATATTAGCTCCGCCTCCCCTAGATGCACATAAGGATCCAAATCGCTCAATAGCGCAGCAATATCCTCATGCTCGGCGAGCAACTCTGGGCTCGTAAACACATCCCGTACCTGCTCAGGGGCACAGCTAAGCAATTCCCGCACCGCCTGTACGCCCTCCACAAGCTGCTGGCCATAGTGGGAGCGATTTTTGGCTTGCGCCAAATCGCGCGCCTTTTTCAGCTGCGCCGAACCGGCACCTAAATCTTTAATTGGCATAGCTAGAGCTTAGCAAACGTGGGCAGGGCCAATTTCAAGCAGCGCAAGATTTATCCAATCTCTTTTCCTTTTTGCTCCGGTAAGAAAAACGCCGCTATAGCCGCCACTGCGAAAGCCACAGAAAACACCGCAAAAGCGAGCAGCGAGCCACCCGCAGCCACGAATACCGGCGTGAGCAGCGGCGTCACGATTGAAGCAATCCGCCCAAAGCCTGCTGCAGCCCCGGTGCCAGTGCCGCGCACATTGGTGGGATAGAGCTCTGGCCCAATCGCATAGAGCGCACCCCACGCGCCAAGGTTGAAGAAGCTGAGCATGATCCCCGCAGCGATAATCATCGCCTCGCTGCCCGCATTGCCATAGAGAATTGCGGCCAGCGCCGAGCCAGCCAAGAAAATCGCGAGCGTCTTGCGCCGCCCAATAATCTCGATAAAGTACGCGGAGACGGCGTAGCCTGGAATCTGGGCAATCGTGATTATCAGCGTGAAGGTGAAAGATTTTGTGAGCGAACCAAACTGATCGGCAAGCAGCGAAGGTATCCAGGTGAAAGCTCCGTAATAGCTGAAGTTGATCATAAACCAGATGATCCACAGTGCGATCGTGCGCCGGCGCAGCGCGGAGCTCCAAATCGAAATGCTTTCTTCGGGCTCGCCTTGCGGCTCTGCCTTCAACCTACTGGTTTTGTGCTCGCCAGCCGGTGGTGCGGTATATCGGTATTCGCCGCCCGCAGATTCCTCGTACTCTTGCACGATTTTTTCAGCGGCCTCGTGTTTGCCGATTTCTTCCAGATATCGCACTGATTCTGGGGTGTGCCGGCGAATCACCAGCGCCCAGAGCGCGGGCACCGCGCCAATCACGAGCCCCCAACGCCAACCGTTATCCGAGGCAGCCACCACGAAGGTGCCGATCAGCGCGGCAAAAATCCAGCCCAGCGCCCAAAAAGCTTCGAGCCACACAATAATGCGCCCGCGAATCTTCAGCGGCGCAAACTCCGTCACCAGCGTGGAAGCCACCGGAAGTTCTGAGCCTAGCCCGAGCCCCACAATAAAACGAAACACCAGCAGCACCGCCACGCTCCCAGAGAGCGCCGAAGCGCCCGTGGCCAAGCCATACACTAAAAGCGTGAGCGCAAACACCGAGCGCCGCCCAATACGATCCGCGAGCAAGCCACCGAAAGTGGCACCCACTGCCATACCCACAAAACCGAGCGAGACAATCCAAGAAGTTTGCGTGGCCGAAAGATTCCATTGCTTTGCCAGCGCGGCGATCACGAACGAGATCAGCCCCACGTCCATCGCATCGAGCGCCCAGCCAATACCGGAGGCTCCGAGCAATTTGCCAAGCTTTTTAGTGAAAGGCAAGCGCTCTAGGCGTTGTGCTCGGGTGAGCACTTGCTGCTTATCGGATTTCTCAGACATTTGCTATCCCTCTCTACGGTCACGAATATCCTAGTCGGGGCGTTTGGCTACACCAATAGCGTTCACGATGTGAGGCCGTGACGGCGCTCTAGCGGGGCAGCGTGATGGCGTGGCGGCGTAGAAAAGCAGCGCAGGCAGGGCCACCGGAGCCAAAAATGGGGCGGAGGAAAATCCTCCGCCCCATGAAAGTGAAGCTTCACCCTCACGCCACTGGCGCGTTCACATCCTCTGGAAGCGCTTCGCGGGCCTTATCCACAAGCGTGGTGAACACCTCAGGATCATTCACGGCAAGCTCAGCGAGCATGCGGCGATCCACCTCTACTCCAGCGAGCTTCAAGCCCTGCATAAAGCGGTTGTAGGTGAGCCCTTCGGCGCGCACAGCAGCGTTGATACGAGTGATCCACAACTTGCGGAACTCGTTCTTGCGCTTGCGGCGGTCGTTGTAGGCGTACACCATTGAGTGAGTGACCTGCTCCTTCGCCTTGCGATAGAGCCGGGAGCGCTGCCCGCGATAGCCTTTAGCGCGCTCGAGGGTGGTGCGGCGCTTCTTCTTGGAATTGATTGCATTCTTTACACGTGCCATCTTTTACTCCTTAAACCTTCTGCTTGCCCTGTATGCCTATGCACTATTCGCAGCTATCAGTGCCCGGCAAGCAGGGTATTGATCTTCTTCACGTCTGCGCGAGCCACGGGCTGATCCGAGGCAATGCGGCGGGTGTAGCGGCTGCTCTTGTGCTCCAGCAAGTGGCGCCCGCCAGCCTGCTCGCGCATCAACTTGCCAGATCCCGTCTTACGGAAACGCTTCTTGGCTCCGGAGTGGGTCTTCATCTTTGGCATAATCATGCTCCCTTTTCTTCGTTTACTTCACACTTATTCGGCACTCTTGGCACTCTTGGCGCTCTTCGCACTCTTGGCGCTCTGGGCCCGCGTGGCTGGCTTGGCCTTTGGCTTAGCTTCGGCTTTAGCTTTTGGCTCAGCTTTGGCCGCAGCCGGTGCTGGCGCAGCTGCTTCGCTATCGGCTGGCCCCGCGCTAGTAGCCTTGGCCGCCTCAGCAGCTGCCCGCTTCGCTTCCTTCGCGGCTGCCCGCTTTGCTTCTTGTGCAGCTTCCTTGCGCCGCCGCTGGTCTGATTTTGTTTGGCTCTTACGCCGAATCGGCGCCACCACCATCACCATGGCGCGCCCATCCACGCGCGGCGCGCTTTCCACCACGCCGTTTTCGGCCACGTCACCAGCGATCCGCTGCATCAGCTGCAAGCCCAGCTCTGGCCGGCTTTGCTCACGCCCACGGAAGCGCAGCTGCACTTTCACTTTGTCGCCACCGTCAAGGAATTTCATCATAGCTTTGAGCTTGGTGGCGTAATCGTGATCGTCGATCTTGAGGCCGATGCGGATCTCTTTGATCTGCGCATTGCCTTGGTTGCGGCGAGCTTCGCGGGCTTTCTGAGCCTGCTCATACTTGTATTTGCCGTAATCCATCAGCTTGGCAACTGGAGGCTTCGCGTTTGGAGCCACCTCCACGAGATCCAGGTTGGCTTCTTCAGCGAGGCGCAGCGCGTCTTCTACACGCACGATCCCCACCTGTTCGCCGCCAGGCCCCACAAGGCGCACTTCTGGCACGCGAATACGATCGTTCACTCTTGGCTCGTTGATAATATTTCCCTTCGGTTGTGCCGCGCAAGCAGAAAAACCCGAAGGATGTGCTGGCCAATCACAGCGATTCGTGACGGCGGGGCGCTGCGGCTGAGCCCGCGAGGAGCATGCCGATGCGCTATGCACATTCTGAGACCCGGCACCTTCAATCAGTGCTTCGCTTGCTAGCTTGCTGCAGCTGGTGGCGCCCGGGTGGGATTTCTCCGCTTGCGTGCTGGCAGAATCTGCCAGCCGGTCAGTGCTTCACTCTACCAGCCCCGTCACCACGGCTCCAAGTGGGGAAAGCGTGGCGCGCAGCACGTTTGGTGAATACTGGGCGTAGCCGGCACGCCGTCACGCCTCGGCCACGGCGATTGCCTCTGGCAGCGTGAAAGCTCCTGAATAGAGCGCTTTGCCCACGATCGCGCCTTCCACGCCGAGCGGCACCAGCTTCCGCAGCGCGGCGAGATCAGCCAAACTGCTCACTCCCCCGCTCGCAATCACTGGCTTATCGGTGGCAGCGCACACCCGGCGCAAAAGATCGAGGTTGGGGCCGGCGAGCGTGCCGTCTTTCGTGACGTCGGTGAGCACGTAGCGCGCGCAGCCAGCCGCGTCTAGGCGAGCCAGCACTTCCCAGAGATTGCCGGCGCTCTGGGTCCAGCCATGCGTGGCCACGGCTTCGCCGCGCACGTCGATGCCCACAGCAATACGCTCGCCATATTCGCTAATCATTTCAGCAGTCCACTGCGGCTTTTCGAGGGCTGCAGTGCCGATATTTATGCGGGCAGCACCGGTGCCAAGCGCCCGCTCCAGCGAGGCGGTATCGCGAATCCCACCGGTGAGTTCGATGCGGAGCTCAGGATGGGCAGCCACTATCTCAGCGAGTAGCTCGTGGTTGGAGCCGCGATCAAAAGCGGCATCGAGATCTACCATATGGATCCATTCCGCCCCAGCTGCCGCAAACTCTGCCACCGCATCAGCGGGCGTGCCATACACTTGCTCGCTGCCAGCTTCGCCCTGCAATAGCCGCACGGCTTGGCCGCGCACCACATCCACTGCCGGAAAAAGCTGCAATGCTGCTTTCTGATTCTCCATAACCCCTGATTCTCCTACTGCTATCACAGTTCTCGCACCCAGTGCTCGAGCAGCTGCGCGCCGGCGTCACCGCTCTTCTCTGGATGAAATTGGGTGGCACTCAAGGCGCCTTGCTCAATTGCCGCCACGAAGCGCGCGCCATGATCAGCCCAACTCACTGCCGGCAGATCACCCGAAAGTGTGCCCTGCTCGGTAAGTGCTGCCGCAGGATCGCTTTGCACAGCATAGGAATGCACAAAATAGAAACGCTCCCCATCAAGGCCCGCCAAGAGCCGTGACGCCGGCGCCGCGCTCACTTTACTCCAGCCCATGTGTGGCACCACAGCGGCCGGCAGCAATTCCACGGCCCCAATAAATTCCCCTAAGCCTTGATGTGCTCCTTCTGGCTGGCCGGCACCATGCTCTGTGGAGCGCTCGAAAAGCACTTGCAAGCCCACGCATATTCCGAGCACGGGCAGCCCACCGGCAATTCGGCGCTCAATGATCTGATCGCCGCGCACGCCGCGCAGCTTCTCCATCACTGCCGCAAAAGCACCCACTCCCGGCACCACCAGCCCGTGCGCTGCCATCGCCGTATCGTAATCAGCGGTGAGCTCCACCTCGGCGCCCACCCTTGATAGTGCCCGCACTGCCGAGCGCACATTGCCGGTGCCCGCATCGAGCACCACCACCCGCGGCTTCGCTTCAGGGCTCATTGGTTTTCACCGCCTGCCATTCGTGCTTGCAGCGCCTGCACTGCTTGCGGGTAATCCTCGGGCCGAATCAGCTGTGGATCAATTTCTTCCAATGGTTTGGAGCCAAGCACCAGTGCTTCGAGCTCGTCATCGAGCGTATTGATGATGAGCCCTGCCGGGATTTCTTCACCGAGCTCGCCGCGCACCACTCGTTGCGCCCGCACTAGGCCACTCACGCCTTCTTCCCCGCCCACGCCGTCACCGAGCTCGGCTTGGAAAAGCACCACGCCGTAGGCACTGAGCCGCGAGAAGATTTTGGCCACAGCTATCGGATCATCTGAGACGGAGGCAGTGCTAGCTTCGCCTTCTTTCGCGCCGGCCGATACAGCTTCGTCACCTCCGCCCAGTAGCTCGGAAATATCCCAATCGGTATATTCTGGCGCAGGCAGATCACGCACGAGCACGGCACCGTTCGGGGTGGCAAGGATAGTAGCTTCCAGCTCGTGTAAGGCCGCCACGCCAGCCAAAATCAGCGCCTCCGGATAAGGCGTGAGGATCACATACCTTTTCTTGGTGCTCACAGCGCGCCTTTCGTGCTTGGCACACCCTGCACTCGCGGGTCGCGCGCCACCGCGGCGCGCAGCGCCCGCGCTAAAGCCTTAAATTGCGCCTCCACAATATGATGCGGGTCGCGCCCATAGAGCAGCTCGATATGCAGGCAAATCCCGGCGTTCATGGCTAGCGATTCGAACACGTGGCGAGTGAGCGCGCCGGTGAAGTGCCCGCCGATCAGGTGGTATTGCTGGCCTTCGGGCTCGCCTTGGTGCACCACGTATGGCCGCCCGGCCAAATCCACCACCGCCCGGGCGAGCGCCTCGTCGAGCGGCACCGTGGCATCCCCAAAGCGGGCGATCCCCCGCTTATCGCCCAGCGCTTCGCGCAGTGCTTGGCCGAGGCAGATCGCGGTGTCTTCCACCGTGTGATGCACGTCAATGTGGGTATCGCCCTGCGCCTGCACCCGCAGATCGATCAGCGAATGCTTAGCGAGCGCGGTGAGCATGTGATCATAGAAAGGCACGCTTGTGCTGATATCTGCCTTGCCGGTGCCATCAAGATTGAGATCCACCACAATCGAGCTTTCGCTGGTGGTGCGCTCGATGTGTGCTGTGCGATCAGTCATTACTTCCTCCATTCGCCGTCACTTCTCTCAATGCTTCCAAAAATGCTTGATTTTCTGCGGGCGTACCCACGCTCACGCGCAGCCAGCCTTCGGGGCCAACTTCGCGGATCAGCACTCCGCGTTCAAGTAAACCTTGCCACACTGCATGGCGATCAGTGAACTTGCCGAAAAACACAAAATTGGCGTCGCTTGGGGGCGCCTCGAAACCGAGCGCCCGCAGATCGGCGGCTAGTTGATCGCGATCCGCTCGCATCGCGGCCACTTGTGCCATTAGCTCGCTGCGATGATTAAGCGCGGCGAGCGCCGCTGCTTGGGTGACGGCGGAGAGATGATACGGCAGGCGCACCAGCATCACTTGCTCGATGATTTCGCGGCTTGCGGCCATATAGCCTAGGCGCAGCCCTGCCGCCCCGAATGCTTTGCTCATAGTGCGGCACACCACCAGATTGGGGAACTCATCGAGTAGCTCGAGCGCGCTGGGCACCCCTTCGCGGCGAAACTCCCCGTAGGCTTCATCCACCACCACGATCGTGCTGGAAGGCAGCGGCACTTCTTCGTCTGCCTGTAAATCCGCGCCCCAATTCACGGCGCTGAAATGGTGGGCGCCTTGGCTGCGCCCGGTGCCCGCTTCTAGTTCACGCACCGGCACCCGCACTTTCGGCCCGCTCCCCTGCGCTGCCACCAGCACTTCATGCAACTCTTCGGGCGTGACGGCGGTGCCGGTGGGGTTGTTGGGCGAGGCGAGCAGCAGCACGGCTGGGCGCTCGGCTTCCAGCACCCGGCGCACCTCGCCGAGATCAAGCGAAAAATCTGGCCTACGCGCGCCGGCCACATAGCGGGTGAAAGCATCACGCGCATATTCGGGATACATCGAATAAGTGGGGGCGAAACTAGCCGCTGTGCGCACGCCGCCTGGAGCCGCGGCATCTGGCCCGCCAAAGGCTTGCAAGAGCTGGAGCATCACTTCATTGGAGCCGTTTGCCGCCCAGATTTGCTCCGGCGCTAGCTGCACTCCGGATTCTTCAGCTAAATAATCTGCGAGCGCGCCGCGCAATTGGGTGAAATCCCGATCTGGATAGCGATTGAGGGAGCGCGCCGCGCCAGCCACCCGCGCCGCGATATCCGCCGTCACTGCCGCGCTCGGCGGATAAGGATTTTCGTTTACGTTCAGCCGCACTGGCACCTCTAGCTGCGGCGCGCCATAGGGCGATTCGCCGCGCAGATCGCTGCGTTTGGGAAGTATGGTCATGCGCTAAGTGTAGCTGCTTGCCCGCCGCTGCTGCCGCCGTGCCCATGCCAGGCTAGCCTTACCTTGCTACCGCGAGCCACCGCCGCCCCATACCCTATGGAGTATGACTAGCATCACCGAACCACGAGCGGGGATTCTTGCCGACTCTCCGGCTCCCGCCAGCCACACCGCAAGTAACGAGCAGGTGCTTATCTGCGAGGGCATGATGGATCCGGAGAGCTGCAATCAGTGCCAGAGCATCGCCGCTGAAGCTGCTCCGATTGAGGCCGTGGATTCGCAAGATGCAGCGATGAACACCAAGCTCAACTGGCTGCGCGCTGGGGTGCTCGGGGCGAATGACGGCATCGTCTCCACCGCCGGCCTAGTGGTGGGCGTGGCTGGCGCAGCTGTGACGGGTAGCGGCCTCTTGATCGCCGGTATTGCCGGGCTCGCGGCGGGCGCGCTCTCGATGGCAGCCGGCGAATACGTGTCGGTATCCACGCAGCGTGACGCCGAGCGCGCGGCTTTGGCGCGCCAGCGCGAGTTGATTGAGAATCAGCCCGAGGCGGCCGAGCATCGGCTGGCCGGGCTGATCGTGCATGACGGCGTATCGAAGATTTTGGCGCAGCGGGTGGCGCGCGAGCTCACCGAACGCGATGCGATTGGCGCGCATGCAAAATACGAGCTCGGTATCGATCCTGATGAGCTCACCAACCCGTGGCACGCCGCGCTGGCTTCCATGATTTCTTTCGCGCTCGGCGCCCTGATTCCGCTGTTTGCTATTGTGCTCACCCCGGCGGCGATTGCAGTGCCGTTCACGATGATCGCCGTGGCGCTGGCGCTCGCAATCACCGGCTCGGTTTCGGCCAAGCTGGGCGAAGCCCCGGTGATTCCGGCCACCATTCGCAATGTGCTTTGGGGCATTATCGCAATGCTGGTCACTTATGGGGTGGGCTATCTCGTGGGCGGCGTGACGCCGTAACGGCGATGCCAACCGCTTTGGGTCGCCCTAAATCGCAGATTTACGCCTCCTGATCAGTTCTCTTCCCTCACTGTGATCAGTTCTCTTCCCTCACTCTGATCAGTTCTCTTCCCTTACTTACTGCGGCCAAATCACACTACTAGGATCCGATTGAGCACTTGGCTCACCAACCGGCATACGCGTATCTGAGGGAAACACTGGCAAAAAATGTAGCGCCACCGTCACGGATTGCCCATCATAAGGTCGCCATACGTCTATAGCGCTAGTGTCGTTGTCGTTGGATCCATAAGCAGACACCCAATGCGTAGCCAAGCTCAGCATATTTGCTTGCAAAGTAGCTTGTCCTGGATCACCACTCAAATCCCCATACACATCCGTGGGCCCATCAAACACCAACACCACATAAGTGGATCCGCCATCAGTGCCGGGATTCGGATCGCTTATCCCCTGCAATTGCAACAGCTCTTCATGGCTGAGCACTCGCACAGTACCGCTATACACCTGCTTACCTGCGGCTTCCGCCTCGGCTATAGCCGCGGCGCGCAACTCCTCTGCCGAAGGCTGAGCTGGTGCTTGAGGCACCGCATCGGCATCGCCGCCCGCGCCGTCACCGCCGTCACCACCTGCGGATGCTGGCGCTAATACGCCATCGGCAAGCTCTTCCAATAGCGACCGATCTGCCACATCCACGAACTCCAACTCCACCTCAGCATCTTGAATCTCCTGCGGCTTGGCCATAATCTGATACTCGCCTGCTGTGGCGTGGCTCAGCTCGCCGTCACTGATTGTGATCGTCTCCGTCACGGCATCGCCAGTGCCAGAGCCAAAGACGGTGTAATAGAGGCTGTTGCCATCAACTGATCCGGCCACGTAGCCACGAAACCCGCCGGCTCCGGCCACCCCGATTTGCAGCGTTTCAGCCGGCGCAATCACCTCATTGTTTTCTAGGTCTGCGGCAAACACTCGCACCAGCGGCAGCATTTTGGCATTCGTTTGCACCAACATTTCCGGAATATCGTCGCCAGTGATTTCGGTGAGTGTGTATTGATAGCCATCGAAATCCCAATCAGGATTATTGCCACCTTCAGGCAAGAATTGATAACTATCGATATCATCGAGCACACCAGCATAGAGCTCAGCCGCTTTTGCGGCTGGGGTGGGCTCCGCTGCAGGTGCGGGCGCTGGTTTCGGCTCCGTATCTGAATCGCCGCCAAGCACAAACTTCGCCACGAGCAGCCCCGCAATGAGCAGCACTAGCAGCCCGATCGCGATGAGCAAAGCGATCATTAGGCGATTGTGCTTCGGCTGAGTGGGGTTTTCAGAAAGCGCTGGATTCGGAAGCTGCGCCTGAAAAGCGCTCTGACTAGGATAAGCCAGCTGTGCTTGGCGCTGGGGTACGGATTGCTGTGGATGTTGCTGGTATTGCTGCGAATACTGCGGCTGGGGCGCCGCAAACCGTTGGTTAGGCGGTGACGGCGCCAGCGGCTGCTTTGGCGTCGGCGCGAGCGCGGGTTGCTGCGGCAAAGGCGCTGGAATTGGCTGCTCAGGATTAGGGTTAGCGGACAAAAGTTATTGATTTTGGGTTAGTAGTCGTTGTGGTAGGGG